>Ga0075434_100007016_pt1 | contig 10390 bp, 7 predicted proteins | sample RhiMethybrSRZTD3_FD_75298 | JGI IMG/M metagenome (GOLD analysis project Ga0075434, IMG submission 75298) | Populus rhizosphere microbial communities from Tennessee, USA - Rhizosphere MetaG P. TD hybrid SRZTD3 | ecosystem: Host-associated > Plants > Roots > Rhizosphere > Soil | place: USA...
AGTCGGGACCCGCGGGTCGGGCAAACTGTCCCTGTTTCCGCGGCGGAAGCGCAGCGGACCTGCGGAGGATGGTCGTGGGCTACGACGTATTCATCTCGTACAGTCACGGCGGCGACGACCTGTTGTCCGAACGGGTTCAAGACGCCCTGGGCAAGTTCGCCAAGCCGTGGTATCGCCGGCGCGCGCTGAAGGTCTTCCGCGACCGCACCGCGCTCGCGGCCAATCCCGGCTTGTGGACGTCGATCTCCGAAGCGATCGACGACTCCCGCTACTTCCTGTTCCTCGCGTCCCCCGAATCAGCAGAGTCCGTGTGGTGCGGCCGCGAGGTCTCACAGTGGCGCGCCAAGCACGGCTCCGAGGGCCTGCTGGTGCTGCAGACCGACGGCGAGATCAAGTGGGACGAGTCGGCGAACGACTTCGACTGGGGAGCAACTACTGCCCTCGGCGCCGCGTTTGCGGGGGCATTCGCCGAGGAGCCGTTCCACGTCGACATGCGCTGGGCGCGGTCCGAGGTGCAGCTCGACGTCACCGATGGCCGATTCCGCGACCAGATCGCCGACATCGCCTCTCCCGTTCACGGAGTTCCGAAGGACGAGCTCACCGGCGAGGACGTACGCCAGCATCGCCGGGCGATCCGCCTTGCGATCGGAGCCGCGATCGCGCTCGCGTTCCTGACGGTTGCCGCGGTCGCCATGTCGGTGTTCGCGGTCAACTCGGCCGCCGCCGCGCGGCGCAACGCGGCCCAAGCGCGAGCGGCGGAGAAGGCAACCAAGACCGCGCTCGACCAGGTGCTGCAAGAAAAGAAGAAAACGGAACTGCAGCGCGCGCTCGCGATCAGTAACGAGAAGGACGCGAAGGCGAACGCGAAGACTGCGCGCGAAAACGAGAGGCTGGCCAACGAGAATGCCGACCGCGCGCGCAAGGCGCGTCGATTGGCCGAAAACCGTGCGGTTTCACTTGCGCGAGCCAACAACAACCTCACGAGACGAGGCCTCGCGTTGCGGCAGTCGACGTTGCTCGCACAAGCCCGGCTCGCGGCTCGGCGCAGTGAGCAGCTGATGGGCTCGGGCGACCAGACATATCAACTCGGCGTGCTGCTCGCCAGCGAAGCGCTGCGCCACGCGTGCGCGAGCGCGGCGATCGATCCGAACGTCCTCGTGAAGGCGGGTCCGGACTACTACCCCAACGACGGTTGCGCACAGAGTGTCGACATCGACGGATCGGTCGCGGGCAGCGCGGTGTCGGCTCTCGCGAACGCGGGCGGGGGGTTCGTCACCGGCAAGCTTGCCGGCACCGGCAGCTACACGACCGCGGACGGCACGACGCTGCCGTACCGCGTCGCATGGTCGGCCGACGGCCAACGCCTGGCGACCTTCTCGACCGTGCCTTCGAACCCGGCGCAGGCCGTGCAGGTATGGAACGCGGACGGCTCACTTACTGCCACCGCGACGAGCGCGGCCGGCATGACGTCGGAGACCGCCTTGTCGGCCGACGGCACGACGCTCGCGCTCACGAGCAACACGCCGTCCGGGGGCGCGTCGGTCTCGGCCCAGCCGCTCCAGGGCGGTCCCGATCCGCTGGGCGGCGCCGGCCACCGTCCCGCACTGTCGGCGAATGGTTCGGTCATGGCATGGCTCGCCCCGAACCGGGCCAAGGCGGTCGCCATCAAGGTCGGGCAGGCTTCCCCGCGCGCCGTCGCGCTTCCGCGCACACCGGTCGAGGTGGCGGTCAGCGCCGACGGTTCCGCGGTCGCCGCGCTCGTCGCGACCGCGCCCGACACCTACTCACTGGTCCCGATCGACGTGGCATCCGGCCGCGCCGGTCGCGCGGTCGCGGTCGGCCGGTTCGCCGCCGGTGTCAGCCTCTGGAGCAACCCACCCCGCATCACGCCGCACGCGACGGCGGATCCCCCTGCCATGTGGTTCGACGCGAGTCGGCCGCGGGTGTGGGTCTACACCAACGAACGTCACGTCGGCGTCTCGGTACGCGCGACGACGGCCACGGTCGTCGATCGCTGGTCGGTACCACCGGCACTGAGCAGTGGCGACCCGCTCAGCTTCCAGACATCCACGCCGAGCGGACGGGTCGCGGTGATCGTCAACTTCAACGCCGCGATTCCCAACTACGAGGTATGGACCAATGTCGGGTCGGGCTGGACCACGACGGGCACCGCCCCACTCCAGCTGTGCATCTCGCAGGGGAGCTGCTCACTCTCGATCAGTCCAAACGGGACGCAACTGGCCGTCTCGAGCCTTTCCGCACTGCAGATCATCCACCTGACGTCGCCCGCCGGTTCGGCCTCGGGCATCATCGCCAACGCGGGCAGCACACCCGCAGGCGCGACGGTCGTCTCGGGTCCTTCGGGCCGGACTGCACTCGGTTGGAGCGCGCAGACCGTTGCGCTGGTCGACAGCGCAACGCGGTCGGTGCGCCGGCTCCCGATTCCGCTCGCAACCGGCGAGCGGTTCGATGCGGTGGGCTTCAGCCCGCGCGGCGCCTACTACGTCGCAGTCATCGGTCACGGCACGGCGTGCCCTTGTCGCGCCGTGATCCTCGACGCCACCAGTGGGAGCGTGGTCGGCGGCGCGCAACTCGGATCAACCGCGCTCACTGCGAACGCGGCGCGGAAGCCGGTCGGCGTCTCGCTCGATGACAACGCGAGCACGATCGCGGTGACGTTCGACGACCGTCCCGGGTCGAGCACCGGTGCGCACCATGCTGCGCTGGTCACGTACTCGGCGCAGGGCGTACCGCTCCAGGTTCGCCCCAACGAGAGCCTCGGAATCGGCAACACCATCGTGTCGGCGCCCATGTTCGAGCCCGGGTCGTCCAACGTTGCGCTCGTCGCGACCGTGCGCGGATCGCGCGTCGGCGGGCTGATCATCGACGCGCGTAGCGGGGTGATCGCCCACACGCTCGGTATGCAAGCCGGCGTCGTCACGCTCCCGAGCAACAGCTACGGGAATGACGGCTCCGCGCTGCGCTTCAGCCCCGACGCCCGCAAGCTCGCGTGGAACGCGGGCGGGAGCGTCGTGATCTGGGACGTCGGCGACGCCGGCGCCGGCGCGGGCGTGAGCTCGAACGTCGTGCTCACGTCGTCGTCGTCGTTCGACCCGACCGGGCTCGCGATCACGAACACCGGGCAGGTCGCCACGGTCGGGTACAGCTACTACAACGAGCTCCGCAACATCGGTACCAACGTCGTCCTCACGGGCGACGAGCTGGGGCGGTTCCTCCAACCCGTCGGGGTCGCGCGCCTCGCCTCTCCGACGCTCGCCAGTGCGCCGGGGCAGATGTCGGTCGCGATGCCGTCGAACGGCCAAATCGCGTCGGTCACGCTCGACTTCAACGGCTCGCGCTTCTTCACCGACACGTACGGTGCGACGCCGGCCACGCTGCTGGCGCAGCTCTGTGCTTCATCGTCGCGGGCGATCACGCCGGAAGAATGGCAGACCTACTTCCCCGGTGAGCCGTACACGCCTGCGTGCGCCAGCCCGGCCTCGAGCCCACAGGCGTTGGACGCGACGCCGCCGGCCCTGATCCCCCGGGTGACGGTGCCGACGGCCGCGCGGGCGGCGTCGGCGAGTCTCGGCGTGCCCGCTCAGGCGTACCGCAAGCGGTACATCGGGATCGTCTCGAACTCCTTGGCGGTCGTGACCCGGCCGACGTACTCGCAGGCGAAGTCGCCTTCGCACTCGAGCGTGCATACGGCCGCGAAGGCTTCGGTGACGTAGACCTCGCCCGCGGGCGTGCGCGGCTCGATGCGCGCGGCGCGGGTGAGCTCGCGTCCCCAGAACGCGGGCATGTGCCGGACCGGGTCGTCGAGCGTGATCAGCGTCCCGACGTGCGCGCCGACGCGCATGGCGAGCGTGTCGGGCAGGCCGAGCGCGTCGAGATCGATCGACTTCATCAGGCCCTGCAGCGCCAGCGCCGCCGCCGCGGTCGTCGCGACGTCGGCGCAAACTGCCAGGATCGCGTCGCCCCACGTGTTCCGGTACTGCACCTTTCCGGCACCGAAGGCGTCGAGCGCGGCGCCCATCGGACCGAGAATGCCTTCGACGAACGCGCGCTGGTGCTCGTCGCGGAGCGAGCTGAATCCGCGGACGTCGGTGAACAGCATCGCCCCGAGCTGGCGCGTCATCATTTCGTCGGCGGCCGGCTGTTGCTCGCGATGCGCCCGCTGATGGCGCACCGGAACCACGTGCGTGCGGCGGCCGCCCGCGCGCCACGAACTGACATCGTGGCCCGTGCCGGCATCACTGTCGGCTCCTTCTCCGTCCCACACCGCGAGCTGCTCCGCTTCGACGCCGAGGTGCTGCGCGTGATGGAGCGCCTGGCCCATGGCCACCTTGGTCGCGAAGCCGAACAGCCCCGGGTCGTCGGTATACGCGGAGTCGTAGGCGACGAAGACGGACGCCGCCCGCTCGAGACACGACCGGTAGCGCTCGGGCCATCCCGGGCCGCCGGACTGCACCGACACCTCCTCGAACTCGTCGATCGAGAACGGCAGGACGACGTGCAGCGGCACGCCGTGCGCGAGCGCGGCTTCGGCGATGATGATGTCGGCGCCGCACGCGAGGGCGCCGTACGCCCCGTCGAACGAGCGGCCGCCGAAGAAGTCGTCGACCGCGGTGGCGACCGCCGGTTCGTCACTCGCCGCGAAGCCGCCCGCCTTCGCAGGGTCGGCGGTCACGCGATGACCGCAGAAGTGCAGCACGCCGGGCAGCGCGAGCGCATCGAGGATGCCGGGATCGATGTCCGAGACCTGACACAGGAGTCGGAGCTGCCGCGCGGTGACCGCCCGCGCCGCGACGTCGTTCGCACCGACCCTTGCCGCGATCTCGAGCGCGGCCCGCGCGGCTTCGAGGTCGCCGAGCACGAGTTCGGCCTCGGCGTCGGTGGCCGCGCGCCAGTACTCGTCGCCCGGCTCGTCGGCGGCGGCGCGCACGAGCGCGCGAGCGCGCTCGGCCAACGCGTGCGCACGCGGGACGTCGCCCGCGACGAGCCAGAGCGTCGCCGCGTTGATGCACGTGAAGTACCGGTCGTAGCGGTCGGCGACGGCCTCGTAGAGCTTGGCCGCGGTCGCCGCGAGCTCGGCCCGCTCCGCGCCTCTCGCGGCCAGCGCGAGCTCCTTGGCGAGGCGGCCCTCCAACGCTTCGGCGTCCTCGCGCAGGCCGGGGCGCACGTCGGATGCTCCGGCCAGTGCGGCGTGGAGATCGTCGATCGCGAGCCGTGCGCGTTCCCGTGCGCCCGCCCGAACCAGGGCGAGCGCCGCGATGTACCGGGCTTCGAGGTCCGAGGGGTCGGACTGCAGGACATCCGAGGCCGCGTCGTACGCGAGGATCACGTCGCCGCGCGACAACGCGGCGCGCGCAGCATCGAGTCCGCCTGCTACCACCACGCCGGGTGACGTTACGCGGTCTGGCGACCGGCTACGTCACCTTGATCGGCACGCTCAGCTTCGCGCTCTGGGGCGGCTTCGCGGAATCCGTCCCCGACACCACGGCGGTCTGGCTGCCCTTGACCTTGGGTTTGCCGCTGATCGAGCCGGTCGTACCGTTGAGGCCGAGGCCCGACGGCAGCTTGCCGGACGAGATCTTCCAGTGCACCGGTGCGCGCCCACCGGTCGACTGCAGCTGCGCATTGAACGCCGAGCCGAGCTTCGCGGTGGCCGCACCGGCCAGCCACTGGAGGCGGCCCTTCGGCAACAAGACACAGAACCGCGGATCGCCACCGGGCACGACGAACTTGACGACGATGTTGGCGCCGACCTGCTTGCTCGACAGCACGCACGGCGCAATGTTGTTGATCTTGCTGCAGAGCAGCAGATAGCCGGTTCCCGGGTGCTTTTCGGTCGGGCTCTGCTGGCTGAAGAACGGGATCTCCGACTCGTAGCAGATCTGCCCCGGTGTCGTGCTCGACGCGATCTTGAGCGTCATCGTGATCGTGAGGCGCGTCTTCGGCGAGAACCCCTCGTCGAAGAGCTCGGTGATCGGTCCCGGCTTCGACCCGTTGATCGAGTCGCAGTCGAGCGTACCGAGCGTGCCGGTCAGCACCACCGTCCCCGTCGGGTCCGAGGGCGTGCCGACCACCGCGGCGGCCTGGCCCGGCGCGAGCTTCGACGGCGCCTGCGGAATGGTCGCATTGCACACGGTCTGGTCGGTGCAGTCGTCCATGCGCTTCGACGTGGGTGTCGGCGTGACCGCCGAGGAGTTACCCGACGGCGGGCTGTTGCCGACGGAGTTCCACGCCGTGACCGAGCACGTGTAGGTCGCGCCATTGGTCAGTCCCGGCACGACGATCGGGCTCCCGCTGTCACTGTTGGAACCCGGATCGCCGTTGGGCGACACGCAGCGGGCGAGGTAGCCGAGCGTGTCGGACGAACCCTGCCCGCCGGGCGTGAACGACACACCCACTGCTCCGTTGCCGGCCAGCACCGATCCGATGCTCGGCGCGCCGGGCACCGAGGGCACGGTCGTCGTCGTCGTGGGGGTCGTGGTCGTCGTCGTGGGGGTCGTGGTGGTGGTCGTGGGTGTCGTGGTCGTCGAGGTCGGCGGCTCGAAGTCGGCCGTGTCGAGCGCCCCTTCGAGCGCGAAGTACGTCGACTGGCCCGGCTGGAGTGCCGGGGAGAAGTTGACCGTCCCGCTCAAGAAGTTTCCGCTGATCGCGGAGAAGCTCGTGTTCGGCCCTTCGTATCCGGTGGTGCCGTACGCGCACCCTGCGCTACCGGTGTCGTTGAGCACTCGAGAGGCCGCCGGCGCGTGCGTGAAGCCGCCGCCGCCTGTGTAGGTCGCGATGCAGATGCCGTCACCGTCGAACCGGAACGGCGGTTCGCCGGACGAAGGAGCGGCGGTGAGGGGCAGGCTGGACACCGGGACGTCCGAGCTGTTCAACACCCCGACGAGCGTGTCGTCACCGGCATTCGTGTTCGTCTGGTCGTAGGGCGGTTGGGTGTTGTCGGTGAGCACGTGCGCCCCGGTCGAGTTCAACTCGATCAGGAGCCCGCACGACGTGTCGGCTCCGATCGCCGGGCACTGCTGGAACGCCGGCGTCTGCAACGGTGGGTCAGCATGCGCGGTCGTTGCGTTGATCGCGGCGACCGTTCCGAAAGCTGCGATCACCGCGCAGGCGACCGCCAACGTGACGACGTTTCTGCGCGCGTTTCTCCGCGTCGACCCCATCCCCGCTCCTCCCTGAAAGGAGGCGACCCTCTTTGCCTCGCCGGCGGCAGCGTAACCACTGCGCCAGGTCGAGTCGACCCGTTTGGACCTGACGGGCACCTGACCGCGGGATTGTTGGTCGTGGCACCGGTGATGGCGATGTGAAAGTCGGCGGCGCTACTCCACCGAGCGTCGGTCGGCGTCGCGTACGCGGCGGGCGAGCCCGGCCAGCAACCGTTCGTTGACCGTGGGCGAGTCCCGCAGCATCGTGGCGAACGGGCCGACGCCGAGCCGGGCGACGGTGGTCGCCTCGTGGGCCTCGACGTCGGCGTTGCGCGGGGCGGGGTCGAGCAGCGCCAGCTCACCGAAATAGTCGCCGGGACCGAGCTCGCCCGTGCGTCGACCGTTGCGGCGGACAACCGCGCTGCCCTCGAGCACGACGTAGAAGGCGTTGCCCGGCTCGCCCTCCGCGACGATCGTCGCTCCCGGCTCGAACTGCTCGATCTCGGTCAACTTGGCGATCGTGGAGAGATCGCGTCGCGAGCACCTCGAGAACAGCGACACCTTCTGCAAGTACTCGGCTACCTCGCCTTTGGATCTCATGGCGCGCGCGTGACCTTTTCATCGTGTGAACCGCCCCCTCGGCGGTTCGTGAGCGCGCGGATCCTACGCTCAGCCGGTACCGGGCTGCATGGTCTCGGCTACGCGTCGTCGGCCGGCACCAGCGTCTTCCAGAGATACGCGCCGAGTAGTCCGCCCACGATCGGGAAGACGATGAACGCCCAGAGTTGCCCCAGCGCCCATGTGTGCTGGAACACCGCGGTGGCGAGGCTGCGCGCCGGGTTCACCGACGTGTTGTCGACCGGGATCGAGATCAAGTGGATGAGCGTCAGCATGAGGCCGACGGCGATACCGGTCATGCCCGGCGACATCGACTTCCGGCTGGTACTTGCGATCACGAAGATGAACACCGCGGTGAACACGATCTCGGCGATGATCACCGCGGGCAGGTCGAAATGGCCCGGCGAGTGCTTGCCGTAGCCGTTCGACGCGAAGCCGTTCGCCTTCGCGCTGAAGCCGTCCTTGCTGTTCGCGATCAGGAAGATGATCGTGGCGCCGACGATGCCGCCCACGACTTGGCCGCCGATGTACCACGGCACGTCATTGCTCTTCGTCTTGCCGATCGCCCACAGGCCCAGCGTCACCGCGGGGTTGATGTGACATCCCGAGATCGAGCCGATGGCATACGCCGCGCACAGCAGACTCAGGCCGAACGCGATCGCGACGCCCAACACGGTTACGGAGGATCCGGGTGTGAAGCGCCCGGTGGCGAGAATCGCGGTGCCCGGTCCGCCGAGCACGAGAATCATGGTGCCCACCCCCTCCGCGAGGGCGATGCGAGGCTGTTCCGTCATGACGAGCTCCCTTCGAGCCGCGCGCGCGGCGCAAAGCTGTGAAATCCCTGTAGGAGCGTGACACACAACCCGCGACGAGGCGCGTCATGCCGAAGCGGTGTCCTCCGAAGCCCGGTAGACGTCGGGCTCGATGAAGATCGTCCGGGCGCGGGGCTCGGCGGCGCGCAGCTCGACTTCGAGCTCGTTCACGACCGCGGCCAGGCGCGCCACCGACAGGGTCGGATCGAACTCGAGCTTCGTATTGACCATGATGTCGTCGGGCCCGACGTGCTGCGTACGCAGCGCGATCACGCGGGTGACCTCCGGATGCGAGTCGAGCACCGCTCGCATCTTCGCGATGACCTCGGGCGCGGCCGCTTCCCCGACCAGGAGACTCGCCATCTCGACCGCGAGCAGGATCGCGATCATCACGAGCAGCACGCCGATGGCAAGGCTGCCGACCGCGTCCACCGCGGCTCGTCCAGCACTGCCGCGAGCGTGATGCCCACCAGGGCGAAGCCGAGCCCGACGAGCGCGCCGATGTCTTCGAGCACGACAACGGCGAGCTCGGGGATCTTCGTTCGGCGCACGAACTGGAGGATCGACTTGCCGCGTCGCTCGGCGCGGCTCTCGTGCAGCGCGGTCCGCAGCGAGAAGGACTCGAGCACGATCGCGACGAGGAGCACGGCGATCGCGATACGCGGGTCCTCGAGCTCGTGCGGGCTGATGAGCTTCTCGATGCCTTCGAAGATCGCGAACAGGCCGCCGATGCTGAACAGCACGAGCGCGACCACGAACGCCCAGAAGTACCGCAGCGTGCCGTAGCCGAACGGGTGCACCTCGTCGGCGGGACGCTGCGAGCGCACGCCGCCCAGCATCAGCAGCCCCTGGTTGCCGGTATCGGCGAGTGAGTGGATCGCCTCCGCAAGCATCGACGCCGCGCCGGTGAGTGCGAACGCGATGAACTTGCTGACGGCGATGCCGAGGTTCGCGAGGAACGCCGCGATGATCGCCCGCTTCGACCCGTGATCCACCCGTCAGCCCCGTTCCGTGCGCGCGGCCCTCATCCGACGATGCCGCCCTTGGTCATCGCCTCCACATCGAGGGCCCGGTCGAGCTCCGCGTCGGTCATGAGCTTGCGCGCCCGCACGATCTGCCGGATCGACTTGCCGGTCCGGGTCGACTCCTTGATGACCTCGGCCGCCGTCTCGTAGCCGATGTACGGCGTGAGCGCGGTGCCGATCGACGGCGACGACTCGGCGTACTCCTTCAAGCGCGCCGTGTTCGCCTCGATGCCGTCGACGCACTTGTCGGCGAAGACCGTGCACGCGCTGGTGAGCAGCCCGATCGACTCCAAGAGGTTCTGCGCCATCACCGGCACGTACACGTTGAGCTCGAAGTTGCCCTGCGAGCCGGCGAAGCCGATCGTCACGTCGTTCCCGATCACTTGCGCGCCCACCTGCGTCACGACCTCGGCGATCACCGGGTTGACCTTGCCGGGCATGATCGACGAACCGGGCTGCAGATCCGGGAGCCGGATCTCCGCGAGGCCCGTACGCGGCCCGCTCGCCATCCACCGCACGTCGTTCGCGATCTTCACGAGCGCGACCGCGAGCGCGCGGAGCTGCCCGCTCGTCTCGACCAGCGCGTCGCGCGCGCCCTGCGCGGCGAAGTGATCGGTCGCCTCCGTCAGAGGCAGGCCCGTCCGCTGCGCGAGCCGTGCGATGACCTTGGCCGCGAAGCCCTTCGGTGCGTTGATGCCGGTGCCCACCGCAGTGCCACCGAGCGGGAGCACACAGAGCCGGGGCAACGAGTCGCGCAGACGTGCGATCCCGT
>Ga0075434_100007018_pt1 | contig 10387 bp, 6 predicted proteins | sample RhiMethybrSRZTD3_FD_75298 | JGI IMG/M metagenome (GOLD analysis project Ga0075434, IMG submission 75298) | Populus rhizosphere microbial communities from Tennessee, USA - Rhizosphere MetaG P. TD hybrid SRZTD3 | ecosystem: Host-associated > Plants > Roots > Rhizosphere > Soil | place: USA...
CGTAGGGGATTGCTCAGTTGGCGTTTGGCCAGACGCATCGGCATGAAGCTGTTGTTGACGCCGTCGACATCAACATCTAGGCGAAACGAGAAAAAGTGATCGTGGTTCACGCCGACGGTGTTTTCAGCGACAAAGTGACCGAACTCGTCGGGAGCGCCGGCCATCGAATGGCCGGGCGAATCGACTGCGTTCTTGGCTTTTACGGCTTTGGTTTCGACGATACCCGTGGCGCCGACGGTGACGCGAAGATTTCCATCCCGCTCGAAGCGCCAGTCGAGAACGTAGTCATAGTTGCCAACCACGGCCGCGGTGCGCAGCACCAGGACGCGTGCCCCGCTTCCCGAGAGTTGATGGTCTTCAAAGTGCCGCCAGGCCGGCTCGCCGGAGTAGCTTTCAAACAGGCAAGCGACCGGTGAGTGGATTACCGGGAATCCGTGCTCCTCCCAGGAGAGGCTGTCGAAGTAAACGGCATTGGAAGGGCAATCGACCTCAGCGCGCAAGGGCTTCAGAATCTGACCGGTGGCATAGAATTCGCCGGCATCAATGAAGACGCGGTTGGCCCAACCAAGCGCGGGATCCATGTACGGTACATAGAGTTCCGACATGGAGCCCTCATATAGAACGGAGCGGAAACGATCGCCGTCCTGGATCCGAGCCAAGTTGATAATCGCGCCGAGACGCGGATCGAGCCGGAAGCGGAAGCGCCAGTTCTGCCAGGCAACTTCCGTGCCCTTGAGCTGGAAGCTAGGGCCAAGTGGCTGGGAAACGCTGATGGGAGTGGTCCCGGGCCGGGGCGCGTTTTCCAGATCCTGGTAGTTCACGGGGGCCTGGGAGACCGGCGTGACGCTTTCGTCGATCACCTGCAGCACTTTCTTTTCGACTGCGTCGACTTTGATCTGCAGGCCCTCGACGTCGCGCGACCAGCCGAGATAGACGCCATGCCGGTACGAGCAGCCGCCCATCATGATGCGATGGCCCTCGAGTTCAGGAAGCGCAAAATAGCTGAATGGATCGGCGAAACAAGCGACGGGCGCCATATCAGTAATCCCGCGCTTCTTAAGCGCTTCGATCACGCGCGGATCCTTCTTCATCACTTCGTCCAGCTCGCGAAACTCATTCCGCGTCACGGGCGCCTGAACGTCCTTGCGTTCCTTCCAGGACTCAAGCTTGTGGTTAGCGATGTCGACCATAGCCTCGATGGTGATGCCTTTACGCACAAGGATCACTTCGGCTTCCCGGAATATGGCATCGCCGGGTTTCCATGCCAGAACCTTGCCCTTGGCGGGTTCGTGTAATAGCACGCTATGCGTTACAGTGTCGGAATCCAGCTTGCCGGAATCGCGCAGGACATCGTAAACGGCCCAATATTCCTGGGTTTTCAGCGCGTCGAGGGGATGAGTTGGCGGCTGGTTTTGCGCCACCAGCACCGGCACCAGCACCAGGCAACTCAGAAAAAGCACGAGCCGGGAAAGAGAACGCATCAAGTCCTCCAGGCAAGAAACACGATAATTTCACAACCAGGGAACTGGCCCGCAGAAGAAGCAGGCTGGTGCCGGAGAATCTTAGTGGCTCATCTAACGGAAGGCAAAAGAAAACGGAGCTGAGCGTAGTACCCGAAGTCTCGCTTGCGGAATAAAATCATGCCGGCCGCCGCCAAACGGGAATCGACAAAACTATCCCGAGCATGACCGCTACAACCAGGGCGTCCAGGGATGGCATGAAAGGAGCCTTCGCGACCATCAGATAGACGATGCCGACGGCGAGCAGGACGCGAACTCGGATCGCGCTGAGCAAAACGGGATCCGAAAGGCGAGCGCGAAGTTCCGCGCTAACTGGTTCGTTTTGCGAAGGCAACGCTTTCCGGATCCTCTTCATGCGCGGTAGGATCAGTGCAACGCCCATAACCAGCGCGACTCCGATGGCCAGAAGCGTTGCTGGAATCCAGCCTTGCCTCATGGTGCCTGACAATGAAGCAAGATAGCCGCCTGAAAGCAAAAGAACGGCGAGGCCGACGCCAGAAAGAGGCGGAGAGACTTTGAAAACGCGTAGCCACGCCCGAGCCTGCTCCGTTGACGTAGCGTTTCGAAACAGAGCCGACGCTGTCCATTCGATCCCGCAGCCGATGAAGAACGCAAACGCCCCAAGTAAGTGCGCATACAGAACAGTGGTATAGACAGTCATGAAATCCTCAATGGAGAAGTAGTCGGGCTCACCAGAGGACTACGCACAGCGGACAACGATTGATACAAGCCGTCGTTACGAATCCCCGCGAGCGCGAATCCAATGAAAAATTGCACTGGCAGGCCGCGGCTTAGCTGCGCTTGCGTTGAAACTCGAGCATAAAGCTTGCCAGTGCTTCAACGGAAGACGGTTCGACAGCGTTGTAGAGCGAAACGCGCATGCCGCCGACAGAGCGATGACCGGGTGTGCCGACAAGTCCCGCCGCCGCGGCCTGTTTGCCGAATTCTTTTTCCGCGGCTTCGTCGGGATTGGTCGCGGCCGATTGCCCGTTCGCGCCTGCGACTCGGAAGACAACGTTCATCAGCGAACGCGAATCCTTTTCGACCGGGCAATGATAGAAGCCGTTGCTGGAGTCGATTGCGTCATAAAGCAATTTTGCCTTGATTTCGTTGCGTTTCTGAATTCCGGCCAGCCCGCCCTGCGATTCAATCCACTCCATCATCAAACCGACCACATAAACGGCAAATGTCGGCGGTGTGTGGTACAGCGATTTTTCCTTGATGTGCGTGCGGTACTGGAAAATCGTCGGCAAATTCTTGTCGGCGCGCTCGGCTAGATCCTTGCGGATGATGACGATGGTGACGCCGGACGGACCAAGGTTTTTCTGCGCACCGGCGAAAATCAGTCCGAACTTTGACACATCGAGCGGCCGCGAGGCGATGTCGGAAGACATGTCGGCGACCAGAGGAACTTCGCCGGTCGCAGGCAAAGTGTGATACTGCGTGCCTTCGATCGTGTTGTTTGTGCAGATGTAGGCATAAGAAGCGTCAGCTCCGAGTGAAATCTCATTGGCGCAGGGAACGCGAGTGTGCTTTACGGCTTCCGTATTCGCAGCAACGCGATGGGCGATTCCCTTCTTCAATTCAACAAGGGCTTTGGCCGTCCAGGTGCCCGTGTGAAGAATGTCCACCGGCTTGCCCGGCGAACACAGGTTCATCGGAACCTGCGTGAACTGCGTGCTGCCTCCACCTTGCAGAAAAATCACCGCATAGTCGTCGGGGATCGCCAGATGCTTGCGCAGGCCGGCTTCAGTTGCGGCGTTGATGCTTTCAAACTCGGGCGACCGATGGCTCATTTCCATCACGGACATGCCGGAGCCGCGCCAGTCGAGCAGTTCTTCACGAATGCGCTCCAGCACGGAGAGCGGCAAGGCGCTGGGGCCTGCGTTGAAATTGTGCACGCGATGAGCGGGGCTTGCGGTGGCGCGGGTTTCAGGGTTTGTACTTGCAAACCCTGAGATAGTCGAAGAAGACACGATCGAAGGTTCCTCCCGGTGACGGCCAGTTGCGAAATCGAATGGCGCGCCCTGTGCGGGCGGCACCCATGTCGTCAATTCAGAATAACATGCCGCAACATCAGCAGGATTGCGGGCGAGCGATTGCGCTAAACATCAACGCGATCCGGGAGTAGAATCCCACCGGGAGAAAACGGGCCATGAATCGCAGAGAATGGATGCAAGCGAGCGGTCGAGCGGTGCTGGGCGCAATGAGCTCTCCCTACGCGCGGGCTTTTTCTCGACCGGAGGCGAAGTTGAACTGCGTCTTCCAGCTTTCCGTCATCACCGATGAGATTTCGCAGGACTTCGGTCACGCCGTGGAAGTTGCGGCGAAAGATTTCAGCGTCGGTTTTGTCGAACTGCGCGGCCTGTGGAACAAAAACATCGTCAACTTGGACGCCAAAGAAGTCGCGGAAGCGCAAAGCTTGCTCAAGAAATATGACCTGAAGGTGACCGACATCGCCAGCCCGCTGTTCAAAGTGGACTGGCCGGGGGCGCCAAAGTCGAAGTACAGCCCTAAAGGCGACGCATACAATGCGAGCTTTTCGTTCGAACAACAGGACGAGGTATTGGAACGCGCTGCCAACATGGCGCACGCGTTCGGCACCAACCGCATCCGGCTATTCGACTTCTGGCGGCTGGAAGACGACAAGCCCTTTCGCAAAGACATGGACGAGAAGTTGCGCGAAATTTCCGCCAAAGCCGCCAAGCAGAGTATGATCCTGATTCTCGAAAACGAGTATGAATGCAACACGGCCACGGGGCCGGAGTCGGCACGGACATTGGCAGCCGTGCAGAACAAGAATTTCTTTTTGAACTGGGATCCCGGCAACGCCGCGCGGCTGGGCGATAAGGCGTTTCCTGAAGGCTACGCGCTGATTCCTAAAGACCGCATCGGTCACATGCACTTAAAGGACGTAAAACGAAACGCCGATGGAACGTACGAGTGGGAGTGCATGGGACGGGGAATAATCGACTACGCCGAACAGTTCCGCGCCATGATGCGTGACGGTTATCGCGGCACCATGAGCCTCGAAACCCACTGGAAAGGCGCGGGCACGATGGAAGAGTCTTCGCGTCAGGCCATGGCCGGCACCAAGGAATTGTTGCGCAAAGCTGGAGCACTGAAATGAGCCCAATCGAAAATAATTCCTCGAACACGACTCGGCGGACGTTTCTGAAAGTGGCGAGTGCGAGCATCGCCCTAAATTCCACAGCGGCCAGTTACGCCAAAATCCTCGGCGCGAATGATCGCGTACGCGTCGGTTTGTGCGGCTTCTCAGAGAGATTCCGCGACGCATTGCTGCCCGCCTTTCATGAACACGCGGCGGAACTGAATTTTGAATTTTCCGGAGTGAGCGATATCTGGAAACTGCGCCGCGAGGATGGTGCCGCGCACATCAAGAAAGTTACCGGATCGGACGTCGCGCCCGCTCGCAACAACGAAGAGCTCCTCGGGCGCAAGGATATCGATGCGGTTTTCGTCGCGACCTGCGACTTTCAGCACGCGCAGCACGGCGTTGCAGCGGTGCGTGCCGGCAAGGACGCTTATATCGAAAAGCCGCTCGCTAACAGCATGAGCGACGCGAAGGACATTCGCAGTGCCGTGAAAGAAACCGGACGCATCGTGCAGATCGGCACGCAGCGCCGCAGCGCGGAAAATTATCTGCGCGCGAAAGAATTTATCGGCGCCGGCCAGTTCGGCGACATCGTCGCCGTCGAAATGACCTGGAACGTCAACCAGCCCGGCCGTTGGCGCAGACCAGCGTTGGTGGAAAAGCTCAGAGAAGAGGACACCGACTGGAAGCGGTGGCTCGGTAACCGCCCATTTGAGAAGTTTGACGCGCGCAAGTATGTCGAGTTTCGGCTGTTCTGGCCCTACTCATCGGGCATTGCTGACCAATGGATGGTGCACCAGATTGATACGGTGCACTGGTTTACGGGATTGCCGCATCCCCGCAGCGTGGTCGCCAACGGCGGAGTTTATCTCTGGCAGGATGGCCGCAAAAACTGGGACACCATGACTGCCGTGTTCGACTATGGTCCTACCAACGATTCCTCGAAGGGCTTTCAGGTGATATACGCTTCGCGGCAGACGAACTCGGCCGGTGACGTCAAGGAGCTGTACCGCTCCAATGGCGGCACGCTCGACTTGGATAAGAATCTGATCAGTGGAGATGGCGGACTCGAGGAGCAGTACGCAAAAGCGATGGGCATGAAGCCCAATCGCCTGGGCAATATCCCGCTGGTGCAGAAAGGCGGCGGTATGGAGACCGGCGCACACGCGGGCGTCGATGAGGCCACAAGCGCCAACGTGCGCAATTGGATGGAATGCATCCGCAGCCGCAAAACGCCCAACGCGCATATCGAAGCGGGCTATAGCCACTCGGTTGCGCTGTGCATGACCATTGCGGCCATGCAATCCGGCCAGCGGGTAACGTTTGACGAGGCGAAACAGCAGGTGCTGGCCGGCGGAAGCCCCTGGCTTCGCGGCTGAGCCATAAGACAGAAATTTGTGATCTGAGGCGAACGAAGCTCGCTGCAGGATTTCAACCTACGCACGGAATGGGTATTTCCACTATTCGACGAGTGCGAACTCCACGCGTCTGCGCATCGGATCAATCCGTTCGGCACGAACCTTGACGCGGTCGCCTAAGCCCCACGAGCGCTGCCTTGATTTCGCGGCGCCGCGGCCGCTGGAACGCTCCTGTCCGCCGACCGCCACGATGGCGTGATCGCGCTCGCGGTACACGCAACGAGCGTCCGCGGCTTCTTCCAGCGCCCCGATCGGCAGCAACCCTTCCACAAAAACTTCTAACAACTCCACAAAACACCCGTACTTCTGCACGGAAATGATCAAGCTTTCGTACTCGTCGCCCAGATGCTGCTCCATAAACTGGGCGGTCTTCCAGTCCTTCAGCTCGCGCTCCGCTGCAGCGGCTCGCCGCTCGGCTTCTGACGTTTCCGCCGCCAGCTCTTCGAGTTGCTTCGCGCCATACACTTTGCCTTCCGCATGCGCGGCGGGATGCGGATCAACCGGCGCGCCCTGCTGCGAATGCGCCAGCGCCCATTTCAGCGTGCGGTGAACAACCAAATCCGGATAGCGCCGAATCGGCGACGTGAAGTGCGCATACTCATCGAAGCCGAGCGCAAAGTGGCCCAGCGAGTCTGCCGCATAACGGGCCTGTTTGAGCGAGCGCAGCATCAAGTACGAAACGATTCGCTCCTCAGGCTTGCCCGCGAGTTTTTCGAGCAACCGCTGATAATGCTGAGGCGTGATGCTGACTTCCTGCGAAGCGGACAGTGTGACGCGCATGCCGCGCTCACGCCCGTGTCCAAACGAATCCGGCCGGCCTCTTTTTGCCGGTGCTGGGACGCGACCGTGCCGCACCGCAATTTCGCGCTGCTGCAAGTCCGACACACCCAGCGTGTAGCCGAACGCTTTCGCCATGTCCTCGAATTCCAGGACTTTTTTCGCGTCGGGTTTTTCATGGATGCGATGGAGCGTCGCCAGTCCGCGTCGAAGGAGATATCCAGCGACGGCGCGGTTCGCCGCCAACATGAACTCTTCAATCAGCCGGTGCGCGATGTTCCTCTCGCTGCGCGTGATGTTGATCATGCGCTGCTCATCGTCAAATTCGATCACCGGCTCCGGCAAGTCGAAATCAATTGACCCCTGCTCGTTGCGCCGCGCATTCAGTAGCAGCGCCAGCGTCTTCATGTCCTGAAAATGGTGTACCAGCGGCGCATAGCGCGCGTTGGTTTCCGCATCGCCTTCCAGCACTTTGTTGACATTGGTGTATGTCATGCGTTCGGCAGAGCGGATCACACCCGGCGTCATGCGGGCATCGCGCATCCGGCCGGTTGCGTCGAACTCCATCAGGCAGCTCATCACCAGGCGGTCTTCGCGCGGATTCAGCGAACAGATTCCGTTCGAAAGCGATTCTGGCAACATCGGCACGGCTCGATCAATAAAGTAGACCGAAGTTCCTCGTAGCCGCGCTTCGTTGTCCAACGCCGTCGCTGTTCGCACGTAGTGCGCCACATCCGCAATGTGGACCTGCAGCAGCCAGCCGCCGTCGTCACGTCGCTCAACATAAACTGCGTCGTCGAAGTCCCGCGCCGTCTCGCCGTCAATCGTGACAATCGGCAGTTTGCGAAAATCCTCCCGCCCCGGCAAATCCTTTTCATGAACCGGGTGCGCGCGTCGCGCCGCTTCTTGCAACACTTGTTCAGAAAACGTGTGCGGCAGATGATGCTTGCGGATGATGATCTCGGTATCCACACCGAGATCGCCCGGCTTGCCCAGAATCTCGATTACCTGGCCAACCGGAGAAATTCCGCCGTGCGGAAAGCGAGTCAGTTCGACATTCACCACCGCGCCGTCTAGCTCGGCCAGCGGGCCAACTCGTCGCGACCGCGTACCGGCCTGCTTGGTGTCCGCGGCTCCGTACTTTCTTTTCAGTTCAGCGGTCAGCTCATTGCCGGACGGAATCTCCACTTGGTGTTGAATGCGATTGTCGTAGGGCAAGACTACGTTGCCGTGCGGCGCATAGCGAAACACGCCGACCAGGGTTGGATGAGCCCGATCGAGGATACGAACAATTCGCCCTTCAGCTCTCTGACCGTCCGGCGTTGCAGCCACTCGTCCCAGTTCGACCTGCACGTGATCGCCGTGCATGGCGTCGCCGACCCCGCCGCGCGGAATAAAGATGTCGCGATCAAGGTTTGGCACGGGCTTTTCAGGCACCACGAAGCCGTAACCGTCCTGGTGGAGAATCAGCCGGCCCGAGACAGAATTGCGGGTCGGTCCGCCAGACCGTGCGCCTTCTCGGCGAGGGCTACCCGTTTCAGGCATCGGGCTGGCAAAGTTTTCGGCTTTGCGCTCCTGTCCGGCCAGGCTGAACCTGCCGCCGGCTAGTTCCTCTATCAGTTGTTTTTTCTTTAGTTTAGCCAGGATTCGAAGCAAAGGGCGCCGCTCGGACTTTCGCAATCGCAGGCCGCGCTGGATGCCCTCCAGGTTGGCGCCGCTCGTTGTAACTTTAAGAAAACGCAGGATATTATCAGGACTTAGTGAGGAGGGACGGTGCATCAGGCCCTTTCTGGCGGCAAATCCGGCCTGGCCCATAAGGATTTCATCAGGATTGTAAGCTTTTTTGCATTTAGGCGAAACCATTTTGCCGGTTTTGCGGTTTAATAGACAGGCCAACACACGACCGGCTGACCACCCTCCGTCAAGTCAGCCGGACATTCCCCGCAAGGGGAAACAGGGGAGGCGGGAAGACCTGGCCCGCCTCCTTTTTCATTTTGAAGAGCAGTTCGCCGCAAGTTCATCCGCCCAGAAATCCGCACAATCGTTTCACGCGATCGAAATCAACCGAGTCTCGCCTGCATATTACAATGGGAGAATCAGTTTGCCGCGACATCTTCGCAAAACAGAAAAGCAGAGAGGCTGGCGGGTTTATGCAGGAACGTGTCCTGGTTGCTGGCGGCGCAGGTTACATCGGAAGCGTAGTCGTAGTGCAGTTGTTGGCTCGCGGCTACGAACCGGTGGTTTACGACGACCTTTCCCACGGACATCGTGGCGCGTTGCCGAACGGCGTGCGGCTGATCGTTGGCGACATCGGGGATCGCGACGCGCTCGATTGCGCCTTCTCTGAGGTCCGGCCGCAAGCGGTCATGCACTTCGCCGCCTTCATCGAAGCGGGCGAGTCCATGCAGCTGCCCGAGAAATACTTCCGCAATAACACGGCCAGCGCGCTGACGTTGCTGGAAGCGGTGCTCGCGCACAAAGTTCCGCGTTTTGTTTTTTCCTCAACGGCCGCTCTCTACGGTACGCCCGAGAAAACGCCGATTGAAGAAACAGCCCCGCTGCATCCAACCAACGCGTACGGTGAATCGAAACTGCTGGTTGAACAGATGCTGGAATGGTTTCATCGCATTCACGGTCTCCGCTACGCCTCTTTGCGCTATTTCAACGTTGCCGGTGCTGCTGGCGAACAAGGCGAAGATCATCACCCGGAATCGCATCTCATTCCGCTGGCATTTCAAGTGGCGCTCGGTACGCGGAAGGAGTTGGCAATCTTCGGAACGGACTATCCGACGCCGGACGGCACCTGCATCCGCGATTACATTCACGTGAGCGATCTGGCTGACGCCCATCTGCTCGTGCTTGAAGCCCTGAAACAAAAAGATCGCCTCATCTACAACCTCGGCAATGGACAAGGCTTCAGCGTTCGCGAGGTCATCGAAACGGTGCGCCGCGTCACGGGTGATCCCATTCCGGCGAAAGAATCTCCGCGGAGGCCCGGCGATCCCGCCGTGTTGGTGGCAAGTTCGGAAAAAATCAAAAATGAACTCGCCTGGCAGCCCCGGTTTCCGGACCTGGAAAGCATCGTCCGCTCCGCGTGGGAGTGGCGTAAAGCGCGCCCCAACGGCTACGAAACAGGCAAACACTAAATTTGCCGGAGGCGCTTGGCGACACAAGTTTTACTCCACAACTCAGTTGACAAGTAGAAACGGAGGTGCGAACCTCCCGTGCGGTCATCGTAAACGATTACTATGGGCTTTTTTCGCACGTTCTCTCAAGTGTGTTGCCGCCGGTGGTCGCGGCTTGTAATCAGCATTCTGCTCGCAGCTTTTCTCTTCGCGCCGAAGCTCCGCGCCCAATGGAATCCTCTCAACCCCGTCCAGTCTTCCCAAAAAGATGCCGCCGGCCTGACGATTTTTCTGGAACGCGGCGCGCTTCGCCTTCAGGCTTCGGCCGATTCGATCATCCGCGTCCTATACTCGCCACAGCGCGAATTTCCGCACGTCACAGAGTATGTGGTTATCAAAACCGACTGGCCGACGACAAGGTTCGACGTGGCG
>Ga0075434_100007019_pt1 | contig 10386 bp, 9 predicted proteins | sample RhiMethybrSRZTD3_FD_75298 | JGI IMG/M metagenome (GOLD analysis project Ga0075434, IMG submission 75298) | Populus rhizosphere microbial communities from Tennessee, USA - Rhizosphere MetaG P. TD hybrid SRZTD3 | ecosystem: Host-associated > Plants > Roots > Rhizosphere > Soil | place: USA...
CACTGAGCCGACCGAGCTGGTCGCCACCGACGGACCACCGCGCTGGAAGACGACAGCTGGTGGGAAGCTCCTGTACGTCGAAAACACCGAGACGCCGTGGATTCGGGAAACCGAGGGGAAAGACAATTACCTGTTGATCGCCGGGCGCTGGTTCAAGAGCTCGTCGACGCTGGGCCCCTGGACGTTTGCCCGACCCGACTCGCTCCCCAAGTCATTCCAGGATATCCCGGCGGATTCGCCGATCGGGGGCGTGCGCAGCGCGATTGCGCTGACCGTCGAGGCGCAGGACGCGGTCCTCGATCTGCAGATTCCGCAGACCACGGCGGTGCAGCGTAATCAGGCGACATTCAACGCGAAGTACGACGGCTCGCCGAAGTTCCTCGACATCCCGAACATCGGCGTCTCGTATGCCACGAACACGGGATCGGCGGTCCTGCGCACGGCAGGTCCGTACGGCACGTTCCTGTACTGGGCTTGCGACAACGCGGTGTGGTTCAAGTCCGCGAGCGCCACGGGCCCGTGGTTCGTGGCTGACAGCATTCCCAAGGATCTGTTCGCGAAGATTCCGCCGAGTGTCCCGGTCTACAACGTGACGTACGTGCAGATCTACGCCTCGACTCCGGAAGTCGTGTACGTCGGCTACACACCGGGGTACACGGGCTCCTATCCATATTATGGAGTGCCAGTGTACGGCACCGGCTATACCTATCCGCCTTACGCCGGCTCCGTCTACTATCCGTATCCTGTGACCTACGGCGTCGCTGTGAGCTACAACCCGTACACGGGCTGGGGCGCGGGAACGACGTTTGCCACGACGTTCTTTGCGTTCGGTGTGGGGATGGCGATCGGCAACAGTGCCCGCTACTACCCGGTCGGTGGATATCGCGGGTGCTTCAATTGCACGGTCAACGTGAACCGTCCAGCCGGCGGGAGAGGTGGAGCGGGAAACCGCAACCGCGCCAACATCGGGAACACGGCAGGCGGCGGTAACCGACAGCGGCCGTCGAATCGACCGGCGGCCTCACAGCGGCCCACCAACAAGTCCAACATCTACAACCGGCCGCAAAACAAGACCCGCAATGCCGATCGCGTGAGCCGCGACCGCGCTGCCACTCAAATGGGCGGCGCCAACCGGCGCGCCGGCGGTTCGAACAACGTATTCGCCGACCGCAACGGCAACGTGCATCGCCGCACGAACAACGGGTGGGAATCGCGCCAGGGCAATAACTGGTCGCGCGATCGCTCGGGGTACGGAGACCGGGGTGGAAACCGCGAGTATGGCGCGCGGCAGCGCAGCTCGGGAGGAAGCCGCGGGGGCGGTGCGCGCGGAGGTGGTGGCCGCGGCGGCGGCGGCGGACGCCGGCGCTAGCGCATGCCTCATCTCGGACTGGTCGGAGACGGCATTCTCGCGAACGGCGCTCACGCGGGCCGGAATACCGATTCCGCCGCGGTGCTTCGCCAACTGCTGCCCGGCTGGACCGTGTCGCTACTGGCGGCCGAGGGCGCGACGATGGCGGCTGTGGCCTCGCAGCTCGATCAGCTTCCTCAGGATGTCGATCTCGTGGTCCTGAGTGCCGGCGGCAACGATGCCCTGCAGCACGTCGAGCTGCTGCAACAGCCCGCGAAGTCGAGCGCGGAAACACTCGACGCGCTGATTGCCATGGGTGATGAATTTGCCGCCAGCTACGACGGGATGATGAAGTCGCTGCGCATCCGTCCGGCACGAGCGGTGGTGTGCACGATTTACGAACCGCCCCTCGTCGGAAAGGGTACGGCCAGTCGCGCGCGCGTGCTGCTCACAATAGTGAATGATCACGTGCTGCGGACTGCGTACCGCTGGGGCGTGGACGTCCTCGATCTGCGCGCGATCTGTACGAGTCCTGGCGACTTCAGACAGCAGGTCGCGCCGTCCACCGAGGGCGCCGCGAAGATCGCGCGCGCGATCGCCGCCGTCGCCGCCGGGACTGACGGGAAGCGCATCACGGTGATAGCTGGCTAGCTCTCCCATCCAGCAGCGCGCGTACCCGTTCCGCAAGCACATCTGGAGTAAACGGCTTCTGCAAAAACGCGGCGTCACGCTCGAGCAGGCCGTGCTCACGCACGGCTTCGCCCGTGTACCCGGACACGAACAGGACCTTGATGTTGGTGCGCTGCGCGGCCATCAAACGCGCGAGCTCGCGGCCGTTGATGCCGGGCATGACGACATCGGTGAGCAGCATGTCGATCGTCTTGGGATAGCGGCTGGCGACCTCCAGTGCTTCGCTCGCATGCTGCGCGGCCAACACCGTGTACCCTCGCCCCTCCAGGATTCGCGTCGTGAGCGCGCGAACTTCCGGCTGATCCTCCACAACCAGCACAGTCTCCCATCCACCGGGAATCGCTGCCGGTGAGCGTGCCGCCGCTCCCGTACGTTCGGCGCTACCCTGCGCACGGGGCAGGTAAATCTTGAACGACGTGCCATGTCCCAGCTCGCTGTAGGCCCAGATGTAACCACCGCTCTGTTTGACGATGCTGTACACCGTGGCCAATCCCAGCCCGGTTCCTTTCCCCGGCTCCTTGGTCGTGAAGAAGGGCTCGAACAAGCGGGCCTTTGTCGCGGCATCCATGCCGACACCCGTGTCATGGACGGCGAGCAGGACGTACTTGCCGGGACGCGTCAGCGTGTGCGGCTCCAATTCCCGGGGATCGAGCTCGACGTTCGCGGTTTCGATCGTCACGACGCCGCCCTTGGGCATTGCGTCCCGCGAATTGACGACGAGGTTGACGATCGCCTGCTGCAATTGTCCCGGATCGGCCTGCACCGTTCCCAGCGCTGGACTGAGCTTGGTCTGCAGCTTGACGTCCGCGCCGATGAGACGGACGAGCATGCCCTGGAGGTCACCGACAACCGCGTTGATGTCGAGGATGCGAGGCTCGAGCACCTGTTTGCGACTGAACACCAGGAGCTGTCGGGTGAGTCCCGCGGCGCGCTTCCCGGCCTTTTCGATCTCTTCGACGTCCAGGCGGGCTTGGGAGTTCGGATCGAGGCTGTCGAGCAACAACCCGGTCGTTCCGAGAATCGCCGTCAGCAGATTGTTGAAATCGTGCGCGATGCCGCCGGCCAATCGGCCCACGGCCTCCATCTTCTGGGCCTGCCGGTACTGGATCTCGAGGCGTCGCACGTCGGTGAGGTCGGCCGCGATGAACAGCACACCGGTCACACGGCCGCCGGCATCATGGACGGGCGCGGCGGCGAGGCTCAGGGTGACGGCCGAGCCGTCCTTCTTGTGCGCGGTGGTCTCGATGCCGCGCAGCGTCTCGCCGCGGAATACGCGCTCGCGCAGGTCCCGCTGATCTTCGAGATCGCGCGTGATCAACGTCAGGGGACCGCCGATGACCTCGTCGGACCGCCAGCCGTACAGTGTTTCGGCTGCGGGATTCCAGCTGCGCACATCTCCTTCGGCGTCCATCGTATAAATCGCGAGCGGCGAGCTGTTGATCACGGCCTGCAAATGCCCGTGGGCCTCACGCAGCAAACTCTCGGCCTTGAGCCGCCGCGCCACCGTGGGACTGAGGAACAGGCCGGTGACCGCGAGGACGGCGACGTAAATCATCAGGGTCACATCGGTGCTGGGAACGGTCCGCATCGCGAAGGGTCCGCCGCCACGCACCGTGTAGAGCACCGCGAGAAATGCGACCGTAAGCGTCAACACCGACGCGCCGCGCGGTCCAAATCGGAGCGAGGCCCCGATGACGAAGGGAAACAGCAGGAACGCGTATTGCGAAGGCTGGAGAAATGAGGACGGAACCAGATTGCCGAAGACCAGGGACGTTGCGAGAACCGCGCCAATCACCCACACACTCAGCGCGACGATCGTGGAGCGCTCAAAGCGCGGCCGCGCCGCATCGCCGAACGCCACCAGCACCGGTGCAATGACCAGGGCACCGAGGTAGTCGCCCGCCCACCACAGACCAAAGGCCGCGGGGACTCCATTGCTCGGTATCACTCCCGCGACCCAAAGCGTGATGACGCCAATCGTCGCACTGGCGAGGGCGCCAGCGGGGGCCGCAACGCCCACGAGAGACCGAACAGCGCCGAGCTCGTCGAAGCTGATTCGCTCGCGTCCCCGGCGCAGGAGCTGCGCGGCGATCATCGCCTCGAGCGTGTTGCCAACGCCGATGGCCAGCGCGGCAGGCGTCGGAATGCTCGTTGTGGCGTTGGCGAGAAACGCTCCTACGAGAACGGCGGGCCAGAAGCGCAGTCCCAGGATTGCGAGCGCGGCAATCGCGAGCCCTGTGGGCGGCCAGACCGGCGAGATGGAGGGCCCAATGCTGGCATAGCGCAGGCCCAGTTTCGCGATCAGGAAATAGACGACAGCGAGAAGGACGGCGCGCCACGACCACTGCAGGGCGCTCAGCTGTACTGAGGGAGATCGCCGCTCGAAGGCGGAAGTCTCAATGGTTGTCAGAGGCGCCGGTCGGAATCGAACCGACGAATCGAGGTTTTGCAGACCTCTGCCTTACCACTTGGCTACGGCGCCAGGCCGTCAAAAGTCACCAATACAGACGGCTTTCTCAACCCCGCAGCCTCTCCATCAGTTCTGCCGCGCGTGCCAGCACTTGTTGATCTTCAGCGGGGAGCTGGCCGATCTCCTGCATCAGCCGTTCGACCCGCCGTGTCCGCCCCTTGTCCAGCAAGCGTTTCCCAGCCGCCGTCGCCTCGACCATCTGCACCCGTCCGTCCTCGGCATGACTGACCCGGCGCACCAATCCGCGCCGCTCCAATCCATCTACGAGCCGAGTAATTGTCGGAGGCCTCACCTGCTCGGCCTCCGCCAGGCGGCTCATCGTCACCGGCCCACGGAAGACGATCACGGATAGCGCCGAGGCGCGCGGCGCGGACAACCCCATGACTTTGTCCTCGACGCGCAGGCGCCGCAGCAAATGAATGGCCGCGGAATGCAGGCGGTCGGCAATGACTCGCGTCCGCGGGGCTTGACGGGCAGTCGATTCCATAATTACTTAGCTAAAGCTAACTACTTTCTCGTGGAGGAGCAATGGAGCTCGCGCAGATCACCAACGTTGTGCACGACATCGACCGCGCCGTGAAATTTCACCGCGACACGCTCGGCCTGCCGCTGCTGTTCCAGGCGCCGCCGTCGCTCGCATTCTTCCAAGTCGGCACGGTGCGTCTGATGTTGTCGCCACCCGAGAATCCGTCACAGGATCATCCCGGGTCCGTCTTGTATCTGAAAGTAAAAGACATCGAGAGCGTACATCGCACGCTGACGGAGAAAGGCGTGAAGTTCGTGGACAAACCGCACCGCGTGCACGCGGCGGCGAATTATGACCTCTGGATGACCTTCTTCCACGACCCCGACGACAATCCGATGGCGCTCATGGAGGAGAAAATGAGGAAATAACCGCGACGGTAACGACCAGAATGTTCGCGACGATGACCGGAAGCGAGTGAATCATCACGCCGTACAGCGCCCAAAGCCCCGCCGCGATGGCCTGCACGCGGCGCAGCCACCTCGGCCCCTTGGTGAAATACGACACGAGAAAGACACCGGTCGCGAGCCATCCGATCCAATCGGCGCTCATGGGTGCTCCTTGAGGAGCTTCAGAATCTCGATGCGTCCTTTCATGGCGGCCAAGCCAATGGCTTCCTTTCGATCGGCGCCGCGTTCCAGTAACACTCTCACCGTATCGGGGTGACCGAAGAATGCCGCGAGCGCGAGCGGGGAGAATCCCATGCTCGACTTCGCCTCGAGGAGCGCGGGATCGCGGTCCAGCCATTCCGCCACACGGCCGCTCCGACCGATTGCGGCCGAATCGAAGATGTCGAGCTCGGGCCCGGCGGCGAGGAGCACGTCGACGGCTTCCTTCTTGTCACGGTACTGCGCGATCAGCACGGGGGAATTGCCGCGCGCGTCCCGTGCATTGACGAGCCCGGGCTGCGCCTGGAGCAAGGCCTGCAACCGGCCGGCGTCGCCAGTGCGCGCGAGCTCGAAGATGTCGTCCACTAGAAAGAGAGCCCCTTTCGCAGTGTCAGCGCCCAGCGTTTCCCGCTGCTGCCCTCGCCGAACCGGTACCCAACGGCCAGTTCGGCCACATCGCCTCGAACGGCACGTGTAGGACCAAATCGCAGCGACACCCCGGTGTTGCCGCCCTGACGTGGCGATTCGTCTGCGTACCACGCGCCGCCGTAGTCCACAAACGGCGCTAGACCGAACGCCGCAAGGCCGAGGATGTTGTCGGCCACCAGGATGCGGTCCTCCAGCACGAACAGGGTCATGCGCGTGCCCGTGAAATCGTGAATGCCGAATAGGCGCGGGCCGCGCTGGTAGATCCAGGGATCGAACTCGGCCCCAGGCAGCGGATTCGTAACAACGCCGCCTTCGGCGTGCGCGATAAGAGTATGGCGCCCCACGTTCTGGCTCACGACGGTGAGCTGCGCCTGCGTCCGCGTGGTATCCAACCCGTTCGCTGCCAGCCGCAGAACGGCGAACCCGCGGTTCCAGACCGTGGACGTCTGAGCGCTGACCTCGTAGCCGACGCCGTTCTCGAGCACGACGCCGGCGCGCAGCGTGGGCGACAGATCGACGTCTTCGCGGCGCGCGTACGTATTGAAGTGTTCCAGCACGCGGAACCGTACCGACCCGACCTCGAATCCAGCCCGAACAGTGGTAAAAACAGAATAGGGGATTGTCGTGGCGTCCATCGGTGCGTAATCCTCGCGGCGCCATTCCCATCCACCCCAGATCCGCGTGTAGTGATGGCTCGTCGCCGCGACGGCCACACCCCCCGTGAGGCCGACGCGAAAGAGCTCGTGGTGCGTGCTGTCCATCAGCACGTCGTCGCGAAATCGCAGGATGCGCTCCTGCGCGACGTTCCCGTACGTCTCGACCGAATGGGGCGCCGCGGTCTCGTGAAACGGCAGGCCCACTCGCCACTCGCTCAGATGGCCGTCGGAGAGATCGTGATAGCGCACAATGACAAGTGTACGCCGACTGAAGAAATGCGGGTTGATGAATTCGAAATCGAAATGCGTGCGATCGGGATCATGCCCGTACAGGAGCGACACTTCAGTCGCCGTCCCGAAAAAATTGCGCTCCGTCAACCCAATGGCCCACGTATTGTCCCCGCCGGCGCTCGTGAAGCTCGCCTGGGGCTGCGTGCTCCAGCCATCGGCCGTGACCGCCCGCAGCGCGAGCCGGTTGCCTTGCCGCACCGTATCGACGCGCACCAGTCGAAATACGCCCAGGTTGCGGAGCGCGCGCTCACTCTCTTCCACGCGGGCGAGATCGAACGGATCCCCCCGGTTGAGCAGCAGCCTGCGGCGGATGACCCATTGTCGGGTCCGGATGTGCAGGCCATTGGCGAGATTCGCCACCCAGTCGGGCGACGCGTCATTGACGTCGAAGATGTTGTGGTTGTCGATGATGATCGTGTCGATGATCGGCGGCCTGGGGGCGCTCTGCAATAGGAGTAGGAGTCCGAGTAACACTTACGGCCGCACTCCATGGATTCGCTGGCGCAGCCGATAGCGCGCGTGCCGCGGAGCGTTCCACTCGGTGAAGTAAAATGTCGCATCGATGCGACCGGCGATCTGCCGCGACCCTCTGGTTTGCATGACGTAGGTCCCGCGCACAGAGTCGGGGCGCAACGGGCGACACAGGCACGTCACGGTCGCGTATGCCGGAATGGCCTGACCAAGGGAGTACGAATGATTGGCCGACAGGCGCCGCACGTCGCCGAGATCGAGCGCGACGGTCAGCGAATACTCGTCGCCTAGCGCTTCGCTCGGGTCGAAGTCGAAACGCGCGAGGATGACATCGTGCCGCTCGGCAACGGTGGTATCGACCCGCAGCCGGACCAGCGTGTATGTGGGATCGGTGTCAACGACGATCCGGCCATGTTGCTCCCAGCGCGCGGACTGCTGAAGACCATCGGTGTCCCCGGGCTTCGGGAAGATGTCGCAGGCTAGGGCCCCCAACCCCAAGGCCGCGATTAGTACACACTTAAATACCTCTCGAGCTCCCACTCACTGACCTTTCCGATGTACTCCTGCCACTCCCCGCGCTTGGCTTCCACGAACCGCTCATAAATGTGCGTGCCGAGCGCGTCTCTGATGACGTCGTCCCGCTCGAGCGTGTCGAGCGCCTCGTGCAAATCCCTCGGCAGCTCGTCGATGCGGTACTTCCGCCGCTCGCGAAAGCTCATCTCGAAGATGTTTTTGTTCACGGGGTCGGGCGGCGTCAGTTTCTTTTGTACACCGTCGATCCCAGCCGCAAGCTGCACGGCCAGCGCGAGATACGGGTTGGCCGACGGGTCCGGCATCCGCAGCTCGCACCGTGTCCCCGTGCCCCGCCGATCCGGAATCCGCACCAGGGGTGACCGGTTGCGCATCGACCACGCCACGTTGACGGGCGCCTCATACCCCGGCACCAGCCGTTTGTAACTGTTGACGAGAGGATTCGTGACGGCGCAGAAGCCGCGCGCGTGCGTCAGCAACCCGGCGATATACGATAACGCCACGTCCGACAGCTCCCACTGCGCCTTCGGATCGTGGAACGCGTTGCTCCCTTTGCGAAAGAGCGACTGGTGCGTATGCATGCCCGAGCCGTTCTGGCCGAAGATGGGCTTTGGCATGAACGTCGCGAGGAATCCGTGGCGATACGCGACGTTGCGGACTACGAACCGGAACGTCGCCAAGTTGTCGGCCGTCTCCAGCGCTTCCGCGTAACGGAAGTCGATCTCGTGCTGCCCCGGCGCAACTTCATGATGGCCCGCTTCGACCTCGAAGCCCATCGCCACGAGCTCCTTCACGATCAAACGCCGAATCTCCTCGGCGCGATCGACCGGGGTCTGGTCGAAGTAGCCGCCGTGATCGTGCGTGATCGTCGTCGGCTCGCCATCCGCATCCAGTTGGAAGATAAAGAACTCTGCTTCGACGCCGGCCATCATCTCGTAGCCGAGCGATTTGGCCTTCGCGATCTGCCGTTGCAGCGCCTGTCTCGTGCAGCCCGCGAACGCCGAGCCGTCGGGATTGTAAATGTCACAGATGACGCGCGCGACCTTGCCGGCCTTGTCGCCGTTGGGCAGCACGCGAAACGTTTCGAGGTCGGGCCTGAGCACCATGTCCGATTCCTCGATCCGCACAAACCCCTCGATCGACGATCCGTCGAACATGATGTCGCCCTCGAGGGCCTTCTCGAACTGGCTCTCAGGCACCTCGACGTTCTTGTTCACGCCGAGGATGTCGGTGAACTGCAACCTGAGGCTCGAGACCTCTTGCTTTTTAGTTATCTCGAGAATTTCGCGTTTTGTGGGCATGGGACCTGATGGCGGCAACGGGCGGCAAAAGGCGGCAACGGTTGTGCCATTGCCGCCCCATGCCGCCTGTTGCCGCCCTAGTTGTCAGGCGTCGTAATACAGGAAGAACTCGTACGGATGCGGCCTCAACGCCACCGCGTCGACGTCCTTCAACTTCTTCATCGTCAGCCAGGTGTCGATCAGATCCTGTGTGAAGACGCCGCCGTCGAGCAGGAACGCATGATCGGCTTCCAGCGCCGCCAACGATTCCTGCAGGCTTCCCGGCGTGTTCTTCACGTGCTTCCGCTCCTCCGGCTCCAACTCGTAGAGATCCACGTCCATCGGCTTCGGCGGCTCGATCTTGTTCTTGATGCCGTCGAGACCGGCCATCAGCAGCGCCGCGAACGTGAGGTACGGGTTGGACGACGGATCCGGCGCCCGGAACTCGAGCCGCTTGGCCTTCGGCGACGTCGAGTACATCGGGATACGGCAGATCGCCGACCGGTTGCGCTGCGAGTAAATCAGATTGATCGGCGCCTCGTAGCCCGGAACCAGGCGGCGATAGCTGTTCGTCGTCGGCGCCGCGAATGCCAGCAGCGCCGCGGCGTGCTTGATCAGCCCGCCGATGTACCAGCGCGCACTCTCGGAGATCAGCGCGTAGCCGTTCTTGTCGAAGAACAGGTTGTTCGACCCGTTCCACAGGCTCATGTGCACGTGCATGCCCGAGCCGTTGTCGCCGAACATGGGCTTCGGCATGAACGTCGCCGTGTAGCCGTTCTTGGCGCACACATTCTTGACGATGTACTTGTACATCATGACCTGATCGGCCATGCGCGTCAGCGTGTTGTAGCGCATGTCGATTTCGGTCTGGCCCGCCGTTCCGACTTCGTGATGGTGCACTTCCACCTCGATGCCCGCCGCGATCATCGCCAGCATGATCTTGGACCGCAGGTCCTGCAGGCGATCGGTGGGCGGCACCGGGAAGTAGCCCTCCTTGTGGCGCGGCCGGTGGCCCAGGTTGGGGGAACCGTTCGTGCCGGAGTTCCAGATGCCTTCTTCCGAATCGATGTGGTAGTAGCCTTCGTGCGC
>Ga0075434_100007022_pt1 | contig 10385 bp, 12 predicted proteins | sample RhiMethybrSRZTD3_FD_75298 | JGI IMG/M metagenome (GOLD analysis project Ga0075434, IMG submission 75298) | Populus rhizosphere microbial communities from Tennessee, USA - Rhizosphere MetaG P. TD hybrid SRZTD3 | ecosystem: Host-associated > Plants > Roots > Rhizosphere > Soil | place: USA...
GAGCCGACGCCCAGCCGGTATCACCTGAACTTCACGCCATGAGGGTGCTCGTCACCGGAGCGACCGGCTATGTGGGGTCGGCGGTCGTCCGCCGGCTCGAGGCCGACGGCCACGAGGTGCGCCCGTTCTCGCGCGCGTCGGGTGGCGACATCTCCGATGCCGCGGCGGTCGAGCGGGCGATGGCGGGCGTCGACGCGGCGGTGAACCTGGTCGCGATCCTCGAGGGCTCGGCGGAGCAGTTCGAGCGCGTGGTGGCCGGCGGGGCGCGCAACGTGGTCGCGGCGGCGCAGGCGGCCGGCGTGCGCCGCGTCCTGCACATGAGCGCGCTGGGCGTGACCGAGGAGCACGCGTCGCTCACCGGCTACTGGGGCGGGAAGTGGAAGGCCAAGCAGGAGGTGGTCGGAAGCGGCCTGGACTGGAGCGTGTTCGAGCCGAGTTTCGTCTTTAGCCAGGGCGGCGGGGCGTTCCGGGAATTCGAGCGGCTGGCGCGGATGCCGGTCGTGCCGGTGATCGGAGACGGCCGCTACCGGCACCAGCCGGTGTGGCTGGGCGACGTCGCGGCGGCGTTCTCACGCGCCCTGGAGCGGCCGGAGACGATCGGGAACGTCTACCCGCTCGGCGGCCCCCAGGTCTTCACCTTCGACGAGCTGCTCGACGAGCTCGCGCGGGTGACCGGGCACCGGCCGCACCGGAAGGTGCACGCCCCGGCCGGCTTCGTCCGTCTCCAGGCGAAGCTCGTCCTGCGCCACCTGCCGCCGCCGCTTCGGGTGACGCCCGACCAGATCACGATGCTCCTCGCCGGAACCGAGTGCGACCTGACGCCGATGCGCGAGGGGCTCGGGATCGAGCCGGCCTCGATCGGCGAGGCGTACACGAAGTCCGTCTAGTCGGTCTAGTCCGTCCCGGCGCGATAGGCGAGCACGCCGGCGAAGCCGACCAGGCCCACCCCGGCCACGGCATCGGCGGTGCGGACGAGCCGCGGGCCGACGTGCCGGCGGGCCAGCGCGACGCCGCAGGAGAGGACGACGAACCAGGCCAACGAGCCGACGGCGACTCCGCCAAGCATCGCGCCCGCCTCGCCGGCGCTGCGGGCCACCCCGGCCGCCGACGCGGCCGCGAAGATGGCCGCCCATGACCCGATCGTGGTCGGGTTGGACGCGGTCGCGGCGAGCGACGTCAGGAAGGCCCGGCGCGGGCTTCGCACCTCGGACTCCATCTCGCCGCCCGCCCGGACGCGAAATGCCGACCACAGCGTGCGCAGGCCGAGCCAGGCGATCACGGCCGCGCCGACGATGCCCAGCACCGGGCGCAGCCCGCTGTGCGCGAGCACGGGCCCGGCGCCGGCGATCCCGAGCGCCGCGTAGCCGGTGTCGACAACGGCGGCGCCGGCGCCGATCGCAAGGCCGACCGCGACCTCCCCGCCGCGCACGACCGAGCGGATCAGGAGCAGCGAGATCGGCCCGATCTGGGCCGCCACGAGGAGCCCGAATCCGAGCCCGGTGATGAACGCCGTCAGCATCGACGGAAAATCTACCGCCGGGCTTGGCTCCGGGGATGGCCGTTGCTACGATGCTCAGACCGCGGAAAGGAGGTGGTCCGACTTGTTAGACGGTTCAAGACGGGCGAGTGGAGGTGCTCGCGGGTAGGGGCGAGTCCCTGAACCCAAGGGGAATCGCTGCAGCCGGCGTTGGGATAGCCTCCGTCACCTCCTGAGGTGGTCGGAAACAGCAATCGCCGCTACCCAATCCAAAGCGATATCACCGCGACGGGGCGTACCGGCCAAGCTGGTGCGCCCCGTCTGTTCTTCTGGGAATGACCGGCATCCACGCCGGCGCCGGCCAGAGCTCGGTCTGAGCTACATGCCCCAGCGGTCGGCGCCGAGGAGCTGGAGCTCGGCTGAGGCGTCGGCGAGCGTGGACACCGGCCCGTCGCCGCGCGTCTCGACGCGAACGGACACGGTGCGGCCGACCCGGTCCTCGACGGTCGAACGGTTGCCGGCGTCGTCCTCGAGCTCGGTGATGGCATCGTCGCCGTCGCCGGAGCGCGCCACGATCGTGTAGCGCCGGCCCGGCTCGACGCCGGCCCGGTGCATGTAGTGCAGGATCTCCTCGGCCTCGTTCTCGAGCCGCAGCACAGTGATCTCGCTGCCGCCCTCGACGGCCGGCATCGCCTCGCCGGGCTCGCGCGGGTAGTCGCCGATCGGGTGCCCGTGCGGGCAGGTCTTCACCTCGCCGATCATCTCGAGCATCTTGGCCTCGAGCCGCGGCGAGATCGAGTGCTCCATCGCGTGGGCCTCCTCGTGGACGTCATCCCACGGGATCCCCATGATCTTGACCAGGTAGGCCTCGACGAGGCGGTGGCGGGCAACGATCCGCTCGGCCACCTCGTGCCCCCGATCCGTGAACTGGATCAGCTTGTGGTCGTCGCGACTCACGAGCCCCTCGTCGGCCAGCCGCTTCAGCATCTCCGAGGCCGACGGCTGGGACACGCGCAGCGCGCGGGCGAGGTTGGCTTGGGTGCGCTCGATGCCCGCCTCGTAGAGCCAGTAGATGCTCTCGAGGTACTCCTGCGTGGCCTCGGAGAGCTCTTCCACGGGGTCAGTCTACCGACCCGGTCAAACCTGGACGTACACCTCGCCGTCGCGCACCTCGACCGGAAACGCCTCGACGTCCTCGGTCGCCGGCAGCGCCAGAACCGCCCCCGTGCGGATGTCGAACCGGGCGCCGTGGCGAGGGCAGACGACCTCGAAGCCCTCGCGCTCGCCCTCGCACAGCGGGCCGTCGTCGTGGCTGCAGCGGTCCTCGAGCGCGTAGAACGAGCCGTCGATGCGGTACACGCCGAGGAACAGCGACCCCGCCTGGACGATCTTCACCCCGCCCTCGGCGATGTCGCCGGCGGGCCCTACGTGGACTTCCACTCGATGTCGCCGTCGTCCGAGGCGTCGCCCAGCGCGACGCGGAGGACGTTCACCGACAGGAGGGCGCACTTGAGCCGGATGGGCGAGAGCGGGATCCCGAGCTCCTCGAGCACGTCCTCGCTCCCCAGCGCGCGCACCTCGGTGACCGTCTTGCCCTTCACGACGTCGGAGATCATCGACGCGGCCGCCTGGCTGATCGCACAGCCGCGGCCGTTGAAGCGCACGTCCTGCACCGTGTCGCCCTCGATCTCGAGCTCCACCGAGAGCTCGTCGCCGCACAGCGGGTTCACGCCGTCCGCGGTCGCGCTGGGATGGTCGAGATGCCCAGCGTTTCGGGGATTCTTATAGTGATCGAGGATGTTCTCGCGGTAGAAGTCGTCCATCTGGCGGAATTCTACCCTTCCCCGGTCGCGAGCCGGACAAGCTCCGGCCACCAGGCCGCCGTGATCGACTCGGCGGGCCCGTCGCCGGGGTAGGCGGGGGAGAGCCGGGTCTCGGCCACCTCGCCCGGCTGCGGCACGATCCGGGCGGTCGCGGAGAGGCCGGCGCGGAAGACGACCTGGACGGTGCGGCCGCGGCGGTCGTCCACGAGCGCCATGGGCTCGAGGCCGAGCAGGTCGGCCGGCTCGAGGCCGAGCTCCTCGTCGGCCTCGGCGACGATCTGGTGCTCGAGCGCGATCCCGGGCACCGCGGTGCCTGCCACGCTGATCGTCCACCCGCCCGGGTGGTCGACGGCGTCCGAGCGCCGCTGCCACAGGAGCGAGCCGTCCTCGCCCACCAACGCGAGCTGCACCCCCAGCGCGCCGTATGTGCCCGGGAGCGGCCCGGCCCGGTCGGCGGTGTGCCAGGCGTAGGTGGCCGGGTAGAGCGCGAGCCGCTCCGGCGAGGCGGCCGCAACCATCAGGATCGGGCCGTCCACCATCGCCGGGTGGGCGTCGAGCCGGCGCCGCTCCGCCTCCACACGCGCCGCATCGGCAGGTCCGAGGGCCGGTGCGCGGCCGACTGCGGGCTCCGGCACGCGGCGAAGCGGCCGGACGGCGACCTCGGCGCTCACACCTGGAACGTCCGCTTGACCCTGTCGAGGCCGGCGGCGAGCCGGTCGAGATCGTCGGTGGTGTTGTAGAGGTAGAGGCTCGCGCGGGTGGTCGCGACCACGTCGAAGCGCCGCATGGCCGGCTGCGTGCAGTGGTGGCCGGCGCGGACGCAGACGCCCTCGGCGTCGAGGATCTGGGCGACGTCGTGGGCGTGGACGCCGTCAAGCGTGAACGAGAGGATGCCGGCCCGGTCGGGCGGCGGCGGGCCGTACAGGGTAACGCCCGGGATCGCCGACAGACGCTCCCAGCCGTAGGCGGTGAGCACCCGCTCGTGCTCGTGGATCGCGTCGAGCCCGATGCCGGTGACGTACTCGAGCGCGGCGCCGAAGCCGACCGCCTCGGCCAGCGGCGGGACGCCCGGCTCGAACTTGTACGGGAGCTCGTTCCAGGTCGTGCCCTCGAGCGTGACCTTGGCGATCTGGCCGCCACCGGTCAGGAACGGGTCCATCTCCTCGAGCAGGTGGCCCCGGCCCCACAGGGCTCCCATCCCGGGGCCGCAGATCTTGTGTCCCGAGATCGCGTAGAAATCGCAGCCCAGGGCGAGCATGTCCACCGGCCGGTGCGGGGCGGCCTGGGCGCCGTCGCACACCATGACCGCGTCATGCTGGTGGGCCCAGCGCGCGATCGCGGCGATGTCGTTCACGGTGCCGAGCGAGTTCGAGACGTGCGTGGCGGCGACGAGCTTGACGTTGGCCGATCCGAGCGCCTCGAGCGACTCCTGATCGAGCTCGCCGCGGTCGGTGAGGCGGACGAACCGCAGCTCCGCGCCGGTGCGCCTCGCCAGCTCCTGCCACGGCACGAGATTGGAATGGTGCTCCATCTCCGTCGAGACGATCACGTCGCCCTTGCCGAGGAACTTGAGGCCGTAGCCGTACGCGACGAGGTTGATGCCCTCGGTGGCGTTGCGGACGAAGATCACCTCACGCCGGCTGGGGGCGTTCAGGAACGCGGTGACGATGTCTCGCGCGCCCTCGTAGCGCTCGGTCGCCCGCTCTCCCAGCGTGTAGACCGCCCGGTGGACGGCGGCGTACGAGGTCTCGTAGACGTCGACGATCGTGTCGATCACCTGGCGCGGCTTCTGCGCCGAGGCCGCCGAGTCGAGGTACGCCGGCAGCCTGCCGTTCACCTCGCGGTTCAGGATCGGGAAATCGAGCTTGATCCGGGCCGCATCGAGCGGCGTCGTCGGGGCTTCGACCGCCATGCGGTCAGTGTAGACCCGCGCTTTCCCGGCCCGCCGGCGCAACGACGGGGTCTGACCCCGATGGTGCGTCTAGAACGGGCTGCCGAAGGTGTCATGGATCCCGCGCCTCGCGGGATCGCCCCCCTGGATCGGCAGGTTCTCGTTGCTGCCGTGCGGGCGTCCGGGGAGATCCTCGCCGGCCACCATCGCGTCCGCATGGAACGACCGGTACCCGAGGTACACCCCTGCCAGAAGCGCGGGGATCCCCACCACGCGCAGGACGATGATCGCCCAGTCCACGCCGTTCATCCCGCCGTCGACACGGATGTGGCCCCCGTGCGCGGGCACCATTACGTCAGGAGTCGGGGTGAGCACGAGCGATACCGCGATCGCGACGGCTCCGAGCACAACGAGCGCCAAAGCCCTGGGATCGAGCCTGCCCATACGTCAAGTATGGCACTAGGAGATTCGCGCGTCCAGGGCGGCGGCGAGCGAGTCGCGCACCGTCTCGGAGCCGATCCGCTCGAGCACGGGCTCGAAGAAGCCGCGCACGATCGCGTGCTGGGCCTCGCGGCGGCTGAGGCCGCGGCTCATCAGGTAGAAGAGGTGCTGGGCGTCGACCTGGCCCACCGTTGCGCCGTGCGTGCAGCGCACGTCGTTGGCCTCGATCTCGAGGCCCGGGATCGGCGTCGCCTGCGCGTCGGGCGAGAGCAGGAGGTTCCTGTTCTCCTGGTAGGCGTCGGTCTTCTGGGCGCCCTTGTCGACGCGGATGACGCCGCGCCAGACGGCCCGCGAGCGCTCGTCGAGCACGCCCTTGAACGCCAGGTCGGAGGTCGTGTCGGGCGCCGCGTGCTCCTGGGTGGTGTCGTAGTCGACGTGCTCGCGCCCGGTGAGGTGATAGGCGCCCGTGACCTTGACGGACGCGCCGCGATCGGCGAGGTAGCTCTCCATGCGCGACTTGGCCCGTGTGCCGCCCATCGCCGCGGCGATCCACTCCAGGCTCGCGTCGCGGCCGACGGTCGCGCGGTGGGTGCCGAACTGGCGCGTCTCGGGGTGGTGGTTCTGGATCGTCACGTACTCGAGGTGCGCGTCGTCGGCGACCTTCAGCTCGACGACGACGTTCAGGTAGCCCGGCACGGCGGTTGAGAACTCCTCGATGAAGGTCGCGCGGGCGCCGCGCTCGAGGACGACGAGCACGCGGTGGTAGAGCGCCGTCCCCTCGGCAGTGAGCTCGAGCGCCGCCCGAAGCGGGGCGCCGGCCTCGACGCCCGCGGGAACGTGCAGCAGCACGCCGTCGGCCCAGCGGGCGGCGTTCCCGGCTGCGAACTTCTCGTCGCCGGAGACGACCGAGCCCAGGTGCGGCTCGATCAGCTCGGGCCGCTCGGCGACCATCCGCGCCAGGCTCCCGAACGCCACGCCGCCGGCCGGGTCGCCCTCGATCGTGAGGGTGCCCGGGTGCGGCTCGAAGCCGTCGGGGTCAAAGCCGCGCAGGTTCGTGAACCGCCAGGCCTCCTCGCGGTTCGTCGGCACGGGCAGCGTCTCGTACGTCGCCCGGGCAGCGTCGCGGGCGCCCGCCAGCCAGGCAGGCTCGGTCGCCGTCGGACTCACCATCAGCCTACGGAGCCCTCCATCTGGAGCTGGATCAGCCGGTTCATCTCGACGGCGTACTCCAGCGGGAGCTCCTTGGTGATCGGCTCGATGAACCCCGACACCACCATGGCCGAGGCTTCCTCCTCGGTCAGGCCGCGGCTCATCAGGTAGAAGAGCTGCTCCTCGCCGATCTTCGACACCGTGGCCTCGTGGCCGATGTCGACGGCGTTCTCCTTGATGTCGATGTAGGGGTAGGTGTCGGTGCGGCTGTCCTCGTCGAGGATCAGCGCATCGCACACGACCTTCGAGCGCGAGCCCGTCGCGCCGTCGTTCACCTGCAAGAGGCCGCGGTAAGAGGCCTGGCCGCCATCCTTCGAGATCGACTTGGACGTGATCACCGACGTGGTGTCGGGCGCCATATGCGTGATCTTGCCGCCGGCGTCCTGGTGCTGGCCCTTGCCGGCGAACGCGATCGAGAGCACCTCGCCGTGGGCGCCCTGGCCCTTCAGGAGGACCGCCGGGTACTTCATCGTGATCTGCGACCCGAGGTTGCCGTCGACCCACTCCATCGTGGCGTTCTTCTCGGCGACCGCCCGCTTGGTGACCAGGTTGTAGACGTTGGTCGACCAGTTCTGGATCGTCGTGTAGCGGCAGCGGCCGCCCTCGGCGACGTGGATCTCGACCACCGCGGAGTGCAGCGAATCGGTGGAGTAGATCGGCGCCGTGCAGCCCTCGACGTAGTGGACGTAGGCGTCCTTGTCGACCAGGATCAGCGTGCGCTCGAACTGGCCCATGTTCTCGGCGTTGATGCGGAAGTAGGCCTGGAGCGGAAGCTCGACCCGAACGCCCGGCGGGACGTAGATGAACGATCCGCCCGACCAGACAGCCGAGTTGAGGGCGGCGAACTTGTTGTCGTTGTAGGGGATGATCGTGCCGAAGTGCTCGCGCACGAGATCCTCGTGCTCGCGCAGGCCCGAGTCCATGTCGAGGAACAGGACGCCCTTGTCGGCGAGATCCTTCTGGAGGTTGTGGTAGACGACCTCGGACTCGTACTGGGCCCCCACGCCGGCCAGGTACTTCTTCTCGGCCTCGGGGATGCCCAACTTGTCCCAGGTCTCCTTCATCCCGGGCGGCAGGTCGTCCCAGCTCTTGGCCTGCTCCTCGACCGGCTTCAGGTAGTAGTAGATGTTCTCGAAGTCGATGACCGAGAGATCGGCGCCCCACCGCGGCAGCTCGCGCTCGACGAAGTGGCGGTATGCCTTGACCCGGTACTCGGTCATCCACTCGGGCTCCTGCTTGTGGGCCGAGATCTCGCGCACCACGTCCTCGTCGAGCCCTCTGCGGGTCCGGAAGAACGATGTGACGTCGTCGTGGAAGCCGAACTTGTAGTCACCCAGGGCGGTTGCCTGGGTCTCCTCTGGCGTCAGGTCAGTCTTAGCCACCGACGATCGCCTCCTCTTCCACTCCATATGGGGCGTAGCCGTCGCGCTCGAGCTCGTCGGCCACCTCCGCACCACCGGTGCGGACGATGCGGCCGTCGACCAGAACGTGCACCACGTTGGGCTTGATGTACCGAAGCAGCCGCGAATAGTGGGTGATCACGAGGACGCCGAGCTCCGGGCCGGCCAGGCGGTTCACGCCGTCGGACACGATCCGAAGCGCGTCGATGTCGAGGCCCGAGTCGGTCTCGTCCATGATCGCAAGCTCCGGGCGCAGGATCGCCATCTGCAGGATCTCGACGCGCTTCTTCTCGCCGCCCGAGAACCCATCGTTCAGGTAGCGCGACGTCATCGCGCGGTCGATCTTCAGCACCTCCATGTTCTCCTGGAGGAGCTTCCGGAACTCGGGGATGCGGATCGGGTCCTCGCCGCCGTCCTCGGAGCGGCGATGGGCGTTCACGGCCATCCGCAGGAAGTTGGCGACCGTGACGCCGGGGATGGCGGACGGGTACTGGAACGCGAGGAACATCCCGAGCCGCGAGCGCTCGTCGGGCTCGAGCTCGAGGACGTCGGCGCCCTTGAACGTGACCTCGCCGCCCGTCACCTCGTAGGCCGGGTGGCCCATGAGCACGTGCGCGAGCGTGGACTTGCCGGACCCGTTCGGGCCCATGATGGCGTGGATCTCCCCCTTGGAGAGCTCGAGGTCGATCCCCTTCAGGATCTCCGCGCCGTCGATCGACGCGCGCAGGTTACGGATGACGAGATCGGGCAATGCACTCCTTGCGAAATCGCATGGTTTTCCTTGATGAACAGTGTAGCCACGACCCCCTCCCCGGGCTGCGGGAGGTCTGCTACCCTGGAACCATGCCGTTCAACCTTGGTCTCCCCGAGGTGCTGATCGTCCTCGTCCTCGCGTTGCTCTTCCTGGGGCCGAAGCGCCTGCCCGAAGCCGGACGCTCGCTCGGACGGGGCATCCGCGAGTTCAAGGACGGGATCTCGGGCAACGACGAGGACTCGCGCGAGGCGCGCAGCACGACCACGTCGCTGAACCCGCCGCCTCCGGCCTACACGCCGCCTCCGGCCTACACGCCGCCGGCAGAGCACACGGCCCCGCCGAGCGAGTAGACCTCCCGTGGCGCGTCCCCGCCGCGTCGGGCCGGAAGATCAGCTGACGCTCGTCGAGCATCTCGAGGAGCTGCGCACGCGGCTGATCATCGTGCTCTCGGCGCTCGCGATCGCGATGACGGGCTGCTACATCGAGAACGTCCGCATCTACCACTTCCTCCAGCGGCCGCTGGACGGCCACGTGAAGCTGGTGACGCTGGCGCCGACCGAGGCCTTCTTCAACGCGATCATGATCTCGGTATACGGCGGCCTCCTGATCACGCTGCCGGTCATCAGCTACCAGATCTACGCGTTCATCATCCCGGCGTTCGCCCACGAGACGCAGCGCTCGATCCGGCCGCTCCTGCTCATGGTGCCGGTGCTCTTCCTGACAGGTGTCGCGTTCGGCTGGTACATCGTCGTCCCGCCCGCGATCCACTTCCTGACGAACTTCAACTCGGAAGTCATCAACTACATCCCGCGCGCAAGCGACTACATCCGCTTCGTGATGCTGACGCTCCTGGCGATGGGGCTCGTGTTCCAGCTCCCCGTCGTGATGATGATGCTGGGCCGCGTCGGCATCGTCACCTCGAGCTTCATGCGGCGGCGCTGGCGGGAGTCGATCGTGGTCCTCGCCGCGCTCACGGCCCTGCTCCCGGGAACGGACCCCGTCACGATGATGGCCGAGTTCATCCCGGTGCTCGTGCTGTACGGGCTGAGCTACTTCCTGGTGCGCGCGGTCGAGCCGAAGCGGCAGTCCGAGGCCGCGCCCGAGCCGTCGTGATCATCGCCGCCGACTGGGTCGTCCCGGTCGACGGCCCGCCGATCCGAAACGGCGCCGTCCGCGTCGAGGGCCGTGCGATCGCCGAGGTCGGCCCGGGCGGCGAGGCGGCCGACGAGCGCTTCGACGGCGCGGTGATCCTCCCGGGCCTCGTGAACGCCCACACGCACCTGGAGTACGCGGCGATGGGCGGCTTCGGCGACGGCATGGCGTTCGGGCCGTGGATCGAGGATCACATCCGGCGCAAGGCCGCCACGGGGGCCGGGGACTCGCTGGAGCA
>Ga0075434_100007024_pt1 | contig 10385 bp, 8 predicted proteins | sample RhiMethybrSRZTD3_FD_75298 | JGI IMG/M metagenome (GOLD analysis project Ga0075434, IMG submission 75298) | Populus rhizosphere microbial communities from Tennessee, USA - Rhizosphere MetaG P. TD hybrid SRZTD3 | ecosystem: Host-associated > Plants > Roots > Rhizosphere > Soil | place: USA...
CAGCGTGAGATCAACGAGCTGCACGTCCCGGTCGGCCGTGCAGTGAAGCTGACGATGGGATCGGAGGACGTGCTCCACAGCTTCTACATTCCGGCCTTCCGCGTGAAGGCGGACGTCATCCCAGGCCGCTACAACGTGCTCTGGTTCACGCCGACCAAGCCTGGCCGCTACCACCTGTTCTGCGCGGAATACTGCGGCACGAGGCACTCGGGAATGATCGGGTGGGTCGAGGTCATGGAGCAGAACGACTTCCAGGCGTGGCTCTCCGGCGGACGCGCGGCCGATTCACCGGCCGCCGCGGGCGAAAAGCTGTTCCAGGATCTCGTCTGCATCAGCTGCCACCGGGACGACGCGCAGGCGCGCGCGCCGCAGCTGAAGGGTCTGTTCGGCCACACCGTGCAGCTGCAGGGGGGCGCGACCGTCGTCGCCGACGAGGCCTACGTTCGCGAGTCGATCGTGAATCCGCAGGCGAAGGTCGTCGCCGGCTTCCAGCCGATCATGCCGACCTTCCAGGGGCTCGTGACCGAGGAACAGCTGCTGCAGCTCATCGCCTACGTGCGTTCCCTCGGTGAAGTGGCGCCGCCCGCGCCGGCCGGAGCGGCGGCGCCGCAGGGCCCGGGCAAGGACTGATCATGGAAACCTTGAACTATCTCAACAACGGCCACGGACTCAAATCGTGGTTGTTGACGAAAGACCATAAGCGCATCGCGGTCCTGTACCTGGTGTCGATCACGCTGTTCTTCGTGATCGGCGGCTTCTTCGCGATGCTGGTGCGGCTCGAGCTCCTGACGCCCGCCGGCGACCTGCTCACGTCCGAGACCTACAACAAGATGTTCACCATGCACGGCGTGGTGATGGTCTTCTTCTTCCTGATTCCCTCGATCCCGGCGACGCTCGGCAACTTCCTGATCCCGATCATGGTCGGCGCGAAGGACCTCGCGTTCCCGCGCATCAACCTGCTGTCGTGGTACATCTACGTCCTCGGCGGCATCTTCACGCTCGTCGCGGCGTTGAGCGGCGGCGTCGATACGGGGTGGACGTTCTACACGCCCTACAGCACCGCGGCCGCCAACGGGCACGTCATCACCGCCGCGCTCGGGGTGTTCATCACGGGCTTCTCGTCGATCCTCACGGGACTCAACTTCATCGTCACCATCCACCGCATGCGCGCGCCCGGACTGACGTGGTTCCGTCTGCCGCTCTTCGTGTGGTCGCACTATGCGACGAGCCTGATCATGGTGCTCGGCACGCCCGTCATCGCGATCACCGTGCTGCTGGTTGCGGCCGAGCGCGCCCTGCACCTGGGGATCTTCGACCCGTCGCTCGGCGGCGATCCGGTGCTCTTCCAGCACCTCTTCTGGTTCTACTCGCATCCGGCGGTCTACATCATGATCCTGCCGGCGATGGGCGTCATCAGCGAGATCGTCCAGGCGTTCGCGCGCAAGAACATCTTCGGCTACTCGTTCGTCGCGTTCTCGTCGCTCGCGATCGCGATCATCGGGTTCCTCGTCTGGGGACACCACATCTTCGTCGCGGGCCAGTCGGTCTACGCGGGGATGGTCTTCTCGTTCCTCAGCTTCGTCGTCGCGATTCCGTCGGCGATCAAGGTGTTCAACTGGACGGCGACGATCTACAAGGGCTCGGTCAGCTTCGACTCGCCGATGCTGTATGCGTTCGGCTTCATCGGATTGTTCACGATCGGCGGCCTGACGGGGTTGTTCCTCGCCGCGATGGGGCTCGACATCCACGTCCACGACACGTACTTCGTCGTCGCGCACTTCCACTACATCATGGTGGGCGGCGCCATCATGGGATACCTCGGCGGGCTGCACTACTGGTGGCCGAAGATCAGCGGCAGGATCTATTCCGAGCCGTGGGCCAAGTTCTCCGCGCTGCTCGTGTTCACGGGGTTCAACCTGACGTTCTTTCCGCAGTTCATTGCCGGCTATCTCGGGATGCCGCGGCGCTACCATGCGTATCCGCCGGAATTCCAGGTGCTGAACGTCGCGTCGACGCTCGGCGCGTCGATCCTCGCCGTCGGCTACGTGATCCCGCTGATCTATTTCACCTACTCGCTGGTGGCCGGGGAGAAGTCCGTCAACGATCCGTGGGGGGCTCGGGGACTCGAATGGGAGATTCCGTCGCCGCCGCCCACAGAGAACTTCACGGTGAGCCCGGTCGTGACGGAGGGCACCCACCAGTACGTGCACCCGAGCCAGGAGGTCGGCCTTGCCTGACCCTCACGCCGAGCATTTTCCAGGTCGGATCCACCAGCCGCCGCTCGTCGCGAATCTGGAGGCGATCCAGCCCCACGACCAGATAGAGCTTCCGCATCACCCGAAGCTGCAGCACCACTTCGACGACATGGCGCAGCAGATCGAGGCGTCCACGCTCGGCATGTGGGTGTTCCTGGTGACGGAAATCATGTTCTTCGGCGGCCTGTTCGCCGCGTATCTCGTCTACCGTCACGCGAACCCCGAAGGGTTCGCCGAAGCCAGCCATCATCTGAACGTCACGTGGGGCGCGGTGAACACGATCGTGCTCATCGTCAGCTCGCTGACGATGGCGCTCGCGGTGCGGTCCGCGCAGATCAGCGCGCCGCCGAAAACGCAGGTCGCGTGGATTGGCGCGACGATGCTCCTCGGCGCAACGTTCCTCGGCGTCAAGGCGATCGAGTACGCCGACAAGTTCGCGCATCATCTGGTCCCCGGCCCGAACTTCCGCTGGGAAGGCAAGCATCCGGCGCCGGCGGAAATCTTCTACTCGCTCTACTTCTGCATGACCGGGCTTCACGCGCTGCACATGATCATCGGGCTCGGGATCATGACCGTCATCGGGATCATGGCGTTGCGCCGGACCTTCGATGCTGACTACTACACGCCCGTGGAGATCGCGGGGCTGTACTGGCACTTCGTCGACATCGTCTGGATTTTCCTGTTCCCGCTGCTCTACCTCATCGGCGGCCACTTCACGGAATGAGGCTCGCATAATGTCGGACGGTCAGGGGCACTTCGGTCACGCGCACATTGCGCCGGCGAGCATGTACTACAAAGTGTTCGGCGCGCTGATCGTCGGCACGATCCTCACGGTCTTCGCCGCCAAGGTCGACATGGGAGCGCTCAACAACGTCGTGATGCTGTTGATCGCGGGCACCAAGGCGACGCTGGTGATCCTCTTCTTCATGCACGTCCGCTGGAGCACGCGCCTCACGTGGGTGGTCGCGGCGGCGGGGTTCTTCTGGCTGCTGCTGCTCTTCAGCGTCATCGGCGACTACATCAGCCGCGGCTGGGTACCCGGGACCCTCCGCTGAGCGCCGGGGCTAAAGCCCCGGCCTGCGCGCACACACTCTGACGCACAGATTCGCGCACACTTCGGCGTCGTCACCTCACAGTGACAGGCGTCCTCATCGCTGCACGGTTTTCCGACACATCAGACGCACGCACGTCTCGGATCTCTGAGAGTTTCCGCGGTCGTTCTCGGAATAGCTCTTGCTCAGCCGCGACGTAACTTTCGCGCGCTCGCGCGGTCTAATCCTTCGTGCTTCGCACGCGACAGTCACCGCGCAAGACGGGCACATCGTTCCCCCAGGGTCTCGAACGATCTCGAAGGCAGAGCTGGTTTCCGATGACCAGACGCTTCTCTCATCGCGGGGCGACGACGCAGAGGCTGCAGACGGTTTTTTGCGCAGCATTGCACATTGTCATTGCCATCCCCGCGGCAGCACAGAGCGCGCAGCACACTCGCGAAGAGGGCACTACTGAGGTGCAGAAGGACGAAGGGCGGAAATGGTTCGTGATGGAAGAACGTCCTTCCATCCGTTTCGGCGACGCGGTCCGTGTCGATTTTACAGGGAAGCTCGACCTTGCGGTGCGCACCTTCGGGGACTCCGACACGGACACGCAGATGGACCAGCGGCGCATCGGTATCGACGGGCGGCTGTTCGACGTTCTGGGATTCCAGGTCGAACGCGATCTCGGAGACGACAAACAACCGTGGCGGGACGTCTTCGTCGAACTACGGAAGTGGCGCGCGATGCGCGCCAAGGCCGGCCGCTTCAAGGTGCCATTCGGGCAGGAACGCCTTACATCCGTCAGCGACCTCGATTTCGCGGGTCGATCGATAGCCTCCGAAGCCCTGACGTCGGGGCGCGATACAGGTCTCGAGCTCAGCGGCCGCGTCTTTGGGCGCGTGCTGACGTACATGGCGGGTGTGTTTCAGCACGATGGCGATGTGTCGCGCGGCGGGACAGATGCGCCAGGCGACCGCACGGTCGCCGCGCGCGTTGTGACCACGCCCCTTCTCTGGACGTCGTCGCGCGCTCTCCGGAGACTCGAGGTAGGCCTCGGGATGACCGCGGGAGATGTGCCCGAAGGGCTGAACGGTCTCCGGGCGCGCACGTCGAGCGGGTACGTGGCCGTGGCGCCCGTCTACGTCGCCGGCCGCCGTCTGCGCTTCGGCGTCGACGCGTCGTTCGTGAACGGGCCCGTGTCCATCAAAGGGGAGGTTCTCGAAGCTCGCGACCAGCGCCGGCGGCAGGGACTTCGCGATGAAGACCTGCCCGAGGTCGTCGCACGCGGATGGTACCTGAGCGGTACGTCGTTCGTGGTGGGACGGCTGAAGTCGAGCGGCGCTCCGCGAACGCCGCTCGGGCGCCATGGCATCGGAGCCCTTCAGCTCGCGGCCCGCGTCGAGTCGCTCGCGTTCGGCAGCGATGCGGCTGGCGAGCCGCCGTTTCGCAATCCGCGCGCCGCGAACGTCCTGTCCAATGACATTCGCGGCGCTACGTTCGGCGTGAACTGGTTTCCCGTCCGCTTCGTCAAGACGCAGTGGAACGTCATCCGCGAGCATCTGCAGGATCCGGAGCGTCGTCCCGATCCGGCACGGCCCTGGAGCACAGGGACGGTGTTCCGCGTGCAGTTCGCCATGTGACGCGGGAGGTTGGGATGAAATCCTTCGCAGGTGCGCTTTCCATATTCGCCGTCGCACTCGGCCTCGTTTCGTTGCGCGCGCAGACGATCCAGCCCGCGCTCACGCCCGACGATCTGTTCGACACGAGCACGGTGCAGGACATCCAGTTGACGGTGAACACCAGGGACTGGGCCGAGTTGAGGGATCGCTACCAAGAGAATGTGTACTACCTCGCGGACTTCCGCTGGCGGGGACAGGTCGTCCGCAACGTCGGGATCCGCTCACGTGGATCAGGCAGCCGCAGCGCGGTGAAGCCCGGCCTCCGGCTCGATTTCAACCGCTACTCCTCCGGCCAGCATTTCCTCGGACTGAAATCGCTCGTGCTCGACAACCTGACGCAGGATCCATCGATGATCAAAGAGCGCGTGGTCATGCAGCTCTACAACGAGATGGGCATTCCAGCGCCGCGCGAGGTTCACGCACGGCTGTTCGTCAACAACGCGTTCGTCGGGCTGTACGCGATCGTCGAATCAATCGACAAGGATTTCCTCAAGCGAACGATCGGCGAAAACGACGGGTACCTGTACGAATTCAAGCACACCGATCCCTACGGATTCGAGTACCTCGGGTCGGACCTCGAGAAGTATGCGGAGTTCTTCGAGCCGAAGACGCACGAGAACGACTCGATGATGTCGCTCTACCGGCCAATCCGCGAGCTCGCCTGGGCGGTCAACGAATCACCGGACAGCATGTTCGTGTCCTCGACGGACGAGTACCTCGATATCCGAAAGTTCCTGACGTACGTCGCGGTGGAAAACTTCGTCGCCGACCACGATGGCGTGCTGGGCGATTGGGGAATGAACAACTTCTATCTCTATCGCTTCGAGGGGAGCATGCTGTCGCAGCTGCTGCCGTGGGACAAGGACAGCAGCTTCTGGGCGTGGGACTACGGCATCTGGACGAATATGGAGGCGAACGCGCTCACGAGGCGCGCGCTGAACGAACCAACGCTGCAGCTCGCGTATATCGAGGCGCTCAGGCGGTGCGCGAACCTGGCGCTTCGTGTTCCCGAGCCGGTTCTCGTGCCCGCCCCGGAGGCCAGTCGTCGACGATCGATCAATGAAGACGCGCCGCAAGCCGGCTGGCTCGAGCGGCAGATCAGCTTCGCCTACTCGCAGATTCGCGAGATCGCGCTATCGGACACCGTGAAACCGTTCTCCAACGAGCGATTCGAGGACGAGGTCACGAAAATGCTGGAATTCTCCCGGAGTCGCCCCCGATACGTGCTGCACGAGACCGAGCACCCGTAAGGCGGTTATCAGCGCGTGCGATCCGTGGGCGCGGCACCGAGGGCCGCGTGGCACCCGGCGCTCCCGAAATCGGTGAACGACTTGCCCGCAATCGGAACGAACTGCCAGTCGTAGCTCCCCGCCTTGAGCGTCAACTTCAGCACACCGTGCGCGTCGCCGATTACTTCGCTGTTTGGCTTGATCGCCTTCGGACTATAGAGGTGCCCGCCTCCGGTGCCCGCCACGAATTCCCGCAGGCCGTGCGCTCGATCGACGTGGCCGGTCGCGTCCTGGGGCGCGAATCGTTCGTATATATGATCGTGTGCCGTAATCACGACGTCGGCCCCGCCATCCTGCAGGATTCGCCAGATGTCCCGCATGACCGCGTTGTCCCCGTTCGGCCCGGAGCTGAAGAGCGGATGGTGCCAGTACGCGAGCGTGCACGACGACGGATTCGACGCGAGCGTCTCACGGACCCACATCGCCTGCGGCGAATCGGCTGACGCGGGAATGTTGCTGTTGAGCGAGAGGACCAACCAGGCGCCCGCGCGGTAGCTGTAGTAGCCCAGGCCGCTCGGGCCGGCGTTGTCCCCGAAGTACGAGAAGTACGGCGCAGCCTGTTGTGTCTCGTAGTCGTGATTCCCGGGTGCCGGACGCGTACGCGCTTTGACGCGTCCCCACGTCGGGTCATAACACGCGGCGTAGTCGTGGGACGATCCCGACGGATACGCGAGGTCGCCGAGCGCCATGACGGTTCCGGGAACGCTCTCCAGCAGCCTCGCGGTCGCTTCCACTTCCGGCACTCCGCACAGGCCGACATCGCCTGCGCCGACGAGGACGGCATCCGGCACGATTACCGGCGCCGGCGCAGGCGGCGACGGTGATTCCAGCGTAGAAGGCGGCTGAGCTGGCGGCGTGGGCCGCAAAGGAGAGTTATCGCCGCATCCGGCTGCAAAGACGGCAATGAACGGAACGAGTGTCAGAGGAACCAAATTGCGCAAAGACTCTCCTCATTCCGCAGTCGGACACGCAGGGCTTCCCTCTGTCGCACGTCTCGACAGTCAAAACCGCTGAGGTTCTGCGGGCGATATGGATTTGTGAGCGAGGAGAGGATTATACCCTGAAGCGAGTCAACGCGCATGTCTGTCGCGCGCTTGACCGTGTCGCAAATTCGTGGATAAGATGGCGCCCTCAATCGACGAGTTCGGCGTTCCCCCCTGCGGCGAATTGTTGGAGTCGACGGATGCGGCGTCACAGAGCCATCGCGGACTCACGGCCTGGGGAACTCTCCAGCGCGCGGGAGTCCTAGCCATTGGCCCAGAACTTTTCCAATAAGCTACTCGTCCTCGGCGGTCTCATCGCAGCGTTCGTGATTTTCGCGGCGGCGTTGACGATTGCCTCGCCGCGCATCAGCGGCGAATCCGCGGACGCTCCCCAGGCTGCGAATGCGACCGCTCCAACCCAGAGTGCGGCGAAGCCCGATGCGAACGACCAGTCGAAGCCTTACCAGGAAGCGGAGTACCGGACGTTCCCCGTCGTCGGCAGCCGCGTCGCCATCTGGGCGGTCGCGCAGCTTCATCTCCTGTTTGCGGCGTTCGTCCTCGCCGTTCCCATCTTCGCGTTCATCGTCGAGGTGATCGGCTACAAGACGGGAGATCTGCGATACGACCGGCTCGCCTACGAGTTCACGAAGCTGCTCTCGGTGTCGTTTTCGTTGACGGCGACGTTCGGCGCGTTCCTGACGTTCATGCTCATCATCCTGTACCCGAAGTTCACGAACTACCTGATGAGCGTGTTCTCGCCGACGTTTCTTCCGTACGTGCTGCTGTTCTTCTTCGAGGCGTTCTTCCTCTACACGTATTACTACGGCTGGGGGAAATTCCACCCGCTCGTGCATCTCGGCCTCGGGCTCGGCCTGAACCTCGTCGGCACGGGCATCATGCTGATCGCCAATGCGTGGCTCACCTTCATGATGTCGCCGCGCGGCGTGTCGGACGCGGGAGCGGTTCTCTCCGTCAAAGACGCGGTCTTCAACTACACCTGGATGCCGATCAACGTCCATCGAATCATCGCGAACGTGGCGTTCGGCGGATCGGTCGCGGCCGCCTACGCCGCGTTCAAGTTCCTCCAGGCGGAGACCGACGAGGAGCGCGCGCACTACGACTGGATGGGATATATCGGAAATTTCGTCGCGATCAGCGCGTTCCTGCCGCTCCCATTCGCCGGCTACTGGCTCGCGAAGGAGATTTACGCGTTCTCGCAGACGCTCGGGCTCACGATGATGGGCGGGGCCTTCTCATGGCTCTTCATCATCCAGGCGGTTCTGATCGGGAACCTGTTCCTCGCCGCCAACTACTACCTCTGGCTCGGAATGGGACGGGTAGACGGGCCGCAGCCGCTTCAGAAATTCATCAAGTATCTGCTCTTCGGCATCACGCTCTGTTTCATGGTGTGGGCGACGCCGCGATCGATCATCGCGACCGTGTCGGAAGTCCGGGCGATGGGCGGATCGGCACATCCGATTCTCGGCTATCTCGGCGTGATGTCGGCGAAGAACACCGCGGTCAACATCCTGATCCTCACGACGTTCATGAGCTTCCTCCTCTACCGCCGGACGGGGAAGGTTGCATCTGTGCCGTGGGCGAAGACGGGTCATGCGGCGCAGCTCACCATCTTTGCCGCCGCCGCGTTCATCGTCATCTTCCTCGGCGTGTACGGATACTTCGTCGAGGCAACGGTTCGGATCAAGCTCTCCGTGCCGCAGGTGCTGTCGGTGCTGTTCGCGATGATCTCGATCACCGTCGTCGATATCTTTCTGTTCCGCGGAGCGCGGAAGACGGGCGAAGTCCGCTGGGGCAGGATTCCCCGGATTTCGCAGTACGTGCTGATCTTCATCGCGGTCACCTTTACGTGGCTCATGGGCCTCATGGGCTACGTGCGCTCGGGCCTGCGCCAGCACTGGCACGTCTACGGCGTCATCCGCGATCGATCGGTCGACGCGTTCACGCCGACGCTCGGCTTTGCGACCAAGGTCGTCTCATGCACGGTGCTCCTCTTCTTCATGCTCATCGGCGTGGTCTTCTGGATCTCGAGCCTGCACGACCGGCCTGACTTCGAGCGGCAGCCCCGTCCCGCCGGAGCACGTCGTCCAGAGGCGGAGAAAGCGTGATGAGAGTCCCGCTGATCCTGCGCATCGGCGCTCTGGTGATCCTGACGACGGGGTTCTACACGTACGTCGGCCAGATGGTCCCGCAGAAGGAAGTGCAGGCTCCGCAGGAAACGAACCTGAATAATCCGGATTTGAGCTCGGCGGACATGGCGAAGATCGGCCGAACGATCATGGAGGGCAAGGGACTCTGCCTGACGTGCCACACGATTGGCAAGACGACAGGACCCTTCCGGTTCCCCGACCTCGCGGGCGTCGACGTGCGGGCGAAGACTCGCGTGCCCGGGCTCAACGACGTCGAGTACTTCGCGCAATCGATGTACGAACCCACCGCCTACGTCGTGCCCGGATTTCCTCCGGCGATGCCGCCGATCAACAAGCCGCCGATCGGTCTGACGGATAAGGAAATCCTCTGCGTGATCGCGTACCTCCAGAGCCTGGGCGGCACGTCAACGGTCACGCTCAAGACGACGCACCACTACTACAACGGGACGTCCGCGGCGCCGGAGGCGACGGCGAAATGAAGCTCCTCGTCCTGCTTCCCATCGTCGTCGTGCTCGCGCTCCTTCGCTTCCGCCGCGCGCCGTTGATGGTGTGGGCGGCGGCTTGGTGGATCGGGATATACGTCCTTCTCCGGTTCGGATTTACGGCGCCGATTCCCGCCTCGGTGATTTCGATCTACATGGGGATCGTCTCGCTCGCGATCGTGGCGTACATGTCGTCGAGCCAGCCGCGTCGAGAGGAGATCTCGAGGCCTCTGGTCCGATTCATGACCGACAAGCGGTACGCAACGCTCCTTGCCGTAGCGGTCATCGCGATCCCGGCGCTGGCGGCCGCAAACGTCTACGTCCAGATGAGCGTTCCCCTGCAGCCGCCGCTCTTCTCGCGGACCGTCCATCCCGCGTCGCCGTCGGAGATTACCGTCCACGACAAGAAGATCGATCTCGACAACGGAGAAAACCCGTTCCGGCAGCTCGAGACATCGAACCCGGCGGAGTTCCGTAAGCATGTCGAGAACGGAC
>Ga0075434_100007026_pt1 | contig 10384 bp, 12 predicted proteins | sample RhiMethybrSRZTD3_FD_75298 | JGI IMG/M metagenome (GOLD analysis project Ga0075434, IMG submission 75298) | Populus rhizosphere microbial communities from Tennessee, USA - Rhizosphere MetaG P. TD hybrid SRZTD3 | ecosystem: Host-associated > Plants > Roots > Rhizosphere > Soil | place: USA...
TTGCGCCCGAGACGTCTTGATCAAACAGGAACTTGATCGAGAGTCCGCATGGAGTTGAGCACGACAGACACGACATTTTCGTTGCCAATGGCAGTATTGATCATCACGTGGTAGAGGGACCGGGTTGGCCAGTCGGCGTTGAAATAGTGCTTGATGAAAAGCATGCGCTCGCGGTCCACCGTATCCACGAGGTCTTCGGCATCTGCCCGGCTCCTGCCTTGATGCTGTATTCGTCGCACCTTCTCCCCTCGCGGCGCATAAAGGAAGACGTGAAACACGTCGGAACGTTCTCTTAGGAAATACGGCGCCCCCCGGCCTACGATCACACAGTTTCCCCGCTCCGCGATTTCCCGCATTACTTCTTCACCCACTTCGACCATCCGATCCGGCCCGAACGGCTGATGCTCAAGATGAGCACTGCGTTCGTAACTCCCCCTCCAGAACACCTTCACCAATCTCTGGAAGGTCGTGTCCACCCGCTCCTCGCACATGGAGACCGCCGAGGAGTCGACATTTGCGACACGCGCGATTTCCGCGGTGAGTTCTTTGTCCCAGAGTTTCCAGCCTAATTGGGACGCGAGATGGCTGGCGATTTGGGCGGCCCCGCAGCCGTACTCCCGCTCGACGGTGATGATCCGGAACATGTTCGAATCCAGACCGGGCACGCAAACTTGCCCCGGCGAGCAAACTTTATCGCAACCAGACTTTAGGTTCAACCGACATTCCGGGGCGCAAGACGTGCTCCTTAGTTTCACCCTGATCGAACGTGATTTTCACCGGAATGCGCTGCACGACTTTCACGAAATTTCCCGTGGCGTTCTCCGGCGGCAGAAGGCTGGTAATGGCTCCGCTTGCCCCGGCGATGCTTTGCAGATGGCCTTTGTAGTCTTTGCCGGTTGTATCGACTGAAATCGTCACTGCCTGGCCAGCTCGCATTTTCCGCAATTGCGTTTCTTTGAAGTTTGCCGTCACCCAGATGTCGTCCAGATTGATAATACGCATCAGTTCTTGGCCGGGTTGTACATTCTGGCCAACTTCGACGCTCCGGTTGGTAACAAGACCGCTCACCGGAGACACGACGTTTGTGTACTGCAAGTTCAACTGCGCGGCATCGAGCTCGGCTTTTTTCTGCTCGACCAACGCTTCCGCCGACTCCGCACGCGAGCGGATAACTGCGACCTGCTGTGGGCCGGTCCGCGCCGACTGCGCATTCGCTTGTGCCTGCACCAGTCGGCTCTGCGCTGCCTTTACCTGCTGTTGCGCCGCGGCAAGTCCCGCCCGCGCGGCATCCACTCCCGCTGACGAGGCTTGGGCGGTGGTGGCTGCCTGATCAAATTGCTGCTGCGAAATCTCTTGTTTCAAGATCAGCTGCTTGTAGCGTGCCAGGTCGTTCTGCGCCTTCACGTTGTTTGCGTCCGCCTGCGCAAGCTGGGCGCTGGCGGCATCCACCTGCTGCTGAGCGGCCGAGAGCATTGCCTGGGCCGAGCCAACTTCGGCATTCGCAGCCGCGAGCTGGCTGCTCGTATTGGTCGAAGCGATAGGGACATTCACTCCTGCCGCTTTGGCGGCAGCCACAGCATTGTCATAGTCCGCCTTTGCCCTCGCGACTAACACCTGGTAGTCGCGCGCATCTATCTGCACCAGCGGCTGTCCCGCCTGAACCAGTTGATTGTCGTTCACCATCAGCTTCTCCACGTGACCGGAAACTCGAGCGCTCACCGGATTCAGGTGCCCGTCAACCTGTGCATCATCGGTGGCTTCGTAGCTGTCGAAATATCGCCACAGAAAGAAGCCAGTCACCAGCAGGACGACAACCCCGATAATCAGGAACATGCGGAAACGCGGGTTGCGGGATTGGAACTGGCGCCACTTCAAGTCCCGTTCGCTGAGCGCGGCCGGGCGGTGCTCTTGGGGCGGCCGGGTCGCTGGCGGGCGTTCCTGCGTTTCTGTCTCAGGTGCCATATTCACTTGCTCTCTAAGTATTGTTTCACGCCCTGCTCGGCGAATCCGATCGCGCGGGCCAGGCTGAGCTTCGCGAGATTGTGCGCGTACAGGCTGCTGATGTAGTTCTCATTGGCGGAGGCCACCGAGTCTTGTGCCTGGACAACTTCGAGATTGTCGGCCACTCCGGCAGTGAAACGGTCGCGCGCCTGCTCAAGCGTCTGGTTCGCGAGATCAAGTGAACTCCGCGCCACATTGACCTGATCGGCGGCCGCGGTCAGGTCGAGCAGCGCGCTGCGCACGTCGTAGTCGATCTGTCCTCGCAGGTTGTCGAGCTGCTGGCGGCTCTGGCGGAGCGCGGCTTCCGCTTCCAGAGTATCGGCGTGAGTGCGTCCTCCGGCGAAAATCGGAATTGCCAGCGTTGCCCCTACCTGGAAGACGCCATGTGAATTCCCGACGTTCACGCCCGCCGCTCCATAGTTTCCCGCGAAATCGATGCTCGGGAGATGTTCTGCTGTCGCCGCGCTTCTGAATCGCTCTGCGCTTTCCACTTGCAGACGCGCCGCCTGATAATCCGCGCGCGACAAGTAAGCCCGCCTCAAGGCTTCATCTAACTCCATGGCCGCCAGAGGCTCGTACGGGACGCGGTCGGTCAAAGTGAATTCCTGCCCCGTCGCAAGGCCAATCGTTCTCGCGAATAACAGCTTCTGCTTCGCATAGTTATTTCGTGCCACGATCAATTGCTGCTGCCGCGTTTGCAATTCCACTTGTGCCCGCAGAGCATCGATTGCCGGCACTAGGCCGGCCGTCTGCTGATCATGGGCCTTGTTATAAAGCGCCTGCGCGGATTCCACCTGCGCCTGCGCCGCATCGACTCGCGACGCCGCTGCGATTGTCAATAGATATTCATTGCCCGCAGCGAGCACGACGAGCTCCCGCGCATCGTTGTATTTGTACCGCGACGCAGATTCATTGGCCTGAGCGCCTCGCTCACGTTGCCAGTAATGCCAATCGAACAGCGGTGCAGTGACGTAACCCCGCGCGTCGAACGTACCGATGGGTCCCACCACTTCAGAGATGCCGGGGAAATTGAATCGAAAGCCCAGCGCCGCAAGGTCGATTTGTGCGGCGGCCTGTGTTGCTGCAGCGCTCACGTTTGGCAACAGATGTCTGAGCTCCCGCCACTTCTGCCCACGCGCCGCAAGCGAACTGTCGGAAGCGAGAAGCAGCCCAAGATTATTTCGCAACGCGCGCTGCATCGCGTCCTTAAACGAGACTTGTAGTACGCCCGGCTCGGGCTTCGCCTCGGGCACGCTGCTCAGAAAAGGGTTTTGGTTCGAGGTGAAACTTGGGGAAGGCGCATAGGACGCGTTCCCTCCGCGATTTTCATTTCCCGATTCACTGGCTGAAGACTGTCCCTGCATTGCCTGGCCCGTGCCACTCAAGCCTGTCCCCTCCGTCTGACCACGTACCGGCAGCACCATAATCGAGACCATGCAATATCCAAATAAAATTGCGCACGGTACGTGTTTGATTCCTGCTCGCTTACATGCTGGATTCATCGCACAGATTATCCGCTTATCGAGGGCTATTTGACAGCGACCCAAGGACAGCTGACTTCGGGTAAGTGTATAGATGCAAAGGGCCGCACTCGCGATGGGTCGGAATCCGCGATTTTGAGCCAGTCCGCGCGGTTAACTTTACTCGGCCGTCACAGTCATCGAAGATCGCCCGCCGGTTGTGATCTGCCAATACTTGATCAACTCCTCGCGCATGCCGTTCACCCGTTGTAGCAATTCTTTACTCGGCTGTTTCCCGTGCTCCACGATGAGGACCATGCCGGTATTGAACAGTCGTTGCGGATGCTCTACGTCGGGGAGCCGCGGCCCTTCAGCGGCAATCACATCCTGAACGGTGATCTTGACGCGATCCGCCTTGAAGATAGGATGGCCGTTCGCATCCTTTCCAGTCGCCGCAAGATTCTTCAATATGAAAAAATCTGGTACTTCGGCGGCGGAAATCAAACCCATGAGATACAGGTCCAGATATGAATAACCAGTTGCCGGCACATAGTAGTCATCGTCCAACTGTGTAAACGTGCCATCGAGGTTGTCCTGCCACACGCTGCCTCCCATCGCCGATGCTTCCGTGGGCCTCTGATACGGAAAAGCAACTGGAGCGTGCACTCCTCGGGTCCAGTGCACCGGCCCGAGAGGAATGGTTTCGTTGTCTACTTTCGCAGAAACATCCACACCCCAACGGTGCCCCATCTCATGCCCGAGTTGCGACATCCCATAGTTGTGAGGTCGCATTGTGCGCCCCGGAGAACTCTCGGCCAGCTGGCTCATAAAAGGTTATGTCGCGAGCCCCTTCTAGGGGCGCGTCTTGCGGCGGTCTTTCCTGCATCTGGTTTGCGCCCACATACACCGGCTGCACGTATCCCCACTGGAATCGCCCGCAGCTGCAGTAATCTCCTGGATTCTCTTGCTGACTGCCGATTCCCGTGACATTGCCACCCCGAGGACCATCACTTGGAGTTCCCGCCTCCTGGTTATCAATGCGAAAGTCCGAGTAGTACGCAAAGAAATCGAACCGGTCGCCCAGAGATTTGATCGCCGTGCAAGCAAGGTCCTGCGGATGCGGCAAATCGAGATAAGGCTCATATACCAGCGAGAAGGGGCCATCAGTCCTTCGCAAAGAAGAAAAGTGCACCTCCGGATTTCTCAGCTTGGGCAGCTTAATGTTTCTCTGAGAAATGTTTTCAACCGCCTTCTCGCCGTGATCGCTAAGCAGCACCTGCGCGCTGACTGAAATATCGCCAGTGGTCGTAAAAGATCGCGGAAGAATCCCACGCACTGTGAACGTATTTCCATCGGTTTCGAGCCGCCGTGAGACCCCGGGGCCAAAAACAAAGTATCTTGAGGAGCCATCGGGCGGCTTCACTCCAACCACTGTCTACGAGATTTTTTTGTTGGCATCATCTCCGTGTCCCGCCGAGGGCTGATCAAAAGACGCTCGGTACGCAAAATCATGCAGTATCGGATCACCAACCGGAACGACTGGATCCCGAGTTTGGAACGTGACTTGAACGACGGCGTGATCGATGATGGAAACCGACAGCTTCTGAATGTCAAGATATCCGGTAAGTTCGGGATGTGCATCGCTTGAAATCGTCGTGAGCAGTTGCTGCTTTCCCGAAAGCGCTGGGTACAAGCCCACAATGGCGTCCTTCGCCGCGAGTTCCTGGTAAGAAAGTTCAATGGCGCCATCATGATGCAATACCGCCTGAAAGCGGTTGGTGGTTTTGAACCAGGTGAAGTCCTGAATATTGCCGAAAGGCTCACTCAGTTCCCAGGTTACGACGACGCGGTCTGCAAGCTCCTTCACGTATCGCGTGCCCGACATGCGCGGCTTGAAGAAGGCGGCAATCGCCGGCGCGCTGTCAAGCAGCGGCCTCCCGACTCCCCCAAGGGAGTGAATCTTCCAATGGAGACTCCGCGGTTGCGCTTCCCGTCCTCGTTCTCAGTCTCGCCACTGCCGAAGCTGATCCAGCCCGGCACTCCAACCAGAAAAGAATTCCAGGTCTTGCCGGAGAAGGGAAAAGAAAAATGATGCAGACTGACTTCTCCATCTGAAGATTCAGATCCAATGTCCGCGTCCCATTGCAGCGGCAGATTCTCGACACGGTACCGAGAGTGATCGGGAATGAAACGGAGCGTCCGGCCCGCAAGATCAAACAGGTTGGCCTTACCCAAGACGCCATCATTTAGTTCCATGACGATAAGATTGCCGGCGGTTGAAATCCTGCCAATGCCATGTCCGGGACGATCATCGTCTTGGGCTGACAGGATTGTCGGTGGGTGAAATGTGCAGAAACTTAGTAACAGGACCCAGGCATATTGACCGATGCGCAGCCGATTCATCACCTCTCCTTCCTTCCGCAATAGGCAGGGTAACGTATTTTGGATAAAGTATCCTAAAGACGCGCAGTCTATCAAAGGCGTTTCTGATGGATGAATAATTCGGAGGTCAAATTGAGCTTAAAACTGACGACCCTGTTGCTGTTTGCGAGTCTTCTGACTGCAGCACAGACTAGGCTTCCCCCGGCGCCCAATCGGCAGGTACATACAATTTCGGATCCCGCAGCGCACGGAAATGAGCCTTCAATTGCGATCAATCCGAACAATCCCCAACAGATCATTGCCGCGTATCAGCCCGTAACCGTCGTCTATTCGCAGGATGGTGGAAAAACATTTGCGACCGCAGATCTTCCTGCTGTCGAGGGTTGGCGAGGCGGCGGCGACGTTTCGGTGGCATTCGACAGCAAAGGGAATGCCTACCTGAGCACTCTGCATTTCGAAAAGCTCGGCAACACCTCTCGTATTGGGCGCACGGCGCAGGCAAGAATCCGTTCGCCTTTTTCGGGAGATTTATCACCAACAACCTGCCTGCCCGTAGTGACCACTCGAACTACTATAGCGATTCACAAATGCTTTTAGTACCACGTAACATGGCTCGCTCGATTTTCGTCCGGCACTCTTTCAAATAGGGAACGTGCGGGGTGCGCGATGATCTTTACAGCCGCTCTGTGGCTAGCCGTGATGATGCATGGGCAGGTCAAGACCCACTGCGTTTTGAGGGAACCGCTTCCGCTTACTTGCATATGCCAACCTCCCGGAGTAGCGTTCGATCCCGAGAGGCAGTGCCATCCCTTAGCAACCCTCCCCGATGGGCGGCATGTCGTGCTCCTCGGCTGCGTTAACAGTGGACCACGGCCATGGGTTCCCCCGCGCCCTTGCGCGGCCCTCCCACCACCTATCGAGTGTGAAGAATTTCATTGCCCCGAGAACTCGCCGGGATGCCAGATCGCCACACCAAAGCAAGTAAAGCTGGGCACATGTCCGAAACGATGTGACGTTATCCGTTATCCCAGGGGAAAATGAGCAGGAATTGGGAAAGCATTGTTCGAGAGATGTTTTCAAGCCCGAACGCCCAAGCACAACTTCAAATCGCTCTTGAAAGTGGAATTCTTGTCTCTGCGACGAGCAGTCTCAGCGGAGAGGTTTTCGAAATTAAATCGTCACCGTTTTCTCCTCCCCCGGGAGATTACGTAATCCTTTTTCAGGATCCTGTGACGTGCAATATTATTGCCCGGGCTCACAGCATCGTAGAGCCGAAATGGCCATAAACCGCCAACATAAAGTAAATGCATGATCGATCGTATGGACTGTCAATGAGTGCCGCTTATTCCAAGAAGCCGGGTTACCTGGACCAACCATGCGTTTAGAAATGCTCCTTGGAAAGGATGTCGACTTCGCGCAATGGTTCTACGACATTCTATGTACACTTCGATCACAGATTCTGCACCTGAACCTACCGATCGGGTCATTGGGTCATCTCGAAACACTCGTAGAGAGACTGAATGCCGAGAGTACGGCTTCGGACTTCGTTGTGTCCTTTCCGCCTCCCGTTGGAGCTTGGGTCCGGAAGCCGGCCCCTAACCAGATTCATCCCGTGCCGACAGGTGCTCTTCTTGGAAGGAGCAGCATGAGTGTGACAAAGACAAACAAGGATGCACCGGCAAACGCCAAGGCACCATACAAATTGCCTGTTTTATGGCCAATCCATCCGACCGCGTACGGCCCCACAAATCCGCCGAGATTGACGAACGTGGTGATCAGCGCAATTCCCGAAGCCGCCGAAGACCCCGTCAGGAACTCGCTTGGTAAAGCCCAGAAAGGACCCAGATACCCGCAAACGCAACCGACCGCGACAGACAAAAGGACAACGGAAATGAGAATAGAATGAGCCGCTCCGAACATTACACAAGCGATTCCCCCGATCATTGCGGGAATCGCAACGTGCCATCTACGCTCCAGCTTACGATCGGACATGCGCGAAACCAGAATCATCGTCAGCAAGCCTACGACGTTCGGAACCATCACCAGAAATCCGACCACCGTGTTGGAGTACCCCCTCGATAGTGTTTTCACAATCTGAGGCATCCAAAAGTAGACTGAGTAGAAGACTGTGCCATGTACCAAAGCGGCAAACGCCAAGTGCCAGACTCGGCTGTGGAGCAACGCCCCTGCTGCTGAGACATGATCCGTTCTGTGCTTGTGGTCTTCTTCACTGTTCAACTGCGTTGTGATCCAATCCTTTTCGCTCTCGGTAAGGAACTCAGCTTCTGCCGGACGGTTGGGCAGCAACAAATAGGTGAGAGCACCAAGGATCACAGCTGGAAGGCCCTCCAGAATCAAGAGCCATCGCCAACTGCTTACCCCCAACCAGTGCACATGGTCCAAAATAACGCCGGAAATAGGAGCTCCTAGAACGTTTGTAATGGGTATCCCCGTCATGAATAGCGCGATTGCTTGTGCCTGTTCGCGTTGGCGAAACCAATAGGTCAGATACAACAAGATTCCTGGGTAATAGCCCTCTTCGGCCACACCAAGCAGAAAACGCGCCATGTAGAGCTGGTGCACTGTGCGGACAAAGCCGGTTAGAGCGGCCACAATTCCCCAGACAATCAGGATGCGCGCGATCCAGATGCGGGCCCCAACCTTGTGAAGGATCAAATTGCTGGGAATCTCCAGAAGCGAATAGCCGACAAAGAAAATCCCGACGAGGAATCCGAACTGCTGGCTGCTGAATGCCCAGCTCTTGATTCATCGTTAATGCGGCAAACCCTATGTTGATGCGGTCGAGAAACGAAACAACGTAGAGAAGCAATACAAAGGGAAGGATTCTGATCCACATTTTCTGAATAGTTCTAGCTTCGATGGATCCCTCATTTGTGTCGAGTTCGTCCACAAGCCCGTTCCAGGTAGGAAGATTTAGTCGAAACGACTATGAATAATTAGCAGACTGTATTGTCTAAGGGTTGTAACGGTCAAGGCGCTCGCTTGTTGCAATCAGGCGATGCGCCTTTTGGCGGGTTAATGAGCGATATGGAGATCATCGCTAACTGCGTTGGCAACTACCGGAAGCGGTGTTCCTGGATCACTGCGCCTGCCGATTGCATCTTGCTCATCCCGTGCCTAAAATGATGTGGATCGAATCAGTCCGCCACGCCTGTGGCGGGTTCCTTTCACCTTCAACCAACGAAAGGAGGAACGATATGTTCACGCGGGTAGTTGAATTGAACGGCAAGCCCGGAAAATCAAACGAACTGACTAACACGTTCAATGAGAAGATCCTTCCGATCCTGCAGAAACAGCGTGGCTTTCAGGACGAGATCGTCCTGCTCTCGGACACTGACCCTGATCGCGCTCTAGGAATCAGTTTCTGGGATACCAAAGAAGACGCTGAACTCTATCATCGCGAGCAGTTCCCGAAAATTCAGGATTCAATTCGGCACTTGCTTGACGGAGAACCCGTAGTCCGAACGTTTAACGTGCTTAGCTATGTCGGTAAGAAGATCGGTGTAAGAAAAGCTGCTTGAAAGGTCCTTCCTAACACCAAAAGATAGCACTGCCCTCATACGAATTTTAAGCGCGGGGGCAGTGCACTAGAACCGGCCAGCCCCCGTCCGGGGTCGAGCGGGCCAGGGAAGAGGAGTTCCAAGATGACACTCAACGACTCCGTTGATCAGGTCTTGAAGGCGAAGCCAAGGAACGTGTGGTCGATTTCGCCCGACGAATCGGTGTATGGGGCGATCCGGGAAATGGCGGAGAAGCAAGTCGGAGCGCTGCTCGTGCTGTCGGACGGGAAGCTCGTCGGCATCATTTCGGAACGAGATTATGCCCGCAAGGTCATCCTGATGAGGCGCTCCTCCAAGGACACCCGGGTAAAAGAGATCATGACAAGCCCGGTCGTGTGCGTGACACCCGCGCAAACGCTCGACGAATGTATGGCTCTGATGACCGACCACCGCATACGCCATCTGCCGGTGGTTAGCGGCGAGCAGATCATCGGGGTTCTTTCCATCGGCGATGCCGTCAAGTGGATCATTTCAGCACAGGAACAGACCATTCGGCACCTTGAACACTACATCACGGGCACGCCTCCGGAGCTAGTGATGACTCGCCCGGGACGGCGGCTCGACTGATCTCAAGAGGCTGCGCAGTGATACCGGCTTTGGTGGAAAGAACGAAGCTGCGCGCATTTTCTTCTTCGTCGCCATTGATTGGGCTGAGAGGTGCGATGCGGGCTGGTGTGCTTGTTGACGCGAGAGGGGTAGCAGGGGTCAATAAGTGATATGGAGAGTGGGGGTTGAAAAAGTCACTGAGATTAGCAGCTGAGATTTAGCGAAAGCATGTTAGAAGGATGCATGCTTTGCTGGATTTCGATGGTTGGAGGCTTGCTGATCATGATGGGACATCACTCGCGCGGTGAGGCGTTGTTCTATTACTTCCGTCTGGAAGATAAAGTTCCGGAAAACCATCTACTGCGGCTCATCGACAAGCACGTTAATTTCGATTTTGTGCGGGAACAATTAAAG
>Ga0075434_100007027_pt1 | contig 10383 bp, 9 predicted proteins | sample RhiMethybrSRZTD3_FD_75298 | JGI IMG/M metagenome (GOLD analysis project Ga0075434, IMG submission 75298) | Populus rhizosphere microbial communities from Tennessee, USA - Rhizosphere MetaG P. TD hybrid SRZTD3 | ecosystem: Host-associated > Plants > Roots > Rhizosphere > Soil | place: USA...
AATGCCTTGGCGTGAACCATCCCTGGAGTGTACAGCAGAACCTTGCAATTCAGGGCGCACAGATCGCGGAGAAACTGGCCGCGGGCTAGGTCTACAAGAGCTTGATCCGACTTCTCAGGCACCACGACCCGCACGTCGACACCGCGCCGGACAGCGATCTGCAGCGCCTCAGCGAGGATTTCATTTGGTAGGAAGTACGGACTGACGATCCAGAGCCTGTGTCTTGCCGAGAAGATGAACGAAAGTATGCCGGCAAACAAATCATCGCTCGACACATCGGGCCCCGACGGAACGACTTGCATGACCGCGTCTCCGTGCCGCGAAGTGCTTTTTGGTTGATCCAATGGGGCCAGTTTCTCGCGGCTTGCGAAAGCCCAATCATAGCGGAAGATTTCACCGTAGTGTTCGGCGGCCGGGCCGTCGAGTACGAAGGAGAAATCAGCCCAACGCTTTGGGTTGGGCTTCGGTCCTAGGTATTCGTCAGCCAAATTCCTTCCGCCAGCAAATACCCGTTCCCCGTCGAAGACGGCAATCTTGCGATGGTCTCGCAGGTTGCTGCGGTTGAGGAGGGTGAGGCGCCATATCGGAAGGAAAAACGCGACTTTGCCTCCGGCACGCCGGAGCTTGCGCAGCGGCCGTCGCTGCATGTGGAACGAGCCAAATCCGTCTAGCAGCAAGCGGACCTCTATACCTTCCTTAGAGCGAGCGATGAGGCGCTCGAGGATTGCGTTGCCCGTCTCGTCGGCCTTCAGCACGTATGTCTCGATGTGGATGCTTCGCTTGGCGCCGTCGATCAGCGCCATCAGATCCGCATACGCGTCCTCGCCCCCGTCATGGAATTTCAGTCTGTTGCCCCGAGTTATGCGCTCGGACCCGAGATGAGTGGCCGCTTGGGCCGCGTCGGCTTGCAGCGCCGCCGCAGCCGCGGGTTCTACGGCAGTGAGCTGGACAGGATCCTTGGCTTGAGCGATCAGTTTGATCTTGCGACTGCCGAACAGCCAGAACAGCGGTATCCCGATCAGCGGCAGCAAGAGGATAGCCATTAGCCAAGTCAGACTGCTGGCCGGGGAACGTCGTTGTCTGAGGATGCCAGCAACGACGAGCAGTGCAAAAGGCATCATCAAAATACCCACTGCGACGACGGTGCCGGCGAGCGCGAAGCTCAAAGACCAAGCGGAAGCGAACATTCCTGCCCCCATCAGCGGAGCTTAAAGTTGGGCTTCACCCAGGAGAGGACGTTTACGATCTCCTATTGGCGAATCGAAGGCGATTTCGCCGCGATCGGTCTCGCCGTAGACTAGGACGCGCTTTTAGACGGTGACGGCGACAAGGATGCGTCGCATGCTTCGCGCATCGCCGCGGCTTGCGTGCTGCTGGATCGCGGGCCGCGCCTACCAGCCAATGATTGGACCACGCACGGAACCAATTTGGAATGCGATCTGATGAGCGGCTACCGGATCCGTATTGCTGGCTATCGCCTCAACAAGGCTGGGGAGCTCGTCCCTGATGTGCGAAGGCTTTCCGTCTCTCAGAGATTGCGTCATGCGGGGAGCAAGCGTGCGCGGGGGGTGGCTAGACGCCATAATCAGGTAAGCAAATCACGATAGCAGGCCCACACAGGGCCAACCGATCAAGTTATTGAGGCTCGACATACCGTTGCGCCTGTGCCACCGCCTGATGGGCGGAGGGTCCCGGACGGAAGCCGTAGCTGTGCTCGGTGACTTAGCGCATTGCTGCAATTTTGTCAGAGCCAGTTGAGATTGTTCTACTTGGAAAAGATAATTGTTGACTTTCGAAGTATACTTTAGAAAATTCGGTCTGCTCGCGGGTTGCAATTTGGCATTCCCAAAAGGGGCGATCGTATTGCTCGGGTGAGCTAGTTCAGGTGCTTGCTACGTCGTCATTCTGGGGGATCTCATGTTGCTATCTTCGCTGGTTCGATCAAAACAAGGACAGGGTAGGCGGGCGGGAAATGGCACCATCGCGCTTGCGGCCGCAACTGGTCTCTTTGGCTTGCTGTGGGCGCAGGATGTACGCGGCGAATTCAAGGTGCGGTCTCCCAACATCGACTACCGAGAGATCGAGATCGAGCACAACCTTTCGGTGACCTTCGACAAGCGCGCGGACAAAAATCACGATATCAGCAGTCCGGTTGAGGTCGGCGTTGGTCTGTTGCCGTTTTGGAAGCTGGAACTCGAAGGTGAGATCGAACGCCATCCGGGCGAAAATACGCAGTGGGAAGCCACTACCATCGAGAACTATTTCATGCTGACGGAGCCCGGAAAGTACTGGCTCGATGTTGCGCTGTTTGCCGAATTCGCTCGAGCAACCAACCGCGACGATCCCAATACGGTCGAGCTGGGTTTGCTCGTGCGCAAGGAGCACATGAAGTGGATGCACACGCTCAATCTGTTTTGGGAGAAGCAGGTCGGGAGCAAGGCCGAACCGATCGACACCGTGTCTTATGCCTGGCAGACCCGATACCGCCTGAACCAGTATTTCCAGCCGGGCATCGAGTTCTACGGCGAAATCGAGGACGTCAATAATCCCGGCCGGTTCAATCAGCAGCAGTTCCGCATCGGCCCGATGTTCCACGGCAGCACGAGCCTGGCGAATATCTTTGGCACGGGCAAACTCGTGTACGAGGCTGGATACCTGTTCGGCGCCACCTCGGAGACCGAAAAAGGGACCTTGCGTACCCGCCTCGAACTCGAGATCCCTTTCTGAGCCAGTTGAGCCGGCGCGCCCCCGCCCCCGGTGCGTTGGGTGCTGGCGCCGATTTCAGCGTGATCGGAGCTCCGGCCTCGTCGTGCATCATGTAAGCGCTCCCGCGAGATAGAGAACGACGCCGGCTGCGCAACACACGGCAAGCGTCTGGATCATTCCGGTCCTGAAATGGAACATGGCGATGTCGGCGCCACCACAGAGGCCTTATCGCTGCTGCAGAGTACGCGCTCCGATACCGTTGATACGGGATACGGTAAGCATTTGGTGCCGCTGGCGACGATGCTGCAGCGTGTACCCGCAGCCTTGGGTGATAAGAGAGAGTTCGTCGCCGAGCTCGCGGATGGCGCGCGGCGATCAGGGTGAGAGATCAGCGTCAATCAGGATGAGAACGTGACGCTGGTGTTGTGACGAAGGGAGGGCGGAAGCCCGACCGGAGTTGCAAGACCAGCGTCGGCGCACTTCCCTTGGGGGACTGTGCGTCTGGCGGTCGAAGCGACTGGGCCAGCATCTGATTCTTCGTCACAGGAAGGATCAGCGATTGCCCGGCCTCCACATCAACGACCGTCAGATGAGGCTGTATATGCGTTCTCGCCACACCGACACTCCGGCCATCGCTGCGGCGAGGGCCGGGTTCAGCACGGCAACCGCCTATCGGATTGAAGCCGATCCGAGGCTACCGTCTCAGAAGAAAGCGTCTCGCGGCAGGCGCCGTCCCGATCCACTGGCTGGTGTATGGGACAGCGAGATCGTGCCGATGCTGACGGTGGCGCCGGGCATCCGTGCCGTCGCCATCTTCGAGGAGATTTGCCGTCGTCATCCCGAGATCGGCCCAGGCGTGCGCCGGACGCTGGAGCGGCGCATCCGAACGTGGCGGGCCGTGAACGGTCCCGAGCAGGATGTCATCTTCCGTCAGGAGCATCCACCAGGCCGGCTCGGCCTTTCCGACTTCACCGACATGGGCAAGCTTGGCATCACCATCGCAGGGCAGCCGCTCAACCATCGGCTTTACCATTTCCGCCTGGCATTCTGCGGCTTCGAGCACGCTCACGTGATCCTCGGCGGCGAGAGCTTCGTTGCGCTCGCGGAGGGCCTGCAAAACGCGCTGTGGACATTGGGAGGGGTGCCCGAGCAGCATCGCAGCGACAGCTTATCAGCCGCCTTCCGGAATCTCGATCGCGATGCTCAAGAGGACCTGACGCGGCGTTATGAGGAGTTCGTCGCCCACTACGGCATGATGCCGACGCGCAACAATCCCGGTGTCGCCCACGAGAATGGATCGATCGAGAGCCCGCATGGTCACCTCAAGAAGGCCATAGAGGAGGATCTTGCCGCCTACCGCCGCTTCATTGACGAGGTGGTGGGGCGGCGCAACGCGCGCAACCGAAAGCGCATCGAGATTGAGCGCGCCGCTCTCAAGCCGCTCCCGGAGCGAAGAACGACTGACAACGAGGAGGCGCGCGTCACGGTCACCTCCAGCGGCGGCTTCATCTTGCGCAGGTGTTCTACACCGCACCCTCGCGTCTGATCGGCCATCGATTGCGCGTGCATCTCTACGACGATCGGCTCGAATGCTTCCTCGGCTCGACGCCGGTCATGACTGTCAGCCGCGGACGGGGTCAACCCAGCGGCAAGCGCGGCCAGGTCGTCGACTATCGGCATGTCATCCATGCGCTCCGCCGCAAGCCAATGGCGCTACTCAACCTCGTCTATCGCGATCAGCTGTTTCCCCGACGGGCCTACGCGCTGGTCTTTGAGACGCTGTTGGCCAAAGAGAGCGAGCGGCGCGCGTGCCGTATCATGGTCGAGCTGCTCGCCCTTGCGCATGAGCGCGCCTGCGAGGCTGAACTTGGCGCTGCGATCGAGGCCGCATTGGAAGCCGGCCGCTTGCCCGATCTTGTTGCCCTGCGTGAACAATTTAGGCCCGAGGCGGCGACCGTCCCCGACGTGGTCGTGGAGTTGGTGCCGCTCGCGCTTTACGACGAGCTTGCTGCTGTCCACCAAGCTGGCGGAGGCGTGGCATGAAGAGGACCAATGCCACCGACGCTGCACGCATTGAGCTTCTGCTCGCCGAGCTGCGCCTGCCTGCCATGAAGCTGATGTGGGCCGATGTGGCCGCACGTGCGGACAAGGAGGGTTGGCCAGCCTCCCGTTTTCTAGCGGCACTCGCCGAACACGAGAACGCCGATCGCGGTCGCCGCCGCATCGAGCGGCATCTCGCCGGCGCCAAGTTGCCGACGGGCAAAACCTTCGACACCTTCGACTTCAACGCTGTGCCCATGGTCAGCAAGGCGCAGGTCATGGCACTCGCCGCCGGCGACGGCTGGCTCGATCAAGGTGCGAATGTTATGCTGTTTGGCCCGTTGCGGCAGCGCTTGGGCTGGCGCTCGTTCAAAACGGCCGGCGCGTGCTGTTCATCCGCACCACGGACCTCGTCCAGCGGCTGCAGGTGGCACGCCGGGACCTGGAACTCGAGGCCGCCATCAGCAAGCTCGACAAGTACCAGCTGCTAATCCTCGACGATATCGCCTACGTCACCAAGGATCAGGCAGAGACCAGTGTGCTGTTTGAGCTGATCGCTGCCCGCTATGAACGCCGATCCCTGCTGATCACGGCCAACCAGCCGTTCGGTGAATGGGGCAAGATCTTCACCGACAAAACCATGACGCTGGCGGCCATCGACCGGCTCGTGCACCACGCCACGATCCTGGAGATGAATGTTGAAAGCTATCGCCGCAAGGCCGCGCTCAAACGCAAGCGTGGCAAAGGCGATTGACCGTCATGGCCGCTCAACCCCAATAACCGGAAATTGCAGACGCTGATCGCGACTACCGCCCGCTGACCCCTCGCTGACCAAGTAGACCTGCGACAGCCGGGCGGCGTCTCGCGCATAAGGCCGTATTCGCTGGCCGCGGCAACTCCCTTACCCGGCAGGTAATCGACGGTACGCGCCCTGTCTGCAAGGCTGCGGCATGGATCGGCTTTTCACTCAGATGTAGAAGCGCATGTAACTGGAGGTCGTCATGATAACCCGGCCAAACTTCGTGCCCATCGCGATGAAAGCGCGTTCGCTTCACCGCATTGCAAATGGTTTAGGTCTCGAGGTGACATGTCTTAGGGGGCAGGTCTGGCTCACCCAATCCAACGACCCGCGCGACATCATCCTCACAAGCGGCGACAGCTTTGTCCTCGACCGGCCGGGGATGGCGGCGGTGTTCGCCTTCACCGACGCGCTCACGATCGTTGGCGAGCCAGAGCTCGTGGCCGGAGCCAACGAGCACACGCCAGGCGTAGCGGGCCGTAGCGCAGCCTGAGACCAGGTTCAAGATCATGGGTCATGCCATGTCGCACGCCATCTCTCTCGACCAAGCCGCAGTCCGGCCGACGAATACCGCGCAGCGCTGGTGGGCGCTCGCCACCGTCGTCGCGGCACAATTCATGTTTGTCGTCGACGCCTTTATTGTCAACGTCGCCCTGCCAACCATCGCCGTCGATCTTCAGGCGAGTGCGGCCCAGATTGAAGCGGTCATCGCCGTCTATCTCATCGGCTATGCGACCCTGGTCATCGCCGGCGGCAGACTCGGTGATATCTACGGTGCCAAGCGCGTATTCATGCTAGGTATACTGGGCTTCACGCTTGCATCCCTTTGCTGTGGTCTTGCTCAATCCGGCCCGGAGTTGATCATTGCGCGTCTCGCGCAGGGTGCCACTGCAGCGCTGATGGTGCCGCAGGTGCTTGCCACCATTCACGTCCTGTTTTCTGACGGGTCGCGGGCGCGAGCATTCGCGATCTACGGCGTGGTGCTCGGGCTCGGCGGCGCTGCCGGTTTCCTGGTTGGCGGCGCGCTGGTCTGGCTCAATGTTGCCGGGCTCGGCTGGCGCTCGGTATTCTTCGTCAATGTGCCCGTCGGCCTCGCGATCACCGCCGCCGCACTAGGATTCATGCCGCGCATGCCTCGACGCCGGGGCGTGCAGCTCGACGTTGCCGGCGCGGCCGTGCTATTTGCGGGACTGCTGTGTCTGATCGGCCCGCTCCTTTTTGGTCGCGAGTTGCATTGGGGGCCGTGGGTCTGGGCGACCGTGCTCCTCGGCGTCGTCATCGTCGCCGCCTTCCTCAGGCTAGAGCGGGCCATCGCGAAAAAGGGTGGGCTGCCGCTCGTCGATCTCGCGCTGCTGTCGGATCGCGCGTTTATGCGCGGTCTCGTCGCCACCTTCTGTTTCTTCTTCGCGAATCTGTCCTTCTATCTCATCATCACTTTGTTCCTGCAGAACGGACTGGGTCTCAACCCTCTCGAAGCGAGCTACGTGGTTCTGCCACTCGCGCTGGCCTTCGTGACTGCTGCGCGCCAGAGCGCCGCTCGCGCGACAAAGGTCGGGCTCAAGGTGCTGACCGACGGATGCGCGCTGCAGCTAGCCGGGCTCGCCGGGCTGGCCGCGCTCGTGACGGCGGTCGGGACGCCAAGCCTGTGGCTTCTCATGTTGCTGCTCGCCGTGTTCGGCTATGGCCAGGGCTTTGTGATGGCTCCGCTGTCGGGCGCGGTGCTGGCGACGGTTCCAAAGAACAATGCCGGGTCGGCTTCTGGCCTCTACGGGACGGTGCAGCAATTCGCTAACGCGGTAGGGGTCGCCGTGGTCGGTGCGCTGTATTTCGCCCTCAATGCAGCCGGTTCCGAACGTATCGCATTGAGCGTCTCGCTTGGCCTGCTGGCCGCAGCCATCCTCACCTGTGCGGCATTTGTAGCGCGCATGCGGCGCGCCCGCGCGATATAGGGCGCGAAACACGCCACAGCGGGAGACCGACGTCGAAGTCGGTCTCCCGTCGTTGCGTCCTGGACCCATGCCCTGTAGGTCCGGCACTGACCGACGATTCGCCGCGCTGCAACATTTCTGTCGGCAGGTAGGGGGACAAGCAGACGATGAGTGGACCTCGTTCAAACGGCGCTCTTGACCCAAAGCAGCCCAAGCAACGGGAGCGGTGCCCTTTCAGGAAAACCACCGCAGGCGAACAAAATTGATCAATTCAATGAGAATCCACGCCATGGCAATGCCGGCTGCCGGAGGCACCCAATAGGGAATTAGAACAAGGCTTAGGAGAAAGAGCGAACCAATCAGCCCACCAATGTCAACGCCAAATACAGGACATTGCAAGTGGGCCAGCCGAAAACCCGCCCTTGCACGCGAAGACCCATGCAAATGTGTACGTCAGTGCGAGCAATGCAAACGGAACGAGACTGGCAAGGACGGCGACAACCCCAAGGCGCCGGATCATCCACATTGTGCACTTGTCCCCGTTGTGATGGAAACGGCCATGCCCATTACCCCTCAAGGCCGGCCGCGCGGGCAGCGGCTCGTCGGGCTTGAACACCGGCCGGTGCATCGGCCTTTATTTTCAGCTGCCAATCTTTCCGCCCCAACTGACGTAGGTGAGTAACAGCGCGACGGCCACGCCAAGCATCAAACCGGGATAGCGAGTGGCTTTATAATTGACGAAAAAGCCGGCTGTAGCGAAAAATGCCGAAGGGAAAAAAATGCCGCCCCACCGACCGAGCAGCTGCTTGAAGTATAGGTCTAGACCGTATGGCAAGCAGTCGGATGACCTGGTGGCGGAGGATAAATCTGGTAGCCATCAGCAATGATGGCGAACGCCGTGAGGGCAGCACACGCCATACCAAGCATGGTGAGCACGTGGATCAGACGCATAACTGCTCCTAATGGAACCTCGTCGCGCCTTGCTTCGTACGGCTGGACGCAGGTCTATGCTCGGGTCAGAAAAGCAGAGGGCCCCTGAACCGTCGGGATCGTCCAAGAATGATAGCGGTATCGGGGCATCCAACACGAAGTTCTCATAAAACATGAGCAGGCGGCCGCTCCAACTCCAAAAGTTCTTCGGCTCCTGCCTGGTGGTGTTGCGGTGACTATTTTTGGGGGCCTTGGGCGGTACCGGCCGGGATTGCTGTCAGTTTCAGGTCGAGCCTGCTGACAGAAATCGTCTGGCTCCCTGGCACGTTAGGGTCCATCTCCAATTGCAGCACGATGGTATGATTGGTCTGGCCAACAAACAGACGCACTGTCGAATTTGAGGGAAGGGGATCGGCGATATAACTTTGCTCTAACCAACCGCCAGATGGTTTGGTATTCGCAGGGCACCACCTTGGCCGTGAGGACTTCCTTGCCGACCCCCCCTGTAGTGAACAGTTCCGATGTAGTTTTCTTCCGCGCCAGCGGCTGTAGGTTTGAACGCGCAGGCGGCCTCAATGTTTGTGCGCGTGGCGTCCTTGGCGGCGTTGGCGCCGCCGACATTGCATAAGGCAATGTGCCAGGATGGATTCATCCTTGGTCTACCACGCGTCACAACAGGAACGTTCGTGTACATAATATCGTTGTTAGCCAGTAAATCTCGGGAAGGATGAGGCATTTCCATCGACGATGCAATCGAACGGCTGCGGACGGACAAAGACGAACCAACAAATGGGTGGGGGTCTATATCGGCGTGCTCGCGGTTCTGTTGGCAATCTGCGCTCGTTGCCGAGACGAATAACCCATGCCCTACCCCGAATCTTGAGACAGAAGCGGCGTTATCCGGCGAATCGAGACCCGCCGGTTCCCGCGCTCTGCTTCCTGCCTCTGGACCTTTAAGGATTGCTCACCATAGCCCTGCGTCACAAGGTTTTCTGGGGGCACATCAAACGTCTGGGTGAGGGTGGTCGCAACCGCCTCGGCGCGCCTATCCGACAAGCTCAAATTGTCTTCCTCAGAACCGACGGCATCGGTGTGCCCCTCAATCAGAAACACCTCGTTGGGCTGCCAATCAAGCACACGTTTAATGACGATGCCAGCCTCTCCAGTTTGGGCATCTGATCAGGGGTAATTTCCCAGGACCCGAACTCGAAATTGATGTCGTCCAGATCGACGCGACGCATCCGTTCCCGCAAGGGATGGCTCCAACGTACCTCTTCGAGCGAATAGCGGCGGCTTAACCGCTCCACGGGCGGCGCGATCAGCGCGTCGTAGAGATCATCATCCGATGCTCTGCTGTACTCGACAATATATCTCTCGCGAGGGATCGCCAGCCTGAGCGGCGGCAGGCTGACAGGTTCATCGAAGAAGAACTGCGGGCGATCGGGCCGCCATGATCATCGATTGTCGATAGCACAATCTCGCGACCCTCCCTGGTGCGACGGTAGCGCCGCAACAAGCGGCCTTTGTCATCACCTCGGAGATGACCCGGCTACCATCCGGTCGAGTAAAATATGCAACCGTAATGCCGTCCCTGCGCCGTTCGGTTCGAAAGTCACGCGTAACTTTCCTCAAACGCTCTGTTTCGTCATGGCGGATGACGACCCTGGTCTGATCCTTGACGATGTAGCGTCGATCCGGTTCCTCCAGGATCCGCCGGCCCGCTTCCACGCGTTCTCTCCGATGCTTCTGAATATCCTCCAGGCGCTCTAGTCGGCGCTCCGCCCGCTCGAGCCTTTGATCACGGTCGCGCAGTTCTTCGCGGTGCTCCCGGAGGGCACCTTGGCGTGTGCGTTGATATTCCTCGCGCTGCCTTAACTGGTCCTCTCCAGCTTTGAGGCGATTCTCCTCTTCTTTCAGTCGTTTATCTCGGCGCTCCATCTCTCCCTTTGCACGTGCGCTACGCTCTTTCTGCTTAACTTC
>Ga0075434_100007028_pt1 | contig 10383 bp, 11 predicted proteins | sample RhiMethybrSRZTD3_FD_75298 | JGI IMG/M metagenome (GOLD analysis project Ga0075434, IMG submission 75298) | Populus rhizosphere microbial communities from Tennessee, USA - Rhizosphere MetaG P. TD hybrid SRZTD3 | ecosystem: Host-associated > Plants > Roots > Rhizosphere > Soil | place: USA...
AGAAAGGTGTTGGCGATGCCGGGCAGCATGAACAACGCGGTGACCGTAAAGACCGTCTGCCACGGGAAATGATCGGCCAGTATCAGCGCGAGCGCGCCGGGCACGAGGCTCGAAATGCGGTACGCCTGGACGTGAATCGCGTTGCCGAGGCCGAGCTCCGCGTCGGGGAGGAGCTCGCGCCGATACGCATCGAGCACGATGTCCTGTGTCGCCGCGAAAAACGCGACAGCCGTGGCGAGATACGCGATCGTCCACAGGTCGAGTTGCGGCTGGAGCGCGCCGAACAGCGGGATCGAGGCGAGCAGCAGCAACTGCGTCAAGAGCATCCAGCCACGGCGGCGCCCGAAGACTGGCAGCGCATAACGATCAACGAATGGTGACCAGAGGAACTTCCACGTGAATGGAAAACGAACGAGCGCGAACAACCCAATTGCAGTGAGGTCGACGTGCTCCACACGCAGCCAGGCCGGCAACAGGTTGATGAGCAGATACAACGGCAGGCCGGAGCTGAATCCGGTGAACACGCAGATGAGCATGCGCCGGTTGAACAGCGCCTGACGCCAGCTGACGGAAGACGCACTCATCGGCGGCATTGTATCCGCGCCGCGTAACGCTTGCTCAGCCGCGTTGAAAGCGGTAGATCGCCAGCGATCCCAAAAGATTCGGCAGCACGGTCACCTTGCGCGTCTCGTGCAGCACGACGCGCTCGAGCACGCGGAACGCATGCGCCGCACAGAACGCGTCGAAGTCCGCGACCGTGCACAGATGGATGTTCGGCGTGTCGTACCACTGGTAGGGGAGGCTCTTCGACACCGGCATCCGCCCGCGCAGAACCTGCAGCCGGTGCGACCAGTGCCCGAAATTGGGGAATGTCACGATCGCTTCGCGCCCCACGCGCAACATTTCGAGCACGATTTCTTCCGTGTGGCGCATCGCCTGCAGCGTCTGCGACAGGATCACGCTGTCGAACGACTTGTCGTCGAAGCCGGCGAGCCCGCTCTCGAGATCGCTTTGGATCACGTTGACACCGTTGCCGATCGACGCCAGCACGCCGGCATCGTCGATCTCGATACCGTAGCCGGTCACCCCGCGCGATTCGCGCAGGTATGCGAATAGGCTGCCGTCGCCGCAGCCCAAGTCGAGCACGCGCGCGGTCGGCGCGATCCAGCCCGCGATGGTCGAAAAATCCGCGCGGGTAGCGAGCTTCATCCCGCCTCGCGCGCCAGATAGGTGCGCACGACCGCGTGGTACTGTGGCGTGTCAAGGAGGAAGGCATCGTGGCCGTGCGGCGCAAGGATCTCGGCGTACGAGACATCGCGGCGGGTGTCGACCAGCGCCTTGACGATCTCGCGGGCGCGCGCGGGCGAGAAGCGCCAGTCTGTCGTGAACGAAATGACCAGGAAGCGGCACGTCGAGGGCGCGAGCGCACGGGCAAGATCGCCGCCCGTCGCCAGCGCGGGATCGAAATAATCGAGCGCCTTGGTGATGCGCAGATACGTGTTGGCGTCGAAATACTCGGAGAACTTCTCGCCCTGATAACGCAGGTACGATTCGATTTCGAATTCCGGCCGGAATGAGTACTGGATCCCGTCCTTCAACTGGCGCCCGAATTTCTCGCCCATCTGCTCGTCCGAGATATAAGTGATATGGCCGACCATCCGGGCGACGCGCAAGCCGCGTACGGGCTTGACGCCATACGCGTAATAGTGACCGTCATGGAATTCGGGATCGGTCAGGATCGCCGCGCGCGCGACCTCGTTGAAGGCGATGTTCTGCGCGGACAGATTGGGCGCCGCCGCGATCACCAGCGCATTGCGGATGCGCTCCGGGTAGCGGATCGCCCAGGAAAGCGCCTGCATGCCGCCGAGGCTGCCGCCCATGACCGCGGCGAAGCGCTCGATGCCGAGATAATCGGCGAGCCGTGCCTGCGCATCGACCCAATCCTCGACGGTGACGATGGGAAAGTCCGAGCCCCAGGGCACACCGGTCGCCGGATTGATCGACGCGGGGCCGGTCGAACCGAAGCAGCTGCCCAGGTTGTTGACGCCGATGACGAAAAACCGCGTCGTGTCGACCGGCTTGCCCGGTCCCACCATGTTGTCCCACCAGCCTTCGCTGTCGGGCTGACCGGCGTATGTGCCGGCGACATGATGCGACGCGTTCAACGCATGGCAGACCAGAATCGCGTTGGACCGGTCCGCATCGAGCTCGCCATAGGTCTCGTACATCAGCTCGAACGCGGGCAAGGTTGCGCCCGAAGAGAGCGCAAGCGGTTGCGTGAACGCGGCGCGCCGCGGTTGAACGATGCCGACCGAGCCCGGCGATTGAGTCACGATGGCCAATAAAAAACCCGATCAGCTCGCGCTAATCGGGTCGGCAGACTTCGACACAGCAACCTCGCCGCTTTAGCCGTATTTGTCGGGGAATCTTCCCTGTCGGGAAGCCCCTTCGCGCCCGCAAGCTGATCGTCAAATCGGCGCGTGGCTGCTAGTTTACCGAGGCGCTCCCGGATGTCAATTACCGAGCCTTGGCTTAAGTAGGGTCAGAGACGACTTTCGAGCAGGTCCGGAGTAACTCGGAACGTTCCAAGAAAATCGTCTCTGACCCTACTTAGTCGGCGTTGAGCTTCTCCAGCAGCGCGACGAGCTTCGCCGGCTCGTCGGTGCGCCGCATGCGACCGACGATCGGCTTCGCGACGCCGATGTCGCTCGCGAGCACGCGCTGCTTGATCGAAAGAAGATGCGCCGGATGCATGGAGAAGTTGGTGAGCCCCATGCCGAGCAGCAACCGCGTGAGGCGGGCCTCGCCCGCCATTTCGCCGCAAACCGCGATCGGAACCTCCGCCTTGTTGGCGGTGGCGATGGCGAGTGCGATGAGCTTTATGACGGCTGGATGCAATGCGTCGTAAAGTTGGGAAACCGCGTCGTCGGCGCGATCGACCGCGAGCGTGTACTGAATCAGGTCGTTGGTGCCGATCGAAAGGAAATCCAGCCGTGTCGTGAACGCGCCGATCGAAAGTACCGCGGCCGGGATTTCGATCATGCCGCCGATCTCGACTCCGGGGTCGAACTTCGCCCGCTGCTCGCGCAAGCTCTCCTTTGCCTGCGCGATCAGCGCCAGCGCCTGCTCGATCTCGCCCACGGACGAGAGCATCGGGAGCAGGATTTTCACCTGTCCGTAATGCGACGCGCGCAGGATGGCGCGGAGCTGAGTGAGGAAGAGCCGCGGCTCGGCGAGGCAGAAGCGCACCGCGCGCAGTCCCAGCGCCGGATTCGGCGCGACGCGCGACAGGCCGTCGAGCCCTTCCTTATGCTTGTCCGCGCCGAGGTCGAAAGTGCGGATCGTCACCGGATGGCCCTTCATGCCGGATGCGACTGCCCGGTATGCCTCGAATTGCTCGTCCTCGGAGGGCAGCCCGTCGCGGTTGAGAAAAAGGAACTCGGTGCGGAACAGCCCCACGCCCGCCGCCCCGTTCTCGATCGCTTGCTCAAGGTCTTCCGGCAGCTCGATATTGGCCATGAGCTCTACGCGACAGCCGTCGAGCGTCGTCGCGGGGGTCGTTCGCAGGCGGCGGAGCTTTTGCCGCTCGAGCTCGAGCTCGTCCTGCTTGACGCGGTATTCGGCGAGCACCGAGCGATCGGGATTGACAATGACGACGTTGCGGCCGCCATCGACGATCAAAAGCTCGTTCTCGCGGATCAGCGCGCGCGCATTGTGCGTCGCGACGACTGCGGGAACGTTGAGGCTGCGCGCAACGATCGCGGTGTGCGAGGTGACCCCGCCGAGATCGGTCAGGAAAGCCGCAAAGTGGTGGTTCTTGAACTGGATGACATCGGCCGGTGAGAGATCGTGCGCGACGAGGATCGTGTGCTCCTCGGCGTTCGCCGGTCCCACGTTCCCGGGCTTGCCCATAAGAACCTTGAGAACGCGCTCGACGACCTGGACGACATCGGCTTTGCGCTCGCGCAGGTACGGGTCTTCGATCGACTCGAACTGTTCGACGAGCACGGAGAGCTGCTGCGTCAGCGCCCATTCGGCATTGCAAAGCTGCTCGGCGATAGTGCGCTTCGGCATCTCGCGCAGCACGGGATCGGTGAGGATCATCCAATGTACGTCGAGAAACGCGCCGAATTCCGCCGGGGCATCGCCCGCGGTCATCGCGCTGCGCAGGCTTTCCAGCTCCTTCTGGACGGCCTTGAGCGCCTGCGTCAGGCGCTCGATCTCGCCGGGCACCTGCGCGCGCGTGATCGAGTAATGGGCCACCTCGAGGGTTGCGTGCGAAACGAGCTGCGCCCTGCCGATGGCGATGCCGCCGGAGACTCCGATACCGTGCAGGACGAAGCTCATGGGGCGCGGAATGGCGAAGGGCAAGGAGGAGGGCACAACACCCCAAAGACCATGCACTTCCTCCCGGTGTGGCTGCACAAGAGGGCGTTAGTTCCCGGTTTCATGTCGCGCTGCACCGCGACAACGTCCGCGGGGTCTGCATTTTGCGGGCGCTCGACCCCGTTCCTCGTCCTTCCGTTACCGCTGCTCGCCGAAACGACCGGCGATCAACTCGACCATCGCGGTCATCGCTTCGCCTTCGTCCGGGCCCTGAGTCTCCAGCCGGATCGTCGCGCCGACCCCCGCCGCGAGCAGCATCACCGCGACGATGCTGCGCGCGCTCGCCCGCCGTCCATTCCATACCAGACAAACATTGCAGCGGAATTGCGAGGCCAGCTGCACGACCTTCGCGCATGCACGCGCATGCAGTCCGCGGCGGTTGGTTAGTTCGACTTGGCGTATTTGCATGATCGGATCCGTCGTTGTTCAGGGTCAGCGTCTCGAAATACAGCTTGAGCGCCCCTGCATTGATCGATCCCGCCATGCATTGGTTCCGCGCAGCCTGTAAAAGCATGTGTCGCCGCATGACGACCCTCGGACCGCCTGCGGCCTGCATCACTGCCCCTCGCCGAAGTAGTCGCCGATCAGCGCGACGATCGCGTCGAGCGCTTCGGTCTCGTCCGGACCGTCGGTCTCGAGCACGATGCGGCTGCCCTTGCCGGCCGCAAGCATCATCACCCCCATGATGCTCTTGGCGTTGACCTTGCGGCCATTGCGCGCGACCGAGACCTCGCATTGATACTTGGCTGCGAGCTGGGTCAGCTTGGCCGCGGCGCGCGCGTGGAGCCCCAGCCTGTTGATGATCTCAACTTCTTGTTGCCGCATAGATCGGATCGACGTCGATATGCAGCACGCCGTCGCAGCCGCCGCTGATGGCCTTCTTGATCATCGTCTCCATGCCCTTGTCGCGGTACGTGAATGCGCGCACCAGCATCGGCAGATTCACGCCGGCGACAGCCTCGACGCGCCCCGCAACAAGCAATTTGGCGGCGAGATTGCACGGCGTCGCGCCGTAGATATCCGAGAAGATCAGAACGCCGTCGCCGGTGTCGAGCGCCTCCACCAGCGCCCGCGCTTTTGGCAGCAGATACAGCGGATCGTCGGTCGCGGCGACCCGCAGGGTATCGAACTGCGGAGGGCGGCTGCCCAGCACGTGCGTCACTGCGCCGGCGAGGCTGTCGCCCAGCGTGCCGTGAGCGACGATCAGGATGCCGATCATGATGGCTCCGTCGAGCTCTTTGCGTGGCGCGTGCCTCAGTGGATCCGGTCGCTGCGCCGCAATCGACGCCGGCGCGCGCTTTGCAGTCTCGAGGTTATCTTAGCACGCTGCCTCGGCGCACCCGGCTAGGTCGCCGCGTGCACCAGCGCCTCTGCGAAGCGATCCGCGACGTCGAACCCCGTCTGCTTGGTGATCTCGACGAAACCCGTCGGACTGGTGACGTTGATCTCCGTCAGGTAATCCCCGATGACATCGAGGCCGACGACCAGCAGGCCGTCCGCCCAAAGCTTCGCCCCGATCGTCTCCGCGATCAGGCGGTCGCGGGGCGAAAGCGCGCGCGCGACGCCGCGCCCTCCGGCGGCCAGGTTGCCGCGCGTTTCGCCGGGTTTGGGGATGCGCGCGAGCGAATGCGGCACCGGCTCGCCGGCGATCAGCACGATGCGCTTGTCGCCGTCGACGATCTCGGGTATGAAGCGTTGCGCCATGACCGTGCGCGCGCCCTGGTGGCCGACGGTCTCGATGATGACGTTGCGATTGACGTCGTCCTCGCGGACGCGAAAGACCGATGCCCCGCCCATGCCGTCGAGAGGCTTCAGGATCACGTCTTCGTACTCGTCGACGAATTCGCGCAGTAGCTCCGGATCACGCGTGACCAGCGTCGGCACGATGAAATCGGGGAACTTTGCGATCGCCAGTTTTTCGTTGTAGTCGCGCAGTGCGCGCGGGCGGTTGAAGACGAGCGCGCCCTGGGACTCCGCAGCTTCGAGAAGATAGGTGGAATATACGTACTCCATGTCGAACGGCGGGTCCTTTCGCATCAGAACGGCAGCGAAGGATTGGAGCGGCCGCATCGCCGGCGTTCCGACCTGGAACCAGTCGTGGTCGTCTGCGGCCACCGTCAGCGGCCGCACCGTGCCCAACGTCTGTTTTCCGTCCCAGAAGAGGTCGCGCTGCTCCAACGCGAACAGCGCGTGACCGCGATCGTGCAGCGCGCGCATCATCGCCACGCTCGTGTCCTTGTAGGCCTTGAGCGAAGCGAGAGGATCGAGGATGAACGCGAATTCCATGGCCGGCGGAGGCGGCATGCGGGAGCGCCATCGTACCGCAAATATCCCGGGCTACACGCTACGCGCCGAGCGCCTCGACGCCGACTACGGTTCCCGCCGCTTCCCGCCGATACCCCGGAAGGGTACCCGCAACGCGGGCAAAGATCGGTCCTTGCAGCACGTCGATCAGCCGCACGACGGCGGGCGTCGCGAGCGCGGACGCGCGAACCGCGAGGTAATAACGCTCGCGCACCCGCGGCACGAACACGAGCCCGTATTCGGCGGCGGCCGCGCGCAGCCCGAAGCCTGCGTCTGCTGCTCCCGATGCCACCGTAGCCGCGACGGCAGGATGCGTAAATTCTTCGTTGGCGTAGCCGATGAGTGACGACGCTTCGAGACCTTCGTCCGAGATCAGGCGATCGATCAACAGGCGGGTACCCGAGCCACGCTGCCGATTCACGAACCGCAGTCGCGTGCGCGCGAGATCGCGGAAGCCGTGGACGCGCGCCGGATTGCCGCGTGGAAGCATGAATCCCTGGTCGCGATCGACGACGCGGATCAGCCTGTCGCGCCGCGCTCTCAAGAAACGTCGAAACGGCGCGAGCTCGCCGGCAGCGTGCGCGCCGATGGGAACGTGAAAGCCAGCCAGCTCGCTTCGGCCTTCGGCGAATTGCTGCAAGGCGTGGAGGCTTCCCATGAAGGCCACGTCGAGCGAGAGGCCCGCTGCGGCGGGCAATGCGTCGCGCAGTGCGGCGAGCACCAGGTCGTGACTCGCGGACACGGTTAGCTTTGCCGCTCGTATCCCAAGCTCGCGCCAGGCGGGTGATCCCAACTCGACGGCCAGAGCCGGCAAGATGCGTTCCAATCGCTGCGTCGCCCAGCGGTGCGCTGCAAGGAGCTTTTCGCCCGCGGGCGCGAGTCGGGCGCCGCGCCCCCGTTCGAGCTTGACCAGGGGCGTACCTAACTTGTGCTGATAGTCGCGCAGCAGGCCCCAGGCCGACCGGTACGACATCCCGCGATCGGCAACCGCGGCGGCAAGCGAAGCCTTGGCGCGGATCGCAGCGAGCAGCGGTACGAGCCGCGCGTCGAGCGCTTCGGCCGGATCGGCGAGCGCCCATGACAGCGTCGGGACGACGCGCATTATGCAAGTATATTCATATTTAAGTCCGGCAAAGCGATCGCTATGATGAGTTTGCAGGAGGAAGTCTATATGCATCTATATACATATATCAAGCCAGCCACGGCCGCGAGCCAAGCGCGGTGAGCGATCTCTCACAGGCCGCTGCGGAGGCGCTGCGGCTCATTGTCGGCGGCGATCCCAAGCTGCTGGACATCGTGCTGCTCAGCCTGAGGGTAAGTCTCACCGCGGTCGTTTTCGCCTGTGTCGTCGGGTTGCCGCTCGGCGCGACCGTCGCGGTCAGCCGCTTTCCCGGGCGGCGCACGGTCGTGGTCGTGCTCAATGCTTTTATGGGCCTGCCGCCCGTCGTCGTCGGTTTGCTGGTTTATCTCTTGCTGTCGCGGGCAGGACCCCTAGGAGCGATGGGGTTGCTCTTTACGCCGACTGCGATGGTGATCGCGCAGGCGATCCTGATCACTCCCATCATTGCCGCGTTGTCGCGTCAGGTGGTCGAAGACGCCTGGGCCGAATACCGCGACCAGCTTCGCTCACTGGGCGAGCGCCGCTTCGGCGCGGTGATGACGATGCTCTGGGACCTGCGCTTTTCGCTGGTCATCATCGTGCTCGCCGGCTTCGGCCGTGCGGCGGCGGAGGTCGGCGCGGTAATGATCGTCGGCGGCAACATCGACGGCGTTACCCGCGTAATGACCACGGCGATCGCGCTCGAAACGAGCAAGGGCGACCTACCGCTGGCGCTCGGGCTGGGAATCGTGCTTCTCACCATCGTGCTGGCGCTCAATGCCGCAGCGGACATCGTCAAGGACACCGCGCAGCGGCGGTACGGATGACGTCCGCCATGCGCGCCCCGCGCTCACTGCTTCCGTTGCGGCTCGATGACGTGGTCTTCGCGATCGGCGTCCGCCGGGTCATTGACCGAGTATCGCTGACGCTCGAAGCGGGCCGACGAACTGTGATCGTGGGGCCCAATGGGGCGGGCAAGAGCGTCCTGCTGCGACTGTGTCACGGGCTGCTCCAACCGACCTCGGGAACGATCGCCTGGAACGCGCTCGAGCTGCCGGGCGAGCCGAGGCGTCAGGCGATGGTATTTCAGCGCCCGGTGCTCTTGCGCCGCTCGGCGCTCGCGAACATCGTCTACGCGTTGGCGGTCGCTCGCGTTCGCACGGAGCACCGCGAAGCACGCGCGCGTGAGGCGTTGCGCAAAGTCGGACTCGATCCGCTGGCCACGCACCCGGCACGCGTACTCTCCGGCGGCGAGCAACAGCGCGTGGCGCTGGCGCGCGCCTGGGCGCTCAATCCGGAAGTGTTGTTTCTCGACGAGCCGACTGCCAACCTCGATCCCGGAGCGACGCACGAGATCGAACGCGTCATCGGCGCCATGCACGCCGCCGGCACCAAGATCGTCCTGGTCACACATAACCTTGGGCAGGCGCGCCGGCTCGGAGACGAAATCCTGTTCCTGCACCAGGGACGCTTGCTCGAGCGAGCGTCCGCCGATCGGTTCTTCAAGCAGCCGGCTTCGCCCGAAGCCGCCCAATTCCTCGAGGGGGAATTGCCATGGTAGTCACGCGCCGCTTGTTTCTCGCCGCTTCACTATGCGTCGTCCTCGGCGCACACGCCCAGGAGCGATTCATCACGGTTGCATCGACGACATCGACCGAACAGTCGGGCCTGTTCGGCTACCTGCTGCCGATTTATGAGCAGCAAACGAGCGTCAAGGTCCGTGTCGTCGCGCTCGGCACGGGACAGGCGCTCGATGTGGCGCGCCGCGGCGACGCCGATGTCGTGTTCGTTCATGCGCGCACCGCCGAGGAAAAATTTCTCGCCGAAGGCCATGGCGTCAAGCGCTATCCGGTTATGTACAACGATTTCGTGCTCATCGGCCCGAAGAACGACCCTGCGAAGGTCGGCGGGGGCAAGGATATCGTCGTCGCGCTGAAGAAGCTCGAAGCGGCGAAGGCGCCGTTCGTCTCGCGCGGCGACCGCAGCGGCACCCACATGGCCGAGCTCGATCTCTGGAAAGCCTCGGGCATCGACATCGACAAGACCAGGGGGGCGTGGTATCGGGACACCGGCCAGGGCATGGGCCCGGCGCTCAACACCGCGGCGTCGATGGGCGCTTACATCCTCTCCGATCGCGGGACCTGGCTCGCGTTCAAGAACCGCGGCGATCTCACGATCCTGGTAGAAGGCGACAAGCGCCTCTTCAACCAGTACGGCGTGATGCTGGTCAATCCGGTAACGCATCCGAGCGTCAAGAAGGCGCTCGGGCAGCAGTTCATCGACTGGATCATCTCTCCGGCGGGCCAGAGAGCGATCGCCGGGTACAAGATCAACGGCGAGCAGCTGTTCTACCCCAACGCGGGAGATTCGAATGCGTGAAGGCGCGTAGCCCGAGTTGAGCCTACAGGGCGGTACTCGGGGCAACGCCTATGCCTCGCGCAAATCCCGGGTATCTCCCGGATCAAGGCCGGGGTTGACCCCGGCCACAAGAACCAGGTTTTCGAGTTTGCGTATCGTTATATACGCCGGTATATTGCCCCGGTCGAGTCATTCTGCGGAAGAACCGCCGTGTTCCGAGTAGCCGCCTTCGTCAC
>Ga0075434_100007029_pt1 | contig 10382 bp, 8 predicted proteins | sample RhiMethybrSRZTD3_FD_75298 | JGI IMG/M metagenome (GOLD analysis project Ga0075434, IMG submission 75298) | Populus rhizosphere microbial communities from Tennessee, USA - Rhizosphere MetaG P. TD hybrid SRZTD3 | ecosystem: Host-associated > Plants > Roots > Rhizosphere > Soil | place: USA...
CCAAAGTCCAGCACCTTCACCGTGCCGTCCGGCGTGATTTTCACGTTTGAAGGCTTCAGATCCCGGTGAATGACGCCCTTTTCATGTGCCGCTTCGAGCCCCTCACAGATGTGCTTCGCGATCTCGAGAGCTTCATCCAACGGGATTGGCCCTCGAGCGATCCGTTCGGCCAGCGTTTCGCCCTCTACCAGTTCGAGGACCAGAAACCGCGAGCCTTGCGCTTCCTGAAGGTCGTAGATCGCCGCGACGTTGGGGTGATTGAGCGACGCGAGAACTTCCGCTTCTCTCTGAAATCGGCTGACGCGTTCGCTATCCCGCGAGAACTCGTCAGGAAGAACCTTGATCGCGACCTCGCGTTTCAGCTTCGTATCCCGCGCCCGGTACACTTCTCCCATCCCGCCTTTGCCCAGCAAAGCGGTGATTTCGTGTGAGCCGAGTTGCGCTCCAATTTGAATGGCCATGAATTGGGGGACGATTATAAGCGTGCACCCAGCGGCGGACAATGTTGAATGCTTTAAACTTCGATCGAGAACGGCGTGAAGTTCGTCTTGTGGTCGTAGTAGTCTTCCTGCTCCGCACGCTTCAGGAAATTAACCACCTTGTAGGTCACAGGCGTGACCAGCGCTTCCCACGCGCATTTGATGGTGTAGTTGCTGATCATGACCTGCAACACCAGGTGAGAGTCCCAGACCCCGAGGAACGCTAGCGGATAAAACACCATCGAATCCACGGCTTCGCCGACGATCGTTGAGCCGATCGTCCGCATCCACAAATAGCGTCCATTCGTTCTGAGTTTCATTTTGGCGAGAACGTACGAGTTTGCAAATTCGCCGACGAAAAATGCGCTTAATGACGCGAAGACGATTCGCGGAGTTTGTCCAAAGACCGTTTCGTAAGCCTGCTGATCATTCCAACCCATCGCCGGCGGAAGCGTCACGATGACCCAACTCATGAACGACGCAAAAACAATCGCGCCAAAGCCCGCCCAGACCACCTTGCGAGCGCGTGCGTAGCCATACACCTCGGTGAGCACGTCATTGAAGATGTAACTGATCGGAAAGAAGAGGACGCCAGCGCCGAAGGTGAATCCCCACACGGTCGCGACTTTCGCAGCGCCAATGATATTCGAGCAAAGCAGGATCGTGACGAACAGCGCCATCACGAGGTCGTAGTACTTATAACGAGCCATAAACGGCCATCGTACCAGATTTAAATTGGGGACAGGCCCCTAATTCCCAGTCGGACTAGTCCGACTGGGAATTAGGGGAAGACGACTGTGCTGAGGTCCAGGACCGGCCTCTTCGATGGGATTGCGAAATCTAAGTTTGGGAAATCGGGTGAAGTCCAGATCCGTGATGCTCTCGAACTCTATTGGTTGAGGTTCGGTTTCTGGAAGCTCTTTACCAACGTGTTCACCGAAACACTCAATTGGTCCACCGTGCTAGCAAGTCGATCGACCGTGACGATCAGCTGGTTGATCGTTTTATCGGCGCTCTGTTGAGCATCAATGAGTGTGCGGCTGACGACGATTAAGTCCCGGATGCCAGCACTCTGCTTTTCCAGCTGGGACTCGTGTCGCGACTGTATTTCGACCAACGCTTGTATCGAATTTTCAATGCGGGTGAAGCGTTCTTCCGCGTTCATATATGTCGATTCTACCTCTTTGGGGAACCGCAAAGGGCGTACTGATTTTATATGCGAGTCAACGCCCAGCCCCAAACACTGGCGGCATTTCGGGGATCGCCGCTCCGTCGTGCCGGGGTTCGGATGCGCCATGGTGGACGCCTGCCGGATCGCTCATGACCGCCTGTCCCCAGCCGAACACGCCGCTTCGTGGAGCGATGACTTGCAGTTGATGTCCGAGACTGGTCAGCTCCTGACGTACGTTTTGAGGCACAAGCGATTCGATGTTCACGTCACATCCCTGGAACGTTCCTTTCGTGAACCTCCCGGCTTCCAGAGCTTCCTGGATGTCGAAACCGAAATCGGCAATGTTGGCGACGAATTGCGCGTGCGCCTGAGGTTGATTGAATCCGCCCATGATGCCGAAACCGATGCGCACTCCATTCTTTTCCATGAATGCCGGAATGATCGTGTGCAGCGGGCGCTTTCGAGGCGCAAGTGCATTCGGATGATTTCCTTCGAGCGTGAACAGGCCCCCACGATTGTGTAGAACAAAGCCTGTTCCAGGCGCAGTGAGGCCCGAACCGAAGGCGGAGTAGTTGCTTTGAATCAGCGAGACGATGTTGCCGTCCCTGTCGATCGCACTCAAATAGATCGTGTCACTTCCTTTGGAGTCCGTATAGCCGGCGAGGTGCGCCGGCTCGACCGTGCACACTGCCTTGTTCATGTCGATGAGTTTCGCGCGCGCGGCTCCATGGGATTTCGAAAGAAGCGATTCAACCGGCGGCTTCGAAAATTTAGGATCCCCGATGTAGCGAATAAGATCGGCATAGGCCAGCTTCTTTGCTTCGATCATTACGTGAAGAGCTTTCGTACTGTGGAAGCCCCATTCGTTCAGCGGGTACTGTTCCATGATGTTGAGCATCATCAGAGCAGCGATTCCAGTACTGTTCGGCGGCAGCTCGGTAACAGTCCAACCACGGTACGTCGTGCTGATCGGCATGACCAATTCCGGCTGAAACTCCGCGAGGTCCGCCGCGGTAAACGTTCCGCCCTGTTCTTTTGAAAGCTGCAAGATGGCCTGAGCGGTGGGACCTTTATAAAAGCCATCGCGACCCTGTTCGGCTATCAGGCGCAAGGATTTTCCGAGGTCCGGATTCCGGAATATCTCTCCAACACGCGGCGCACGGCCGTCGATCAGATATGTTTTCGCTGTGTTGGGATGCTGCGCGATGTAGGGAACGTATCCCAACCAATTTGTACCGATAACCTCGGTGACCGGAAAGCCATTTTCCGCGTAGTAAATTGCCGGCGCGAGGATCTCCGAAAAAGGCTTTGTTCCAAAACGGCTGCGCAACGCGTCCCAACCGGCGACAGCGCCGGGAACCGTGACGCTATAAATGCCGCTTTGCGGCATGGTGGTGTAACCTTTCGACCGCATGTATTCGGCCGTGAGTCCCGATGGTGCCCAGCCGCCGGAGTTCAGGCCGTACGTCTTTCCCGTCTTCGCTTCGTAATAGATGACGAAGAGATCGCCGCCGATTCCATTCATCGCCGGTTCCATCAACCCAATTGTTGCGTTCGCTGCGATTGCCGCATCCACCGCGTTGCCGCCGCGTTCGAGCATCTCGACGCCCGCGCGTGCCGCGAGCGGATGACTCGCTGCGACAATCCCGAATTTCGTGGAAACTATGGAACGGCCGACGTTAGGCCGTCGCGTTTGCGCAAGAGTAATGGTTCCGAACACGACTGCGGAGACCGCGATTTGGCAGAGGAATAGTTTGTACATGGTGGCGGCCAAGTTATCGCAAGCTGCGATGGGTTGTCCAGTCAGGCGGCGATGTCGCGTCTCAGTGCGACGAGCTTGTACACGTCACTGCGGGTGAGAATCCCGAGCAGAATGCCATTGCGGACGACCGGCGCCTTACTGCAGTTGCGGGACATGAGGATTTGCAGCGCATTCGCCGCTTCGGTTTCAGGATCGAGCACACAATAGGTGGAAGGATCCGAGAGATATGCGCCGATTTTCCGCGTCGGCCATTCCGATGTGGGCACGCCCTTGATTGACCGGACGTCAATCATGCCGGTGAACCGGCGATTCTCGAGGACGGGAAACGCCCGGTAATGATAGTGAAAAACATACTCGTTTACAAACTCCGATATCGAAACCGAACTATCGACGGCAATCGCCGGCACCATGATATCGCGCAGTTTCATGTTCTGCAGGCCCAGGCGCAGTTCAAATGCTTCGTATTCGTTCGCAGCAGATTTCTTCAGGAACAGGCCGATAAGCATCAGCCATGCGCCGGGAATCACGTGCATCATCACGATTGTGGCAAGGCCGAGCGCCATCATCACATTCGCAACGAGCCTTCCGACTGCGGACGCCTGCCGCGTCGCTTTCCGCAGATCGCCGCTCCTCGCCCAGAGGAATGAACGGAGCACCCGGCCGCCATCGAGAGGGAATCCCGGGATCAGATTAAAAATCCCGAGCAGGAAGTTGACATAGTACAGATACCGAAATGTTTCGAGAACGATTCGTTCGACGTGGGTGCGAGTAACCACCGCGATAGTCGCGAACGCCGCGCTCAGTGCGAAACTTGCAAGCGGCCCGGCGATCGTCGTCTTGAATTCCGCTGCCGGACTGCTCGAATGCGTCTGGTCCATTTCCGAGACGCCGCCGAAGATGAAAAGAGTGATCCGGCGCACCGGGACACCCAGATGCTGCGCCACAACGGAGTGGCTCAGTTCATGCAAGAGTACGCATGCGAACAGTCCAAGGGAACTCAGGGTACCGAACACCCAATATGTGAACCGAGAGTAATTCGGTGCCTGAAAAGGGAAGTAGCCCACCGACAAGGTCCATGCAAACAGCAGAAACGCAATAAACCACGACTGGTCAATGCGTATCCGGATTCCACGGATGGTGAACGCGTTGAAGCTGGCCACAAACCCTCCAGGAATACCACTGCACCTGGAGGGCCACGCAGCCTGAATAGGCCCTGTTTTTTTTAACCAGATTTCGCAGCGCTCTGATGTGCCTCCCGCCCGAGACGGACGATCAGTTCAGGGATGGCCTCAATGTCCTCGAACGATGTCCGGAAATTCACGATGCATGCGCGCAGCGCGAACTTGCCTTCAACGACGGCATTCGACAGGAACGCCTCGCCGCCGAGTTCGATTCGGGAAAGGATGTCCGTATTCAACCGATTTAAGTACTCTTCTGCGTCAGCAGATCCGACACGAGCGCGCAGCTCCGGTGGCACGTATCGGAGCGTGGTAATGCTGAGTCCGCATGAGAGCGCCTCCAGCTCGGGATGAGCCGACGCCAGCGAATGAAGATGTTTCGCCAGGCGGATATCGTCTCCGATCATTTTCACGTACCCGTCGCGTCCCACCTGGCGAAGCGCCAGCCAGACTTTCAGCGCCCGGAAACCCCGAGAGTTCTGCATTCCGAGGTCGAGGTAGTTCGTGGCCTCCTCGCCGAAGTGATAGTACGAAGGGTGGTAGGAAAACGCATTCAGAAGGTGCTCGGGTTTTCGCACGAGAGCGCAACCAGCTTCAAGCGGCGCATATAACCATTTGTGCGGATCGACCGCGATGGAGTCGGCATCCTTCAATCCGCTCAGATCTGGTGGCGCACCTGCAGCCTTTGCAGCGAACGCCCCGTAGGCGCCATCAACGTGGAACCACAACCCATAATCGCGGCAAATCGATCCGATTGCCGGCAGGGGATCCACTGCCCCCGTTCCGACTGATCCTGCCGTGCCAACCAGGAGAAACGGCAAATCTCCCTGGTCGCGATCCTGTGCTACCTGCCGCCGCACCGCATCCGGTTTCACACGCTGCTCTCGATCCGTTTCAATCCAGCGGATCGCATCCGTTCCATGACCAAACAAGTCGGCGGCTTTTTGAATCCAGGTGTGCGTAGCAGTGGATGCGTATATCCGAAGTCGTCTCGAGCCCTCGCCGGCAAGGCCGGCCTCTCGTATGTTCCAATCGATGCGTGCGCGGCGGGCTGCGAGGAAGCATACAAAATTGGCCATGTTGCCGCCGCTCACCATCAGGCCTCCGCAGTCCGCGGGATAGCCGATGAGTTCCGCAATCCACCGGATGGTTTGCGCTTCGATCTCAGTCGCCGATGGAGCCAGCTTCCACGCGCCGACATTTGGATTCACGGCCGACGCGAGCAAATCTGCAAGTACGCCAATGGGGGCAGGACCTGCAGTGATGTAACCCCAGAAACGGGGATGTGCATTGAATAGAGAATGCTGAAGAAGAGTTTCCGTGACCTCGTCAAGTAGCGCCGAAGGCTCTGAACCGCGCACGGGAAGGGTCTGATCGGCTCCGACGGCACGACGCACAATCGCTGGTGATTCACCCGGCGTAACGGCAATGTCACGGATTTTGTCGAAATGGTCGGCAATGCGGTCGACCAGCCGATGACCTTGCGCGCGGAATTCATCCGAGCTCAGTTCAAGTGGAGTTTTTCGGTTCCTGAGGTCATCGAGGCTCATGTGTGTCTCCGCGTAGCCCCTCGAAGAGATCTGTTTCAATCGTCCGGCCACCATTCACGGTGCTGAACACGCGGTAATATTCCTGCGTTCCCCAGAGCGCGTGGTGATGTTGCGGCGAAAGGTGCTCCAGCTTACCGTAGATGGCCATTTGCGTCTGGTGACAACGGACGGCCCGCCACACCGTTTCCAAAACATCGCCCGTCTGCAGTACCGTCGTTAGCGCCCATTCGGGCCACGGCAAAGCCTGGCGCTCGACGCCATCCACCGTGACTGCCAGTTTCTTGAACGCGGCCTCATACGCATCCCACTTTGGCTTGCTCCATGCCAGGAAATAGAACTTGGAAACGCGATGAGGTGCTTCAGCGGTTGACCCGCCAGCGTAGCCGGGGTCTGCGGCCGCCACAACAGCGGCCGTTGCGAGCTGGGAAATCGCAATATGGTCGGGATGGCCGTAAGCGCCATCGGGAGCAAACGTGAGAGCGACGTGCGGTCTGATGCTCCGTATCAATTGCACGATCTTTCTCTGTGCCTCTCGGGGATCGGCACGGTCGAGATCTTTGTCGATGTAATCGAGAAAATGAATCTCGCGAATTCCCAGTTCCGTGCCGGCTGCACGCAGCTCGGCTTCACGCACCTTGCCCACGACATCGAGGGCGGGTCTCACGACGGCCTCTCCAAACCGGCCCCGTTCTCCTCTTGTAGCTGTGACGAGGTAAGTCTCGACTCCCTCTTTGGCGTACTTGGCAAGCGTTCCACCCATGCCGAAAGATTCATCGTCCGGATGCGCCAGGATGCACATCAATTTCAGAGTGTCCGTCATTTTCACCTCGCGGCTTCTCGCCACAGTCTAATCCGGAACCCCAGGGTACCGAAGCCTTGGTCGTCTACACGCTTCAATAAGAAAGTCGGTCACGGCAGTTCGGCTATAATCGCTCGCGATGACATCACGTCTGGAACTTCGAAAACTCGCGGTTCACCAGAAGCAACTCCAGGGAGAAAACCTGAAGGACCTTCGCTTCAAGGACGCGCTCCGTCAGTGTCTGGATCTGATGGAATTGTCCTTTGATATGGTCGAAGCGCTCGATTCACGCGCGGGCCTGATCCGCATTCAGAATGAACACGCCAGCGTGAGAAACTCTCGCTATGCGCGAAGGCCGTACCGCCGATCTCGAATCAAGTCTGCGAAAAATCATTAGCACGCTGCGGAGCACGCGAACTCCGTACATGGTGATCGGCGCTCTTGCGCTGACTGCCTGGGGCCAGCCCCGCGCGACAATGGATTTCGACATCATGATCGCCGGGGACGCCATACCTGAGAGGCTCATTCAAAAACTGTCGAAGGCCGGTTTTGAAATCGACACGGATTGGGCGCAACACAATCCGATGATTCGCCATCTCCAGACCCGATTCCGCTCCGCGCGAATCGCTCTCGATATTCTGCTCGCACGCGACGCTCACGACCGAGCGGCGTTCGCGCGCCGCAAAAGGCGGCGCTTCAACACCTACTTTCTCTGGTTTCCATCCGCTGAAGATTTCCTTCTGCAAAAGCTCAAGGCCGGTCGCCCGCAGGATTTCAGTGATGCTGCTGCGATCGTTCAGCGCTGTTCGGGAAGACTCGACCAGCGATACCTCGCGCGATGGGCCGCGAAACTGGGAATCACCGCGGAGTTTCGCCACGTCATGAAGCAGTTCGGGGACGCAGGTGCCTGACGCCGAATTCTGATAGAATCCGCCGGCAGATTTTCGTTCACAGCATGATCGGAAGCAGGCTCGCACATTACGAGATCACGAGTCACATCGGATCGGGCGGCATGGGAGATGTCTATCATGCCACCGATACGAAGCTGGGCCGCAGTGTCGCCATCAAGTTCGTTCTTGAAGCCTTCGGTCACGAGACCGACCGCATCAGCTGACGTAGAACGTACTGAAGTATTCCGCCGTGCTGGTAGTACTGGATCTCGTAAGGAGTGTCGATGCGGACGATCGCCTGGAGCGATTTCTCGTATCCGACGCCTTTGACGCGGATGTTCACAATCATTCCGGGCTTGATGCCACCAGCGATTCCCTCGATGTCGAACACTTCGAAACCGTTCAGACCGAGGCTTTCGGCATTTTCGCCGCGCGTGAACTGAAGCGGGAGGACTCCCATGCCGACGAGATTGCTGCGATGGATTCGTTCGTAGCTTTCTGCGAGCACCGCCTGCACGCCGAGTAGTCGTGGTCCTTTCGCGGCCCAATCACGCGATGAACCTGAGCCGTATTCTTTGCCGGCGATGACCATCAGAGGAACACCGTCCTTTTGGTACTGCATCGCGGCGTCATAGATCGACATCTGTGTCTTGTCCGGCAGGTGCACGGTCCAGCCGCCCTCCGTTCCCGGCGCCATCTGGTTTCGCAGGCGCACATTTGCAAACGTCCCACGCATCATCACTTCATGATTGCCGCGGCGCGCTCCGTACGAGTTGAAGTCTTTCGGAGAGACACCTTTTTCAATGAGATATTTGCCGGCCGGACTCTCGGTTTGAATCGAACCCGCCGGTGAAATGTGATCGGTCGTGACGGAATCGCCGAGAACTGCGAGTACTCGCACTCCCTTCAGGTCTTTCAAGTCGGGGGGATGCTTCGGCATGTTTTCGAAGAACGGCGGACGTTTGACGTACGTGGAGTTATCGTCCCATTGGTAGAGCTCTCCCGAAGGAGCCTGGAGGGCTTTCCATCGCTCATCGCCCTGCAACGATTCTTCGTAAGCTTTCCTGAACATCTCCGCGCGGACCGATGCATTGATTGCATCAGAAACTTCTTTTTGCGTCGGCCAGATCTCGCGAAGAAAGACGGGCTTGCCGCTCTTGTCGTGGCCCACCGGTTCGGCCGCCAGATCGATATCCATTTTGCCTGCGAGTGCGTAGGCGACGACGAGCGGCGGAGAGGCCAGATAGTTGGCGCGCACCTGTGGATTGATACGTCCTTCGAAATTTCGATTGCCGCTAAGCACCGCGGCGACAACGAGACCGTTTTCCTTCACCGCAACGGAAACAGGCTCTGGAAGAGGCCCGCTGTTGCCAATGCATGTCGTGCAGCCGTAGCCGACGAGATGGAATTTCAGGCGTTCCAGGTAGGGCATCAAGCCCGAATCTTTCAGGTAATCTGTAACGACCCGTGAGCCTGGCGCGAGACTTGTTTTGACCCACGGCTTCACTTCCAGGCCCCTCTCGACCGCTTTCTTCGCGAGGACGCCCGCGGCGATCATCACCGAAGGATTCGACGTGTTCGTGCAACTCGTGATGGCGGCAATTACGACAGAGCCGTTCTCGAGGTCGTACTTGTTGCCATTGTCCGTGACCGGAACACTGGTGACGTTTTTGGTTTGCTTCGCAAGCAGACCCGGCAGAGCTTCACGAAACATCTGCTTCGATTTCGACAACGGCACGCGATCCTGCGGACGGCGCGGGCCGGCGAGGCTGGGTTCAATGGTCCCGAGATCCAGTTCGAGCGTGTCGCTGAATTTTGGATCGGGTGTACTCGCCGTTCGGAACATACCCTGTGCTTTCGCATACGCCTCGACCACCTTGACGTGTTCCGGATCGCGGCCGCTGAGGCGCAGATACTTCAGGGTCTCCGCATCGATGGGGAAGAATCCGATCGTGGCTCCATACTCGGGCGCCATGTTCGCGATCGTCGCTCGATCCGCCAGGCTGAGGTTCGCCACTCCGCTGCCGTAGAATTCGACAAACTTTCCAACAACGCCTTTGGCCCGCAGCATCTGCGTGACTGTGAGGACGGCGTCCGTTGCCGTGGTGCCTTCTTTCATTTCGCCGTGCAGTTTGAAACCGATTACCGCGGGAATGAGCATAGACAACGGTTGACCGAGCATCGCACCTTCGGCTTCGATTCCACCAACACCCCATCCGACCACGCCAAGTCCGTTGATCATCGTCGTGTGTGAGTCTGTTCCGACAAGAGTATCGGGATATGCAACCTTGCGGCCGTTCCTGGACTCCACGAAGACCGCGGGCGCGATGTATTCCAGATTGACCTGGTGAACGATGCCGACATCGGGCGGCACGACGCTGCAGTTTTGAAATGCTTTCTGTCCCCACTTCAGGAAGATGTATCGCTCGCGATTGCGTTCGAGTTCACGATCCGCGTTGAAGGCGAAAGCGCCCGGCGTTCCGAATTGATCCACTTGCACCGAGTGATCAATCACGAGATCCACCTGTTGAAGCGGGTTGATCTTCTCGGGAT
>Ga0075434_100007031_pt1 | contig 10381 bp, 11 predicted proteins | sample RhiMethybrSRZTD3_FD_75298 | JGI IMG/M metagenome (GOLD analysis project Ga0075434, IMG submission 75298) | Populus rhizosphere microbial communities from Tennessee, USA - Rhizosphere MetaG P. TD hybrid SRZTD3 | ecosystem: Host-associated > Plants > Roots > Rhizosphere > Soil | place: USA...
CATGAAGCGGTTAACCCGCTCGGTCCATAGCGCGATGAACTGGCCGCTAGTCAGCGCCTTAACTCCGCCCTTGATCTTGTTTTTGAGGTCCCACGGGACGTTGCCCCAGATGGCCTTGCGTGCCCATGCCTCGCCCTTCTCCTGACCCTCAGAAGTTAGGTACATGTTTTTCTATGCCAGCTGGTTCGGCGCAGCGTAATGAAATGCACAGCCTTCTCGTCCGGCAACGGCACCGGCGTCCAATGCGTCGGCGAGTTGGCGTACACGATGTAGCATTTCGACGCCGGTTGATCGGACTCATCCCATGTCCCGCTTGTTCAAACGTTCCCCCATTCTCCTCTTCACAGGCAAGAAAAATGTGGTGAAACAAAGTTCGATGCTTGACGTTTCGCCGGTTCTAATTGACCGGCAAAGTCGCTTTAGCCGTATCCGATGGACGCGTTTTTAATTTTGTAAGCTTTTGGGAGCAACGTCAGACGTTGAGACGAATAGCGGCGAGGCTTAGGACGACGGCAATCAAAAAAGTAAACGCAAAAAGCGTGCTCCACATGGCGATGTCCCCCCGCTGGCTCAAACGAAATCTTTTTTATTTTGTGACTTTTTTGGATTCCTCATCATCGCGGTGGCCTAAAGCTATCCTGAGGAATGCAACGGCGCGAGTTTCTTCACGGGGTATGGTGATTGCTTGGCCGCTGGCCGCGCTCGCAATTCATTGCCGGGGAGTGGGCAACGGCGTTTCCCAATGCAAATTCGTGGGCATCGCCACGTGTACGCGAAAGGGCCCGTGCCCGACATGTCGATGTCGACTTCACAAGAGACCTCGAGGCCAGTCCGTCCGAAGAATGGGGTCGAGAAATCGATTTTTGCTGGCGCTATTTCAAGGAATTCATTTTCTTCCACAAGGCTTCAAAGACGCTGATCCTCGCCGATACAATTATCAACATCGAACTTGACAAGATCACCGAGCCTTGGCGGACAGCGACAAGGTTCACCGGGATGTACCATCCTATGGTCAGATTTTCTTCGGCATGCGGCTTCCGTTACTCCTCCAGCGCCAGAAGGCGGAGGCGGCAACCAGAGAAATCCACTCGTGGACTAGCTGCTGTTGCCTAAAGCGAACTAGGGCCAAGTTTAGGCGAGCTCTCCATGAGGGAGGATCAAACGCTCGCTGCACGAAAAATAGACGGACACGCTTGGCGGAGTTTGAGCTAGATCAAAATTGGCGGTGACGATGATGGGCGCCGCAAGTAAGAATGATGCAAAAAAGCAATGATATTATTAGCCAAAGATCGTGCCGTTCGCCCTCTCGGATGTGAAAAGCGTGTACAACCAATAAAATGTCTTTGGTTGTAGCGGTCATGCAACTTGTAACTATCGGCCTGGACCCTCATCCACCGAGGGCACTGGGATCGGGGCCACGCTCCACATTGAAGGGTTTCGATATGCAGCCATTGTGGCAGTGGATCATCCTCATCGTAATTCTTGTGTTCAACGCCATTTCCGATATCCAAAATTCTAGGCCGCGTCGCGCTTAACAAATGGTGGACAATCGCGTTTTTGGTCCCTTTCGTAAATGTCATTGCTTTGTGGATTTTTGCCCATGCCCGGTGGCCCGCGCTTGATCGGACGATGCGCAGTGATCGTGCCGCCGGATAACTTGCGTCGGCATCAATGTGGGACGAACAAATTGGCTCCATTGGGAATCGGCGCTGGATCATGCGGAAGCCATTCGATGAATTTGCAATCTGGACATTGATAAATTGCGTAGCGAGGGTTGGTGGTGGTGATGGGGATTATTGCCACAAAGTCCGTTCGACTTCCGCACTTCTTGCAGGTCCTACTCGAAGGCGTCGGACTGGCAGTCATGGAAACTCCAATATTTTTCGGACTGGGCTAACGGCCGAAAAATTGCGCTGGATACTGATAGAAACGGCGTGGTTCTTCGCTCTTTCTGCGATGCAGCGGCAACGGGCTATGCGGACGGCATTAATTTAGTCGATGAATGTAGTGCCATCACGCCGATAATGCCGACACTGAGTATGGCCGAAAGGCCGATTAGATAGGCAAGCAGAACAGCATGCCTCGCATCAGCATTCCTCCCATTAAGAGGAAGGCTAAAAGGCTAGAGGTCAGTCACGCCAGTATACGTTGGTATCTATTACATAGGATCCGATACGGCGAGAGCCTCTGAGAAAAGAAATGCGCGATGGTCAGGCCGCTTGCCACAACCGGCGATCAGCCGAGGACGACTGACGCGAGCAGCAATCTTGAAGAGGCTTGCGCAAGACGCAACGAGCTAGACACATTCAAACCAAACCTTACTCGTGCCGAGCCCCCGCATACACTTTGAGGAAGAGTGGCCCCTCAGCATAACTGGCTTAACCCTATTTTACCTTTTGCCTCTTGCTGCTATCCAAATGCATGTAAGCTCACGGCCATTCGTGCTGAGGCAATTGGACCATCTGGAAAATGGGCTGGGGCGACAAAATTGTAGTGGCGATAGCGCTGCTTTGCTTTGCGCTGATAGTGATCGCAGTTTTCCTTACCTATTCCGGGATACGGGCAACAATAATGCTTTAGCCTTCGCACACGTCAGGCTGGCCTCTCTGCCTGCCAGGGCTTGCCGCTTGCTTGGGTGGGGGTTGTTTCCGTAGTTCAATGTCATCGGACGGCGCGGTGGGAAGAGTCGATCCATGGCAACGCTAGCCGCTTACATCGGCGGCCTTTGCAGCCATCAGCTCGTTCCCGGCGAGACGGGCGTGGCGCTTCTGACCGCTCCGGACCAGCGGCAAGGTTGCGCTCGATTGCTGCGCGGCCATTTTTGAGCAATCGTCCATTCTAAAGCAACTGATCGCTAATCGCACAGCTGACACGATGGAGTTAGCCAATTGGCATTAGGATCGACAAACAGGTAACCGTCGGCCCAGGCACGAAGAAAAAACGAATAAATCTTGCTGTGTGGCTTGCACGGGGCTTTGGCGCTGCGCGAGCTTGGCTTATCCTCCAGCTTCCAATCGCCAAGCCAATTTTTCCTTGAGAGCCTCCAGCCCAGATGGTGTAAGCTCCTCAAAGCTTTGTTACAATCCACGAAGGAAGGGATCGCCATGTCAGACATCAAGTCGGCCCGGTCAAAACGCATCAGTCGCTACGAGTTCATGGCGCTGGCAGCACTGATGATCCTGTCAGTCTCGTCATTGCCCCTATTGGCTCAAGATCAACAGGGCCAGCAGCCACCGCAACAGCAGCCACAGCCACAGCAGCAGCTCCTTACACAGCAGCAACTACAGCAGCTGGTCGCACCGATTGCACTCTACCCCGATGCGCTATTGGCACAGGTATTGACCGCGTCGACCTATCCGCTCGAAGTAACATTGGCGGCACGTTGGGCTGAGAAGAATCCGAACCTTAAAGGGCCGGCTCTCGAAGAGGCGATGCAAAAGGAGCCGTGGGATCCGAGCGTCAAGGGATTGACATCAGTCCCGCAAGTACTTGCGATGATGAACGAAAAGCTGGACTGGACCAATCAACTTGGTGAGGCCTTTCTGGCTCAACCCGACGACGTGCAGAACGCGATTCAAGCATTGCGCGCTAAGGCAGATGCTGCCGGCAATCTCAAGTCGAGTAAGGAGCAGAAGGTCAGTAGAGTCGCCGCGCCGCCGAACACAGGTTACGCGGGGCCGCCCGAATATATCGTCATCGAGCCGGTTGAGCCGGATTACATTTATGTCCCGGTCTATGATCCTGTGGTCGTGTACGGCGCTGGTTACTGGCCGCCGGCATATGCACCGTTTTTCTGGTATCCGCGATGGTGGACTGTCGGTCCTGTATTCGGGTTCGCCGCGGCTGCCTTCGTCGGGCCTGCGTTGTGGTACCGCTACAATTGGGGATACGGTGGTTATAACGCCATCCAGACCAATACCGTTCTTTACAGCAGGTTCAACAGGGTGAACGTCGCTGCTAGCGGGCAATTCCAGAATTGGAAATTCGACCCCTCTCATCGTGCCACTGTGCCGTTCAAGAACACGAACCTCCAGCGGCAGTTCGGCAATGTGAACGCGAAGGGAGTTCAGGGCATCCAAAGTGGCGGCGCGTCGCAAGGAACCCAGATCGGTAAGGGCATCCAGGCGACTCAAACCGGCAAAGGCGCGCAGGGACCGCAGAAAATGCAGACCGGCACAGGCGCCCAGGGGATCAAGACGAGCAAGGCCGTCCAAGGCAATAAAACCAACAAGAATATTCAAGGCATTCAGACCGGCAATCGAGTGCAGGGAGGCCAGCCTAAGCGCGCTCAGGGAATGAATACGCACGTTCAGGGGATGAAGACGAGCCAACGTGTCCAGACAATGCAGGCCAACAAAGGAATCCAGCGTGGCAACAAAAACGCGGGACTAGGCCAGGGCAAAAAAGGTCACTGACACTGCGGGCGTCCGCCTTTGGCCGGACTTCAATCGATGCAAGTTCAATGTCCGCTTTTGGCCCAAAGCGGACATGGGCTAGTGCACGCAAATGTCCGCTTTCTGATTGCTTTGGTCGCTACATGACCTAAGCTAAGGGCAATAGGCTACAACGCACGCAACGATGAAAATTTGCGACAACGTCACGCGGATGCGACGCGAGTACGAGGCGCAACGTGGCGCACTCCGTGAGGTGCAATGTCCACCCGTCGTTTGAATAAGCAAGTTCCACAACGCAAATAGTTATTCTTCGATGGTAAAGGCGTCTTTGGATATTAACATTTTGGCGGCGTTGCCATTGGCGTCTAACGCGAGTTCCGCCGTTTTGGCAGAAATGATTATTCCGGCAATTATGGCAAGGATTAAAAGCAGGAGCGTTAGGATTTCGTTCCGTGGAACGCGGTGCTTTCGGACTTTTGAGGCTTTACCTCGTACACTGGCTATCGAGTTCTCCGGACATCGACGTAATCTCCGCGCCGAGCTTGTCTTTTTCTGGATCGATGTCCTGAAGCCCATCCATCAGTGCGACATATTCGGGCCCTAGAGTTTCTTCCACCTTCGGCAAGTCAGGGAAGCGAGCACGGCATGGATCGTTCATATTGCCTGCGCGTTTCTTTGCACAGTCGGCGATGATTTCATCGAGCCAATCGATCAGCTTGGCGTTGCGGCCGCGATGTTCAATCAAGCGGTTCAATCCATAACAGCCGTCGCGTCCACACTTGTCGCAAGCGACCCGCAAAAGATCGAGCTTGCCAATCAGATCAACGAAGGTAATTGCACCATTGCGGGGGCATCTAGGGCTCCGCGCGGCTGGTTGTCACTACCGAACCACCAAATTGGCGAGCAAACTTCTTAGCCGTGATCAGGCTGGCAAAGCACCAGCGGATATAACGGCGCCCATCCTCATAACGCCCACGGCCAGGATGTGCTTTTATGTTGTGTTGAGCGTGAAAATCATGCATGGCGTGCAGCTTGCCTCGCAGACCGCGCTCAGGCACAGCAACTTCAACTGCATGCGGAAAGCTCATCGCCCCGTGTCCCATGGGCGGCCAGCCCAAGCTTATTGATTTTTTCAAAGAACTCCAATGTGCGCAGCCGACCAGCTTGCGGCTGATCCAGGCCACTTGCCACAACGCACCGGAAGACGGCGCATCATGACCGAATCTAACTTAGCCAAAAATACCGAACGGGACGACCCCATGTCCGGTGACTTCACACCTCATATAGTAGCGATCGCCCAGGACAAAATCTGCTGCCCGCCGTGCCATCGCCGGTGATTGCAATGCGCGTGTCTTTAGTCAGACCGCGCCGACGAATTTGAAATCGCTACACCACAAACCGAGGGCTGGCGCCAAACGCGGCGCTGGTCCTTTTATTTGCAGGCACATTGAGGCCCAAGGGACTACTGACTTTTAAAGAGACGGATTTGCGTCGGGCGCACCAGGACTCGAACCTGGGACCCGCTGATTAAGAGTCAGCAGATAGTTCTTATTTGTCAAACCCATTTCGACATTTCCTCCGTTCGTTCCCAGATTGAAATGGCAAGGAAACTGGAAAATGTCGAAACGGAAATTGACTCGCAATGTCCGCCAATAACCCCGGAGGGACGGCGGTTTCACCGGCAAACTGAAGCGTCTAGCTGCCTAGCTTTAGCTTTATCGTCATTATCGCTGCCGTTGTTGAGTTTCTGTCTCGCAATTCCACGATTACAATAAGCCAGAGCATAGTTGGGTTTGAGCCGAATGGCTTCGTTGTAATCAGCTATGGCTCGGTAAAGGTTGCCTTTGCGCGCATACGCGTTTCCTCGGCTATTAAAGGCGGACGCGTCATCAGGGTGGAGTCGTATCGCCTCGCTGAAGTTCGCGATAGCCTTATCGAAACCACCCGCCGAGTAAGCCGCGTTACCTTCTTTAATCGCGTCTAAGTAAGCCTTGTGGTTTGCTTCAGCCTCGGTTGCCGCTCTTGCTTCGTTCTGGTTCTGCGATTTTTCCATTACGGCGCGTTCAAGACAGTCTTTCAAGCTGGAATAGTCAGTGATGCCATTATCCGCAACGCACCGCATTCGCGTCATCTGGTCATAGGAACCCCAACGCTTCGCCAGTTCGTCGCGGACCACTTGTTCTTCCTTGCCAATAGCCTGACACCAGATTTTTATCGCATCGATCCATTCCTTCCCCTTTGCTGCCTCCATCACGCATCTCGCCGTCTCTCCATCCACATCGTAAAACGGCAACGTCTGAGCGCGAACGGGAATCGTGCCAGCTATTAGGGCGGCAACAAAGTAGGCCAGTGTTACTAACGTGATGTGCATGTTCTGAACTAGATCACGAATTGGGGGAAGCACTCAAACTTATAGTTGGTCCTGAGCGGGCCCATCTCTGTGTTTTCGCCAGCCCCACCGCATGACCAGTTGACCTACTGGCAAAAAAATGATTGTTATTCGAACAGTTATTCCCGCATGAGGCCCAAAAATATGGCTCGCCCACCCCTACGCTTTGGTGTCCCGAAAAGCCGTAAATCGAACAGTTGGCCCCAAACGACCGCCCAATCGCGACCTACGCACCCGGGAATACCTGACCGAGGCCGAGGTTCAGCGGCTAAAGGAGGCGGCCAAGGACAACCGGTGGGCCCACCGAGATGCGACCATGATCCTCGTGGCTTACCGCCACGGTCTGCGGGCTGCCGAACTCGTCGACCTGCGCTGGGATCAGGTTGTGTTCAGGACGGGTACCCTGCATGTCCGCAGGGTCAAACAGGGTACTCCCAGCACACATCCCATCCTCGGGGACGAATTACGCGCCCTGCGGCGACTACAGCGTGAACAGGTGCCCAAATCACCGTTTGTGTTTACGTCCGAGCGTGGCGCGTCGTTCAGCCCGCCCGGGTTCGCCCGCATGATCGAGCGGGCTGGCGCTCAGGCCAAGTTCGGCTTCAAGGCGCATCCCCACATGTTGCGCCATGCTTGCGGCTACGCGCTGGCTAACAAAGGGCACGATACCCGAGCACTACAGGCGTATCTTGGGCACAAGAATATTCAGCACACGGTGCGCTACACCGAGCTAACGCCGACGCGGTTCAAGGATTTTTGGCGCAGGTGATTATCGGAACCGAGTGCAAAATGAAAATCGCCGTGGGGTGATGCGTAGATACCAATCCAAGCGATGTGGCTAGAACCGATGGCTGACAACGAACTCACCCCCGAAGGGCTTTCGACGACTGCACGAGCTATTTGGTTTTGAAGATGCTTCTGCACCACCGACGCGCACGCGCCGCAAATATGTCCGCGAATACCAAGATGGCGAACCCGTTTTCCGACTTGTTGAGATGCCGAGTAAACCTACCTTCCTCGTGATGAGATCGAGGTGGCTCTTAATGAAGTGATGGTGGAATTATTCGGACCGGACCCGGACGGCAATGAAATCGTCCCGCAGAAACTCGCAAAATTATTTCCGAGATCGTGAATAGCGCGCCCGAGCCACCATCCGTCGGCGTATCGCAATTGGCCGAGATTCTGATCAACGGATCGGCTACCATTAAGTGATCTGTTAGCGTCACTTTTCGCGCATGGAGGTCCTAGGGGGTGCATCGGCTTGTCAGAAACGGGAGAAGTGTATTCGACTTTAGCCTGCAACAAAGTCACCATTACTCCAATAGATCGAGCCATGGAACATGACAAAATTTTGTATGTACTAATCGCGCTGTTTCTGATGCTCGGTGGAGCACTGCTCACTAAACCAATGTGGTCTCCACAAGCAGAAAAAGCGAAACCTGTAGCTATGGAGGAGAAGGCACCTGTGGCTACGGATGATAAGGAAAAACTGAATGGCACCTCCACGGCGAGGGTCTCCGGTGCCGACGGCCAAACCCCTCGCCCTGCACCCGCCGACGAGTCCAGTTCTGGGCGGGACTTAACACCAACCTGCGAAAAGGAATTGCGACGCACAGCTGATTTAATGAGATTTTTTGCAAACAGAATCGAAATGGGAGAGGAAAGTAGATCTGTCGTTGGTGATATGCGACAGCAAGAGAAAAGAATATCGGAAGTTTGCAAAAATGATGTTGCGCGGTGAGCGACAATCCGCGAAGGGCGTGCCTTTAGGCGATGTCAATCGGCATCATTGCCAGATTCGTGATAGCGAGCGTCGGCGGCATCAATTTCATTGGGTTTATCGCGCTCCTTCCGATTACTCCAATTGTATCGATGACAGAATTTCGTGGTCCGCATTATGTTAAAACCGTCGTCGTATTCGACCGCCCCCCACACATACAAATATGTTGGCCTTTCGCGGCCTCTACCAGCTCCTGAAAATTCATTCAGTGCCTGAAGTTTAACGCTTATCTCAGAGCCGTGGGTCGCAATAGCACCCGGTGCAATAACAATATTTCCCTTGCCAGACTCCAGTGGGAAAAAATCATCGCGTTCTTCATCGCTGTGGCCAAATCTTATGTTGATAAACCAACTTAGTTTCCGAGCCGGTAAACGACCCGCATTTTTTATCCCGACGTGGCCGATTAGGTCGCTGCCGTTTTTCATCAGGTGGATGCCATGCGGCTCCACGGCAATGTATGCGCGCTGCAATATTCGCGCATCTTCCCAGAGCCGCTTGGTGAAAATCGCGAGAATCACCGTAAACAGCGCGAGGATGCCCGTGAAGATCACAAGCCCGGCGACGTTCAGGTAGTAATCCATTCGCGATCCCTCGACCCCGCGACACACACGGCGTCGATGCGATCCTAACTTAATGGCGTGGTAGTTGAAATTTCGTCATTGCGACGACTTGTCTAACGTCCAAGCGTCGCAGTATCTCGAAAATCGCTAATTGATCCATGGCCCTGAGCCGGTACTGCTGGACATGTTAACACGATCTCAATCGACTAAGGATTTGATGAGCGAGTGTTCCGATAAGTATTTATGGTATTGGATTGCGACGGCTTTGGCTTCCTTTAGCGTCGCAAGCCTCCATTGAATCTCAAGACGTTCATTTCCAGCGATACTCTCTACAACTCTATGTTCTTCTACCAGCAACTTGAATTCATTTGGTTGAGTATCTTCGTTGCCACCAAGCTGCGTGGCAAAATCGATGCGCCCGGTAGGCACCCAATCTCTCTTTACCACGCCTTCGTAAGGCAAGTGTTTGCCAATTTTCCACCGATTCCAGATTTCTGGCTTCGCTACGCGCATATAAATCAAGACCGCCGCGACGATTAACGCAATGAACAGCAGCCATGCCAGCACATCCATTTTTCTTTCCTCCGTTCTGGATCATTGGGTACTTTCACAGGAGGAATTGACCTCTACGAAATCGCATTTTGCATTGCATTGGCAAGAGGGAACCGCCCGGCTGCAGGCCTGCGACACCATGAGTTAACAAAGCGGCTGAATTGAAGGAAAGTCACTCGTGACCCCAAATGGGAATCCATTATTGTAGTCGTCAAAATGAATTTTTAAGAAGTTTTAAACACGCTCTGGTACTTACTCCCATATCACATCTGTAAATTTTGACTCGCTAAAGGGCCGCCCGAAATGGCTCATTACTATCCCGTACTACTTGCTCGTGCAATTTCGAGATTGGCGACCAATAGTAACAGCAGCCCGGTCAAGCGTACTGCCGAGAAGCGAAATGGTCGGATTACCGGGATGTTGATCGGTGGGAAACGTGTTGCGATGATGCAGGGTAGTCTCAAAATATATTGATTGCGCCTTCGGCATCAGCGGCCCGCGCTGGGCGATTCTATCAGGCGCAACAAGGCATTTAACAACCGCGCCCGTCGATTGTTTACATGCGATGCCACCCGACGGGTTCATTTCACCGCCCCTATCAATGCCTTCAGTGCATCCAGTGATGGCCAGCAGCAACGGTCGACGCCGCTGTTCGGGTCCGGCACATCGATGTCGATCAGCACCGGCCAGCCGGTCATTGGCGCGC
>Ga0075434_100007032_pt1 | contig 10380 bp, 6 predicted proteins | sample RhiMethybrSRZTD3_FD_75298 | JGI IMG/M metagenome (GOLD analysis project Ga0075434, IMG submission 75298) | Populus rhizosphere microbial communities from Tennessee, USA - Rhizosphere MetaG P. TD hybrid SRZTD3 | ecosystem: Host-associated > Plants > Roots > Rhizosphere > Soil | place: USA...
TATCCAATAGATGAAAACGACATAGCCCAGAATGATCGGTAAGAGGACTAGCGTGCCGACCAGCATGAAGGCTTGTGTTGCTCGCGGTGAGGCAGCTTCCCAAATGTTGAGGTTGGGCGGTACGAGATAGGGGAATACCGAGATCACGAGCCCGAGATAGCCGAGCAAAAAGAGCGCGATCGCAGCCAAAAACGGTGTCAGCTCGGATCCGCGGTCAAGCGCGCGCCAGCCAAGGAACGCAGCGAATGCGGTGGCGAACGGGACCGGCCAGAGAAAAAGGATATTGGGCATCGCGAACCAGCGTTCCGCGATCCGCTCGAACGCAAGCGGTGTCCATAGGCTCACGGCCGCCATGAAGGCCAGTACAACGAGCAGAAGGCTTTTGGCATGTCGGCGCGCACGCGCCGCAATGGCACCCTCAGTCTTCAGCACCAACCAAGCTGCACCAAGCAAAGCATAGCCAGACAGAACGCCAAGCGCACAAAGCGCCGTAAAAGGAGTTGCCCAGTCGAAAGCGCCACCCGCATAAGCGCCATTCTCGATATTGACGCCCTGGATCAGCCCACCCAGGATCGCTCCCTGGCAGAGTGCGGCGAGCGCAGAGCCTCCGATCAGCGTGTAGTCCCAGTACGGTTTGCTGGCCACCGCAAGACTGCGGAACTCGAATGCGACCCCGCGAAACACGAGTGCGAGCAGCATTGTTATCACCGGAACGTAGAACGCCGGCATGATCACCGCATACGCGCGCGGAAAGGCCACCCACAACGCGCCTCCGCCGAGCACCAGCCAAGTTTCATTGCCGTCCCAGAACGGCACGATCGCATTGACCATCTGATCGCGCTCGCCCGGCTGGTGAGTAAAGCCAAGCAACACCCCAATGCCGAGATCAAATCCGTCAAGGATCACGTACATGGCGACCGCGAGCCCGACGATGGCAGCCCAGATGAGAGGAAGATCGATAGCCATGACTGGCTCGGCTCCCCATGTGGCAGTTCAGATGGCCGCATCATTCCGACGCGGAACCGAGATGCTCAGTCTGAACCGAAGTCACACTAGATCGATAAATTGGCAGTGTCCTTCGACTCCAAAGTTCGCAAACGAGAGCGGCAAAATGATGTGAGCTTTGGAATTGAAGCGCTAGCGGCCGCTTGCGAGCGCCTCGCGTCCGGCATCATGCGCGGCGGACAAAGGCCGCGTTGGCAGGGCTGCGGGCGCCTCGACGGTTCGGCCTTGCGGGCCTCTCGCGATCAGGCGATTGATGTAATAGATGCCAGCCGCAAATACGATTCCGTAGATCGCGATGAACAGGGCAAGCGAGGTCGCAACCGCAGAGGCGGTGACCGGCGAGGTTGCGTCTGCCGTACGCAGGATGCGATGCACCAGCCATGGCTGACGCCCGCTTTCGGTGACGACCCATCCGGCGATGACCGCCACAAAGCCGATCCACCAGCTGTTAGCCGCGATGCGTAGATACCAGCGAGTTTCGAACAGGACTCCCCGCCACATCAGCCAGGCGCCGACCAGCGCTGCCGTGACCATGAAGAAACCAGCGGCGAGCATGATGCGGAATGCGAAGAATACGGGCTTCACCGGCGGGCGTTCCTGCGGCGGGACTTCCTTCAGTCCGAGGAACTGGCCGTTGAGACGATGGGTCAGGATCAGCGCAGCGCCCTGCGGGATCGAGATCGCGAAGCGGTTTTCTTCGGCCTTCTCATCCGGCCACGCAAACACATGGAAGTCGCCGCGGCCAAAAGTGTCCCAGTGTGCCTCTATGGCGGCGATCTTAATCGGCTGATGCTTAAGGGTATTGAGCCCGTGCAGATCGCCGAGCAGGATCTGCAATGGCGCGAGAATAGCGAGCAGCCAGATTGCCATTCGCATCATGGTGCGCGCCTGGTCGGGATGTCGATTGGCCAGCATGTAGCGCGCGCCGACGGCCAGCACTACAAAGGCGGTCGTCAGATAGGCCGCATTCAGCATGTGGGCAAAGCGATACGGAAAGCTCGGGTTGAAGACAATGGCCCACCAGTCGACCGGAACTGCGATCCCGTCGACGATTTGATGTCCCTCAGGCGTCTGCATCCAACTGTTGGCGGCAAGGATCCAGAACGTGGAAACCACCGTGCCGATGGCGACCATCACGGCCGAAAACACCTGCAAGGCAAGAGGAACGCGCCCCTGGCCGAACAGCAGGATGCCGAGAAACGTTGCTTCCAAAAAGAACGCGGTCAAAACTTCGTAACCGATCAACGGTCCAATCACATTGCCGGCGACAAGCGAGAAGCGACTCCAGTTGGTGCCAAACTCGTAGGCGAGCACGACACCTGATACGACGCCCATCGCAAACGATACCGCGAAGATGCGAGTCCAGAACTGAGCCAGACGCTGAAAGCGCTCGCGGCCAGTCACCTTCGCGGTGACGAGGAGAGTTGCGATGTACGCGGACAGCCCGATCGTGAAGGTCGGGAAGATGATGTGAAACGCGACCGTAAAGGCGAACTGAAGTCGAGCGATAAGGACCGGGTCGAATTCCATCGAATGCTCCGCCGCTTGTTTAATAAACTAGCGCGCGCCGGTTGTTTGCCAAGGCACATTGAAGACACTGCAGGTGCGGCATAGGCGCCGCGACAGACCGCCGCAAGCGGATTTGCAAAGCTTCGTTGCGGCTCGCGCGGATCTCGCGACTCGTAGTCGTCATGGCAGCCAGGTTGACGTATCGGCAATTGATTGCCGACATCATGCTAATCTACCGTGCGAGGTATCGCGAACTCGGGGAGTGGCGGGGGGCACGAGCCATGCCGGAGAGGCAACCATTTCTGGAGCGCACATTTGGACTTTCCAAATACAGCACCAGCGTACGGACCGAGTTCATTGCCGGCCTGACAACGTTTCTGACGATGGTTTACATCGTCTTCGTTAACCCGACGATCCTCGGCAATGCCGGCATGGACAAGGGCGCAGTCTTCGTGGCGACTTGCATCGCGGCAGCTGTGTCCACGCTGGTGATGGCGTTCTACGCCAACTATCCGATTGCGCTCGCACCCGGCATGGGGCTCAATGCCTTTTTCGCATTTACAGTCGTACTGACCTATAAATATAGCTGGCAGCAAGCTCTGGCGGCCGTGTTCTGCTCCGGTTTCTTGTTCTTCGTTCTGTCGGTGTTCCGCATCCGCGAATATGTGATTAACGCGATCACTAAGAACCTCAAGCTCGCGATTTCCGCCGGCGTTGGACTCTTCCTCGGGATCATCGCACTTGAGCAAGCGAAGGTCGTGGTCGCGAGCCCGGCTACGCTGGTAACCCTGGGCGACCTCACGCAATGGCCGGCAATCCTTTGCTTGGCGGGGTTCGTGCTGATCGTCGCCTTGACCTCTCGTCGTGTTGTCGGTGGCATTCTCATCGGCGTGCTGGTCGTCTCGGTGGCCGGAATTCCACTCGGGCTAGCAACCTATTCCGGCATCGTGTCGATGCCGCCTGCGTTGGGGCCGACGCTGCTGCAGCTCGACTTTTCGCGTGTCTTCGAACTCACCTTCCTGATCGTTATTTTCAGCTTCCTGATCATCGACGTCTTTGACAACGCCGGCACGCTGATCGGAGTCGCACATCGCGCGGACCTCCTCGATACGAACGGCAACCTGCCACGTATGCGGCAGGCGCTGATCGCCGACAGCTTCGCCGCCATGTTTGGATCGCTCATCGGTACCTCGACAACCACGAGCTACATCGAAAGCGCGGCGGGCGTGTCGGCGGGTGGCCGCACCGGCCTCACCGCCGTCTTCGTGGCGATATTCTTTCTGCTCGCGCTGTTCTTCTCGCCGCTTGCCGGTATGGTGCCAGCCTATGCCTCGGCGGCGGCACTCCTCTATGTCGCTTGCGTCATGACGCAAGGGCTTGCCGAGATTGCCTGGGACGACATCACGGAATATGCACCGGCCGTAGTCGCTGCCGTTACGATGCCGCTCACCTATTCGATCGCGACCGGCATCGGGCTTGGTTTCATCACCTATGCGCTCGCCAAGATCATCGCCGGCAAGTTCGCCGAAGCAAAGCCAGCGGTGCTCGCACTCGCGGCGCTATTCGCGGTCAAGTTCGCGGTTACGGGTTGATCTGCGTCGGTCGAATTTGTCTAGCTCGCGGCTGCCGCCAGCGCCTTCTTGATCGCCAGGAAGTCGCGCCAGGCAAGCCGTTTGCTAATCGGATTACGTAGCAGGAAGGCCGGGTGAAAGGTCGGCATCGCGCGGATCTCGCGCGTGCCGGTTTCGTATCGGAACCAGCGGCCGCGCGTCCTGGTGATGCCTTCCTTGGTTGCGAGCAGGGTTTGCGTCGAAGGATTGCCGAGGCAGACCAGCACGTCGGGATCGACCAGCTCGATCTGGCGCTGGGTGAACGGCAGGCAGATCGCGGTCTCCTGCGGCGTCGGCGTGCGGTTGCCGGGTGGCCGCCACGGCACGATGTTGGCGATGAAGACGCTTTTTCGATCGAGTCCGATCGCCGCCAGCATACGATCAAGGAGCTTCCCGGACCGGCCGACGAATGGCAGGCCCTCGATGTCCTCGTCGCGGCCGGGCGCCTCGCCCACGAACATCAGCCGTGCCTGCGGATTGCCGTCCGCGAAGACGAGTTGCGTCGCAGTGGCCCGTAACGCACAGCCCTCGAAGCGGTCGAGGATTGCGCGCAACTCGTCCAGGTTTGCGGCGCTGCGTGCAGCTTCGCGCGCGGCCATGACTGCGGCTTCCGGTGCGGCGGGCGCCTGCGGCGGCTCGACACGCGTGCGGCCAGAGGGCGGGGCAACGGGGGTTCGGTCACGGCTTGCGAGGGGCGCAGCTGGGCGCGGCGCGTCCTCAGCCGGCCCTTGGAGCGACTGCGCTCTATCCTCGGCCAACCGGTCGATCGCTTCCTCGCCGATCACCGCGTCGACGCCCGCCTCGTGATAAAATGCGATGAGCTCTCGGGCAGCCTTGTCACGATCCGCGATCATTACTGGTTCCCAAAGGTTGGCTGCGAGCTTAGGCCAAGTGGCTGTGGGGTGAAACCATCTGGATTGGGGCAGTGGACGATCGCAACCGGCAGTGCGGCGACGCAATTGTCATCGCGCTGATTTCGTGGAAAACCAGCGAGGCTGAAAACGAGAACTACATCCGAGTCGGGAGCGCGCATGAGCGCCGAGGCACTGCCCGCCCGAGAGGCGATGGAATTCGACGTGGCGATCGTCGGCGCCGGGCCGGCGGGGCTCGCCGCTGCCATTCACCTCAAGCAGCTCGCTCCGGACACTTCCGTGGTACTGATCGAAAAGGGTTCCGAGGTCGGCGCGCACATCCTTTCAGGCGCCGTGATTGATCCGATTGGGCTCGATCGGTTGCTTCCAGGCTGGCGCAGCGAGGATACCCCGATCAAGACCGCGGTCAGCGCGGATCGCTTTTACATGCTGGGTTCCTCCGGCGCGATCCGGTTGCCCAACATCCTCATGCCGCCGCTGATGAGCAACCATGGCAACTTCGTCGTGTCGCTCGGGGATGTGTGCCGCTGGCTCGCCACCAAGGCGGAGGCGCTGGGCGTCGAGATCTTCCCGGGCTTTGCTGCATCCGAAGTGCTTTACACGTCGGAGGGCGCGGTCGCTGGCGTAGCCACCGGTGACATGGGCATTGGCAAGGACGGCCATCCGAAAGATTCCTTCACGCGCGGCGTCGAGTTGCGAGCGAAATACACGCTCTTCGCCGAAGGTGCGCGCGGCAGCCTGACCAAGATACTGCTCAAGCGATTTGGCCTCGAGCAGGACCGCGAGCCGCAGAAGTACGGGATCGGGCTCAAGGAGCTCTGGCAGGTTGCGCCGGAGAAGCATCGACCAGGCCTGGTGCAGCACACGTTTGGCTGGCCGCTTGACCAGCGCACGGGAGGCGGGTCGTTCCTCTATCATCTCGGTGACAATCTGGTATCGGTTGGGTTTGTGGTCCACCTCAACTACGCAAACCCTTATCTGAGCCCATTCGAGGAGTTTCAACGCTTCAAGACGCATCCGCTGGTGCGTGACACGTTTACGGGCGGCAAACGTCTTGCCTATGGGGCGCGCGCACTGACCGAAGGCGGCTATCAGTCGGTGCCGAAGCTCACCTTTCCGGGCGGCGCGCTGATCGGCTGCGCAGCAGGCTTCATGAACGTTCCGCGCATCAAGGGCAGCCACAACGCGATCCTGTCCGGCATGCTGGCAGCAGCGAGCGTGGCTGAGGCGCTCAAAGCTGGCCGCGCCAACGATGAGCTCCTGGCCTATGACGCGGAGTGGCGTTCGTCCGATATTGGCCGCGACCTCTTCAAGGTGCGCAACGCCAAGCCTTTGTGGTCGCGCTTCGGGACCTATCTGGGCATATCGCTCGCTGGTCTCGACATGTGGATGAATTCAGTCCTGCGCGGCTCGATCTTCGGGACGCTCAAGCACGGCAAGCCGGACTGGGCCTCACTGCGGCCCGCCTCACGGTGCGCGCCGATCGCTTATCCCAAGCCCGACGGCAAGATCTCTTTTGATAGACTCTCCTCCGTGTTCCTCTCCAACACCAACCACGAGGAGGATCAGCCGCCGCATCTCAAGGTGGCGGATTCGGCATTGCAGAAGTCTTCCGAGCATGATGTCTATGGCGGACCCTCAGCGCGCTATTGCCCGGCCGGGGTCTACGAATGGGTCGAGGAAGGGGGCGCGCCGCGCTACGTCATCAACGCGCAGAACTGTGTGCACTGTAAGACCTGCGATATCAAGGACCCCAACCAAAACATCACGTGGGTTCCACCGGAAGGCGGTGGCGGCCCAAACTATCCGAACATGTAGGCGGAGTGTTGCTTCAGCCTAGCAGCGTGCAAGTGAGGCATTATTGAAAAGCCTGTAAATTCAAGGGGCCCGAATCAGGCTAAGTTATGAAATGGCCGCAAATCGGCAATGAACTGCAAATCGAAATGGCCAGTCTGAATTAAGTGATCGGGGTGGTCACGATGCTGCCATATCAAAGAATTCAAAAGGATTTGTGAGGCCCGACAGGGGGCTGTTCTTGCGGACCGGGCGTAAACAGGCCATTCTGCCCCAGACCTGCGGTCGCGCCGAGGGCGATCGGCCGCCAAACGGAGTCGATCCAGCCGTGATCTCCCCGCTCTCGTTCCGGCGCGTGGCGCTGCCTGTTTTCGCCGTTGTGGCCATGACCTGGTCGGCCCCGCTTGTGGCCCAATCAGCGGTTCCCTCGACTTATTCTCGCACTTCGGTTTCCGGCAGCTTCCTCGCCGCCCGCCATGCAAGTGTGGAACGTGATGCGGCTGCTGCTGCAAACCACTATCGCGCGGCCCTCCGGGGTGATCCGCGCAACAACGAGTTGCTGAGCCGCGCCTTCCTGGCCGTGCTCGCCAATGGTGACGTGGACGAGGCCGTCAGACTCGCTGAGCGGATCGTGCAGGTTGACAAGAACGATCGCATTGCGCGGCTGGTCCTGGGCGTGCGGGCGATCAAGCAGAAACAATACCCGGTCGCGCGCCAGCAGTTGGCTCAGACGTTACGGGCTCCGGTCGCTGATCTCGCTGGCACGCTTCTCGCGGCCTGGACGCAAGCGAGCCCAACTGAATACAAAGCCGCGATCGATTCAGTCGACAAGCTTGTCGGACCGGACTGGTACAACATCTTCAAGAGCTTGCATGCCGGGATGATCCTCGATCTGGCCGGTCAGAAGCGTGACGCAGGCAAGCGGTTCGAGCGCGCGTATCAGTTCGATCACGGTCAGCTACGCATTGTGCAGGCCTACGGCAGCTACCTGGCGCGTCAGGGCGGCAAGGAAAGTAAGGACGAGGCGCTCAAAGTCTATCGCGCTTTTGACGAGATCTTGCCGCGCCATCCTCTGATCACCGAGGCCATCAACGATCTTAACGGTGGCAAGCGTGTGCCGATCCTGGCCGACAGCCCGCAGGCGGGTGCGGCCGAAGTGCTCTACGGTCTTGGGTCGGTGCTCGGGCGCCGCGGTGGTGAGGATCTCGGGCTGATCTATCTGCAGCTGGCGCTTTATCTCGCTCCCGGCCACTCGATGGCGCTGCTGTCGCTCGCCGATTTCTATGAAGGCGTGAAGAAGAACGATCTGGCCGTGAAGGTTTATGAGCGGCTGCCGCCCAGTTCCTCGCTCTATCGCAGTGCGCAGATCCAGCGCGCGCTTGGACTCGACTCGCTTGAGCGGAGCGACGAGGCGAAGACGCTCCTTGATCGGCTGATCGCGGATGATCCTAAAGAGATCGAAGCGATCACGGCACTCGGCAATGTATTGCGCGGCCGCAAGCAGTTTGCCGAATGCGCCGACGTCTACTCCAAAGGTGTCAATGCCATTGGCGGCCCGGAGCGCTCGCATTGGACAATCTTCTACTTCCGGGGCATTTGCTTTGAGCGCTCAAAGCAATGGCCGCGTGCGGAGGCCGACTTCAAGAAGTCGCTGGAGCTGTTCCCGGACCAGCCGCTGGTGCTGAACTATCTCGGCTATTCCTGGGTCGATCAGGGCGTGCATCTCGACGAGGGCATGCGCATGATCCAGCGCGCCGTCGAGCAGCGCGCCGACGACGGCTACATCGTCGATTCGCTTGGCTGGGCGTATTATCGCATTGGCCAGTACGACGACGCTGTGAAGCATCTCGAACATGCCGTCGAGCTCAAGCCCGAGGATCCGACCATCAATGACCATCTGGGCGACGCCTACTGGAAGGTCGGTCGCGTGATCGAGGCGCGCTTCCAGTGGTCGCATGCGCGTGATCTCAAGCCTGAGCCTGATGAGCTCGTCAAGATCGAGGACAAGCTCAAAGGCGGACTGCCAGAGGAAGCTGCCGACGTTGCCAAGGCTAAGCGGCCGGGCGGCGGTTGAGAGCAGGTGTCTTCTGCGCGCGCCGAGCGGGCGCTCGCCAAGGTCAATCTGACTTTGCGTGTCGTTGGGCGGCGGCCCGACGGCTACCATGATCTAGAAAGCCTGGTGGCCTTTGCCTCGGTCGGCGACGCGCTGACGCTTGTGGCTGGGTCCCGGTTGTTGCTCACCGTGCGTGGGCCGACCGCCGGCCTGTCCGGTGCCCTTGCAGACAACCTCGTGCTCAAGGCTGCCAACGCGCTCGCGGAGCGCGTCAGGGGCCTCAAATACGGGCGCTTTGTGCTGTCGAAACGGCTGCCGGTCGCCGCAGGTCTCGGCGGCGGCTCGGCCGATGCAGCGGCAGCCCTGCGCCTCTTGGCGAGAAGGAACCACTTGGCGCTGGACGACGAGCGCCTGTGCGAAGCGGCGCGCGTGACCGGGGCTGACGTTCCGGTCTGCCTCGACCCGAGGCCGCGGCTGATGTCCGGCGTTGGCAATCTTCTGTCGCCGCCACTCGATCTTCCGCGGCTCCCGGCCGTGCTGGTCAATCCGCGGGTAGCGGTGCCGACCAAGGGCGTGTTCGAAAGGCTCGCCGCTCCGCGCGTAGTGCTGGCGGCCAAAGTATCGGAGGACTATCCGCCGACTAACCGCGCGGAGTTGATCGCGTACCTCGCCTCTCGCGGCAACGACCTGGAATCGCCCGCCATCGCGCTGCAGCCAGTGGTGGCCGAAGTCCTGGAGGCGCTTCGCGGCCTTGCTGGATGTCGGCTGGCGCGCATGTCGGGTTCGGGTGCAACCTGCTTTGCGCTGTTCGACAGCGCTAAGGCAGCAGCCGCCGCAGCGCGCGTATTGCGGGACCGCGAGCCGGGCTGGTGGGTGCGCTCGGCGGTGCTCGGCTGAGCGACGGCGTCGCGACGCGCGACGATTGCTGACCGGAGTTTTCGAGCTACTTTTAGATATTATAGTAATGGCGACGTGTGTCTTAGTCACGCCGACAAGAACAGGGGTGTTTTTCTACACTATCGCGGGCCCGATCAACCGGCTCCGACTGACCGGTAGCGCTTCGCTAGTTCGACCTGGCGATGCAGAACTCCACCGTCTCTTCCAGAGCTTCCTTCATGGCAGAGGCTGGGAACAGCGCCAGTGCATCCTTGGCGATGGCGCCATAGTGGCGGGCGCGCTGGATGGTGTCCTCGATCGCGCGGTGCTTGTTCATCAGCTCGATCGCGTGATCAAGGTCGGTGTCGGTGGCGTTGCCATCCTCCAGCGTGCGCCGCCAGAATGCGCGCTCGTCCTCGGAGCCGCGGCGATAGGAAAGCACCACCGGCAGCGTGATCTTGCCTTCGCGGAAATCGTCTCCGACATTCTTGCCAAGCTTGGCAGCCTTGCCACCGTAGTCGAGCGCATCGTCGACGAGCTGGAACGCAATGCCAAGATTCATGCCGAACGAGCGGCAGGCTGACTGCTCGTCCTTCGGTCGCGCGCCGAGTGCCGGCCCGACCTCGCAGGCAGCCGCGAACAGCTCGGCGGTCTTGGCACG
>Ga0075434_100007034_pt1 | contig 10379 bp, 9 predicted proteins | sample RhiMethybrSRZTD3_FD_75298 | JGI IMG/M metagenome (GOLD analysis project Ga0075434, IMG submission 75298) | Populus rhizosphere microbial communities from Tennessee, USA - Rhizosphere MetaG P. TD hybrid SRZTD3 | ecosystem: Host-associated > Plants > Roots > Rhizosphere > Soil | place: USA...
ACTGATCCACGAAGCGACCGCCCACTCCCATGCACTGCTGCATCCACTCGCACACCGTCATCGCCACACTGTTCTCCTGCGAGGAGAACAGATTGGCCTGCACGCCGACGAACAGTTGCTCAGCAGTCGCCTGGCTGGGACTGTTCGGGTTGCCGGTGAGCTTGTCGCCGGTCAGAAAGCTGCCGCATCCGACGATGGCGACGGCTAGGCCCAGGGAGAGGGCCGCCAGCTTGATAGAGCGTTTCATTGTCTGGCCTCCTCTGGGCTAACGGTTGAGGGTGACGGTGAACACGAATGAGCGCGTCTGCGGATTGCCGAAGTACTCCGAGCCCTGAATCGGGTCGGTCGACCCGCCGCCGCTCGTCTCCGGATCGTACCCGGTCCACTTCGTCCAGGTGTGCAGGTTGCGACCCGACACCCGGATATCGACGCTGCTCACCCCGATCACGCGCTGCACCCAGGGCTGGTCCAGCGTGTACGTGAGGGAGATTTCGCGGAGTTTGACGAAGCCGTGGGGCTCCAGACAGGCCTCTTCGACACCCGAGAAGGGGCACGCCGCGTCACCCTGGTACCAATCCTGACCGATCGGCACGGGCGTGCCAGCGCCCGGACCGACGACCGGTCCGTTGAACCAGCCGCCCTGGCCGAAGGTCTTCATGTTGCCGGTGCAGGTCGCGCCACTGCAGTCGGCGCGCTGCTCGGTGTCAATGTGCGTCCCGTAGCTCCAGAGCGCGCCTTTCACGTCGTTGGGCACGACGCCGCCGTGCCGGATGTCCACAAGTCCTGACACCTCGACCTTGTGGAAGCGGAACGCGGACCGAACGCTGCCCGTCCAGCGCGGATTGGGATTGGCGAGGATCCGCAAGTTGGGATCGGTGACCGGAAACCCGGTGGCATCGATGTACATGGCACCGCTGGGCGCGCCGGCGCACGCCGTGCCGACCGCGCCACCCAGCAGGGCCGGGTCCGAGACGCCGCAGTGGATGTACCCTTGCGTGCGGTACACTCCGATTTCCTCGCCCACCTGGGCCACGCCGGAGCCGAAGCCGATGTACTGCGGCCCGTTCAACGAGAGGACGACACCGCGGTTCCGTGCCCACTGGAGCCCGACCTCCCAGCCGTACTCTTGGGTCTGGATGGGACGCAGGTTCAGGCTCGCCTCAATGCCGCGATTGCGGAAGGTCGCGGCATTCGTGTACTGGAACGAGTACCCCGACGAGGGCGACAGCGGCGTCGGCAGGATGACGTCGCTGGTCTTGGAGTTGTAGTAGGTCAGTGACACGTCGCCGTGATCGTGGAACAACCCCAAGTCGAATCCTGCCTCGAGCTCTTTGGAGCGCTCGGGCCGGAGCACGTCTGCCGGCTTCTGGCCACTGGTCAACAACCCGCCGATGCCGTTTTGCGTCGGCGTCACGCACGTCCCTTGCGCGATGCCGCCAAAACACTGCGAGAAGTACGTCCCGGAGGTGACATACGGCGGCGGCTCCGTTCCGGCCTCACCGTACGCGACGCGCAGCTTACCGTAGGTGAGCCACGGGCGCTCGCCGATCACCTTCGTAAACGTCCAGGCCAAGCTGCCTTTGGGAAACCACGCACGACGCGACAGCCGGCCGAAATTCGAGAAGCCGTCGTTGCGGAGCGACCCGGTCACGTAGAGTTGGTCGTAGAGATCCATCGTCGCCTGGCCGAAGTACGACTCCCGGTGAATTACGGTCTCGTCATCGATCGGGAGGTCGCGCTGCACGGTGTTTTCCAGCTTGTACGGCGTCGGCGCGACGAGCTGGCGGCCCACGGCAAAGAGACCGCGCGTGTTCTGGCTGCTGAGGTTCTGGCCCAGCGTCACGCTGCCCGACACCCCGGAGGTCAGCGTGTAGTTCGCCGTCCCCGTCAGGTTATGGTCGATCTGGTAGTTGACGAGCTTTCCTTCAATCACGCGGCCGAGGTTGCACACGTCAGACGAGGAAATGGGACACCCTTCCAGCCGCTCGTCGCTCGTATAGTCCGCTCCGAGCGTGTAGTTGAATTTCAGCCACGACAACGCCAGGTACTCCGCACCGACGTTGCCGAAAATGCGGCCCACGTTCGACAGGTTCGTCTGCTCGTTCAGCGCAAAGAACGGGTTGTCGAAGCCGCGATCGTCGCCCAGGCTATTCGCCGTCGGATGCTGGAATCGGTATGAGCGGTGCTGGTGAAACACCGGATCCAGATACGGCAGATTGTTGAACTCCGGCGGCGTCCGCAGCGCCGGGATCTGGACCGCGTTCACGTTGTTGCCGCGCTGGATGAAGTGACCGCGGGTGTCCGCGTAGGCGAGGTTGGCACTCAGCTTGAGCTGCTCCATCGGGCGGTGCGAACCCTTGAAGCGCACGGTCGTGCGGTTGAAGCTGTCGTGATCGCCGACGAAGATACCGTTGTTGTCGAGGTTTTCGCCGGACAGGTAGAACGTGGTGCGGTCGTTGCCGCCCGACACCGTCATGGCGTTCTCGACGACGTGCCCCGTCGTATACAGCTCGCGGGAGTGATCGAACACCGGCGTGCCCGCCGGGAGGAGCGGTCCCCAGGAGCGCCGGCAGATGCTGTTGCCGGGATCGTCGCAGGCGCCGCCGGGGGTCGTGTCGGCTTCGACGCCGAAGCGCCCCTGTCCGTACTTCGTCTGCAGCGCAACGAAGTGGTTCACGTCATCGAACGAAGCGGACGAGCGGAACGAAAAGTGCGTCGCGCCGGCGTGACCGGACTTGGTGGTGATGAGCACCACGCCCTGTCCGGCGCGCGCGCCGTAGATCGCTCCGGCCGCCGCGCCTTTCAGGATCTCGACGCTCTCGATGTCGTTCGGGTTGATGTCGATCGCCCGGTTCTCCACCACCGTCCCCTCACCGGAATAGCCGCCGTCATGGGGGTTGTAGTCGGAGGTCGACTTGGCCGCGTTGTTGATCGGCACGCCGTCCACGACGAAGAGGGGCTGGTTATTCCCGACGATGGTGCGAACGCCGCGGATCTGGATGAACGACGAGGCGCCCGGGTCTCCGGACTGGCTCGACACGAAGACGTTCGGAGCCTTGGCCGCAAGCGCTTCAACGACGTTCGACTCGTTGCTGCGCTCGATCTGCTCGGCGTTCACGGTGTTGCGCACGTTGCCGAGCTTTTCAGTCGATGTGGCCGTGCCCGCGCCCGTCACCACGATCTCGCCCAGCTGCAGTGGGTTGGGAGCCAGCGTGAAGTCTTGCGTGATGACCGCTTGCGACAGGGCCACCGTCACGGTCTGCGGCTTATAACCGAGACGTCGCACGACGATTTGCACCGACTGGCCGGTCACGCGAGCGGCAGGGATGAAGATGGCGTACTTGCCATCGTCACGCGTGACGGCACCGAGCCCCAGCGATGCGATCGACACATCCGCGAAGGACAGTGCGGCGGCCGCTTCGTTGGTCACACGGCCGCTGATCGTGACGGGGTTCTGCGCGAACACAGGTGCTGTCCAGACCAGCAGGACGACGCTGGCGAGGGTGAGCAACCGACGGCGAAGATCTCGCATTGCTCCTCCTGAATGGATGAAACACTCGGACTCTGCACCCGCGCGGTGCAGAGACCTCGAACAACGGAGTTTGTGTTTTCTCAAATTCGCCCGCGCACCTAACGGCGAGGGAAGGCGCGCGAGCGTGTAACGGCGAGCTTGATATACCGCGTGCCTTCCGGGGGCGCTAGAGTGGCGTGGCCTGAAGACTCGAACAACCCAGGAGTTGCAAGGCGGAACTATTCCTACCTGGTGACGTCGAACCTCGTTTCGGCTCCGTACTCGGGGACCGGACAGAGTCCTGCTTGAAGTCCATACGTCCCGGGTAGCAGTGCGGCGCCGGCGGGGAGCTCGAAAATCATCCGATAGCGCTGCCCCATAACGATGTTGGCCCGCTGTACCCCTGGTTTCACGATCGCCCATGACGTATCGGCGACGACACCCGGTTGCCGCAATCGTACGTGGACACAGAGCACCTCCGAGTGGGGAAACAGGAGGTGCAGCGGCGTGTCACCCTGGTTGGTGAGCTCGAAAAGCACGAGCGGCCGGGCCCCCCCCCCGCTCCCGTGACCGGTCGAGTCCGGGCGCGCAAAATGCGTCGGGGTTACCGCGAGTGTGACCACGCTGCGCTGCGTGTAGCTGAGCTGCACATTGCGCCGTACCATCCCTTCGGGATCACGCTCCTTGAACTGCGGATTCACGAGCTCCGCATGTACCGCACCGGCTGAATCCGTGCCCCTCCGCAGCGTACCGGTGGCCTGCACGAATTTATCCTCGTAATTGGCGACGCCGGACGCCTGAGGGTCGATCGAGACCCAGTTTACGGGAAGGGAGCGAACGACAACCGGCGCCGGCAGAAACAACCCCCAGCGGACGACCCCGTCGTGTTGCGCACGTACGACACCGCGTAGGCTGATGGTCGTGTCAGTGGCGGATTGCGCAGGTAGGTTGGATCGTACCAAAGCCATCGCTAGCAGCAGGGCGCACCAGAATCGCATCATGATGGGAACTATAGTAGAAGACTGACGGCCGAGACAGCAATGAGATCTTATTAGGGGGGGCTGCCAGTTCCTGTTGTAGCGGGCACGACGATGCCCTCGAACGTCACCGATCGCGGCGAGATCAGTCCAGCCGTCAGCGCAGTTACGAACAAATCACTCCATCTGCTCCGGACCTTGATGCGAAGGTTGGCGATCCGGGCTCCCGTGCCGGCCTGACCGGCCAACACGTCTTCGGCGTTGGGCCGGGCAGCCCCCGCCAGTCCCCAGAGCAGGAACACGGGATGCTTGGTGACCCGAAAGGCCGTTCCCTGCGGCGGTGTTTGCGCCGATTCCGCCAGCGAGGTCGGCACGCCAAAATCCGTGGCGTCAAAGGTCAGGGCGCAGCCGCTCAGCGTGAGGGCCCCCGCCAGTGCCACGAGGCCCGCGCGTAATAGATGACGAATCACGAATCTCCCGGGAAGCAAAAGGGCGCGCCCCCGTGCGTACTGGCGGCGCGCCCCAAAGCTACTGCCTCTTACATGCCGATGGGAGCCTTCAACGCGACATGCGCTCCGATGCCGAGGACGCCGGCCGAGCCGCCGCCGTTCAGCTTCTCGGAGTCGTATGCCACATGCAGCCCCAACATTCCAAAGCCCACGTTCGCCCCGAGGACCCAGCCGATGTTCGACTCGGTGGAACCACCCGAGGGTTTGTGCCACCGGTTCGAAATGGACACATAGGGCTCGATGGATAGACCTGGCGTCGGCACGTTCACGCTGAGCCCGGCACCCGCCAGGATGTTCGTGAACTTCGGGGAAAGCACCGGGCCGCTGGTGATGGCGCTCGCCGTGCCGGCACCCAGCTGGATGTTGAGCGCGATGGGAATCAAGCTCCCACCGATGGCGCGAAATTGCGCCACACCACCGACCGACGTGGTGCTCGCGCTGGCGCCCTTCGGCTTCCAACTCGCTACGCCAGCGGTGAAGCTGATGTTGGCAAGCCCGAGCGTGCCGCGCGCGCCGAACGCCGTGCCCTTACCGGCGTCCGTATTTGGGACGCCTACGTCACCGTTGATGGTGACGCCCGTCCCACCCTTCGGATTATTCCACGCCGGCATCCCCAGCCACTGAGCCGCGGCGGGAGTCGACACAGCGGCGATCATCGTCACGAGTACCGCAATCCGCTTCATGCAATCCTCCACCAGGTCGTGATGAGCCTACGGTAGGAAGTCGCTCCCGCCAAGTCAATCTGTGTCACCCTAATGCACCCACACGGCGCTAAGTGACACACCTTCCAAATCGCCGAGTCCCGCGCTGATCCGCGCATCAAAGCGCCGCGATAGCCGGAAATCGGCGCCCAGCCCGAGCGCAAAGAGAAAGTCCGAGCTGCCGCTGCCGGCCACGAGAAACCCGGTCGGCTGCACGTACGGGACGATACTGATCTGCGAATCCCTGGGATCGACGCGCCGGCCGAGCGACAGACCGACCGGCACGATCAGCGCCGAGCTGCCGCTGACGAACTGTCCGCCGATCCCGAGGATCAACGCGCCGTCGAGCGGAAAGTCCTCGGTATGGGTGACGACACGCTCGCGACCTTCCGCGCCCACGAGCAGCACCGAACTGCCGCCGCCGCCAGGCGTGAAGATGCCGCCGCGTAAGCCAATATCGAATTTCCCACTCGCCCACCGGTAGGCGCCTTCGAACGCCGTGCCGCCGCCGTTGGGAAAGCTCAGCACCAATCCAATTTCCGAGCGGCTGAACGCCCGATAGGGCGCATTGTAGCTCGGCATTCCAGTCGCCTGTGCCGCCGCCACGGAGACAATCGCTGCACTCAGGAACGGCAGACACAACACGCGAGTCCAACGCATACTGACTCCTCGTGATTTGGTGCGAGGGTTACCCCGACGAACAAGGCGGCGTTCCGATGTTCCGAAACGCCGCCCCATGATGGAGGGGCGCAGCATGCTGCGCCCCTACACTGTTAGTGCCAGAGTGAAATACCGACGCGACCGCCGATCGCGATCGTGCTCGGGCCGAGATTGGCGTTATCCGACGTCCACTGGAATCCCAGCTCGTAACGCCAGGCAGCGCTCCCGTACGGCTTCCGCCAACCGACACCGGCATGAAGCTGGACCGCAGTGCCGCTACCGACACCGAGATCACCAAGAACGAGTCCAGCGCCACCACCAAAGAACATTCCGCGACGATGACCACCGGCCGTATTCGCAAACAGCACGTCGACACCAGGAGTGAGCAGATAGGTTGTGTTCCCGCCCACCGTGTTGATATTGGCCGTGACCCGCCCTTCCCACATCATGTTGCCGTGGGAGGGGACAAAGCCAAATCGCACATCGACCGGCGTCTGAATCACGATGCCGCCGCTGATGTTCTGCGGCTTCACGTAGGAAACGCCGAGATCAACGCCGAACTCGTGCTTGGCACCGCCCATGCTCGGCGCTGCCGCACGCCGCTGCGCATGCGCCGTCGCAGGAAGCGACATCGCAAGCGCCGCCAAAACCATCCCGCCGAAGAGCTTCCGCATAACCAAAACCTCCAGTTGGGGTGGTGAAAACCGCCACATCGTTAAGAACGACAACAGCTTCTGTCAACTGGGCGTCCCCTAAACAGCAGATGGCCCGCCAGCTAGAAGCCTGACGGGCCACCATTTACAGGCACTCTCGTGATGCGGCTCACGCCGCGAGAGGTCGCTTACTTCTTGCCGAAGCTAAGGCCGACTGTGATCGGCAGGAACGTAATCGAGCTACCACTCGTGCTCACGCTGGTAAAGCGCGAGCCGAGGACGAGGCGCGTGCTGCCGGTGCCCATCTTGAAGGCCACCGCCGCGCCGCCGCCAAAGCCGATTTTCGTCTCTGAGGCCGACGTGACGCTCTCCTTCACGTTGAACATGCCGACGCCGCCCGAGATCATGATGCGGGCAGGAGCGTTGGCTGGATTCAGGGCGTAAACGAGAGACGCCATACCGCCCATGATCTTTGTATTGCCGGAAACGCCGTCGTGCGACGTCTGCGCGTACGACAGGTCACCACGCACGCCGATCGAGCCTGCCGGGAGCCAATAGGTTGCCCCAAGGCCACCAACGAAGCCCATCTTATCGCCATCGCCGTACGTTCCCATCGGCAACAGCACGCCAGCGTTGACGCCCCAGCGCAGGCTGCCTACCGCTTGTGCCATCGCAGGGCGGGCAGCGGCGAAACACAGCGCCACCGCGACCAGTGCCAGTCCGAGCCGCTTCATAACTACCCTCCGGGGGAAAAGGGAGTTTTAGGTGTTTTAGGGACTTCTAGACCGGCACCACTTTTGGAAATCGGAATCGTAAAGTCAAGGGGCGACAGGGCCTGCGCGGCGTGCCACGATGCGCACAACATTCGATGCCACTTGAAGAAAGCCCCCCGCCACCTGCAGCCTGGTTTCCCCCCCAGACTGGCTGATATTCACGATTCCCTCCCCCAGAAGGGTCATGAACGGGGCGTGGTGTGGGAGAATCCCTACAAGGCCGTCGTAGGCCGGCGCGACGACGCTTTCGGCGTCGCCGTCGAACACCGACCGTTCCGCGGAGATGACCGAGACGCGCATCAGGCCGACGCCATCTTCTTGGCCTGCGCGACCACGTCGTCGATCCCCCCCTGCATGTAAAACGCCTGCTCGGGCAGCTGATCGAACTCCCCAGCCACCACTCGCTCGAAGGACGCGATCGTGTCCTCGAGCTTCACGTACTTCCCTTCGAGCCCGGTGAACTGCGCGGCCACGAAGAAGGGCTGCGACAGGAAGCGCTGCACGCGGCGCGCGCGCGCGACGAGCAGCTTGTCCTCTTCCGACAGCTCGTCCATGCCGAGAATGGCGATGATGTCCTGAAGATCCTTGTAGCGCTGCAGAATACGCTGAACCTCGACGGCGACCTTGTAGTGCCGGTCGCCCAGATACTGCGCGTCGAGAATGCGGCTCGACGACGACAGCGGATTCACGGCCGGATAGATGCCGAGCTCGACGATCGCGCGGTCGAGCACGACGGTGGCGTCGAGGTGCGAGAACGCGGTGGCCGGCGCGGGGTCGGTGAGATCGTCGGCGGGCACATAGATCGCCTGCACCGACGTGATCGAGCCCTTCTTCGTCGACGTAATGCGCTCCTGCAGCTCTCCCATCTCCGTAGCCAAGGTGGGCTGATAGCCGACGGCTGATGGCATTCTTCCCAGCAACGCCGATACCTCAGAGCCGGCCTGCGTGAACCGGAAGATGTTGTCGATGAACACGAGCACGTCCTGGCCTTCGACGTCGCGGAAATACTCGGCGACCGTGAGGCCCGAGAGACCCACGCGCAGGCGCGCGCCCGGCGGCTCATTCATCTGGCCGTAGATCAGCGAGCAGGCGCCCAGCACGCCGCTCTCTTTCATCTCGAGATAGAGGTCGTTGCCTTCGCGTGTCCGCTCGCCGACGCCGCAGAAGACGGAGCGGCCGCCGTGCCCCATCGCCACGTTGTGAATCAGCTCCATGATGACGACGGTCTTGCCGACGCCCGCGCCGCCAAACAATCCGATCTTGCCGCCCTTCACGAACGGCGCGATCAGATCGATGACCTTGATGCCGGTCTCGAACACTTCCGTCTTCGGCTCGAGATCGACGAACTTCGGCGAGCCGCGATGGATCGGCCAGCGCTCGGCGTCTTTCGGAATCGGCGGGCCCTCATCCACCGGCTCACCGATCACGTTGAGGATGCGTCCCAACGCCGGCTTCCCGACCGGCACCGTGATCGGCTGGCCTGTATCGAATACTTCCATGCCGCGCACCAATCCGTCGGTCGAGCTCATCGCGACAGCGCGGACCTGGTTGCGGCCGATGTGCTGCTCCACCTCAGCCACCAGCTGTCCCGAGTCCAGCTTGACCGTCACCGCGTTGTAGAGCTCGGGCAGCTGCTCGGGCTCGAACTCGACGTCGAGGACCGGGCCGATCACCTGCACGACCTTGCCGATGTTGTGCTTCAGTTCTTTGGCCTTCGTCGCCATGACTCTATCCTTTGAGGGCTTCCGCACCGCCGACGATTTCGGCGAGCTCTTGCGTGATTTGCGCCTGGCGCGCGCGGTTAAACGTGCGCTGCAGGATGTTGAGCATGTCGCTGCCCGCGTCTGTCGCGTTCTTCATCGCCGTACGGCGCGCGCCGTGCTCGGCCGCCGCGGTCTCGACCAGCGCGCGATAGAACTGATTCTGGACATATAATGGAAGGAGCTGCCGCAGAATCTCTTCGGCAGACGGCTTCAGGATGTAGTTCAGGGATCCCTGGGTCGACTTGGGAGGATCCACGGGCAGAATGCGCAGCGTGGTAGGTGGCGTGGAGACGGCGCTGTTGAACTTCGCGAACACCACGTCCACAGCATCCAGATCGCCGTTTGCGAATCGCTCCATCAACGGCTTCGCCAGCTCGGCGGCGTGGTCGAGCGTCGGACGATCGCCGATGTCGACCCGCTGGGACGCGATGTTGCGTTTGGTGAACTTGAAGTAGCTGACGCCCTTTTTGCCGACGAGGTGCAGCTCGGTATGGGTGTCCTGCTTCTCGAGCTCCTCGAGCCGGCGGCGTGCCTCGCGAATGAGATTCGCGTTGAAAGCGCCGCAGAGGCCGCGGTTCGACGTGATGAGCAGCAACGCCGCACGCCGCACGCCCTTCCCACGCCCGGTCTGTCCAGGTTGCCGGAGCAAGGGAAAACGCTCCGCGAGCTCGGGAGAATAAAGTTGCCCAATGACGTCGGCCAGCGCCTGCGCGTACGGCCGCGCACCGACCACGCGATCCTGCGCGCGCTTGAGCTTCGACGTGGAGACAAGCTCCATCGTCTTGGTGATTTTGCGCGTGTTCTGCACCGAACGGATCCGGCGCTTCAGCTC
>Ga0075434_100007035_pt1 | contig 10378 bp, 6 predicted proteins | sample RhiMethybrSRZTD3_FD_75298 | JGI IMG/M metagenome (GOLD analysis project Ga0075434, IMG submission 75298) | Populus rhizosphere microbial communities from Tennessee, USA - Rhizosphere MetaG P. TD hybrid SRZTD3 | ecosystem: Host-associated > Plants > Roots > Rhizosphere > Soil | place: USA...
GGGCAAACATTGCTAATGGCCAGCTCAGTCGAGGCCGCTAAAGGACGGATGAATATTGTAGTCCTCCTCTTTCTGGTCACGACCGCAGCCACGGTCGGCAACAGCATCGGTTACGCGATTGGCCGTTGGGGAGGCCGCGCTTTACTCGTGAAGTTCAGGGTCAACCCGGAGCGGCAGCAACGCACGGAAGATTTCTTCAAACGCCACGGCGGTATGGCAATCCTGTTCGCCCGATTCGTCGATGGATTACGGCAATTGAACGGAATCGTTGCCGGCATTCTGAATATGCCCTGGTGGACTTTTACGGCTTATAACATCGGCGGAGCAATCCTGTGGACGTGCAGCTGGGGGCTGGGGACATACTTCCTCGGTCGTGATATGCACTCGATCGCGGGTTTCTTCCATCGTCACCGACCATTCGTGTTCGTATTGAGCGTCGCCGCTCTCGTGAGCTTGATCGCCTACTTGCTCCGCCATTCGCGGATTCAGACTCAAACTATGCTATGAAGGAGGAATAGATCAGGCCGCTTATGTCCGGCGATTCGCAAGCGACAGTTAAGTGTAGTATCTGAAGTTGTTTCTCGGAGGAGGAACGACGCGCTGGACACGAGACAACGGTTCTTATTGAGATGTTCACAACGCACCCTGCAATTATTAATCTGCTTGAAGCCTTGCCGGTTTTCTTGAAACTTCTCGATGGCAAAAATGAAGAAGACAACGGGCGCGTCGCTTATCTGTCATAGCGTGCCATGTCACCGTTAAGATATCGATCTTGTGTTGTCATATTAGTTGTTTTTCTCATTTTATCGCCAATCCCGGGTACTGCGGCCGACCTGCCTGCGACGGAGCCGTCGAAACCTTCTCCTTTTTTGACGGCTCCGCCTACGACATCCGTTGCGATTCCGCTCGGTGACATCGCCGCAAAGGCAACCGAAACCTCCACTTTTCTAACCAATCTAGCAACGAGCGCTACGCAGAGCGCCCAAGACCAGAATATCGCCAACTCGGTTCCCGCTTTGAGCAAACGTTTGGACGAGCGTCTTCGCGAGACAAAAGAAGCACTCGAAACGGAGCCGACCCTTGAGATGCTGCAGACACTGCAGCAAGAATGGCAGCGTGATCAGGTGGAGACGAGCGCCTGGCTAAACACTTTGACCCAACATGCGAGCAGGCTACAGAACGGGTTAAACCAACTCGGCATAGTACGACAAACGTGGAGCAACACGCGGCTATCGGCCGAGCAATCTGACGTGCCGGCGCCAATCCTGGAACGGATAGATTCCACTCTTGCAGCGATTTCCGAGGCACAGGCGAAGCTGCAAACCGAGCGAACGGCGATATTGAATTTGCAGAGCCGCGTGGCTGAGGACTTAAGTAAATGCACGACGACGCTGGCCCAAATCGCTCAAGCGCAGCAGACAGCCGTCGCTGGGATCCTTGCGCCGAACGCATCGCCGATATGGAGAGTCGATCTGTGGCCGAATGCGATTCATGCACTGCCGAGGCATGTGCGCGAAGTCACGCATGCGCGTTGGTCCGATTTCGTTCGATATGTTAGAGAGCCGCGCGAGGGAAGCGGCTTTCATGCGGCGCTTTTTCTGGTATTGGCTTTTCTTTTTGCCGGCGCGCGTCGCAAAGTCCGAGGCTGGATGAAATCCGGGGCTCCGACTGCACCGGCGCTGGGCGTTTTCATGCGGCCCTTCTCTGCCGCGTTGGCCATAACGCTGGTTTATGCCACTTCACCATTCGTTGAGTTAGCCGCTTCGGTAAGACAAATTCTTCTTATCGCAGTGCTTGTCCCCATCTTGCGAGTCATTCAGCCGCTAGTGACTCGGTCGACCGCAGCTCTCTCATATGCAGTTTGTGTGGTATTTGCCGTGGAAATCGTGCGCCAGGCTTACACTAGGATACCGCTGATCGGTCAGACAATCCTCGTTGTGGAAAATCTCGCAGCGATTATTGCTCTGTTCTGGATCCAAAAAGATTATCGGCAAATCATTGCAGAGCGAGCCGAATCATCGCAAGCGGTGCTCCTTAAAGCAGCGCGATCGATAGTTTTGTCCGTTCTGATTATTTCGTTTCTCGCCGGAGTCGCCGGATACCTGCGTCTCGCGCGGCTATTGACTGCGGGCACTCTGGTCGGCGGTGTCCTCGCATTGGCGGCCTTCGTTTACATTCAGGTGTCTAGCGGCGCAGTCGCAGTGTTATTTCAGGTCTGGCCGTTACGTACGCTCCAGCTTGTCCAACATCATCGGGAGCTGTTGCAAAAGCGCATCTTTCCCGTCTTGGTCTGGACTGGCATTCTTGGCTGGTTGGCGCGTTACCTCGCTTATCTGGGGCTTTTAGATCCCGCGTGGTCACTGGTTAAAGCCGTGATCGGGACCAGGCTGGAGCGCGGTACAATATCAATATCAATCGGCAATGTGGTCGAATTCTTTTTGATTGTTTGGCTGGCCTATGTACTCTCTGCTTGCATCCGATTCGTCCTTCAAGAAGATCTCTATCCGCGCATAAACATCTCCCCTGGTATCTCGTACGCCGCCTCAAGCTTACTGAACTACATCATACTGGCCAGCGGCTTTATCGTCGCGCTCGGTGCGGTGGGTGTCGATTTTTCGAGAGTGACCCTACTTGCTGGTGCGTTCGGTGTCGGCATTGGCTTCGGCCTGCAGAGCGTCGTCAACAACTTCGTATCCGGCCTTATTTTACTCTTCGAGCGTCCGGTCCACGTGGGTGATGCGGTCCAGATTGGTGACTTGCAAGGGTGGGTGCGTCGAATCGGGATCCGCGCGAGTGTCGTTCGCACGCTTCAAGGGGCGGAGATCATCGTCCCTAACTCGCAGCTTATCTCAGAGCGGGTGACGAATTGGACCCTTAGCGATCAACTGAGACGCGTCGATCTGCCAGTGGGCGTGAGCTACGGCGCATCGCCCAAAAAAGTCATTGAGCTGCTTGAGAGTGTCGCACGGACGCATCGCGAGGTTTTAAAAAACCCTGCCCCTCGCTGTCTGTTCATGAGTTACGGCGATAGCTCAATCAATTTTGAGCTACGTGTGTGGGTCGACTATACCAATTGGGAGGCGGTCCAGAGTGATCTGACAGTCGCCATCTACGATGCTGTTAAAGGCGCCGGCATGAGCTTTCCGTTTCCACAACGTGAAATTCGGATCCTTTCCACTCAGGAATCCTTGCCTGCAGTTCAATCGAGCAAGACCGATAAGAAGAGCGTGTAACGACTTCGGGTCGGGAGAGCTTTTCGTCGGAGTAGTCAGATTGCTGAACGTTCGAAAATCTACGACAAACATGCGATCTGCTCAAATAGTTTAAGCCCCTGTCAGAACTGGGATTTTCGGAAAACCTCGGCAAGCGCTTGACCGCTATCGAACCTCGGCTATATAGCATCGGTCAGATAAGGATGACGTGTCAATTCTATCCGCCCGTCCCGATGGGCCTGATTCGTGCCAAGGTCCGTTGGCGAGCGTACCATAAAGAGGAGACTAGACACCGAACTATGCAGTCCTCCATGCTTCCTGCCAACTATCGAATCGGTCTCGTCGCCCCCTCGCACTACGATACCATCATCGAGATTTGCAAGATGGTCTACCCCACGGAGGAGCCCTACACTGTTGAAGAACTCGAAGATCATCGGCAGGTCTTTCCGCAAGGTCAGTTTGTCGCCATTGACGAGACGCATGGCTCGGTGGCGGGAGTCCACTTCACGCTCCGACTACAGCTGATGGATTTTCATATTGACGACCCGTGGGATATTCTCACCGCCGGCGGTTCTTTCCTCGATCACAATCCCAAAGGGACCACGCTTTACGGGGCGGACATTATGGTTCATCCCGGCAATCAACATCATGGAATCGCTCATGCGCTGACCGATCAGGCGCGGTTCCTCGTGGAGGAGGAACGACTCTGGCGAATGGTCGGAGCGAGTCGATTGCCCGGCTATGCAAAATGCTCCTCGACAATGAACATTGAGCAATATGTTGAGATGGTCCTAAATGGAAGGCTATTCGATCCCGTGCTGAGCGTCCACATAAAGGACGGATGGTCGGCGTTAAAACCGATCTATGGTTATCTGCAACATGACGAAGACAGCGCAGGGTGGGCCGAGGTCATACAATGGGTGAATCCTGCTTGCCCGCCACCTCCCGAATTTGAACTGCGAAACTTCTTGGCGAACTCGCTCGGTACCAATCGGAAGACTCCGCCGACTGTACCTGGAGCCAGCTGAAAACGGCCAACTACAACCCGATTGCGAGCAGCACAAATTCCAAGCAGCAACCGTGGCGAAGTTCATCGAGTTGGTTCGCCTGAATAACTCGAGAATTTAACTGCCGTCGACGGGTTTGAGGTTTCCTTGCTACAGACATTTCTCGTTAGCGAAACGAAAGCGAACTAGCGCGCGCTGGCACAAAATAGCCGTTTCAAAATCCGACGAGAATACGCGCTCGCTACTTCATTAACGAAGAGCGGGAAATCGTGCGTCGCGGATTCGTCGGCGGCATCGGAAATTGTGCGCACAACGGTGAACGGAACGCTGTACTCATGACAGACCTGGGCGACGGCGGCGCTCTCCATGTCGACGGCAGCAATGGTCGGTAAATGGCGGAGCAGATCGGCACGATCGGCGCGGTGTGCAAAAAATTTGTCACCGCTCGCGATGTCTCCCTTGATGGCTTTGGGTGATTGGATATGGAACGTGGCTCGCATGGCTTCGGAAACCGCTGCGGGCAGATCCTCTCGCAGGAAAGCCGCAGCAGCATCGAGCAGTTGGTTGCAGCGCTTTTCATCGCTCACAAACGAACTAACGCCTAGCAGGGGAATCTCGTAACGCGGAAAGAGTGGGCGCGCATCAATGTCGTGCTGCCAGAGCCGAGCCCCAATGACGATGTCGCCGACTCTGAGGCCGGGCTGAGCCGCTCCCGCAACGCCTGTGAACAGGATTTCGCTGACGCGGAAATCGGAAATGAGGTCCGTTGCCGTGGTGGCGGCCGCGACTTTGCCCCATCTCGAAAAGACTATGACTACGGGTGTGCCCCAAAGGTAACCTGAATGATAAGTCCGCCGGCCTTCGTTAACAACTTCAGAGCCCGCCGGGAGTTCCTTCAACAGCGTGTCGATTTCCTCCTGCATGGCGGCCATGATTCCGATAGGCATCGGGGTTTTCTCGCAGTTAGGTTTTCAACGGGCCAGGAGCGGCAATATTTTAGATCGGCATGTTTTATTCATCGCGTCGGTTCTTTCTGTCAGCCATCTGGCTTTTAATATGTGACCCGTTTTGCCGGATATTATTCTCGGGAAATGCGGCCTGCAAGCCGAGAGCGATCTGCTGTGCCGGTTTCTCTAAATAGGCCTTCGGTCCTTTATCTTGTGAACGAACGATTACATTGTAGCCCTTACGCAAGTTTCCAGCTCTGGTGTCATCGGTTTGGTTCGGTTTCTAAAAGCAATTCAAGGTAATAAGAGCAATAAATCCGATGAAGGCGTATGCTTTGATTCGATCAATGCTGCTCGGAAATCGTCAATGGGAGGAATTCGCGATCCTGCTCGCCCGCGTCTCGCTCGGAGTGTTCTTCGCCATTTCGGGCGGAAACAAGCTCTTCGTCGCCAGCCGCACCCGCCAGATGTATGAAACTCTCGCCGGAGCTGGAATACCGTTTCCGCATTTCATGACCTATTTCGTCTCCTCGGTTGAATTCATCAGCGGCTGCCTGCTCGTCATCGGATTGTTAACGACCGTATCCTGCGCTGCTCTTATCATCCAGATGATCGTCGCGATCACCACAGTCCAGATCGCGATGATTCCTAAAGGACTCTCGTTTCTCAATTGGCTCGACGAGTTACTGTATCTGCCCGAAACCATGTATATCGTCATCTTGATTTGGTTGATCTGCTCCGGACCTGGAAGACTCAGCGTAGATAGCCGGATTGCGCACGCATTCGGGTATCAGGACAGGCAAAACTGATCGCCTAGACATAGCGCTCGCATAACACGCATGAAATAACCCGTTGGGAGATCAAGGGTAACCTGCGGCGCCTTGACTTGATTGTAGGCGTCAAATACGGTGCGCGCCAAACAAAATTATTTGACTTGTGATATGTATGGCGCGTGCACATTCGAAACTTCGGACCAACCGGCTCCTCGGAAAACGACAGACCCGACAAACCCACCGCAGAAAAGATAGACGAGCAGACCTGATCGTCCCAAAAAATTGTTTTGACTTGAGCTAAGAAGAAAGAAGAAAAAGGAACCTGCGTAATGAGGGTAGAGCGAACCATTGTTAGTGTCGCACTGATAACTCTGGGGCTTTTCGCGCAGGGATGTTTACTCGGACCAAACTTCAAGCCCCCTCCAGTAAGTCTTGCCGACAAGTGGATCGAAGAAGGAAATAACTTGGTAGACCCTCGTGCAGCGGACCATCGAGATTGGTGGACATTGTTCAACGATCCCATCCTGAACGACTTGATCCAGCTCGCATACCAGCGAAATCTCACGCTGCAAAGCGCTGGAGTACGGGTCCTCGAAGCCCGCGCGCGGCTTGGAATCGCTATCGGCGAGTTTTACCCGCAACAACAGCAGGTCGGCGCATCCCTAACTCATAATCAAATTCCCGTATCGTTGCCGCAAAACATCGTTACCAACACTTACTGGTCAGGCCAATTTGGTGCTCAAGCCACTTGGGAGCTGGATTTCTGGGGTAAACTGCGCCGCGCCATCGAATCGGCCGATCGTGCGTTTTTGGCTTCGGTTGCTAACTACGATGATGTTCTGGTGACCTTGGTGGCTGATGTTGCCAGTGCGTACGTGAAGATTCGGACCACCGAACAACAAATCACCATTGCCCGTGACAACATCGCGCGCCAGCGTATCGCGCTGCGGCTCGCCACAGCCAAATTTCAGTTCGGCACCGTCGCCCGGCGTGATGTTTATCAGGCGGAAAATGTTCTAGGCGCTACTGAGGCAACCATTCCGCAGTTGAATATACAACTCGCGCAGGCAAAAGACGCACTCAGCGTATTGCTGGGCTCGCCTCCCGGGACGCTGGAGAAGCTCTTCTCGGGTTCCGACGCCATTCCAACGAGTCCGGAGCAGGTGATTGTCGGGATTCCCGCAGATCTACTCCGGCGTCGGCCCGACGTCCGGCGCGCGGAACTCCAGGCGGCCGCGCAGTCGGCGCAGATCGGCGTCGCCAAGGCCGACCTGTTGCCAACTTTTGCTCTGGTCGGCAATGTCGGCACGCTGGCGACCGATGTCGGCTCCAACAGTCTCGGCCATCTTTTCTCGCGCGGCAGTTTCCTGTACAGCGCCGGCCCGGGTGTGCAATGGAACATTTTGAACTACGGACAAATTACCAATAACGTTCGGGTCGAGGACGCTAAATTTCAGCAATTGCTCATCGACTATCAAAACGCGGTCCTCAAAGCGCAGCAGGAAGTGGAGGACGGGATTGCGGCATTTATCTACTCGCGCGAGCAGGCCAATTTTCTGCGGCAAAGTGTCAGCGCGGCTGAAGGTGCTTTGCGAATCGCGCTGCTGCAATATCGCGAGGGAACTGCGGATTTCACCACCGTGCTTACCGCTGAGCAAAACCTCTATCAAGCGCAGAACAGTCTCGTCCTTGCTACCGGAGGCATTGCTCTGGGGCTGATCACAACCTACCGGGCTTTAGGCGGCGGCTGGCAAATTCGCGAGGGCAATGACCTTGTCCCGCTCGAGACGCAACAAGAAATGCGCGAACGGACCAATTGGGGAACTCTGCTCACACCCGACTTGCTGAAGCCGCAAGCTCCGGGACTTCCTTCGTCTCAAGACCAGCGGTCGCCTGTGCAGCTGCCCGAATGGTAGGAGCCTCGTGCGGATTAAAGATGAGTAGCCGTTTGTGCTGACAAGGAGGATTTCGTAGGTGCAACGTGCGGTTTTATTCCTGATCTTCGTAACTCTGGCCGGACTCGGATGTCGCGCGGATCCGGGCAGTTCGACGCCGGTGCCGACGACGGTCAGCGTCGCCAAGCCGACCATCCAGGGCGTCACCGAATATCTGAGTTTCAGCGGCAATACCGCTGCGAGCGACTCCGTTACGCTAGTGGCGCGGGTCGAAGGATATTTGGATAAGGTCCACTTTAAGGACGGCGCGCCGGTCAAGGGGGGCGATCTCCTGTTCACGATTCAGCAGGATCAATACAAGGCGCAGCTTCAACAGGCGAACGCGCAGGTCGCGGCGCAAGAGGCAGCACTGGCGCATGCGAAAGAGGAGCTGGCTCGCTATACAGGATTGTTCAAAGAAGAGGCTGCGGCGCAAACTCAAGTCGACCACTGGCGGTATGAGAGAGACTCCGCCGCCGCGGCGCTGCTCTCGGCTCAGGCGCAAGTCGAGCTCGCCAAGCTAAATCTCGGCTATACCCAGATAAAAGCGCCCTTCGACGGCAGAATCGGTAGACATTTGGTGGATCCCGGAAATGTGGTGGGTGCGGCCGGGGTGCGAACGTCGCTGGCCGAAATAGAGCGCATCGATCCGCTGTATGTCTACTTCACGGTCAATGAGCGCGATCTGCTGCGCGTCATCGAGCACCGGAAACAAACTTCTGCGCCGCCCATAGCAGAGAGGCAGATTCCGGTGTTTTTCGGATTGTCCAATGAAGAAGGATACCCCCATGAAGGGCGCGTGGATTTTGCTTCGATCAGCGTCGCGCCGACGACGGGTACGCTGCAGGCGCGCGGTATATTTCGCAATCCGGATCGCAGCGTTCTCCCCGGTCTCTTCGTGCGCGTGCGTGTGCCCGCGCTGGAGAAGAAAGATGCGCTCCTGGTGCCGGGCGACGCCGTGAGTTTCGATCAGCAGGGTGAATACGTCCTGGTCGTCAACGACAAAAATATTGTCGAACGTCGAAGCGTCAAGACCGGCTCCCAGGTCGGTGGCATGCTGGTCATTGCAGATGGACTCAAACCCGCCGATCGGGTCATCGTGGAAGGCATTCTGCAAGCGATTCCGGGGCGGGCGGTGAAGCCGCAGCAAGCCGAAAAAATCTTGCCGTCGGCAGAAGGCAAAAAGAGCCCTGACTAAGAATCGTCGAAAGACTCGAGCGTTTGTGAATGATACCGGGCCACTTGTTCGCGCGATAAATCTGCTGCGTTTTCTTAATTAGTCAAACATAAAATCTGACCGTCATGTCGAAATTTTTTATCGAGCACCCGATCCTCGCCAACGTGATTGCCATTATCACGATCTTACTGGGCGCGGTTTGTCTGCTGCGTTTGCCGGTTGCCGAGTATCCCGAGATCGTGCCGCCGACGATCCGCGTCAGCACGAATTATCCTGGCGCCAGCGCTGACGTGGTGGCGAACACAGTGGGAATTCCCATCGAACAGGGCGTCAATGGCGTTGAGAATTCGATCTACATGCAATCAACCAGCGGCAGTGACGGGAGCTATGCGCTTACGGTTACATTCGCGGTCGGCACGGATCTGAACGCCGCGATCGCGCTCGTGCAGAATGCGGTGAACGGCGCGCTATCGCAGCTACCGTCGGAGGTTCAGAGCCAGGGAGTCAACGTCCAGAAAGTCAGTACCAATATTCTGCTGATCGGCAGCCTGTATTCGGATGACGACCGGTTCGATGAAACCTTCCTGAGCAATTACGCAATCATCAATCTACAGAGCCCGATCGCTCGTCTGCCTGGAGTCGGCCAGGTTCAAGTTCTTGGCGCCGGTCCTTACAGCATGCGGATCTGGCTCGATCCGGTCAAACTCAGAGCCTACGGCCTCACCGTAACGCAGGTGCAGAACGCGATTCAAAACCAAAACGTCCAGGTCGCGTCCGGACAACTCGGAGGACCCCCGGTCCCGGCGGACCAAGTTTTTCAATTCACCGTGACGACGCTGGGCCGTCTCTCCGACGTTTCTCAGTTCGAGAATATCATCGTCAAAGTGCAGCCGCCGTCCGCTGACCCTAGCGGCAACACTAAATCCGCCGAGGCGGGTCAAACGGCAGCCATCGTGCGCATCAAAGATATTGCGAAAGTCGAATTGAGCCAGGAGGCGTTTACTTCTTTTTCCGGCGTCAGTGGCAAAAAGGCCGCGCAGATAAATGTCTACACGCTGCCCGGCGCGAACGCGCTCACGGTGGCGCAAGAAGTACGCGCGTTGATGGCGCAAATGAGCCAGAAGTTTCCGCCCGGTCTCAAGTACACCGTGCTGCTCGATAGTTCGATGTTCATCAAAGACTCCATCAATGGTGTCTACATGGCGTTGATCGAGGCGGGGATATTGGTGTTGATCGTGATCATGCTGTTCCTGCAGAACTTCCGCGCCATGCTGGTTCCGGCAACCACTGTGCCGGTGACCATTGTGGGCGCGTTTGCGGCGATGGCG
>Ga0075434_100007041_pt1 | contig 10375 bp, 9 predicted proteins | sample RhiMethybrSRZTD3_FD_75298 | JGI IMG/M metagenome (GOLD analysis project Ga0075434, IMG submission 75298) | Populus rhizosphere microbial communities from Tennessee, USA - Rhizosphere MetaG P. TD hybrid SRZTD3 | ecosystem: Host-associated > Plants > Roots > Rhizosphere > Soil | place: USA...
GACCGGCCGCGTAATAGGTTCCCCTCTTGCTTGCTTCAACGCTTCCTCGAAGCGACGCGTCAGCGCATCATCGCGCGACTTCTCCGCTTCGATCGATTGTTCGAACAGCGACTCACGCCGCGCCGCTTCGGCGGCGAGAATTTTTTGCGCATCACTGAGCTCGGGCTTGTCGCCGCGCTCAGGCTCGCGATGCGAGACGATGCGACCGAGGTTCGTATCGACGACGAGGGTTGACCCGCAGCACGGGCAGGTGAGCTCCAGCTCGCTTTTCAACTTCGCCATGGCTGCATTCTAGCTGGTTCGTGGTTGGTGGTTGGTGGTTGGTGGTTGGTGGTTCGTGGTTGGTGGTTCGTGGTTGGTGGTTAATGGTAAAACCACGTTCAGCAACCATGAGTCCGAACACCATCCTGCCCGCACCAGCCATCACCACCACGAACCACGAACCGCGAACCACGAACCAATGACGGACTCACGATGGCGGCGGTTGCGCGTCGCCACCTATAACATCCACCGTTGCCGGGGCCTTGATGGCCGTACCAATCCGGGCCGCACTGCCGAGGTTATTCGGGCGGTCGACGCAGACATCGTCGCACTGCAAGAAGTGATCGGCGCCGGCCCCACCTCGAAGGGACATGCCGAGGAGCTCGGCGCGTTGCTCGGTATGGGATGGGTGATGGCGCCTGCACGGCACCTGCGGGGCAACCTATTCGGCAACGTGGTGCTCAGCCGACATCCCATCGTGCACCACGCCCACTACGACCTGTCCTGGAAGACCTGCGAGCCGCGGTGTCTGCAGCGCGTGGACGTCGCGATCGGCACGGACACGCTGCACTTGTATAACGTGCACCTCGGCACCGCGTTTCTCGAACGGCGCTATCAGGCCGCGCGTCTCGGCAGCATCGTGCACGATCGTCGCGTCGGTGTGCCGAAACTGGTGCTTGGCGACTTCAACGAATGGAGCCGTGGCCTCGCCACGAAGGTGCTCAACGAGCGGCTGGAGAGCATCGATCTGCGCGCACACCTCCGCCGCCGCCGGACGTACCCCGGCGTCTTCCCTGTGTTACATCTCGATCACATTTACTACGAGGGCAGCGTTGAGGTGATGGGACTGGAATTGCCGCGGACGAGGCGATCGTTGATGGCGTCAGATCACCTGCCGCTCGTCGCTGAACTGAAGATCCGATTCAGCTAGCCTTCTTCCTCGTATTCTTCCTCTTCGAGCGGAAGAAAACGAGTCGGCGGGCGCAGCGCTTCGCGGTAGTCGTAGATCGGCAGGTTCCGCACATGCAGCGGCATGACGCATCCCGGAGCCTTGTCTTCCACAACGACAGTCACCGGGCTCCCCTCGACTCCCTCGCGGAACGCAATGCGACAACCGCAAGCGAGACGGGCGTGCGTGAAGCCTTTCAACATGATGTTCGGATCATACTACAGCAGGGCCTTGATCTCCCGCTCGAACTGCTCCATGGTCCCGATGCCCGTATGCTTCTTTGCGATGATGCCGTCACGGCCGATGATGACTGAGACAGGAATTCCGAGCAGTGGGCCGAACGCATTCTGGACGTCTTCGCGCCCATTGCCGACGAGCAGCGGGTAGTTGACCTTGTACTCTTCGGCGTAGGGCTTCATTTTCTCCGCGGGATCATCTACGGAAAATCCGAGCACGACCAGATCGTCCGCGTATTTTTCCTGAAGCTCGACCAATGACGGGATTTCGGCTTTGCACGGGCCGCACCACGTCGCCCAGAAGTTCAAGAGAATCACTTTCCCTTTGAACGAATCGAGCTTCACGTCCACGCCGTTCATGTCTTTCAACTGGAAGTCGAGACGCGCAGGCTTGCCGACGGCAGCGGCGTCTTCAGGCTCGCCCGGAGAGCCACTCGTCGCGCCACCAGTGGGAGCAGTCTCGTCAACATGCTCGATACCCGGCGCGATCCAGATCAGCGCCAGCGCCAACGTCACGGCGCCCATTGCCAGCCACGCGGCCTTGCGCGAGAGATGCTGTTCGGGCTCCGGAGTCGGCGCAGGCTGCTCAGTGGCGGCGCGCTGTTCTATAGCGCCGCCGTCAACGAGGTCATCAACAAGCGGTCCCTGGGGGATTTCTGGCGTGTCAGACATGCGGTCCTCTGAAGCGACGAAATTTAACGGTCCGCTTCCTTCATCACGTATCGGGTGGCATCGACGAGTTGTCCACTCTCGTCCTCTGGTCCCACGAGCACGAACGTGGTGTTGTTCTTCGTCCAGATCTGCGAGCGGTGTCCGAACGTCACCAGTTCCGTTGGATTGCGCGTGACGCCGTTCAACACGAACAGCGATACATCCTCACCGTTGGCGGCGCGGTACATCACGTGCGGAATCAAACCGTCGGCGTAGAGACATCGTCGCGCGCCAACCAGCTGCAATCCGTCCACTGAGGGCGGCACGTGAATTTTCCATCCGTATTCGCGCGTGAGCATCTCCTCGACTTCGTGGGCGTCCATCACGGGAGGATTGCCGGCCACGAACAGCTTGAAGCACTTCGAGTGATCGGCGGTGAGCTGCGCCGCCAGCACGGCATCGGATCGGCGCGTCGCCAGCGAGAAGATCGCCGAGGCGGTGAACACGAGGAGGATGACGCTCAGCACGGTCGGCACGAGCGTGCGACGCCAGCCTGGAACGCTCGCGGCGCGCGCCTGCTCGTGCATCAGCGATTCGCATCGTGATCGCAATCCGGGCGGCAGCGGCTCCTCACGAAGACGCTGCGCATGATGTCGAAGAACGGCGTGGCAGCCGCGCTCGCGCGCCACGGCACTGCGACATGACGCGCACTGGTCGAGATGCCGCTCGACCTCTTCGCGGCGAGTGACATCGAGTTGGTCGTCCACGTAGGACGTCAACTGCTCGCTGACGTGACGACACTCACTCATCGCGACACGGGCACCTGTGCATCAGTCTTTGCCTGAGTCAGTTTCTCGTACAACTGCCGCCGACCCCTGGAGATGCGAGACATTACCGTACCGATGGGCACATCGAGCATCTTGGCAATTTCCGCATACGAGAATTCTTCGACGTCACGCAACCAGACCGCCTGGCGAAAGGCGTCTGGCAACCCGTCGAGCGCCTCTTTCAAGTCCACATCCATCGTGGACCGTATGAGCATCCGCTCTGGCGTGTCCACTTCGGCCGGGCCATCGGCCCTCGCCGCGAGCTCTTCGATGCGGTCGCTGTCCACGTCCGTCGCTTCACGGGCCGTGTCGCGGATCCGATTTCTCCACGTGTTATGGAGAATCGTGTAGAGCCACGCCCGCAGGTTCGTCCCCGGCTCGAAGCGATCCCGGAACCGCAGCGCCCTGACCATGGTGTCCTGCACCAGATCTTCCGCGTCGGCGCGGTTCCGCGTCAGCCGCATTGCCGTGGCATAGAGCGGCTCGAGGTACCCCAGCACCTCGGTACTGAACGTGTCGGGGGCTGCCCGCTGGCGACGTCCGAACATCGGCGGCCCTCAGGCCCCTTGGCTAGAACCCGAATGAGACGCGGGTTTATTCCTCAGGGGGTCAGATCTTGATTCTTTCACGTTCGCAAGAATCAGCATCTGACCCCCTGAGGCAGTATACCTGCCGACTGCCGGTGACACTCAACCGTCTCACTCTCAGGAATCGAAAGCGTTAAAGCCACGTGAATGTAGAAAACTTGCGGCCGATCAAAAGGAACTCATCGGTACATCCTTTGCTCACGCACGCGCATTCAGCGGTTTGCGACTGTACTGTGTCAGCAGTAAGATCGCCGCTCGCCCACCGGTGTCCATTTGACTGAGAGTCTTTCCCAGCGCAGTCGAGGGGCCGAAGCCAGGCAGGGCCGGACCCTGCGAAGGAGAAGTTACATGAGCCGCCTTTGCAGGGTGGCGTTCGCAATCGCGTTCGCGTCTGCGTTCGCTTTGACCGCGGAGCGTGCCGCGGCCCAGACCCCGTATATCCCGTACTTCGGCAAGAACCAGATCCGCTACGACAAGTTCAACTGGTACACGTACGAGACGGATCACTTCATCATGTACTACTACCCGGAGATCGAGCCGCATCTCGAGCGGATGGCCGGGTATGCCGAAAGCGCGTATCAGCACGTCAGCTCCGAGCTGAAGTACGACCTCGCGCACAAGATTCCGCTGATCCTGTTCCAGACGAGCAGCGAGTTCCAGCAGCAGAACGTGGTGCCTGGCGCCGCGCAGGAAGGCGTCGGCGCCTTCGCCGAGCCGACGCGTACCCGCATCGTCATGCCGATGGACGAACCGCCGGATCTCCTCTACCGGCTGATCGTTCACGAGCTCACGCACCAGTTCGACTACGACATCATTCCTGCCTCGCTCGTCCGCCGCGGCTCGCCGCTGTGGATTCACGAGGGCCTCGCCGACTACATGACCGGCGAATGGCGTCCGATGGACCTGATGGCCGTTCGCGACGCGGCAGTGGCCGACATCATCCCGAAGATGAGCAAGCTGGAAGGCTACAGCGACGTCGGCGGCGCGCGCATGATCTACAACCTCGGTCACGCCATCTTCGAGTTCATCGAATCGAAATGGGGCAAGGATGGTCTTCGCGCCTATCTGTTCGCGCTGCGCAAGTCGGTGATCGGCGGCGGTGAAGACGCCTACGAAGAGGCGTTCAAGATCACGGCTGAGGAATTCGACCAGCAGTTCGACAAGTACTTGAAGGATCGCTTCAAGCCGTTCCGCGATAAGGAACGGCCGGCCGATTACGGCCGCAATCTTGGACCGAATCCTGAGAAGACGCCCTATCGCGGTGTGTACACCGCGGAGCCGTCACCGTCTGGCGATCTGCTGGCGATCTTCACTGGCAACCGGCGCGACGGCGAAGGCGATATCGTCCTCGTCTCGCGGAAAGACGGCTCGGTCGTCCGCAAGCTGACCGCCGGCTTCGACAAGGACAAAGGCTTCGAGTACATCGTCACGCCCGGTGGTCGCTGGGTCACGGTGCCGTGGCTGACGTGGTCGGCAACCGGCGACCGTCTCGCCTACTTCGCCCGCACTGAGAAGTCGCGGACGCTGATCATGCAGGACATCCTGACGGGTGACATCAAGGACCGCATCGAGATGCGGACGCTCGATGAGCCCGAGTCGCCCGACTACTCACCGGACGGCAAGAAGGTCGTCTTCGCGGCGCTGCAGAACGGCGTCGGCGACATCTTCCTGGTCGATCTGGCGTCGCGGGAAATCACCAACCTGACCAAGGACAACTTCGCGGACTCGGCGCCGACGTGGGCGCCCGACGGCCAGTCGATCGTCTATATCGCTCGCATCAGCGGCAACGAGAAGCTGTTCCGCCTCGACCTCGCCTCGGGTCGCAAGACGCAGTTGACCTTTGGCACTCACGACGATGGAGCGGCGCACTTCCTGGATGAGAACACGCTGGTGTTCGCGTCAACGGCGACCGATCCGTCGCAGCCAATCGATCCCGACATCGCGCGCAACGGGAAGATCTACAACACGTGGACGCTGAGCCTGAAGACAGGCGAGTTGAAGCAGTACAGCGACGCGGTCGCTGGCAATCTTTACAACGTCGTGCTCAGGGACGGCGGCGGCCCGCCGCGCGTCGGCGTGATCACCTACTACAAGGGTGAGTACGAGCTGCACACGCTCGAACGCCGCGACCCGATCGTCACCGCGGCCTCGTCTGACTTCGGCACGCCGGGCCAGAACATCATCGACTTCCAGTCGCCGCTGTCGCACACGCTGGTGGCTGAGAAGAAAAAGAAGAAGGGCACGTTCGAGAAGATGTTCATGGACGGCCGTCCGCCAGTGAACGTCGGCGTCACGAGCGGCGGCGACATCTTCGGCGGATCGGCGGTGCAGTTCAGCGACGTGTTGGGCGACCAGCAGTTCAGCCTGTATGCGGCGTCGATCTCGCAATACCGCACGCTGTCACTGTCGTATCTGAACCTCGCGCACCGTTTCAACTACGCGATTCAGGGCTACTCGCAGACGCAGTTCTTCTACGGCACGCTCGAGAATGTGTTCTACGACCCGTCGTTCTCGGGCTACATCGATCGCGACTTCTCAGTCGCCACGCGCACCATCCGGGGCGGAACGGTGTTCGGTATCTGGCCGTTCAATCGCTATCGGCGCGTCGAAGTGTTCGGCGGCATGCTGCAGTACAGCGAGTCGTTCAACGATCCCGCGCTGCAGGAGTACTCGCAGCAATACCAGTTCGATCAGTTCGGACGGCCACTGCTTCGATCGGGCACCTACGTGCCGCTGGGCGTCAACTTCGTCCAGGAGACCACGGTGTTCCGCGAGTTCGGACCGCTGGCCGGCAACACAATGCGCGTCTCCTATGAAAACGCACCGCCGATCGGCGGCTCGCTCTCGCGGCAGACCGCCGACATCGACGCACGCTACTACCAGCGCCTCGGTGCGACGGGCCTGCTGGCTCTGCGCGCGCGTGCCTTCCGCAGCTGGGGCCTGGCGCCGGACTTCATGTATTTCGGCGGGAACTCGGAGATGCGCGGGTATGACTATCTCCAGTTCGTCGGCGATCACTCGGCGTTCTTCAACGCCGAACTGCGCTTCCCGCTCATCGAGGCGATGCTGACGCCGATCGGCATCCTCGGCGGTATCCGTGGTGTGTTCTTCGCCAATCTCGGTGGCGGCCACTTCCAGGGCCAGGACTTCAAGTGGTTCTCGAACAGCTCCCAGCTGTACACCCCGATCGTCGGATATCGTCCGATCAACTTCACGCAGCAGGAGCCGATTTACGGGGAGCCGAGAACCGTCAGCGGCTTGCGGCTCGTGGATGCACGCGCGTCGTACGGTCTCGGGCTCGAAACGTTCGCGCTCGGCTTCCCCATCCACTTCGACTACTCGTGGAAGACGCTGTTCAACAAAGACTGGGAAGACGTGCGATTCGCAGCCCCTTGTCAGTTCGATGGCCAGAGCGAATGTGGCGGCAGTTCCAATTTCCGTAAAGGGAAGTTCACCGTCTGGATCGGCTACGACTTCTAGACCGGTTGGTGGTTCGTGGTTGGTGGTTGGTGGTCTTCATTGCCACCGGCCGCCAACCAGCCCGACGCATACCACTAACCACTAACCACGAACCACCAACCTCAAAATTTCTCGAGGCGCAGTTCGCTCTGCTCGAGATCCATCGACACCCGATAGGGCGCGAGGAACTTGTGTCCGACGATGCCGCCAAGCTGGAAGCCGAGGAGCAGGCTGGGCGCGCGGAGGTTGAGGACGACCAGCGAGAAGTTGCGGTACTCGATGCGGTCGAAATCGAGACTCATGCCGGGCAGGAGGAACGCTTCGCGATCCCAGCCCGACGTGCCCCACACCCGCAGCGGGATACGGCGGAACGGTGACGCCGGCAGCGTCTGCGCCGTTTCGGAGCTAATCGAGATCACCTCGCCGCCCGTATCGACGACGAAGTAGGTCGGGTGCTTCGAATTGAGCAGCCCGCGCACCATCGCGAGACGATGGACGCGCATCGGCAGCTTGATGTCGGTCGTGACTGACGGGAGCTTGCGACCAATCGTCAGCAACCGCTTCTGGTAGTCGATCATCATCGACATGCCGATCGACAGCGGCGAGAACGATTCACCCTCTCGCTTGGGGATGCCGCGCAGCGCAGGGTTCTTGATCAGGATCGGCAGGTTGCGAATCTGCAGCGTGCCGACCTCCAGCTCCTTGAGTTTTGCCAGCTGTAGACCACGCAATCCCACTTCGCCGACGCCTGCGCTCAGGGTGTAGGTGATCGGACGAATCCGCTCGCGTTGCGCCGTCTCACGGGAGATGACGGTTTCCTCAGACCCGGTGTCGAGGATGAAGTCCTGAAGCCGGCCACCGTTCACTTTCGCCTGGACCACGATCTTGTCCTGCTTCAGCGTGAACGGGATCGTGTGGAGCATGTTCTGGTCCTGTTCGTCGATATCGACTGGCTGGCTGTCGCCGAAGGCATCGAGGAACTCGACCTGTGCGCGTGCCCACGCAGCTTTCTCGCTGCGATCCTTGTTGGGAAGCAGATTGATGTAGTTCCGGTAGGAGTTGGCCGCCTGCGCGAACTGGTGCGTCCGTTCGTAGATATCGCCGGCCAGGGCGTGAATGTCGCCATCGCGCGGTGCGGTGGCCGACGCGGCGAGCGTCATATCGAGGGCTTCGCTGAGACGGCTGGTCGCGGCGAGCGAACGTGCGACGCCAAATCGCGCGCGCGAGGAATTCGGGGCAAGTGCCAACGCGTCGCGGTAGGCGCGATCGGCCTCGTCGAAGAGTCCGGCCGACCACAGCGCGTCGCCGTAAAGGGCGACGGCTTCGGGATCACTTGGCGCGAGCGACTTCAGTGTTTCGGCTTCGCGTCTGGCGCGTCCGAATTCGGCGACCTTCAGAGATGTGCGGACGGTGCCTTTACGGGCGCGAACGGCCAGCTGAGGGTCGGTGCTCTGCGACGCTTGATCAAAGGCCTGCAGCGCTTCCTGATACCGCGTTTCGTCGTACAGCAGCGTCGCGAGCTGCAGCTGCAGATCGGCGTCGGAATCCGCGGCGCCGCGAACGGCCAGCGATCCTCCGATGAGTAGTGCGAGTGCGATGACCCGCGCGCGAACGCGCGACGATCGAGTCTGACCCGGTACACGGCGCAACGTCCGCATGGTCCCACCCTTATTGGAACGTGGGCCCCGCAACCCACCCCGCCTATTTGTGAAAGAACTGCGCGTTCACCGGAATGAAATGCTTCCACTTCTCCGGCGTCTCGTCGAGGGCAAAGATGGCCTCGACCGGACACGCCGGCACACAGGCGCCGCAGTCGATGCACTCGTCGGGGTGAATATATAGCATGTCCGTGGACTGAAACTCCGGCTCGTCCTTGCGCGGGTGGATGCAGTCAACAGGACAGACGTCAACGCAGGCGGTGTCCTTCGTGCCGATGCACGGTTCAGTGATGATGTACGCCACGAAAAAATGTCCTCGAAGGGCTCGAAAGGTAGCTTGCAACCGAGGAGTATAACTCTAGCCTTGGCGGTCCAGGCCGTGCTCGTCTGCACGGTTCTGCGTCCGGCAGCGCAACAGGCTGGGCCCTCGGCTCCGCTCAGGACAAGCTGGCGCGAAGCGCCGGAGTACGTCCGGCTGTTCGCTCCTCCGGCGCAGCAGGCCGCTTATCGCGCGTACGTGTCACCTGTGGGGCTCGAGGCGACACTTAAAGCGATCACCGCCGACCCCGCCGTTCTGCATCCGCCCGGCGCCTGGACGCCGCAAGCCATGATTCCGTACGACGCGTTCGGGTTGAGCGGCAGCTACAATCGCTGGAAAGTGGCTGGCCTGTATCGAAGCCGGCGCGCGCAGGTGGCCCGCGGGCCGCGTCTGGACCAGGGAGAGCTCGAGTCCTGGACGCTCATCGCGCCGTACCCCGACGAGGCCTTACAACGCCTCGAGACCGGCACACTGATCATCGTCCTTCGGATGCCCTCGGACTGATGCGCGTGTGATTCGCATAGCCTCGTCGCTCACGAATCGGATCTTCATCGCCTCGACACTGCTGGCGATCGTGTCGCTCGGGCTCGCGTTCTATTTCGTCAACGCACGAGTCTCGTCCGAAGCCGAGGCCGATCTGCGCCGCAGCCTGACCGAGGCCGCAACGCTCGTCGATCTCCGCCGCGAGAATCTCACCGACACGTTTCGAACGATGGCGCGGCTCGTCGCGGATATTCCGAAGCTGAAGGCGTCGATGGCCGATAACGACGCAGCCACCGCGCAGCCGGTAGCCGACGAATACCGGCAGCTCATTTCGGCAGACCTCCTGGTGCTGACCGATCCGCGCGGCAACGTCCTCGGTGTCTCCGGTGGCGACGCCGAGCCGATCCTGCGACTGGGCGAGCCAACGAAGCCGCTCGAGGAGATCTCGACGTTCGTGCCTCGCGCGCGCGGCCTCCTCGAAGCGATCAGCGTTCCGGTCGTCACGCTCGACGGCGACCCGCCGCTGATCTTTGGTCGCCTCACCGTCGGGTTCTACATGGACGACCGGCTCGCCGCGCGCTTCAAGGAGTTGACCGGCACCGAGGTCGCGTTCGCCTCGCAGGGCAAGATTCTCGCCTCGTCGCTTCCACGTGAGGCGCGCGACACGCTGGCCGGTGTGCTCGACGCCCCGGGAACGGCACCGCTCACGATCGGCGATCAGGAGTACCTGTATCTCTCGCAGCCGATGCCCCATCACGGACGAACGGCCACCCCCCGGGGCGAGGTTCCGGTGATGATGGTGCTGCAATCGCGCACCGAGCGCCTGTCGGTGCTGAACTCGCTGCGCCTCGGGCTCGCTGGTGCGTTGATCATCACGATTCTTCTCGCCACGCTTCTGAGCTACTTCGTCGCTCGTACCGTCACGCTTCCTCTCGCCGCGGTGAC
>Ga0075434_100007043_pt1 | contig 10374 bp, 10 predicted proteins | sample RhiMethybrSRZTD3_FD_75298 | JGI IMG/M metagenome (GOLD analysis project Ga0075434, IMG submission 75298) | Populus rhizosphere microbial communities from Tennessee, USA - Rhizosphere MetaG P. TD hybrid SRZTD3 | ecosystem: Host-associated > Plants > Roots > Rhizosphere > Soil | place: USA...
ATACGTCGTCGGCCAGGCCGTGAAGGTGACGCGCCTGATCCCGAGCGCGTCGTGATCAAGAACCTGGAACCTGGAATCTGGAATTGGTCGACGGTCGTGGCAACGCATTCCAGATTCCAAAGTCTTCGTCCCTGATTTCACGGGCGCCGCTCGATCTTCACCGACCGAAGCTCGATCCGCGTATTCGGCGTCTCGCCCGTGCGGGGCGCCGCCTCGATCGCCTCCACCGCCGCCATCCCGTCGACCACGCGGCCGAACGCCGTGTAGACGCCGTCGAGCGCCGGCGACGCGGCGGTGCAGATGAAGAACGACGTCGTCGCGCTGTCGACCGCGTCGCCGCGCGCCATCGAGACGATGCCCTTCACGTGCTTCGTGTCGTTGAACTCCGGCGCGAGGTTGTGCACCAGCTTCTGCTGCTTCTCGCCGAGCGGCGCGGCGCGCGAGGCGAGCGCGCCGGTCTGGATCACGAAGCCGGGCGCGACGCGGTGGAAGGCCATCCCGTTGTAGACGCCGGCGGCGGCCAGGCGCATGAACTGCCGCACGGTGTTCGGCGCCTTGTCGGTGAAGAATTCGATCGCAATCGGTCCGGCGCTGGTGTCGAGCACCGCGCGGTAGGCCGCGAGCTCGGACGCCGGTTCGTTGACGAACGGCTCGGCCGGCGTATCGCGAATCGCGACGTGCTTGATCTCGATCCGATCCGTCGTCAGTCCCTTGTCGTCGACCGCCGCCTCCGAGATCTTCTGCAGCACGTCGATCCCGTCCGACACGTGGCCGAACACCGTGTACTGATTGTCCAGCGCCGGCTGATCCGCGAGGACGATGAAGAACTGAGATCCGGCGCTGTCGGGCCTGCCGGGGACGAGCACGGCCGCCACCGATCCGCGCGTCATCTTCGGCGCGCGCGCCTCGGCCTTGATCGCGTTCAGCCCGCCCGTGCCGTACTGCGCGCGCTTCGACGGATCTTTTGTCAGCGGATCCCCGCCCTGCACCATGCCGTACTTGATCGTGCGGTGGAAGATCGTGCCGTCGTACGCGCCGTCGGCGGCGAGCTTCATGAAGTACGCCGTCTGGTTCGGTGCGCTCTCCGGCGAGAGATCGATCACGAACGCCCCGGCCGACGTCTCGACGACCGCCTGCTTCGGCGGCGATTGGGCATGCAGGGCGAGGCTGTCAGCCTCGCCCCGGCGGCCCTGAAAGGATCGCCCGACAACGAGGACCGCGACCGCCACGACGATGATGCGCTTCATGGACTCATGACGCCGGCGCGTCGATGATGCGGCGCGCGTGCCAGATGTAGTGGAACGCCGAGACGAGCGTGATCGCGAGCGACAGCCACACGCCCAGGTCCACGACCGCGGAATGATAGCCGAGATAGTTGAACAGCATCGCCGCCACCGCGGTGACGATGTAGGTGGCCGTCGCGATCTTGCCGTAGATCGACGGCCGGAACGTCCGCGGCCCGATCGCGAGGTTCACGATTGCCACCGTTGCGACGATGACGACGTCGCGGCTGATGATGCAGATGGTCAGCCAGACCGGCAGCCGGTTGGCGAGGTTCAGCCCCGGCCACGTCAGCACGACGAACGTCGTGACGAGCAGCAGCTTGTCGGCCATCGGATCGAGCCACGCGCCGAGGCTGGTTTTCTGCCGCGCGAGCCGCGCGATGAGCCCGTCGAGCGCGTCGGTCACGCCGGCGACCACGAAGACGACCAGCGCCCAGCCGAGCAACCCGTACACGACGAGGATGACGAACGCCGGGATCAGCAGCATCCGCAGCAGGGTGAGCTGGTTGGCCGCGGTCAGCGCGCTCATCGCAGGCCCGCAAGCGCTCCGACCTTTTCAATCGCGTCGATCGCCTCGGCGCCGGTGACCACTTTCGAGGGACGGAATGCGTTGTTCTCTTCGGTCTTGAGCAGTCCCGCCGCAACGGCCATCGACGCGGCCGGGTACGCGAGGTGGCTCGCCGACAGATCGCTGAACTTCAGCCGCGCCGACTGCCACTCCCTGGTGCGTCCGGGGTTCTGCGCCTCCACGCGCGCCAGCAGGCGCCCGATCGCCTGCGCGAGATCGACGCGGCGCACGACGGTCCGCGGCTGGAACGCGTGGTTCGCGAACGGCTCCATGACGCCCGCGCGCGCCACGGCGACGATCCACGTCGCCGCCCAGTTGTTCCGGACGTCGGTGATCAGTCCCGCGTCGCCACGGCGCCCGCCCTGCAGCAGCGGCGCGAGGCGGATGCCGATGAGCGCCGCAAGATCCGCGCGCGTCAGCTGCGGGGCGTCGTCGATCGCGCGGTACTCGGCGGGAAGGCGCGCGAGCTCGGCACGGGCGCGCAGATCCGCCACGCGCTTCTCGACGTCGGCGTTCGGCTCGATGGCGAGCGAGCGGGCGTAGACCTCCTGCGCGCCCACGGTGTCGCCGCGGCTCTCGAGGATCTCGCCGATCTGCCCGAGCGAGCGCGCGTCGCCGGGATCGAGCGCGCTCGCGCGGCGAAAATGCTCGAGCGCGGCATCGAGATCGCCCTTCTGCCGCTCGACGGCGGCGAGCTCGCGGTAGAGAAAGGGGCTCTCCGGCGACGCGGCGATCGCGACGGTGTAGGCCTGTACGGCTTCGTCGAGGCGTCCGGCGCGGGCCGCGTCGCGCGCGCGCGCAATCCCCTGCTCGGCGTTCCGGAATTTCAGCACCTCGACGCGCCGCGCGAGATCGGTCTGCGACGGATCCGCGGCGAGCGCGGCCGAGAAGGCCGCGAGCGCTTCCGGCTCGCGACCGACCGCCAGCAGCGATTCGCCGCGGCCGAGGAGCGCCGGTACGTCCGCGTGCTGCGGGCTCAGCTCGAGCGCGCGATCGAAGTGCGGCAGCGCCGCCTTCGGGTCCTTGCGCGCCAGCTCGAGATAACCGAGCGACGTCTCGGCCGGATAGAACTCCGCCGCCGCGTGGAGCGCCGCCGAGAACTCGCGCTCCGCCGCTTTCAGATCGCCGCTCTGGAAGAACGCCCAGCCGCGCGACTCGAGCAGCGCGGCGGCGCCGCCGGCGAACGACGGCGGGACGGGCGGCTGCGCGTACTCGGGGAACTTCGGCGCCGTGACGACGGGCGCCGGCACGATCTTCGGCGCGCACGCGCTGAACGCGAGGAGCGCGGCGGCGAGGAGCTTGCGCATCGGGCAGATATTATCTCGCGGGGCGCTGCGTGGACGACCCCGAGAGGCGGTCGGCGAGCCGCCGCGGGACGTCGGCGACGATCGACACCCGGCCGTCGCGCGCCTCGTGCTGCACGACGTGGGCGTGGCGATAGAGCCGCGCGATGCGCTCGCGATCGGCCGCATCGTCGGGATCGAAGGTCAGCGTGAGGCGGCGGACGTCGAGCGCGAGCCGCGACGTCATCGTGTCGACGATCTCGTCGACGCCCTCGCCGGTCAGCGCGGAGACGCAGAGCGCCGACGGATCGAGCTCCGTCAGCCGGCGGCGCTCGTCGGGCGTGAGCGCGTCGCATTTGTTGTAGACGTCGACGAGCGGGACCTCGGCGGCGTGGACTTCGTCGAGCACCGCCCGGACGGCGGCAATCCTCCGCTCCCGATCCGGCGCCGCCGCGTCGATCACGTGCAGGATGAGATCGGCCTCCGCCGTCTCCTCGAGCGTCGCGCGGAACGCCGCGACGAGCGCGTGCGGCAGGCGATCGATGAAGCCGACGGTGTCCGACATCAGCAGTTCGCGGTTGTCGGGCATCCGTACCTGGCGGACGAGCGGATCGAGCGTGACGAACAGCGCGTTCGACGCCTCAGCGTCCGCCTTCGTCAGCCTGTTGAAGAGCGTCGTCTTGCCGGCATTGGTGTAGCCGACGAGCGCCACGGTCGGGACCGACGCCTTGTGGCGCCGCTCGCGCAGCTGCGCGCGGCGCTTGCGCACCTGATCGATGTCGTCGGAGACCGCGTGAATGCGCGCGCGGATGCGGCGCCGATCGGTCTCGAGCTTCGTCTCGCCCGGCCCGCGCGTGCCGATGCCGCCGCCGAGCCGCGAGAGCGCGGCGCCTGCGCCGACGAGCCGCGGCAGCAGGTACTTCAGCTGCGCGAGCTCCACCTGCAGCTTGCCCTCGCGCGTTCGCGCGCGCCGCGCAAAGATGTCGAGGATGAGCTGCGTGCGATCGATGATCTTGCGCCCCACTTCTTCTTCGATCTGCCGCAGCTGCGCGGGCGTCAGCTCGTTGTCGAAGATGACGACGTCGACCTCCGTCTCGGCGGCCGAGGCGGCGAGCGTCTCGATCTTGCCGGCCCCGAGATACGTGGACGGATCCGGCTTCGGACGCTCCTGCAGCACGCGCAGCACGACGTCGGCGCCGGCGGCGTCGGCAAGGCCGGCCAGCTCCTCGAGCGATCGCTCCGCGTCGTGGCGGCGCGCGCGCCCGGCAATCAGGCCGACGAGCGCCGCGCGCTCGCGTCCGCCTACGCGCCTTCCGCGTTCATTCCGCTGTGCAGCCATGCCTCAATCTCGTTCCAGCCGATCGCGCCGGCGCGCACGAGCGCCGGCGGATCCGCGGTCGCGTCGACGATCGTGGACGGCGCGCCGCCCGGCGCCGGCCCCGTGTCGATCAGCAGATCGATCCGCGATCCCAGCGTACGCTCGACCTCGCCGGGATCGGCCGTCGCCGCCGCGCCGCTGACGTTCGCGCTGGTCGCCGTCACCGGCCTGCGCGCCGCCCGGCAGATCGCCCGCGCCACGTCGTCGCGCGGCACCCGCACGCCGACCTTGCCCGTTCCACCGTGCACCTCCGCCGCGAGCGCGCGCGGCGCGGCGACGAGCAGCGTGAGCGGACCCGGCCAGTAGCGCTCCGCGAGCCGGCGGCCGACCGCGGTCAGCGCGCCGAGCCCGGCGACGACCTGTTCGACGTCGGCGGCGACGAGCGGGAGCGCCCGCTCGCGCGCGCGCCCCTTCACGGCGAACAGCCGCGCGACGGCGTCGGCCGAGAACGGATCCACGGCAAGGCCGTAGAGCGTATCGGTCGGAATCGCGACGACGCCGCCGCGGGCGATCCAGGTCGCCGCTTCCTCGATCGCGTCGCGCTGCGGCGCCAGGCGGTCGACGAACACGCGGCGCACGTCAGTCCACCATCGCCGCGCGGACGACGAGCGCGAGGAGCGCCATCACCGCGGCGTCGAGGATGAAGACGACGCGCAGCGACGCGCCGCCCACCAGGCCGGCGACGAACGGGCTGCTCGCCATCCCCACGAGCGACGCGCTCGTCAGCACGCCGAATCCGGCGCCGTGCGCGTGCGACGGAATCACCGCGCCGGCCTCGCTGAAACTCGCCGTCATCGCGGCGCCGATGCCGATGCCGAGCACGGCCGAGGCGACGATCATCAGCGCGACGATCGCCGCGGCCGGCTGGACCCGCGCCGCCGGGCCCGCCGCGGTCATCAGCGCCGAGCCGATCGCCGCCGCGGCCGCGCCGCCGGTGATCACGATGCGGCTCGAGTATCGCTTCAGCAGCTTGCCGCAGAAATGATGGCCGAGCGCGCCGGTCAACGCCATCACCGAAAAGAGCGCGCCCGACACGAGCGCCACGTTCGCCGGCGCCGTGCCGACCCGCTCCACCCAGAGCGGCAGCACGGGGCCGAAGCTGCGGTCGACGAACTGCAGGCCGAAGATCACCGCCATCATCAGGATGAAATTCCGGAAGGCCAGCACGTTTCGAAACGTCACGCGCCCGGTGTCGGCCTGCTGCGGCACCGCGTGCGTCACGCGCTCGTCGTACATCAGATACACGACAACGAGACCGACGGCGTAGAACATCGCCGTCGCGAAGAACGCGCGGCGCAGACCGGCGGCTTTGGCGAGCGCGCCGCCGATGACGGGGCCGACGGCCGGACCGATCCGCTGCGCCGTCTGCACGACGCCGATCGCGTTCGGCATCCGATCGCGCGGCGCCGATTCCGCGGCCATCGCCACCGACAGCGATCCGTAGCCGGCGAACAGCCCCTGCACGGCGCGCAGCGCGAGCACGTGCCACGCGCGCGTCACGTAGCCCATCGCCGCCATGAGAATCACGAAGCTGATGAGCGATCGCTCCACCATGATCTTGCGCCCGTAGCGATCGCCGAGACGACCCCATGCCGGCGCGAGGAGCGCGGTGAGACCCGGTGTAACGCCGAGGCTCAGCCCCGTCCACATCGCGACTTCGCCCACGTCGGTGACGCCGAGCTGCGCGATGAACAGCGGCAGGAACGGCATCACGAGCGTGAAGCCCGTGTAGCCCATGAAGCTCGCGACCGTGATGGCGGCGACGTTGCGGCGCCACGCCTCGTCGTTCACGGCAGGCGCCCTCCGCGATCGGCAGTGGCTGACCGATTACCGGAGCGGTGCGGCGCGATCAGAATCGTATCTTCACGTCCGTGTCCGGCGCGACGTGGATGCTGTCGATGAACCGGATGCGGTGCGGCGTGTTCTGCATGATGACGGAGCTGGTGCGCGTGCCGTCGCCGAAAAAGCGCACCCCGCGCATCAACGTGCCGTCGGTCACGCCCGTCGCGGCGAAAATGATGTTCTCGCCCGGCGCGAGATCCTTCGATCGGTAGACGCGCTTGAAGTCCGTGATCCCCATCGCGCGGCAGCGCTCTTCGTGCTCCGGCTTGTTGACGACGAGCCGCGCGAAGATCTCGCCGTTCAGGCACCGCATCGCCGCCGCCGTCAGCACGCCCTCGGGCGCGCCGCCCGTGCCCATCACCGCGTGGACGCCCGAGCCGACGACCGCCGCGGCGATGCCGGCCGACAGATCGCCGTCGCCGATCAGCCGGATGCGCGCGCCGGTCGCGCGGATGTCGTCGATGAGCGTCTTGTGCCGCTCGCGATCGAGCACGATGACGACGAGATCCTCGACGTTGCGGCCGAGGCTGCGCGCGATGTTCTGCAGGTTCTCCTCGACCGGCGCGTCGAGATCGACCGCGTCCCTCGAGCTCGGCCCGACGACGAGCTTCTCCATGTAGAGGTCCGGCGCGTGCAGCAGGCCGCCGCGGTTCGACGCCGCGAGCACGGCGATCGCGTTCGGCGCGCCCGTCGCGCACAGGTTCGTCCCCTCGAGCGGATCGACCGCGATGTCCACCTCGTCGAACCGCACGAGCTTCAGTCCGTGCAGGTTCCTCGCGTTGACGAGGCCCACCTTCTCGCCGATGTAGAGCATCGGCGCCTCGTCGCGCTCGCCTTCGCCGATGACGATCGTCCCGTCGATCGGGACGGTGTCCATCACCTTGCGCATCGCCTCGACGGCGACCTGATCGGACTTGTGGCGGTCGCCCTGGCCCATCGTGTGCGCGCACGCGATGGCCGCCTGCTCGACGACGCGGAGGAATTCGAGCGAGAGGTCGGAGTCCATGGAGGCGGCCGCGCTACGCGGTCTTCGACGCCTCGCGGTACGGCGGAAGCTCGCACCGCGTCGGCCGATCGGTTCGATAGCCGAGCAGGTAGTCGGCCTGCATGATCTTGTGGATCTCGCGCGTCCCCTCGTAGATGACCGCGCCCTTGCAGTTGCGGTAGAAGCGGCCGACCGGATACTCGTCCGAGTAGCCGTTCGCGCCGTGGATCTGGACGGCGTCGGCCGCCGCGCGCTCGGAGGCGACGGTCGCAAACCATTTCGCAAGGCCTGTCTCGCGCGTGTTGCGCAGTCCCTGATTCTTCAGCCAGCCCGATCGCAGCCAGAGCAGGCGCGCCGCCTGATAGTCCGACTCCATCTGCGCGATCATCTCCTTCACGAGCTGGTGCTGGCCGATCTCGACGCCGAAGGTGTGGCGCTCCTTCGCGTACTTCACGCTGGCGTCGCGGCACGCGCGAATCAGGCCCGTGGCGCCGGCCGCGACGGTGTAGCGCCCCTGGTCGAGCGCGAACATCGCGATCTTGAAGCCCTCGCCCTCGCGCCCGAGCAGGTTCTCCGCCGGCACGTCGACGTCGTCCATCTTGAAGAAGCCGGTGTTGCCCGCGAGGATGCCCCACTTCTCCTTCATCGGCCCGCTCGAGAAGCCCTTGACCGTGCGCTCGACGATGAACGCGCTCAGCCCGCCCGGGTCGCGCTGCTTCTTCTTCTCGCCGTCGGTCCACGCGATCACGATGAAGTGATCGGCGACGTCGGCGAGCGAGATCCAGCTCTTCTCGCCGTTGAGCACGTACCGATCGCCCTTCTTCACCGCGGTCGTCTGAATCGCGCGCGCGTCGCTGCCGGCGCTCGGCTCGGTGAGGCCGTAGCCCGCGATCTTCTTGCCCTGCGCCTGCGGCACGAGATACCGCTGCTTCTGCGCCTCGCTGGCCCACGTCAGGAGCGTGAGGCAGTTGAGGCCGGCGTGGACCGACATGATCACGCGCAGCGACGTGTCGAGGTACTCGAGCTCCTCGCTCGCGATGCCGAGCGCGATGTAGTCCATGCCGGCGCCGCCGTACTCCTGCGGCACCGAGATGCCGAGCAGCCCGAGCTGCGCCATGCCGGAGAGGATGCGATCGCGATCGAAGTGGTGCCGGCGATCGTTCTCGCGGATGAACGGCGCGACGTTCTGCGCGCCCCACTCGCGGATGGATTGTTCGAGCAGCCGGTGCTCGTCGTTCTGCGTGAAATCAATCATGGTCCGGTAAGTCGTGTGGCTCAGGCCGGTCGGGCGGGTCAGGTGTGTCGGCCAACGCTCGCGGCGAACGTGCGCGGCCGGCCTGCCTCACCTGGCCTCCCTGGCCATGGCGCGCGAAGCGCCGAATCGTATCACGCGCGGCGGGCGACGTGCACGGGCGCGCCGCGCCCGAGATCGAGGCGCGCGGCGGCGCTCGCGCCGTTGGCCGCCACCTCGAGATGATCGGTGCTGCCGAACAGCGCGCAGATCTCGCCGTCGCCCGCGTCGGCGTACGTCGAGACGACGCGCGGCACGGCGTGCTCGCCGACGCGGATCTCGAGCGGTCCCTCGGCCAGCCGGTCGAACGTGCGCCGATCGATGTTCGTGATCAGGTTGCCGAAGCGATCGACGCGCAGCACCTGGCCGTCGATGTGATCGGCCGCGACGTCGGCCTGCGGGATGTCGAGCCGGTGAATCGCGCCCGCCGGCCGGCCGAGCGCGGCGAGGTCGATCCCCTTCGCGAGCCAGGCCGCCGCCGGCGCGAAGCGATCGCGACCCTCGAACGTGCGACTCACCGTCGGACGCGCGTACTTGCGCTCGGTCAGCTCGACGACCTTCTTCGCGGGATGCTCGTCGAGGACCGAGGTGAGCACGCCGTTGTCGGGCGCGACGAACTTGTAGTCGCCGGTGTCCGCCGCGACGCCGCGGCGCGTCGATCCGACGCCGGGATCGACGACGACGAGAAAGATCGTGCCGGCAGGAAAATATTTGTAGGAGGCGGCGAGCTCCAGCGACGCGCTGAGGACGTCGTGCGGCGGCAGGTCGTGCGAGATGTCGATCAGCGTCGCGTCCGGGCAAATGCCGAGCGCGACGCCCTTCATCGTGCCGGCGTAGTGATCCTTCGTGCCGAAATCGGTGAGCAGCGCGATGACCGGCCGGGACATCTGCCTCTAGCTTATCGAAAACGATACGCCGGCGTTACGCGGGCTTGCGGAAGAGAATCTCTCGGAGGTTGTTCTGCAGCAGGAAGGAATCCGACACGCGCAGGCCGGGGAACAACCGGATGATGTCGCGGTTGAGCAGGATCGCCCCTCGTCCGCGCAGCGCCGCGTACGGCCGATGCTTCAGGTTCACTTCGTCGACGATGATGAACTTGGTGTAGCGCGTGTCGCGCGGCGGGGCGGTGCCGAAGAAGCCGAGCAGCGCGCCGTCGGGGCGGAGCACGCGCGTCAGCTCCGCGGCGAGCTCCTGCGCGGCGGGCCGGTCGAGATAGTCGAACACGTCCCAGCACAGAATCCCGTCCACGCTGCCTTCGCTCATCGTCAGGCGGCGCTTGAGGAACGCCGGGAAGTCCTCGAGCTTGTTGTCGCGGATGTGCCGATCGACGTCGGCGAAGATGTCCTCGACGAAGATCTTGCAGCCGAGCTGTTCGCCGAAGAAGCTGACGTTGCTCCCGACGACCGGACCGAGGTCGAGCAGGACGGGCGATTCGCGCGACGTGAGGCAGGAGAGAAACTTCCGGAGCGCCTTCGTCGCGAAGACGGGATCCTCGCCCGCGTCCGCCGGCATGCCGTGCGGACGGGCGTCGGGTTCGTTCTTGCGCGGCGCGAGGCGGTCTAACAGTCCCACGGGGGCGGGGATTCGGGATTGGGGATTTGGGATTCGACGGGGCTCAGCGTGCGCGAATCACGAACCGCGAATCCCGAATCCCGGCAATCGTCAGGCGCCCACGCGCTGCGGCGCGTTGGCCGACTGCTGCTGCGACGACTGCTGCTGCGCGGCGGGCTGCGGCTTCGCGCTC
>Ga0075434_100007045_pt1 | contig 10373 bp, 7 predicted proteins | sample RhiMethybrSRZTD3_FD_75298 | JGI IMG/M metagenome (GOLD analysis project Ga0075434, IMG submission 75298) | Populus rhizosphere microbial communities from Tennessee, USA - Rhizosphere MetaG P. TD hybrid SRZTD3 | ecosystem: Host-associated > Plants > Roots > Rhizosphere > Soil | place: USA...
GAAAAGTAGCGTAGCAACGAGGCGAGGGGCATCTGCCTTCTTGATCCTTCCTCCGGCAAGCCCGCCGCGGCATGCGGCGAGGCGACGGGAGTTTACGGGTTTTGCGGGACCGTGGACACCCTCTCACGGACTTTCGACGAATACGCGGTGCCGGCGCACGGTCTCGTTCCCCCACGCGTCGCGCGCGCGGATCTCGATGATGTTCCAACCTTCCTTGGTCAATTGCACGGGCTTGGTGAAGGTGCCGTCGACGTAGGTTTTGACCTGCTCGCCGTTGACTTCGATCCGCGCCCCGGGCTCGCTGCGGCCGGCGACCATGAAGATACTACCGTAGGTCTTGACCTCGTCGAGATCGAGCTCGGGCGGCGTGGTATCCCGTTTCTCGCCGGCGGCGCTGCGCGAAGAGACGACGCGGAACTTCCGCGGCTGGCTCCAGGGCCCCTGCAGGCCGTCGGCGCCGTAGGCGGCGATTCGCCATTCGAAGCTGCCTTCGCCGCGCAGCCCCAGCGTGGCGCGCGTCTTGGTGCGGTTCTCCGCATCGATGACGTTGTCGACGAAGAGGTGGTTGCGGGAGACCTGTAGGGCGTAGCGGGTGGCGCCCTGAACGGGGGACCAGGAGAGGACGAGCCGCCGCGTGCTGTCGAGGTCGAGGGCTTCGTCGTCGCCGGGAGTCAGCGGCTCGGGCCGGCTTGGCAGCGGCTTGGGCTCCGAGAGCAGGTCGCCCGTCTGCACCACCTGCTGCAGGGCGCCGACTTGCCGCGTGAGCCCGCCCTGCGAGGCGACCTCGACTCCTCCGTGATAGGCGCCGAAGCGGCCCTGGCTCGTCTCCTTGTCCACGGCCACGAACGCCTCGGACTGCTCGCGCACCCGCGCCGTGGCCCGCGGCGTCCGCACGTTGTTCGTCTTGTCGGAGGTGCTGAGGTTCACCCAGCCGTAGGCCATCTCGATCGCCTGCTCCGCGCTGCCGCGGGAGCCGGAGCTGCCGGGCGCGACGATGAACTGCGTGTTGGGCCGCACCGTGTAGAGGCTGCCGTCGAGGAACATGATCTCGGCCGAGCCGCTCTCCGAGGTGCGCACGTAGTCGCCGGGCTGCAGTTGCACCCGGCTGCGCGCCTCCTGCCAATCGCCGCCGTCGCCGCGCCGGTACTCCACCTCGCCCTCGACGACGACGAACTGCGCCTGCCCGGCGGCGCCGCTCGGCGACAGCGCGTCGAGGATCGACAGCAGCACGTAGCGGCTGCGCTGGCCGTTCTCGAAAGCGCCGGCGAAGTCGCCGGCCGTGAACTTGGTGCGGGCCTGCTGCAGGCTTTGCCGGGCGGAGGCGTACTCGCCGGCGAACCGGGCCAAGCGCTTCTCGCCTTGCAGGCGCTGAAAGAGCCCGGCGGCTTCCTCGATCACCGCCGCGGCGTCGCGCCGCTGCGCCTGGCGCTCCCAGGCCCGGAAGCCGACGACGCTCAAGCCGACGAGCGCCAGGACCAGCAGCAGGAACCCGAGGCCCCGAAGGGTGTCGACAGAGATGCTGTACCAATCCCTGCGCGGTTTGGCAGCCTTCCTGGCCGGCACTCAATTCCCTTTCATGTAGGAAGCTCAATATATCACGGCTTGCCCGGCCGGCGCGGCGCTGCTAAAGTTTCGGGTCCCTCCGCGGAGGGGAAGGAGTCCATTCATGCTCAAGCTATTCCGGGACAACCTCAAGAACCTCGCCTGGATCCTCTGGGTGATCATCGCGCTGTTCATCCTCGGGCTGGCCGTGCAATTCGGCGGCAACATCCGGGGAGCGAACAGCTCGGGCGCGGCGGCCACGGTCGGTCATGAGACGGTGTCGCGCGCCGAGTTCCAGCGCCAATACCGCCAGATCCAGAACCTCTACCGCCAGGCTTACGGCGACCAGCTCACGCCCGAGCTGGAGAAGCAGATGCGCCTGCCCATCCAGGCCCTCGACCGGGCGGTCAACCAGAAGATCCTGATCGCCGAGGCGCGGCGGCTCGGGCTCACCGTCAGCGACGCCGAGCTGCAGGACCGCATCCTCAAGGAGCCGGCCTTCCAGGACGAGCAGGGCCGCTTCATCGGCGAAGAGAGATACCGGCAGGTCCTGGCGCAAAATCAGCTCAGCCCGTCGAGCTTCGAGGACGATCTCCGGCAGGAGCTGCTCCTCCGCAAGCTCAGCGACGCGCTCTCCGCCAACCTCTACGTCAGCGAGGACGACGTCCAGCGGGCCTACCGCGACCAGGTCGAGCGCGTCAAGATCCGCTACGTGCAGCTCCCCAGCTCCCGCTTCGCTTCCGAGGTGCAGATCCCGCCGGCCGAGCTCGCCGCCTACTTCGAGGCCCACAAGCAGGAGCTCCGGCTGCCCGAACAGCGCGAGGTGGCGTATCTGCTGGTCGACGCCGGCCGCTTGGCCGACCAGGTGAAGCCGGCCGACGCCGAGCTGCGGCGCTACTACGACTCCCATCAGGACGAGTTCAAGCAGGAGGAGCAGGTGCGGGCTCGCCACATCCTCGTCATGGTCAACGACAAGCGCAACGACGAGCAGGCCCGCCAGCGTATCGAGGAGGCGAAAAAGCGCATCCAGGGCGGCGCGGACTTCGCCGCCGTAGCCCGCGAGTTCTCGGAGGATCCGGCCTCCAAGGGCAACGGCGGCGATCTCGGCTACTTCGGCCGCAACCGCATGGTGAAGGAGTTCGAGGATGCAGCCTTCGGCGCCGAGCCCGGCAAGCTGGTGGGACCGGTCAAGTCCTCCTTCGGCTATCACCTCCTGGAGGTGACTGACAAGCGCCCCGGCGGCCTGCGCCCGTTCGAGGAGGTGAAGGAGCAGATCCGCGCCCGTCTCACCGCCGAGCGAGTGCAGCAGCTCGCCGAGGCCCGGGCCAAGGAGCTGGCCGGCCGGCTGGCCAGCGACAAGCCGCGCAGCGCCGCGGACCTGCAGAAGCTCGCACAGCAGAGCTCCGGCGTGACTTTCGCCGAGAGCGGCCGCTTCGGCGCCCAGGATCCCATCCCCGGCCTCGGACCCAATCCCGCCTTCAGCACCGCCGCCTTCTCGCTCAAGAAAGGCGAGGTCTCGCAGGCGGTCCAGGTGCCTCAGGGATGGGTCATCCTCTACCTCAAGGACATCTATCCGTCGCGCACGCCCACGCTGGCCGAGGTCGAGCCCCGCGTGCGTTCGGCGGTGGCCAGGCAGAAGATGCAGCAGGCGGTCCTGCACAAGCTCGAGGAGGCCCGCCGCCAGATGGCCCAGGGCAAGACCCTGGATCAGGTGGCCGCGGAGCTGGGTGTCGAGGCGAAGGAGACGTCCGAGTTCGGCGGCCAGGGAGCGATCCCCGGCATCGGCAACAATCCCGAGCTGGCGAGGGCTGCCCTGTCGCTCCAGGCCGGCCAGGTCGGCGGGCCGATCGCGGACGCGCAGGGCGCGCTGCTCTTCCAGGTGACCGACCACAAGGGGTGGGATCCGAAACAGTACGCCTCGAACCGCGAGCAGACCCGCGCCACCCTCATGCAGGAGAAGCTGGCGCGCCTGCAGGCCGCGCTCATCGCGCAGCGCCGCCGCGAGCTCAACGTCACCTACGACCGGCAGCTCTTGGAGCAGCTCGGAATTACGCCGGAGCAGCAGGGGTAGGGTGGCCACGACCCTCCAACCCGGCGCCGCGGTGACGCCGGAGCGGCCCGCTGCATTGGACCAGACGACCCTGAACGCCTACCGGCGGCTGGGGTTCCTGCTGGCGGATCTGGACCCGATGCACCGCCTCGAGCCCGAGCGGCAGACGGGGCTGGAGGACTGCGATCCGGCCACCGCCGAGTACGCGCGCCGGTATTACTGCGGCACGATCGGCGTCGAGTTCATGCACATCCAGGACGCTGCCCGCCGGCGATGGATCGAGGAGCGGATGGAGTCTGAGGCGCCGGGCTTCGACCGCGACCGCGTCCTCGACCTGCTCATCCGGGCGGAGACCTTCGAGCAGTTTCTCCAGTCCCGCTACCTGGGCACCAAGCGGTTCTCGATCGAGGGCGTCGAGGCCCTGCTGCCCTGCCTGGACCAGATGCTGGAGAGCGCGGCGGAGCACCGCACGGGCCAGGTGGTGCTCGCCATGAGCCACCGCGGCCGGCTCAACGTCATGGTTCACACCGTCCGCCGGCCCGCCGCCGAGATCCTCGCCGGCTTCGAGGACGTCGATCCGCGCAGCATCCTGGGGGGCGGCGACGTCAAGTACCACATGGGGGCGACGGGCGATCACGCCGGCCGCAACGGCCACACGGTGAACATCCACCTGGTATCGAACCCGAGCCATCTGGAGGCCGTCGATCCGGTCGCAGTCGGCCGGGTGCGGGCCAAGCAGACGCGCCTCGGCGACACGGAGCGGGAGAACGTCTTTCCGATCGTCCTCCACGGCGACGCCGCCTTCGCCGGCCAGGGCATCCTGGCCGAGACGCTGAACCTGGCGGAGCTCCACGGCTACCGGGTGGGCGGCACGGTGCACGTTATCGTCAACAACCTGATCGGCTTCACTACTGAGCCCCGGGCGCTCCACTCCTCGCGCTTCGCCTCGGACGTGGCGCGGCGCCTGCCCGTGCCCATCTTCCACGTCAACGGCGAGGACCCCGACGCCGTGGCGCGGGTGGCGCAGCTCGCCGTCGACTACCGCTACGCCTTCAAGAGCGACGTGGTGGTGGACTTGATCGGCTTCCGGCGGCACGGCCACAGCGAGGTGGACGACCCGACGATCACGCAGCCGCTGCTCTACAAGAAGATCCAGGCCCATCCGCCGCTGTGGCGGATCTTCGCACGGTCGATCGGCTTGGCGGACGGTGAGGCGGACCGCCGGGCCGAGGCTGTCCGCGCCGAGTTGGACGCCGCGCACAAGGCGGCCGGGTCGATCGAGAAGAAGCCCACCCTGCGCACGCTGCCGGCCTACTGGGACCGCTACCGGGGCGGCTGCTGGCTGGCGGACTACGAGGTGCAGACGGGTCTGCCGCCGGCGGAGATCGCCGCGCTGACGGCGCCGCTCACCACGGCGCCGGAGGGTTTCCACGTCCACAAGAAGATCCAGGCTCTGCTGGCGCAGCGGGCGGAGATGGGGCAGGGCAGGCGGCCGCTCGACTTCGGCATGGCCGAGGCGCTCGCCTTCGCCTCGCTGGCCAAGGCGGGAACCCCCGCGCGGCTCTCCGGCCAGGACAGCCGGCGCGGCACCTTCAACCAGCGCCACTCGGTGCTGATCGACGTCGAGAACGGCTCCGAGCACATCCCGCTGCAGCACGTCGCTCCCGATCAGGCGCGCTTCGAGGTCTACGACTCGATGCTCTCCGAGGCCGCCGTCCTCGGCTTCGAGTACGGCTTCAGCCGCGATTATCCCGAGACGCTGGTCTGCTGGGAGGCGCAGTTCGGCGACTTCGCCAACGGCGCCCAGATCGTCATCGACCAGTTCGTCACCGCCGGCGAGGACAAATGGGGCCTGCTCTCCGGCGTCGTGCTGCTGCTGCCGCACGGCTACGAAGGGCAGGGGCCGGAGCACTCCAGCGCGCGCCTCGAGCGCTACCTGCAGCTCGCCGCCGAGGACAACATCCAGGTCTGCCAGCCGTCGACGGCGGCGCAGTACTTCCACATGCTGCGCCGGCAGGCGTTGAGCCCCTGGCGCAAGCCGCTGATCGTGATGACCCCGAAGAGCATGCTGCGCCACAAGGATTCCTCCTCGGCCGTCGAGGACCTGGCCCGCGAGCGCTTCCTCAAAGTGGTTCCCGACTTGGCAGTCGAGGGAGCGCAGCGGGTGATCCTCGCCACCGGCAAGATCGGCCATGAGCTCAGGCGGGAGCGCGAGCGGCGGCAGGACGCCGCGACGGCGGTCGTCTTCCTCGACCAGCTCTATCCCTTCCCGGAGGGTGAGCTCGCCGCCGAGATGGCGCGCCATCCGCAAGCCCACGACGTCGTTTGGGTGCAGGAAGAGCCGGCGAACATGGGAGCGCTGTTCTTCGTGCAGCCGCGCATCGAGCGCCTGCTGCGCCGGCCCATCCGCTCGGTCAAGCGCTCGGCCTCCGGCAGCCCCGCCACCGGCTCGGCGAAGGCCCACACCCTGGAGCAGCAGACGCTGCTGGCGCTGGCGTTTTCGATCGGGGGGTGAACCCGCGCTGCGAAACTCCACCATACCTTCTCCCGTAGTGGAGGGCGGAGGTGACGGAACATGTTCGCCGGACTCTTCCTGCTCTTCGTGATGGCCTGCGCCGCCTTCGTGGCCTTCGCGCTGCTGGCCGGACTGTTCAAGCTGGTCTTCAAAGTCGCGCTGTTGCCGGTGGCGCTGGCCTTCGGGATGTTGAAGCTGATCCTGGCGGCCGTCGGGATCCTCGTCGGGCTGGCGCTGTTGGTGGTGGTCGGACCGGTGCTGCTGGTTGCCGGCTTGGTGCTCCTGCCCCTCGCTCTGCTCGGCGGCGTGGCTTGGGTGGCGATCAGCGCGGTGACGTAGCCACGACCCCAGGCAGCTCGGTCACGAAGTCAGCTCCGAAGGCGCGCGACGGCGTCCAGGCTCCCGGTTGCACCTTGCCGGCCAGCACGCGCTCGGCGCTCTCCACGGCGGAGATGGCCGTGAGGCGGTAGCCTTCCGGCGTCTCGACGGTCGCGGTTACCGTCCGTCCGGCGGCGTTCCGTACCTCGCCCCAGAGATACATACGCCCGCTCTCCCGCTGCTCCGGCGACGGCCCCGTCACCCGCCGCTCCACCCAGCGCTGGGCGAAGCGCTTGACCGGCTTCCAGCCCGCCAGACGCAGCAGGGGAGCCAGCCGCTTCAGGCGCCGGATCCTCGCCGGCGGCGCGCCTGAATAGACGCGGATGTTGGGGATGCCGGTCGAGTGGTAGGCCGTCGACACGTCGCCCCAGGGAATGGTCATCGCCCAGCGACGGCCGGCGCGGCCGCCGAAGTCGATCTCTCTCGCGTCCCAGGCGATGGGCACGGGCACGATGCGGCCGTTCTTGCGGATCGCGCCGGCGTGGGGGAGGCTCTCGATCATCGTTTTCAGCGTGCCGCGGCTGGTGCTGCCGCCCGCGACGTAGAAGGCGAGCGCGAGCTCGGTCGCGTCCGGCAGGGCGGAGGCGAGCCGCGCGGCGAGACAGTCGCTCGGCACCACGTCGAAGCCGACGCCCGGCAGCAGAGCGACGCCCGCCCGGCGCGCCTCGTCGCCGCGCGCGAGGACGGCTTCGAAAACCGGGATCTCGCCCGTGATGTCGAGGTAGTGGGCGCGGGTGGCGAGACAGGCGGCCACCATGGGCGCGCTGGTGTGGAGGAACGGTCCGGCGCAGTGGAGCACGGCCTTGACGCCGTAGAGCTCCGCCGCCGTGCCCTGGGGATCGTCGAGCGAGAAGGCGCGGCTCGCGAGCCCGAGCTCCCGCGCCAGACGTTTCACCGCCTCGGCGTTGCGTCCGGCGAGGATGGGGGAGAGCCCTCTTCGCACCGCCTCGCGCGCCACGAGCTCTCCCGTGTAGCCGTTGGCGCCGTAGATCATCCAAGTCATGGGGATGGCCCGCCAGCGTCGAGCCGGCCGCGCAGCGCCTGCAGAGTTTCCCACAGACGATCGAACCGTTGCTGCAGCTCGCCGTGGGTAGCCGGCGTCATGCCTGCGAATTGCCGCGCCTGGAGCGCGCGCCCGCGGCCGAGGACGCGGATCTCCAAGTCCGTGTACTCGGGCGCCCAGAGGTTGACCGGCAGCTCCTCCAAGCGGGCCGCCGCGAGCCGGCCGGCGAGCTCGGCAAGCTCGGCCGCCGGCAACCGCGAGCGTCGTGGCCCCTCGTTCGCCGGCGACGGGAAGCGCCGCACGGAGAGCTCGCCGCCCTCGAGGGAAAGGTTCCATCCTGTTTCCGCGCCGGGCGGCTCGCTCTGGCGCAGGACGTGGATCGCCAGCAGCTCCGGCGACAGCTCGCCGCGGGCGATCTTCTCGAGACCGTCGGTGAGCGAGGAAGCCTCGGTGCCTGATCGGCCCGCCTCCTCGGCCATCTCGAGGATGCGCCCGGCCAGCCGGGCCAGCTCGGGAGACTGGGGTCCGGTGGCGAGCTGGATGACCTGTTTGGCGAGGCCGTCCAGAGCCAGCCGGACGCGGCAGACGAGCTGAACCTCCTCTTCGCCTTCGCCATACGTCTCGTGAAGGCGGGGGAACCCGGCCGCTTTGAAGTCGCGGAGGAGAGAGACCACCTTTTCCCGCGGCAGCACGAGCTGCCGTTCGCGGTTCCAGATCCCGACGCCGCTGCCGAACACGACGGCGGAGCGCAGCTCGTCCTCCCGGCGGCACTCGGCGTCGATGCGCAGGTCGGTCCAGGTCTGCCGTTGCAGCGCATGGTCCAGGGCGCGTTCGAGGGGCGCGGCGCCGCTCGCCTGCGCACCGGCCGCGGGTTCCACCGGCCGGCGCGGCGGCTCGGCGCAGCCGGGCAGCGCGAGTCCCAGAAGCGCAGCAGGCAGAAGCAGCCGGCCGCACGGGTTCGGCCGAATCATGGCGAGGTTCATATCATAGGGAGTACTTCCAGAGAGCCGCCGGCGTTGCCCGCGCGACCTCACCCCAACCCCTCTCCTAAAGGAGAGGGGCTTTAGATTTGCGGAGGTAGAGGGCGTCTCGACCGCAATCGCTCCGCTGCCTCCGTGATCGCTTTGAGCAGAGCCTCTGGATCTCGGGAGACCAGCTCGTTGGGGAATCGGAGGATCGTGTAACCAAGAGATTGGGTCGCGCGGGCACGAAGCTGCGGCAGCAGAGGAGGCAGGGGTGAGGTCGCGCGGACAAGGATGGTCCGAGCCCGACGCTCCTCAAGGCAGGGTCGCTTCCCTCACCTGGCGCGCCTGCTCTTCGACGAACTCGCGGAGCTTCTGCCGCAGCCCGGGACGAGTGTTGGCCAGGATGCGCACCGCCAGCAGCGCGGCGTTGACCGCGCCGGCCTTGCCGATGGCGAGCGTGCCCACCGGCACGCCGGCCGGCATCTGCACCATCGACAACAGCGAGTCGAGGCCGTTGAGCGCCTGGCTCTGAACCGGCACGCCGAGGACGGGGACCAACGTGTAGGCCGCAATCACGCCGGCCAGGTGAGCGGCGCCGCCGGCAGCGGCGATGATGACCTCGAGGCCCCGCTCCTCGGCGCCGCGGGCGTGCTCGGCCGTCAAGTCCGGCGTGCGGTGCGCGGAGAGGACGTGGCACTCGTGAGGCACGCCGAAGCGGGTGAGCATCTCGTCGGCGTGGCGCAGCGTCTCCCAGTCGGACTTGCTACCCATGATCACGCTGACCAGCGGCCCGTTCTCAGAGCTCATGTTGGAATCCGCGAAAAAAGGTAGAGCGCGGCGGCCCGTCCGGAGGTATAATGCCGCCTTCAGAGACCGCAATCGCGGGCGGAGCTTAGCATAGGGAGTGATGGCGCCCGATCGCCATGGGCCTGTAACGTGAAGGTCGTAGGGTCCACTTGGCCGGACTACCGTCCTCGCATAGACTCTCGCCCGCCCGAAAACCTGCGCACGAAAAGGAGGGTTTCACCTATGGCGCGTGTCCGTTCCAACCGCACTTGGGTCTGGGTCCATGCCCTGACGGCTATGCTGGTCGTCTTCGGGCTGGCCGGCGCGGCGTTCGCCCAGACCGACGTGACCACCAGCCGCATCTCCGGTACCGTCGAAGGCGCCGATGGCGCTCCTCTGCCGGGAGTCACGGTAGAGGCCACCAACAAGGAGACGAACCTCACCCAGGTCGCCGTCACCGACGCGGAAGGCTTCTACCGCGTCCTCAACCTGCCGACCGGCGTCTACAAGGTCACGGCCAGCCTCGACGGCTTCGCCACCGCGACCGCCGACAACATCCGGCTGCTGCTCGGCTCGACCCCGACGATCAACTTCACCCTGCAGAGCGCAAAGGTCACGGAGTCCATCACCGTCACCGCCGACGAGCTGCCGGTCGTCGAGGTGACCAACACGCAGGTCGGCACCACCATCCAGACCGAGCAGCTCAAGAACCTGCCGAGCGCCGGCCGCGACTTCAAGAACCTGGTGCTGCTGACCCCGGAGAGCCGCCTCGACTCGGAGCGCGGCAATCTGTCGCTCTCGGGCGAGCGCGGCATCAACACCAGCATCACCGTGGACGGCGTGGATTACAACAACGCCTTCTTCGGCGGCGCCGTCGGCGTCGCCGAGGGCCGCGCCCCGCTCTCCATCTCCCAGGAGTCGATCAAGGAGGCCAACGTCGTCACCAACGGCGCCTCGGTCGAGTACGGGCGCTCGGGCGGTGGCTTCGTCAATCTCATCACCAAGAGCGGCACCAACACGCTGCACGGTTCGGGCTTCTACTTCAAGCAGCCGAAGAGCCTGATCTCCAAGTTCCCCGCCGTGGGTCCGACGCCGGGCCGCGATCCCAACGACCAGAACAAGGATCAGTACGGC
>Ga0075434_100007049_pt1 | contig 10372 bp, 10 predicted proteins | sample RhiMethybrSRZTD3_FD_75298 | JGI IMG/M metagenome (GOLD analysis project Ga0075434, IMG submission 75298) | Populus rhizosphere microbial communities from Tennessee, USA - Rhizosphere MetaG P. TD hybrid SRZTD3 | ecosystem: Host-associated > Plants > Roots > Rhizosphere > Soil | place: USA...
GTTGCTCCGCTACGGCAACAAGGAGCAGAAACGCAAATGGCTGCGCCCGTTGATGGATGGCGAGATCCGCTCCGCCTTCCTGATGACGGAGCCGGCGGTTGCGTCCTCGGATGCGACCAACATCGAAACCCGCATTGAGCGCGATGGCGATCACTATGTCATCAACGGCCGCAAGTGGTGGTCGTCGGGTGTCGGTGATCCCCGCTGCAAAATCGCGATCCTGATGGGCAAGACCGATCCGAAGGCCCCGCGTCACCAGCAACAGTCGCAGATTCTCGTTCCTCTTGACACGCCCGGTATCAAGGTCGAGCGCATGCTGCCCGTATTCGGCTTCGACGACGCACCGCATGGCCATGCGCAAGTGCTGCTTGAAAACGTCCGTGTCCCCGTTGCCAACCTGCTGCTTGGCGAGGGCAGGGGCTTCGAGATCGCGCAGGGGCGCCTCGGCCCCGGCCGCATCCACCACTGCATGCGCACCATCGGCAAGGCCGAGGAGGCGCTGGAGAAAATGGTGAAGCGGCTGTCCTCGCGCACTGCCTTCGGCAAGAAGATCATCGAATATTCGATCTGGGAGCAGCGCATCGCGGAGGCCCGTACCAATATCGAGATGAACCGCCTGCTTTGCCTGAAGGCTGCCGACATGATGGACAAGGTCGGCAACAAGACCGCGCAGCTCGAGATTGCCATGATCAAGGTCGCAGCCCCCAACATGGCGCTGAAAATCATCGATCAGGCGATTCAGGCGTTTGGCGGCGCGGGCGTCACCGAGGATGCGGGGTTGGCGCGTGACTACGCCTCGATGCGTACCATGCGTCTCGCCGACGGTCCCGACGAGGTGCATAACCGCGCCATTGCCAGACTTGAACTTCGGAAGTATGCAAACGCTCCTGTGCACTGAAAGGGAGCGCGGCTAACGCTCCCGATGCCTCATTCCCTGATGGTCCGAAAACCAGAGCGGAATGAGGGACGATAAGATCAGGGAGCGTGACCGTGCCCGAGGGCGTCAGGAGAGACGAGGAATTTTCCGGTACGCGGCCGGTCGAGGAGCGGCATCGAATCGACGAGGCGAACCTCGACCGCTGGCTGCGCAGGCATGTCGATGGCTACGCCGGACCCCTGACTGTCCTGCAATTCAAGGGCGGCCAGTCCAACCCTACCTATCGGCTCAATACGCCGGGCCGGTCCTACGTGATGCGTAGAAAGCCTTTCGGCAAATTGCTGCCGTCGGCGCATGCGGTCGATCGCGAATTCCGGGTCATTTCCGCGCTCTCGAAGCAAGGGTTTCCTGTTGCCCATACCTACGCGCTTTGTATGGACGACAGCGTGATCGGCTCGGCCTTCTACATCATGTCGATGGAGGAGGGCCGCGTGTTCTGGGATCCCACGCTGCCGAGCCAGACTTCCGATGCGCGGCGCAAGATTTTCATCAGCAAGATCGAGACGCTGGCACATCTGCACAATTTCGATCCCGAGAAGATCGGCCTTGGCGATTTCGGCCGGCCCGGGAATTATTTTGCGCGGCAGGTCGACCGATGGACCAAGCAGTACCGTGCGTCCGAGACGCAGCATATTCCGGAAGTCGAAAAGCTCATCGAATGGCTACCGCGCACGCTGCCCGAGCAGAAGCGCGTGTCGATCGTCCACGGCGACTATCGACTCGACAACATGATCTTTCATCCGACGGAGCCGCGCGTGAAAGCGGTTCTGGACTGGGAGCTCTCCACGCTCGGCGATCCCATGGCGGACTTCACCTATCTCCTGATGCAATGGACCATGCCGGGCCTGGACGGAGTCGACCTGAAGGCGCTCAACATTCCGAGCATGGAGGAGGCGGCGCAGATTTATTGCATCGTCGCGAAAACGGCGGTGCCTGATCTCAACTGGTATTTTGCTTACAACCTCTTCCGCCTCGCCGGCATCACCCAAGGCATCGCGGGCCGCATCCGCGACGGCACCGCGGCGAACGCGAAGGCGATTGAATCGGCCAAGCGCACCGTGCCGCTGGCAAAGGCCTCCTGGGAATACGCGCAGAGAGCCGGCGCCGTGTAGTATGAAGGCCAGGCAACGCTGGCGGCGGACTGCTGCTAGTGCGGCTCGCGAGAGTAGACGGGTCGCGTTTTCCAATGACAACCCTGGCGCGCGCCGCCAGGTTCCTTGGGCCGCACACTCTCCTTGCTCCCGCCATGCTTTGGTCATACCGGGCCGGAAGCGTTGCTCGCAGGACTGACTCGCGGGACTGACGCCGTTCATCGAAGCGTAAATCCGCCGGCTATGCCGATCCGGATGACATTGGACTTGCGACAGGGAGCGCCGATGCAATCCACGCTGAACCCACCACGCACCGATCCGCACGACCTGCTGGAGATCGCGCCTGATGTCGTACTGGTGGCGCGCGCGGAACATGAACTCTCCAAGCTTGCGCGCGACGTCAAGCGGCGTCCTCCCCAACCGCAGCCTCAAATAACTTCGGACTCTTCGGCGGGGTCGTCGGTCCCATCCGTCGATACGACGTTTCGCGCATCCGCCACCAACCACGGTCCGTCGCTCGCCGCGCGAGCAGTGCGGGGTCTGGTCGGCCTGTTGCTGGCCCTTTGTATCGGGATAGCGGCTGTCGCCTGGAAGACCTATGGCGAAGTGGCTGGACAGGTGGTCGCGGGCTTGCTGCCGGAGTTCGCCGCGAAGTCCGTTCCGCCCGCAGAGAGTCAGGCGCTTGCCCAATCGCCAAGCCAGCCCGCTGCGCAGGAATCCCAGGAGGCGGCGGCTCCGCAACCCTCGGCTCCGCAAACGCCGGCTTCAACGCAGACAGCAGCCGCTCAGGACAGCGCCGCTCCGCCCGCGGCAACGTCGCCCGATCAAACCCAGTTGATGCAGTCCATGGCGCGCGATCTCGCAAGCGTCAGCCGGGAACTCGCACAGCTCAAGGCGAGCGTCGCCGAACTCAAGGCCAGCCAGGAGCAATTGTCTCACGACGTGGCCAAGGTCTCCGAGCAGCAGCGAGAGCGGGTCAGGATGTCGGCACTTCCGGGACGTCCCGCCGCGCCGGCCGCGCGCCGGCCGCCGCCGTTCAGGGCCGGGCAGGCCGCCGCAGCGCCGGTCAATCCGCCCGCGCCGTATGCACCGCCACCGCCCGTTGCCGCCGTTCCGCCGCCGCAGCCGATGGCGCAGCCGCCGGTCGACCCCGATGTGCCGCGTCCGCCGATGCCGGTGCGTTAGCGCCCGCAGATTGCCACTGTCTTCGCTAGGTTCGCCGAACTGACGGCCGCAACATGGGCGTCATCGTCGGTGAAGAGCCGCGCTGTATTCTGCCGATGGCCCTGAAGCCGTGACGTTCATAAAGCGAGATGTTCCGAGGATTCGTGCTTTCGAGGTAGGCAGTGGCGCCCTCTTCGTCGCATCGTCGAAGCGCGTGTTGCATCAGCAACGTACCGAGACCCTGGCCGATCCAGTTCGGATCGGCCGCAATGAGAGGCAAATACCAGTGTGGCTCGTGCGGATGATGTTCGGCCATTCTTTGGAATATGAAGCCCATATCAACGGCGATCTCCGGTCGCAGGGTCTGCGCCATGATGGCGCCCATGGCTGCCTGATCGGGCTCGACGCCCGGCGGCAGCCAGAGCGCGGTCGCGCGAGCACCTTCCGTGACGTAAGCTGTGCCACGCTCGAACGCTTGGCCGCCAAATGCTCTGACGAACTGAGGCATAATCCTGAGGTATTCGGATGAGTCAGGCCAAACCCAACGCGTCATTGGATCGGCTGCAAAGCCGAGCACAATGGTGCTGATAGTGCTTGCTTGAATGTTCGCCGGCGCGGATTTGACTTCTGGCTCCGCTGTCATGTTGTCATCTCCCGTTATGCGCGTAGGAAGCAGGCGACGGTACGCGGAGAAGAGCGGTTGGGGCCGGCCGATTTCTACGCACGGGCCGGCAACGGCAGCGTAGCTCCGATTCCCAGCTCCGCAACGGGCTCGCGGCGTCTCATTCCCGGCCCACGGTCGAGATGCAAGGTATTGTAGCGGTTCCAGGGATCACCCGCTAAGCGTCGATCCGATTTCCAGACTCCTGCAACGCAGGAGGTTCCCGTCGCCCGCTCAGCCGCAGGCAAGCCTGCTCGCGATCAGCTCATCCGCCCCGCTACTGGTCCGATCAACGCGCGAGTCCGGCAGTGGTCGGGCGCTGAGGTTGGGATCCCTGCACAGCTCGTGGCAGCGCTCTGGGTCGTGACGGCCTAGACTGCGAAACGGAGGGCGCCTGCTGAGCCGGGGAGGGTGGCGTAGATGTCACCTTCTGTCTGACGTCCTCCTCAACGGCCTGCAACGCTGCGATGTTCTGGGCGATCTGTTCTTGTTTGGCAGCGAGCTGGTCTACGCTGCGCCGCATGACATCAAGAGTGAACGTTAAGGGCTTAAGCTGCTGCACCACGTCAACGGAAGTTTCAGTGGCTGGCGGCTTCACGGTTGAAACGGGCAACCACCAGGCCAGCGTCGGAGCCTTCTCTGCTACCATCTCCCTTGCCGCATCACCGTAGAACTGCCAACAAAAGGCTGCGCCCACACCGGTGAGAACTGCAATGGAGAACTTGGGAAGGGTGCGGAATATTCGCCCGACGACGGGCGTCCGGTCGACTGCCACTTCCTCTTCGTTGAAGTTGGAAGGATGAAGCGAACGGATCGACAGCCTCGTGGGCCGCTCATCAATACGCTGATCGGTCGAGGCATCTACATCGCGCGCAGCCTCATCGGCCGAACGCAACTCCCTCCTCGCGAGGGGTGGGCTTTGCAGGTATGGCACTGATCCCTCCATGCGCCGTTATTCTCGATGTTGACGGAAGAGACCATCCCTGGAAGCGCAAAGGTCACTTTCAATCATGTTGATCGGCAGCAATCACGCCGCAACAGTGACCCTTGCGTTGATCAACGCCGTCAGCTCGAGTTTGATTGGGTCTCGTTCGCCTGCCGCCGCGCAGGCCAGGATGTTTCTTGCAATCTCCGCGCGCTTGACGCGCGTTCGCATGTTCGGCGGCAATGACTGCACCGCCCGATCAAGGGCTTGTCCGAGAATTGCGAGGTCTTCAGGAAAGTAGACAGCGCCTTGATTGGCCGACATTGACGTCGCCCCTGCTTACAATCGCGCTGTCGTTTAAGGAGTGGTTGAGTCGTTTGTTCCTGGTGCGGCAGAAAAAAGACCAACAGGCGTCGCAGTTCGGTCGAAGTAGCGGTTGGCGCTTATCGAGCCCTGATCCCGTCAACGTACAGCTCCCGTTCCTCACTCTCCGGGATCACTCGATCAGATCGTCGGCGAGTTGCAGGACTTGCAGAGGCACATTGAGATTGAGCGCCTTCGCGGTCTTGAGGTTAATCACTATTTCGAATTTCGTTGGATATTGGACGGGTAGGTCGTTCGGCCTTGCGCCTCTTAGTATTTTGTCGACGTAAACAGCTCCTTGGCGGAACTGGTCTCGCTCGTCAAATCCGTAGGAAATCAAGCCGCCCTGCTTTGCGAAGAAAGCAAATGGGTAAATCGAGGGCAACTTGTACCGCGCAGCCAACGCGACAATGAGCGCACTATTTCCGAAGCTGAGAAAATTGGGAGCAACTATCAGACCGCCGCCAGGCTGCTGCGCGAAGTCAGCCAATGCGCTTTCAACCTCGGACCGGTTATGGACCCTGAGATCGGTCAGCTTGATCTTCAGCAAGGGCGCTGCCTCTTGAGCTGATTGCAGATAGCCGATGTTGGGCGGTTCGGGGTGCAGAAGCAGGCCGACGCGCTCCACCTCGGGTGCCGTCTCGTGCAGTTTCTCCAACCACTTGCTCCCCATCGAAGGTTGGAAATTGGCAAACCCGGTAACAGTGCCGCCGGGTCTCGCAAGCTCCTTGACAAAGCCACTGCCGACCGGATCGGACACGGATATGAACACGAGCGGGATCGTTCGGACTTCTGTCTGAAGAACCGTTGTGACCAGATTGGAATTTGACACCATTAAGTCGGGCATCTGCCGAAGCAAATCGGAGGCTGCCTCTCGGACACGAGCCGCGTCGTCCTTCGCATAGCGAACGTCGATCGTGATATTGGCGCCTTCTGTCCAACCAAACACTCGAAGCTGATCACGAAATGCATTGATCTGGCTTCGCCCGTTCGGATCTTCTTCCGCATACGCCATGACGACGCCGATCCGGCGCATGCGTTCAGGCGACTGGGCGAATGAGGCCAGCGGCCATGCCGCGGTTGCACTTGCCAGCAAACCGATGAACTCTCGCCGCTTCACTTGATCGAAACGCATTCGGTCTCCCTTCGGGCGAGTTTACAACCAATCTGGCAGAGTGAGGAAGCCCACCACGATGTGAGCTCCTTGCGGACTTGCTAGTTTTGCTGACCTGCGGCTTCGAGGATCAGTTGCGTGATCTCATCGGGATGAGAGATCAGGGAGAGATGGCTGGCCTTCACCTCGATAGTTTTGGCTCCCATCCGTTTTGCCATGAAACGCTCGAGGTCCGGATTGATCGTGCGGTCCTCCTTCGAAACGGCATAATAACTGGGCTTCGATCGCCATGCCGCCTGCGTGGTCTTGCCGGTGAGCAGAGCCTTATGGAACGGCTCCTGAACTGCATAGAGCACCTTCGCTTTCGCCTCGGGCAGGTCGCCCGCGAAATCGCGGAGGAATGCCTCCTCGCTGAGGCGCCCTTCATCGCCGTGAAGACGATGCCGGCCGTTGCAGGCGGCGTCGGAAACGTCTTCGCCAAGGCTGTGTAATCCTCGCCGGCATCCGGCGCACGCGCTGCTACGTAAACCAGCGCAGAAACGTTCGGGTGTATGCCTGCCTCTGTAACGATCATCCCGGAAAAGGAATGACCGACAAGAACCGTTGGGCCATCTTGCCGCGCCAGCACCTGTTGCGCCGAAGCGACCGCTTCAGGCAGCGTTGTTAGCGGGTTTTGCACGGACGTGACATTGAGCCCTGCCGCCTGCAATCGTGCAATGACTTCAGACCAGCACGATCCGTCGGCGAACAGTCCGTGCACGAGCACGACGTTGCGCGCCTTTGTCGGCGAGGGCATTGCGGCCATTCCGCGCGCAGAGACTAGCGAAGCAGCCACACCGGCAACCAGGGTTGCCGAAAAAGCGCGTCTGTTGATCGCCATGATTTTTCTTCCTTTCAGCCCGCGAGCCCTCAGCAATGTATGGTCACGGTTTTCAGCCTGTCGTTTTCCATCAGGAACACATTCGGGTGAAATTCCGCCATGAGTCACGTGACCGGTCCGGCCTGTCCGCTCTCACCCGAAAGCGATCTGATTGCAGCGCACAGCGGCTCAGGCCCGCGTCGAGGAAGAGATCGAGCCGACGATTTCCGTTGTGGTAACGATGGCGCTGGCGTAGTTCGGGATATTGATGTCGAGCGCGGCATGCATCTCCTTATCCGAGTAGTCCGCCGTTGCGTCCCTTACCACCGTGACTTCGTAGCCGAGCTCGGCGGCATAGCGAACGGTAGCTTCGATACAGGTGTGCGCTATCAGGCCAATCACGATGAGCTTGTGTATGCCGTGCCTCTTGAGTTGAAGATCCAAATCTGTGTTCGCAAAACCGCTTGAACACCAATGCTCAGCGGCGACAATTTCGCCATGCTTGGGTTCGAACTCGGTACGGATTTCGCCGCCCCATGTGCCATACTCGAAGGGTTTTCGCTCCCGCGCCAACTTTTGAATGGGTGCAATGTACTTCCAGGATTCGTAGTCGCCAGGACGATATCGACGATGCATCGCATAGAAGACGCGAAGCCTCGCGTCGCGCGCGGCATTGAGGACCTGCAGCATATGAGGGACGCAGTCATTCGCTTCTGCAACGCCCCGAATGCGGTTCCATATCTTGCCTCCCTCGGAAATGAAGTCGTTATAGGGGTCGACGACCAGAAGGGCAGTGATCTCCCTTTCGTAAGTTACTGTTGCCATGATTGATCCGCCCGTAGGCTAAGCGTGTCCAAGGATCTGGTCTGACCGGATGCCCGATCTGGCACCGCGTCGACGTCATCCACGCTTTTCATTACCCTTGTCATCGTTGAAAGGAATCCGGGCGTCTGCCTCGAAGCGAGCTTTGCGCTTGCGGCCGAAGACCCAGATCACGATGCCGATGAACGCAGCGATAAGGACAAGAAGGTAGATTGTCGAAGCCACGATTATCACCTCGCTATCATTCTACTGAGCGCAAGGACTGCGCCCGTCAATCTGGTCGTTGTCTGACTTGAGGCTGCTGTCGAAGGTCGGCCAACGCAAAGAGGCTGTATTGAGATAGATCAACAAATGGGAGAACCCGGATACCGCGTTGCTGTGCGAAGGGCAGCCCGATTCATGCACTGCGGAAATGACGCCTATTCACTTTCGGGTGCGACCGCGATCATTCCACCTGCACCTGCACTGGCGTTCCAGGGCTGTCGACCCTGCCGGGCGCGATCACGAGATAACGGCGCTGGGCTTTGTCCTCACCTCGCACGAGCTGTCGGATCGGTCCGATCGCGTTGACGACCGCTCCACCCGCCGGATTTGTCATGAAGGCTTGCAGAGCCTGCAGAGCGCCGCCGCCCGACGCCTCGTTCGCCAGCGCCAGCACGTAGGGCTGGCCCGGCTCGAGCCCGGTCACAGAAGCCTCGAGCACTTGCACAAGGCCCTGATCGGAGAGCGAGACACTGGTTGGCGCCTTGTCCGCTTTCTGCCCGGGCGGCGCGAGCGAGAGCTGGGTCGACATCCCCGCGATGCCGAGCGGCTGCAGGTTCTCCGTTCCCGCGTGCTCGGCGATCGCAGGCATCGTCGTCATTGCGGAATTGCCGTTCTGGCTCATGACCGGGAGAGCATTGGGCACGTAGACGACTGCCTGCGCCGCCTGTCCGATCGGGCTCGTCGCGATCACCTTGTTCGTCAGCGTATCGATCGCGGCGATGCGGTCCTCGTTTTCGAGGCCGACATAGACCCGCGTGCCGTCACCGGATGGCCAGATACCATGGGGCAACTTGCCGACCGGAATGGTTGCCACCTTGGAAAAATCGTCGGTGCGATAGACTTGGATCTCGTTGACGCCGCCAATCGTGACATAGGCGAACATGCCGTTGGCGTTGCGCACGATGTTGACGTGATTGGTGATCGGCCCGGTGTCGAGCGTCTTCAAGAGTGCAAATGGCGGCTGCGCGTCGAACACCTGGACCTTGCCCGTGTCTTTCAACGTGAACCAGACCTGGGCGCCATCAGGCGTTGCCGCGATGTTGGGGCAAAACGGACTCGCCTGCTTGACTTTGCCGACGATCTTGTGGTCCGCAACCGTGATGACTGCCGTCTCGGGCGTGAACGAGGAGCACACATAGCCGTATTTCCCATCCGGCGAGAAGATCGTCATGCCGGGTCCGTTTGCCACAATGATCCGCGTCCTTTCCTGATAAGTCGTGCCATCGAGCACGGCGACGTAGTTCTCGCCCCGCACCACCACCCAAACCTCCTTGCCGTCGGGCGTGAAGAACGCCTCGTGCGGCGAGCGCCCGACATAGGTGACGTGCTTGACGCTGTTGGTCGCGGTATCGATGAAATTCACGGCGTTCGAGCCGATCGCGACCACGGCGAGGGTGCGATGATCGGGCGAAAAGCCCAAGCCGTGGACCAGCAACTGGCCGCGATAGAGCGGGCTGAAGCTTGCCGGCAGTGGTTCGCCAAGCCGGATAACGCCGAGCAGCTTGTTGTCGACGGGATCGGTGACCGAGACGGTGTTCGAGAACTGCTCGGCGGCGTAGACGCGATCGCGGTGGCTGATTGGGATGTCGGGATCGGAAGCAGCGCCCGGGACTTGTCCGGCACAGGCATATCGCGCACCCACGAGAACTGTCGAAGCCAGGAGGATTGCCAGATAATCGGTGCGCTTCATGTCACGGCTCCATGGCTCAATCGGTGGGCTGATTGGATCTCGACTCGATCCGCTGCACAGAGGGCTCCTCCGGCGGCGAAGGTCTGGTGGGTGGCAGCGGCAGACCGACCGCAAGGCGCATGACCGCGATCTCCTGTTGCTGGCTCACGATGATCTCCTGGGCCAACCGTCTGATCTGCGGATTGTGGCCATGGCGGAGCACGGCAAGCGCCATGTCGATAGCGCCCTGATGATGAGGCACCATCATCGCCACAAAATCGGCATCAACATCGCCAGTCGGCTTCGCCGCCATATCGCCCATCATTTTCTTCATGGCGGCGGCGTTCTCCGCCAGGAAGGAGGCTTCTGCGCCGACATCGGAGGTGGGCGTCGCGCAAGCCTCCGGATGTGAGCTTGTAAGCGGTTGGGCAGAGGCGTGGAAGCTGGTGCCAACGGCGCACACGACAGCTAGCGTAGCCATCGTTAGCGTAACCGAATGGCCA
>Ga0075434_100007053_pt1 | contig 10370 bp, 9 predicted proteins | sample RhiMethybrSRZTD3_FD_75298 | JGI IMG/M metagenome (GOLD analysis project Ga0075434, IMG submission 75298) | Populus rhizosphere microbial communities from Tennessee, USA - Rhizosphere MetaG P. TD hybrid SRZTD3 | ecosystem: Host-associated > Plants > Roots > Rhizosphere > Soil | place: USA...
CACATCCCCGAGCGGAAGAACGTCGTCCTCCTTGGCGGCGGGCTTGGGAACGCGGTGCTGTTCTCGATTGCGAAAGCGCTGCGCGAGCACGGAAACCGTGTGATCTACTTCGCCGGATACAAGCGCGGCGAAGATCTGTTCAAGCGCGAGGAAATCGAAGCGGCGACCGATCAGGTCGTGTGGAGCACGGACACGGGCGCTGCCATCGGCCCGCGGCGTCCGCAGGACTCACACTTCCGCGGCAACATCGTGCAGGCGGTGCTCGCGTATCAGCGCGGCGAGCTCGGACAGCGGGCGGCGCCGCTCGAAGAAGTGGATCGCATCATCGCGATCGGATCGGATCGCATGATGGCTGCCGTGCAGGCGGCGCGTCACGGCGTGCTCGCGCCGTATCTCAAGAACGATCATGTCGCCATCGCGAGCATCAACTCGCCGATGCAGTGCATGATGAAGGAAGTGTGCGCGCAGTGCCTGCAGAAGCACGTCGATCCGTCGACCGGGCGCGAGACGATCATCTTCTCGTGCTTCAACCAGGACCAGGAGATGGATCGCGTCGACTTCCCGAACCTCGCGGCGCGGCTGCGGCAGAATACGGTGCAGGAGAAGTTGTCGAATATGTGGTTCGATCATTTGTTGCATGGGCAGACGCTGACGAGGATTTGACGGCGATGCCAGCGTGCGGCTCGCGTGAAAGGCTCGCCCTACGACGGCGGCGTGAGCGCGTCTCAGCCGTAGCGCGAGCCTTTCAGGCGAGCGTGAGCAATTACCGATGCGATACGCGGTTGTCTTGATTTTCGCAGCGTCGGTCGTTCTCGCGAATGCGGCGACGATCGAATCCGATCTCCGCGCGGTGGCGGCGCTTCCTGGCGAGCCGCGCATCGTCAGCGCGGCCGCGCTGACAAAGGACGATCGTCCAATCCTCACGCTCGAGAACACGCAGGCATTTGATCCACCGGAAAAACTGCGTGCGGTGATCTATGCGGCGGGAGGAAACCAACGCGCGGCCGCGGCGGTCGTCGACATGGTTCGCTGGATCAAGGCGAGCGCGCCCGCGGCGGTGCGCGATCAGTGGGTGGCGAGTGCGCTGCCCTCGGCTGATTTCGATCCTGCCGACGCGAAATCGTTCGAGCGATGGCTGCGCTTTCAGGCGCCCGACGTCGTTGTCGAAGTCGTCGACGGCGATGCGCGTCCGTCGGGATTCTCGGCCGACGGTGTACCTGCATCGGTTGTTCGGCTCCCGGCCGCGCCGCAGACGATCGGCGCGACGCTGACCGATGCGGCACGCGCGGGCCGATCGCGGCTGCACGAGACGATCGCCGCGCGCGTGCGCCGCGGTCCGCTTGCCATCGCGCGTCTGCTTGCCGCACGGTATCCCGAGACTCCAGGCATCAGCTACATTCCGGCGCTCTCGTGGGTCAACACGCTGCGGCTCGCAAAAATCACGGGAGACGACTCGCTGCGCGAGAGGGTTCGGGTTCAGACGCAGCCGTGGACGAGCGGCGAGAAGCCGCTCTTCGGGGATCGCATTCAGCTGACGGCCGTGGCGGGTACGATGATTTTCGCGGAGCTCGCACGCGACGCCGAGACGGCGCGCTCGAGCGCAGCGCCCGCGCTGCGTGCGCTTGCCGATCGCGGCGCGGATCTCGCGGCCGCGCGTCAGGCGTCAGGCATCTCGCAATATGGCGGCGGCTGGACCGACGACATGTTCATGGCGGCGAGCGTGCTCGCGCGCGCGAGCGAACGCGAAGGGCGACCGGACGATCTCGACAAAGCCGCGCGACTGGTGATCGACTACGCCTCCCGCCTGCAGCGCGCCGACGGACTCTACAATCACGCGATCAACGGTCCGGCCGCGTGGGGCCGCGGCAACGGGTTCGCCGCGTTCGGCGTCATGGAAACGTTGACGGCGATGCCTCAGTCGCACGGCATGCGCGCGCAACTCCTCGACATCTTCCGTCGTCAGATGGCCGCGGTGAAAGCGCAGCAGGCGCCCGACGGCGCGTGGCGGGAAGTCATCGACGAACCTGGCGCGTACCGCGAAGAGACGGCCACCGCAATGCTGCTCTCCGCCATGGCTCGCGGCATGAGGCTTGGATGGCTCGACGCGTCGTATCGCCAAACGATCGACCGCGCGTGGCGCGCGCTCTCCGCGCACGTCGCAGAGGATGGAACCGTGGTCGACGTGTGCGCGAGCACGGGGGCGGGACCTACACCGCGCTATTATCTGGATCGCCCCGCGCTGACGGGTGCCGACGATCGCGGCGGCGCAATGGCGCTGACCGCCGCGCTCGAACTGCTGGAGCATGCGGGGCCGGCCAACCAGTAGAAACATATTCATTCAGCGTCGCGTCGCGGAGAGTTGCCGATGAACCGATTCGCCCGATTTCTGTTCGCTGTCGCGGCAGCCGCGACGCTTCTCACAGGCCCCGCGGCGTCAGTTGCGTCCGCTCAGGACACGCTCGGCGGGCATATCGGCTTCGTGCTGCCGCTCGTCACGCGCGCGAACGGCGTGACGACCACCATTGCCGACGATTTCACGATCGGCTTTCCCATGGGGATCACGGTGCGGCGCAGCCAGAATTTCGCCTTCGATCTGGAGATCGTTCCATCGGTGCAGAACGATCCGCTGCACGTCGGCCTCACCGTCCATCCGGGCATCGTGGGCGGCCTCGGCGGAGGTTGGGGCGCCGGCGTGCGCCTGGCTTTCGACGTGAATCAGGCATCGTGGGGGTTCACGCCGATCGTGAACCACGGGCTGCTGCAGGTCGGACGCGGCGCGTCGCTCTTCGCCGAGCTGGTGCTGCCGATTCGTTTTCAGGAGGACGCAGCCGGCAACAGCTTCACGTCGTTCGGCGTCGGCGTTCACGTCGGCGTGGGATTCTGACCTGTCGAACTACGCGACTCTCCAGCCTTCGCCGCGCAGCGAGTTCATCAACTGCACCGATCGCTCGATGAGCGCGGTCGGCTCGTCCAGTTCCTCGATCGTCTCCGAACCGTCGGGACGGGTGATGACGACGCGGTAGCGGCCGGCGAGACGATCGTGGGAGATTTCGTATCGCAGCTTCTCGCCGTTGCGATCGAAAAACCAGATCATCGCTTTTCAGATTACATCAATCCCATAAGAGATCGAAGTGGGGGTTTTCTGCGATCGCGTGCAGCGTCATGCATCAGTGCGCGTTCGGTAACCTTCGTGTCACGTCGTGGTCATCGGTGCGCCGCCGCAAACACTGCAGCGCCGAGCAATCCGGCCTCGGCGTTGAGAATCACTTTCACCGGCATCTTCGCCAGCATCGGTTCGAGCGGCGACTTCGCGCGGAACGCGCGCATGAACGCGCCTCGGGCGAGCGCCGGCAGGATTTTCGGCGCGATGCCGCCGCCGATGAAGACGCCGCCGGTCGCGACCGTTCGCAGCGCGAGATTGCCGGCTTCGGCGCCGTACGCCTCGACGAAGATGTCGAGCACTTCGACGCACGACTGGCATCGCCGCTCCTGAGCGGCGGCATAGATCGCGGCGGGCGCGCCGGGATCGGACGGATCGATGCCGGCTGCGCACGGCTCGGTGTGCACGACGCGATGGATGTTCGAAAGGCCGAGCCCCGAGACGACGCGCTCGACCTCGACGCGGCCGTAGCGTTGTGTCAGCGCGCGCACAAGCGTGAACTCGCGTTCGGTGCGCGCGGCGAAGTCGGAGTGCCCCGCTTCGGTCGGCGACGGAACGAAGCGGCCGTCGACGTTGTGGAGGAGCGCTTCGCCGAGCCCGGTGCCGGCGGCGATGAGCGCGATGTTGCCGCCGCGCAGCGCTTCGCCTTCCTGCAGCACGTGCACTTCCGATTCGTGCAGCATCGGCACGCTGTACGCCATCGCTTCGAGATCGTTCAGCAGCTTCACGCGCCTCAGGCCGAACGCGCTCTCGACGCCGCGCGCCTCCACACGAAACGGCACGTTGGTCAGCGTCGCGGCGTCGCCAATCACCGGACCGGCGACGCCGAAGCACGCGGCGTCGATGGCGACGTCGCCGGCGTCCGCGTCCTTCATGAACGCGCGGATCATCGCGGGCAACGCCTCGAACGCGAGCGTCGGAAAGGAGCGGATGACGAGCGGACGCGGGCGCGCAGGGAGAGGATCGAAAAGGCCGAGCAGAGTTTTCGTTCCGCCGATGTCGCCAGCGAGCATCATATTCTTGACTTCCGCTCCATTCTCCTTCATCTTGGTTGCCGTCCCCTGCACTTCACGTCGGACGTGGAGGCCGTTTGCCCTCATCTTCCCTTGACCTGAGCTCGTTGCCGCTCTCGGGCCAGCATGTCGTCTTCACAGGAAAACTCAGTTCGCTCGGTCGCAAGGATGCGCGCGCGCTCGTCGCCCGCCTCGGAGGCGACACGGCGGACGAAGTGAACGCGAAGACGACGATGCTGGTGATTGGTGCCGAGGGCTTCGGCGCGACGCCCGCCGACAAGAGCAACAAGCTGAAGCGTGCCGAGGAAATGAACGACCAGCGCGACGGCGCGGTGCGCATCCTGACCGAAGACGAATTCTGCCTTCTCGCCGGCGTGCCGGCGCCCGGCGCGTTGAAGCAGCAATATCACGCGCTGCGCGATCTCCTCGCGCGCTATCGCGCGCTGCGCGAGGATCACGTCCGCTACCTGATGAAATGCGGCATCCTCCGCCCCGTGCTGCGGACCAACGCCGATACGTTCTTCGCGTTCCCGGATGTCACAATCGTCAAGCAGGCGAACGACGCGCTCGCGCAGGGCGCCGCGTTCCGCAGCGTCGTGCGTACGCTGATCTCGTCGACCCAGGGTCAGCTCGAGCTCGATTTCCGCCTCGACGCCGCGCCCGCGAAGATCCTTGCGCTCCGTCGTCCCGAGCCGCAGCCGCCGGCGGTCTCCAGGACGGCGAACGACGTCCCGTACGTGTCGGAGCGCGACACCGAGATGGCCGAAGAGTACTTCCGCGCGGGCTCAGCGCTCGACGACGGCGACAATGCGAAGCAGGCCGACGCCGCGGCCGCGTATCGCAAGGCGCTCGAGCTCGATCCGTACCTCGTGCCGGCGCTGATCAACCTCGCGAACATCCGCTACAGCCGCGACGAGCTCGTGGAAGCGCAGGCGCTGTACGAGCGTGCGATCGGTCTGCAGTCGGACTTCTTCGAGGCGCACTTCAATCTCGGGAACATCTATCACGATCTCGGACGCTATCCCGAGGCGCAGGCATGCTACCGCGAAGCGCTGCGGCTCAATCCGTTTTTCGCCGACGCGCACTTCTATCTCGCGGTCACCTTCGAGAAGATGGGCTTGTCAGCGGATGCGCGGCCGCATTGGCGCGCCTACCGCCAGCTCGCGCCGCACGGCGAGTGGGTCGAGCTTGCCAGGGAGTTTTCGGAGTAGTCGACAGTCGACAGTCAACATTCGACCTTAGCGCGTTTTCGATATTGATGTAGCGCGGAGCTTTCAGCCCCGCGAGACGCGGCTCTGAAAGGGCCGCGCTAAACGGATCTGGAAACTGGACTGGGAGCGCGTTGCAAAATCTCTAGGGCGAGAGGCTCTCAGCCTCGCCTTTGGCGGCCCTGAAAGGGCCGCCCTACGTCGATCCCTGTCGACTCTCGACTCGGTCTGATCAGTATCGATAATCTTCGGGCGAGCGTTTCTTCGGGGTGCGGCGCAGTTTGTAGAAGCTGCAGTCAGGACACCACGCCGCGGGATCGAACCCGCTCGTGCCCGCAATGGGCAGGACGTCGCGGTGGCCGCAGCATTCCGGTCCGTCTTCCGGCGGACGGCGCCAGCGGCACGACTTGAACCGTGCGACCGCAGGCGACACCGACGGCGACTCGACGGAAGGCGCCTGAGCGTCGGGAGCCGGGTGAGTCAACGGATCAGGCATGGGCCCCTCATTCTAGCGGAACGCCAACGGACTTCGCCAGGACGCCGAGCGCGTATCGCTCCTCGGGCGACACGAGCGTAATCGCCTGGCCGACTTCTCCCGCGCGGCCCGTTCGTCCGACGCGGTGGACGTATGTGTCCGGCGATTCCGGAACCTCGTAGTTGATCACGGTGTGGATCGCGTCGATGTCGAGACCACGCGCCGCGATGTCGGTCGCGACGAGCACCTTGTAGCGGCCGCTCTTGAATCCTTCGACCGCAACCCTGCGCTGATCCTGACTGCGATCGGCGTGCAGCGATGTGCACTTGATGCCGGCCGCCGACAGCTTGCGCGCGAGCCGCTCGGCGCCGATTTTCGTACGCATGAAGACGAGCACCGGGCCTTCCGGCTTCCGCAGGTGATCGATCAGCCACTCCACCTTGTGCGAGCCCGCGACCGACTCGACGCGATGCGTGATGCTCTTTGGCGGCGCGCTCCGCTGTCCCACCTGCACGTACTTCGCGTGCCGCGTGATCTCGAGCGCATCCCTCACGACTTCGTTCGGCATCGTCGCCGAGAAGAGCAGCGTCTGGCGCACCGCGGGCAGCGCGGCGATGATGCGCCGCACGTCGGGCCAGAAGCCCATGTCCATCATGCGGTCCGCTTCATCGAGCACGAGCAGCTCGACGCCGCTCAAATCGGCGTTCTGCTGCCGCATGTGATCCATCAGACGTCCCGGCGTGGCGACGATGATGTCGACGCCGGCTTTCAGCGCGCGCTCCTGCACGCCCATCTCGACGCCGCCGTATACCGCCGCGCTCGTCACCGTCGTGTGATACGCGAGGCCGTGGATTTCGTCTTCGATCTGCACGGCGAGCTCGCGCGTCGGTGCGAGCACGAGCACGCGCGATTTGCGGCTGGTGCCGCTCGCCTGAAAGGCTCGCGCCACATCCGTCGCCCCGCTCGCCTGAAAGGCTCGCGCGACGATGGCGGCGCTGTCGTTGGAGGCCGGCGCGTCCGGCGCCTGCAGGGCGAGCCCATCCACCAGCAATTTCTGCAGCGTCGGAACGACGAACGCAGCGGTTTTCCCGGAGCCGGTCTCGGCGCACGCGATCAGATCGTGACCGCCGAGCGCGAGCGGGATGACGGCCGTCTGAATCGGACGCGTCTCCTTGAAGCCGAGATCGCGGACGCCTTCGAGCAGCCGCGCGTCGAGGCCGAGCGATGTGAACGGTACCGGCATCGTGTCGCACGGTGTCGGTTCGAGCGCCGGCGCGCTTGCCGTTGAATGACGGTGCGGCTGCGGCTGGTGCGGTCGTGGACCGCGTCGTGCGCCGCGGCGTGGCCCGCGCCGGCTTCCTCGGTGCTGCGGTCTATCGGTTGTGTTGGAATTCAAATGGTTTGCGGCTAGCGGGCACGGAACGTGATGATGCCGCGGACCGGATCGTATGGCGAGACGCCTACCGTGACTCGGTCCCCTGGAACCACCTTGATGCGGAAGCGGCGCATTCGACCGCTCAGCTGGGCCAGCACTTCGTGACCGGCGTCGCATTGCACGCGATAGAGCCCGCCACTGTGCACGGCAACCACCGTACCCTGCATATCAATAAGATCGTCCTTGCTCAACTGCTAGCAATCCTTTCAGACAATTATTATGCCATATCTTCGCGTCCCGCGAGCGGCGGTCCGCTATCAAAGATCGACTCACAGCTGTTTTGCAGTTTCCAGATGCGTGTACATCAATATCGAAAACGCCTTACAGCGCGCGCACCGCATCCTCGACGCGCTTCGCAAGCGCTTCATAATCTTCACCTTCGAGGCGCATAGGCGCGCCGAACGCCACGCGCACCCGCCCCGGCCGCGCCATTTTCCAGCCCACACCAAGCACGCGTTCGAGGCCTTCGATACGGACCGGAACGACCGGGACGCCGAGACGCGACGCGATCATCCCAATCCCGGGACGGAAGCGATCGATCTCGCCGGTTTCGCTGCGCTTTCCCTCCGGAAAGATCAACACGGAGAAACCGTCCTCGAGGACGCTGCCGATGTAGCGGAGTGTCTGCCGCGCGCCGGCTTCGCGCTGGGGAAGCGGAAACGCGTTGAAGAAGAGCGCTGCGAGGTAGTAGTTCAGCGAGTTGGTGAACCACTCGCGGCGGCTGTACTGCTCAGGGTAGAAGTGCGGTTTGAAGAAATCCTTCGCCATCGCGGTGGTGACGCGATAACGAAGGCGGCGCGGCAGCGCCGTCAGGATGACCGGCGCATCCATGTGGCTCTGATGGTTCGCGGCAAAGACGACCGGCGTATTCACCCCGCGGAGATGCTCGAGGCCTTCGACCTTCAGCCACGCGAACAGACGACCGAGCGGCAGAATCCACGTCGGCAGACTGACGCGCCGGATCGCGCGCGCGACGAGCGATCGGTTCCACGCGGGGAACTCCACCGGCTCGGCCGGCGGCGCATCGGCGGACGCCGCGCGTTCGACGACCGCACGGAGTCCGGCGAGATCGCGCGCCTCGGAGAACGCGCTTTCGTCGATGTTCGTTTGAAATGCGTCCTCGAGCGCCACCATGAGCTCCACGCGATCCAGCGAGCTCAATCCGAGCTCTTCGATCGTCGTCGCCGCGGCGAGATCGCTGCGCCCGGCGTACTTGGCGAGGAGCGCGGTCACTTGATCCGTTCCGCCGTGCGCGACACGAGGCGCCGCGCCGGTTCTCACCCAGTCGCGGATGGCGGCGCGTTTCAACTTGCGCGTGCCTTCCGTCCGCGGGAGCTCGGCCTCGGGCCACACGACCGCGCGCCGGATCTTCTGATGCTCGTCGAGCGCCGCGTTGGCCTGACGAACGACATCGTCCGGCGACACGCCGGGATCGAGGACCAGCACCGCGTGCACGCGCTCGTTCGTCCCGCCGGCCTCGAACGGAGCGCCGACGACGGCCGAGTCGCGGACGCCGCGGATCTGATTGAGCACATGCTCCACGTCCTCGGGGAAGACGTTCAACCCCTCGGGCGTGACGATCATTTCTTTCTTGCGTCCGCGAATGTAGATCTGGCCGTCGGCGCCGACCTCGCCAACGTCGCCGGTGTGGAACCAGCCGCCTTCGAAGGCGCGCGCGGTCTCGGCGTCCGCGTTGAAGTAGCCCGTCGTCACGTTCTCGCCGCGGACGAGAATCTCGCCGTCCGGAGCAATCTTCACCTCGACGCCGGGGATCGCCTTGCCGACGGATCCTTTCCGCGTTTCGAACGGATGATTCAGGCTGACGATCGGCGCGGTCTCGGTGAGGCCGTAGCCTTGAATGACCGCGAACCCGAGCTCCCTCCAGTACGCCTCGAGCTCCGCGTCGAGCGGCGCCGCGCCGACGACGAACGCCCAGAACTTGAGGCCGAACATCCGATGGATCCGGCGGTAGCGCCACCAGCGAAGGATGAAGTGTTCGTCGATCGCGGCGTGTTGGTGCGGCGCGGCCCTTTCAGGGCCGCGTTCGATCCGGCTCACATGCTCGCGCAGCACATCGAGGATCTTCGGCACGCAGACGAGCACCGACACGCGGCGCGATTTGATTTGCGTGACGATGTCCACGGGGTTGTAGCCGCGCATGAACACGACGACGCCCGGCAGCATCGGCGGCACGAAGGTCGCCATCGCCTGGCCGAACATGTGGCTGAGCGGAAGCAGGTTCAGAAAGCGCAGCGGGAAAAACGGCTTGCCCCACTTGCGGTACTTCAACACCTCGCGCTCGATCGGCACCGTGTTCGCGAGCACGTTGCGGTGCGTGATGACGACGCCCTTGGGTTCAGCCGTCGCGCCCGACGTGAAGATGATCTCTGCAACGTCGTCACGTGCGATCGCCACCGCGGGCGGATTGCCGTCGCGCCAGTCGAGCTCGTGCAGCTTCCAGACCGGTTGATTCGCGTCGCCGAGCGGCGGGACGTCCTGTCCGACGAGAACGAGTCGCGCTGCGACGATGGTCGCGACGCGCGCCAGGAAATCGGGTGACGCACGATAGTCGATCGGCACGACGATGACGCCGACGAGCAGACATCCCCAGAACGCCACGATCCACTCGGGTCGGTTCTCGCTCCAGAAGACGATCTTGTCGCCCTTGCGGAGTCCGAGCTCGTGCAGCCGCCCCGCAAATCCGCGCGCCGCCCGTCCTACCTCGGCGTAGCTGTAGCTCCGGCTGCGGAAGCCATCGTCGTATACGAGGAACTCGCCGTTGGTGAGCGAGAGATCGTGGAAGAAGTCGAGGAGGGTGTCGCGACGCACCTGTGGACTATGATACGCGGCGCGCGTGCGCGGCGTCGCGCCGCCGGAGTGGGGATCAGAGATCAGGGATCAGGGACTAGGGATTAGGGATTAGAGGGATCAGGGACTAGGGATAAGGGATTAGAGGGATCAGGGACGCAGGGATTAGTCATACAGCTGTTGGAGGAAATATGAACGCACGCATCATGTTCGCAGCGGTAGCGATCGCCGGGCTGTGCGTCGCGCCGGCGGTCGCGCAGGATCGCGATCT
>Ga0075434_100007054_pt1 | contig 10370 bp, 6 predicted proteins | sample RhiMethybrSRZTD3_FD_75298 | JGI IMG/M metagenome (GOLD analysis project Ga0075434, IMG submission 75298) | Populus rhizosphere microbial communities from Tennessee, USA - Rhizosphere MetaG P. TD hybrid SRZTD3 | ecosystem: Host-associated > Plants > Roots > Rhizosphere > Soil | place: USA...
CGGGCAGTCTGATCCTGTGTTCGCCCTAAGCGACTGACTCATATGACATTAGTAGTTGGTCTGCAAAGACGGCTGAGGTTGGCGGCCGCCTTGCTCTAAATAACGTGCCGCAGTCTTCAACAGAACGTTTGGCGGGCGCGAACCCGTGCGCCGATGCGAGGGGCTCACACGTGGCGATGCAACGGCTGGTAATTGTCAGGCGAAACGAGTTTGCGACGTTTGCGCGCCTCGCGCAGACGTTCGCCAATGAGCCGAACGTGCGTCTGGTGTGGGACCGCCGCATCCGGGATCGCCGGCAGAGCAGCATCCCGCCGTCCGGTGAACGGCGGCGCCGCGATCGCCGCGCGAACCCGACCACCATGTGGGGCCCCGACGATTACCTGCTGTTGACCATCGCGCAGCCCGAGGAGTCCCCGAACGAGAACGGCGGACCGAAGGCGACGCCCGAGCAGCGGACGGCGATCACCGAGGAGCTTCGCCGCGACGTCGACGCCGCGTCCGCATCCGATCTGAGCGTCCTCATCAGCGGGGGCGAGCCGGTCACGCGCAAAACGCTCGCGCACCGCATTCATCGTCAGAGCTGCACGGCCGAGGGCCGGTTCGTCATCGTCGAGCCCGACACGTTCGCAGAGATGTTCGCCGCGTCCGCCGAGGGTCCGCGCACCGGTGGTTCGCGCCCGCTCCCGCCGGGCACGCTGCTCATCGAAGAAGTCGCCGAATGGGATTACGCGCAGCAGACGCAGCTGATGCGGTTTCTCGAGTGGATGAACCTGCACGGCGGCGCCGGGGCGACGCCGCGCGGATCGCGCGCGACGCGGCTGATTTCGGGCACGAGCCACTGGCTGATGGACCGCGTGGCCGCCAGGCAATTCCGCGAGGATCTGTTCTATCGGCTGAACGTCATTCATCTGGTGCTGCCCACCCCCGCGGCCGCCAAGTAGAGGGTCCCGGACGCCCGACGCTCCGACGAGAACCGTAATCCGGTGATCGAAGACGAGACGCGAGGGCGGAGCCCCGTCTGCTGAGGTGGATCCCGTAAGTCTCAAGTCACCTGCAACTTACAGAAACAGCTCAACTGGAGGGCGTTTTGCGACCGTTGAGGGCGACCTGTCTCGTCACGAGAGGACATGCCTGCGCTGATTCTGTTGGTGAGCTCCGATCCGTCCGTCCGCCATCGCACTGACGCACTGCTGTCGGAGGCAGGCCACCTGGTCGCGGCCGCCGACTCGCTGCCGCAGGCGAAGCGGCTGCTGGACACGGTGTATCCCGATCTGGTCGTCGCCGACGTGCGCCTCGACGCGTTCAACGGGCTGCACATCGCGCTGCGCTGCCGGACTGATCACCCGCTCCTGCCGGTGATCATCACGCACGGGGTCGCCGACCCGATCCTGCAGGGCGAGGCGCACCGGCTCGGCGCCGCGTTCATCGTCAAGCCGCTGGAGAATCCGGAATTCCTGCCGTGCGTGCGCAGCGCCATCGAAGAGCACCGCCGGCGGCAGCAGCCGATCCGCCGCTGGCCGCGCAAGCAGGTCGGGATGCCGCTCGACGCGGAGCTCGCGGCGCGCCCCGCGCGGATCTGCGACGTCAGCTACGGCGGGCTCAGGCTCGCAATGGGCGACGAGGAGCAGGTGCCGAAGGTCTTCGACCTGCGGGTGCCGGCGCGCGGACTGACGGTCAGGATGCGATCGGTCTGGACGCAGCGATCGCCGGAGACCGACGAGATGTGGTGCGGGGCGGAATTGATCGACGGCGGCGCGCGGGAGACGTCCGGCTGGCGCGAGCTCGTCGACGCCTCGTGAATCTGGAATTAAGTATTCTCAATTCAGTCCGTCGACGATCCTCCTCCACGACTGCGCGTCGTCGACGTTCAGGAGCGCGATCTCGGCGCCGCACCAGACCGACTCGCCCTGGTCGACCGGCTTCGACCAGCGCGGCGTCGCCTTGACGGCGAGGCCGAGCGTCGGAAAGCGGATGTCGAGCGCGCCGCGGCCGACGACCCCCGGCTCTCCGACTTCGAGACGCAGTCCCTCGTAGCTCAAATCGACCACCGTCGCCGTCGCATCCTGCACCGTCGCCGGCAGGTCCGCGTGTTTGCGCGGCCACCGTCGCTTGCTGTCGGGATCACGCGGCGTGCGCCCCTCGAGCAGCTTCTCGACGCGCGAGACGAGCGCCGCGGCGCCGAGCGTCGACGGCACGAAGTGCGCGCCGTACCGATCGATGTCGTGAATGAAATCGGCAGGCGCGCCGGTGACGACGACGGGAAGGTCGCCGCATTCGGTGCGGACGCGCAGCACGAGCTGCAGGCCGTTGAACGCGCCGAGGCGAATCGCGGTGATCAGCGCGTCGGGGCAGTCGAGCGCAATCTGCTGCTTCGCCTGCTCGAACGTGCTGACGGCTGCGACGCGATAGTCCTCACGCGCGAGCGCCGCGGCGGCCGCCGCCTGCGCGGCCGTATTCGGGTCAACGACGAGAATCCGGAACGACATAACCCTGTGCTCGCCTCTTAGCGTCGAAGAGCCGTGTGATCGAGGTCTACGACGCCGCTGACGCGCAACGTCCGGACACCATGGCGCAGTCCGCCGTGGCAATTCACGTGCCCTTTACGTGCGCGGACGCCTCACGCAGCGATCGCGGTTTCGCGTCGTGTTTCGCTGCGATCCGATTGGTCCGCCGGAACAAAATGTGCGATCGAGTCTGTTCGTTCCACCACGAATTCCCGGAAGTCCGCGTCTTCTCCGGCCGCGGCGACTTTCCTCGGATGCGCCTGGCGGCTGCCGACGCCGACAAAACTCTCGCTGCGGCAGACTTTCGATTGCACGCGGAACGCGCCGCGCTCGCCGCATCCCACGAAAGTGTGCAAGCCTCCGGCGCGACTTAAGTCGCGGCGCAAGTGATCGGGCTTCCCCGGCGGCGACATGCGCGGCCGATCGCCGATGCCCGCAGCATACTCCCGCGGGCGCCCCTTTTCCGTATTTTGTTCGAATTCTCGGCGGATCCGCCGCGCGGGACCGCGCGCGCGGCGCGGCGCAGCTCTGCTGGTGTGGCGGTTGCTTAGGGCCCACAACGCAGTCCCTCTGTTCAGGAGCCTCATGACATCGCCACGATCGCACTCACGCCGACACCTGACCATCGGCGGGTCCCTGGCCCTGGCGGCCGTACTCTTCGCGCTCAACACGATCGGATTTCAGATCGGCGCGCAGGTCAGCAACCCGATTCCGGCCGAGAACCAGCTGACGGGGAATCCAAGCTCCGAGTGGGACGTCACCGGATCGGGCGACAGCACGATCCAGGGATTCGCCACCGACATCAGCGTCAACAAAGGCGCGTCGATCTCGTTCAAGGTGACGACGACGGCGTCGAGCTTCTCGATCAACATCTATCGCCTCGGGTACTACCAGGGCAACGGCGCGCGCAAGGTCGCGACGCTCGCGGGCCTCGCCGGCGTCAACCAGCCCGCGTGCGCCACCGACGCGGCGACGGGACTGTACGACTGCGGCAACTGGTCGGTGTCGGCGACGTGGAACGTGCCGTCCACCATGGTCTCGGGCGTCTACATCGCGCGGCTCGCGCGCACCGACAACGGCGGCGCGAGCCATATCCCGTTCGTCGTGCGCGACGACGCGGCGCAGGCCGACATCGTGATGCAGACGAGCGACACGACCTGGCAGGCCTACAACCAGTACGGGGGCCACAGTCTGTATCTCGGCTCGCCGATCCGCGGCTACAAGGCGAGCTACAACCGGCCGTTCGCGACGCGCGGCCAGAGCTCGGGCTACGGCACGTCGAACTACGTCTTCTACGCCGAGTACCCGATGGTGCGCTGGCTCGAGTCCAACGGCTTCAACGTCAAGTACCAGTCGGGCGTCGACACCGATCGCTTCGGCAGCTCGCTCACCGGCGCCGCGAAGCCGAAGGTGTTCATGACGGTGGGCCACGACGAGTACTGGTCCGGCGGACAGCGGAACGCCGTCGAAGCGGCGCGCAACGCCGGCGTCCACCTCGCGCTGTTCACCGGCAACGACATGTTCTGGAAGACGCGCTTCGAGGCGGCGGGCGACGGCACGCCGTACCGCACGCTCGTCACCTACAAGGAAACGCACGACAACGCCAAGAGCGATCCGAACCCGGCGTGGACCGGCACGTGGCGCGATCCGCGCTTCAGCCCGCCGGCCGACGGCGGACGTCCCGAGAACGCCGTCTCGGGTCAGATCTTCACCGTCAATCGCGGCACCGCCGCGATCTCGGTGCCCGGCATCTACGCGGGCCTCCGCTTCTGGCGCAACACCGGAGTGGCCGCCCTCGCGCCGAACCAGTCGCTGACGCTGGCCGCCGATACCCTCGGGTACGAGTGGGACGAGGATCTCGACAACGGATTCCGTCCGGCGGGCACGATGCAGATGTCGGCGACGACGGTGTCCGTGCCCGAGCACGTGCAGGACATGGGCAGCACCTACCTGCCCGGCACCGCGACGCACCACCTGACGATGTACAAGCACTCGAGCGGCGCGATCGTCTTCGGCGCCGGCACGGTGCAATGGGTGTGGGGGCTCGATCCGCGCCACGATACCGATGCCGATGTCGGCTCCGCGACGGCCGACCCCAACATGCGGCAGGCGACGCTCAACCTGCTCGGCGACATGGGCGTGCAGCCGGCGACGATTCAAAGCGGACTGATTCCGGCGACGCCGAGCACCGACACGACCGCGCCGATCTCGACGATCACGTCGCCCGCCGCGGGTTCGAGCATTGCCGCCGGCGCGATCGTGACGGTTGCGGGAACGGCCAGCGACAGCGGCGGCGTCGTCGGCGGCGTCGAGGTGTCGGTCGACGGCGGCGCGTCGTGGCGGCGCGCGAGCGGCACGTCGAACTGGACCTACACGTGGGTGCCCGGCGTGCTCGGCACCGCGTCGATCCTGTCGCGCGCGGTCGACGACAGCGGCAACGTCGAGGCGCCCGCCGCGCCGACCCAGGTCACGATCGCGCAGGCGGTCTGCCCGTGCAGCATCTGGACGCCGTCGCTGACGGTGCCGTGGATGATCGATTCGAACGACGGCGTCGCGGTCGAAGTCGGCGTGAAGTTCCGCGCCGACGTCGGCGGCATCGTCAACGGCGTGCGCTTCTACAAGGCGTCCACCAATACCGGCACGCACACCGGCCACCTGTGGACGAGCAGCGGCACGCTGCTCGGCACGGTGACCTTCAGCAATGAGTCGGCGTCGGGCTGGCAGCAGGCGAACTTCGCGAGCCAGATCGTCATTCAGCCGAATACGACCTACGTCGTGTCGTACTTCGCGCCGAACGGCCACTACTCCGACGATCAGTATTTCCTCGGCCGCGCCGGCGTCGATCAGTGGCCGCTGCACGCGCTCAAGGGCGGGGTCGACGGGCCGAACGGCGTCTTCAACTACGGCGCGAGCGGCTTCCCGGCCGATACGTGGTTCTCGGACAGCTACAGCGTCGACGTCATGTTCACGCCGGACCTGACGATGCCGACCGTGTCGCTGACGGCGCCCGCAAACGGCGCGAGCATCTCCGGCAACGCGGTGACGGTGTCGGCGACGGCGGGCGACAACCTCGGCATCGCGGGCGTCCAGTTCAAGATCGACGGCGCGAACCTCGGCGCCGAAGACACGGCGAGCCCGTACAGCATCAGCTGGAATTCGAACCTGACGGCGAACGGCACGCATACGCTGACCGCCGTCGCGCGCGACACGGCAGGCAACCTGACGACGTCCGCACCGGTGAGCGTGACGGTCTTCAACGTCGACACGACGCCGCCGACCGTGTCGATCAGCTCGCCGCTGAATACGGCCACGGTGCACGGCGCCGTCAACGTGACGGCGGCCGCCGCGGACAATCAGGGGGTCATCGGCGTGCAGTTCCTGGTGGACGGCGCCGCGTACGGCGCCGAGGTCACCAGCCCGCCGTACGCGATCTCGTGGGACACGAACGGTCTCGCGAACAACTCGGCGCACACCGTCAGCGCGCGCGCGCGCGACGGCTCGGGCAATCAGACGACGTCGGCCGCGAACACGGTGACGATCTCGAGCCCGCTCGCCGGCTCGCCGGCGATCGACGCCCTCGTCTGGACCGATCAGCCGAATACGCAGACGACGGTCACGTCGCCCGCGTTCTCGACGACGGCGAGCAACGAGCTGCTCCTCGCGTTCGTCTCCGCCGATTACCTCGGCGGAACGAACACGAGCGTGACGGGCGTCACCGGCGGCGGGTTGACGTGGGTGCTGGTCGGCCGCACGAACGTGCAGGCCGGGTCGAGCGAGGTGTGGCGAGCGTTCGCGCCGTCGCCGCTCGGCAACATCACGGTGACCGCGACGATGTCGCAGGCCGTCGATTCGATGATGACGGTCATCACCTTCTCGAACGTCGACACGTCGGGCACGAACGGGTCGGGCGCGATCGGCGCGACCAAGAGCGCGAATTCGCTCGGCGGCGCGCCGACGGCGACGCTCGTGACGACGGTGAACAACTCGTGGGTGTTCGGCGTCGGCAACGACTACGACAACGCCCTCGCACGCACGCCGGGCGCGAACCAGACGCTCATCCACACGTACTTCCCGCCGGTCGGCGACACGTACTGGGTGCAGCGCATGCTCACGCCGACGGCGGCCACCGGCACGAGCGTGACGCTCAACGACACGGCGCCGACCACGGACCGCTACAACCTGTTCATCGTCGAGGTGAAGCCGCTGAATGCGCCGGATACGACGCCGCCGACGGTGTCGGTGACGGCGCCTGCCGGCGGCGCGACCGTGTCGGGCTCGAGCGTCGCCGTCTCGGCGTCGGCGAGCGACAACGTCTCGGTCGCGGGCGTGCAGTTCAAGCTCGATGGCGCGAACCTGGGCGCCGAGGACACGGCGAGCCCCTACTCGGTGACGTGGGACTCGACCACGGCCGCGAACGGGACGCACCAGGTGACCGCGGTCGCGCGTGATTCGTCGGGCAACACGGCGACGTCGGCCGTCGTCAGCGTGACGGTGAACAACGACACGACGCCGCCGACGGTCTCGATCACGGCGCCGGCCGGTGGATCCACGGTGTCCGGCAGCGTTCCCGTGTCGGCGAACGCGTCGGACAACGTCGCGGTCGTCGGCGTGCAGTTCAAGGTGGACGGCGCGAACCTCGGCGCGGAGATCACAGCGAGCCCCTACGCGCTGACGTGGAACACGCTGGCGCAGACGGCGAACGGCGTCCACACGCTGACGGCCGTCGCGCGCGACGCGGCGGGCAATTCGACGACGTCCGCGGCCGTGAGCGTCACGGTGAACAACGTCGACAACACGCCGCCGACGGTGTCGATGACGGCGCCGGCCAGCGGCGCGACGGTCGCCGGCGCGAGCGTCACGGTGTCGGCGACGGCGTCGGACAACATCGCGGTGCTCGGCGTCCAGTTCCAGCTGGACGGCGCGAACCTCGGCGCCGAGGACACCGCGAGCCCGTACTCGATCGCGTGGAACACGAGCGGCGTCGCCAACGGCGCGCACACGCTCAGCGCGATCGCGCGCGACGGCGCCGGCAACACCGCCACCTCCTCGGTCAGCGTGACGGTGAACAACGATCTGACGCCGCCGACGGTCTCGATGACGGCGCCGGCCGGTGGCTCGACGGTCAGCGGATCTGCAGTGACCGTGTCGGCCAGCGCGGCCGACAACGTCGGCGTCGTCGGCGTGCAGTTCCTCGTCGACGGCGCGTCGGTGGGCGCGGAAGTGACCGCGTCACCCTACACCATGTCGTGGAATTCGACGAGCGTCGCCAACGGCACGCACACCGTGTCGGCGCGCGCGCGCGATGCCGCAGGCAACCAGACGACAGCGACGGCGGTATCCGTCACGGTGACGAACATCGCGTCGGGCCCGCCGGTGATCGACGCGGTGAAATCGGTGAATCGATCGACGAACGCGACGACGCTCGTCTCCGGCGCGTTCTCGACGACGTCGCCGAACGAGCTCCTGCTCGCGTTCATCTCGGCCGACTATCGAACGGGCGCGAACACCACGGTCACGGGCGTCACCGGCGGCGGGCTGACGTGGGTGCTCGTCAGACGCACCAACACGCAGAGCGGATCGTCGGAAATCTGGCGCGCCTTCGCGCCGACGACGCTGGCGAGCCAGAGCGTGACGGCGACGCTGTCGCAGTCGGTGGCCGGCTCGATGACGGTCGTCAGCTTCTCGAACGTCGATACGTCGGGTACCAGCGGGTCCGGCGCGATCGGCGCGATCGGCGGCGCGAGCTCGCCGGGCGGTCCGCCGAGCGCGACGATTGTGACGACGCGGAACAACTCGCTCGTGTTCGGCGTCGGCAACGACTTCGACCAGGCCGTCGCGCGGACGGTCGGACCGAATCAGACCATCGTCAACCAGTATCTCGCGACGATTGGCGACACCTATTGGGTGCAGCGCACGACGACGGCGGTGGCGGCGACGGGCACGAGCGTCACGATCAACGATACGGCGCCGACCGGCGATCGCTTCAACTTGAGCATCTGCGAGATCAAGGGTCCGCCGCAGTAGGTCCCTCGCGAGCCGCGCCGGCCACGCGCCGGCGCGGCTCGCATCGTTTCCCCGAATTCCCTCTCCATCACGACGCGCTCACGATCTTCGTGGACGTTCGGTGCGTGCCGGAAAAGCGTTATCCACGACGTAGCGCCAACCCGAACGCGCGGCCTGTATACCTGCGTACGTATACCAACGTACCAAATGCGTATACTCCGTATCGTTTTTACTCGGCTCGCGACGGTTTTTCAGCACTCCCAGGATCGTAATTTTCAGCTCAACTATCGTCGGTAGCGCAGGTTACGGCGATCACACCACCTCAGGTATAGTTCCTGCAGGAAGAAAGGCGGCGCGACCAACCACTAAAGGTTGCGGCGCTCTCAAGGGACCAAGGCGATGTCGTCAAAAATCATGGTCGTCACCGGCGACGAACAGCGGCGCAGCGTCCTCCTCGAAACGTTGAACCACGCGGGCTACGTCGTGAGCGGCGCCGCGACCTTCGAAGAAGCGAAGGAACTGCTGGAGCGACGGTCGCCGGATCTGGTGATCGCCGACGAGCGCCTCGGTCCGTTCAACGGTCTGCACGTGATCGTGGTCGGCCGTGCCCACTATCCGCGGATGAAGGCGATTGTGACGAGCCGCGTGAAGGACGAAGGCCTCGAGAACGACGCGAAGCGCCTCAACGTCCAGTGCCTCGTGCAGCCCTCGGCGGCCGCCGACTGGCTCGAACCGATCTCGCGCACGCTCGAAACGATCCACTGAGGCACGGCGCCGTCGTGGCGCCGACGCCCCGTACATGAAAAAGTCCGCCGCGAGGCGGACTTTTCATTTGTACGGCGGGACGATTCAGCGGCCGGAGGCGCGCCCGCGCAGGCCGCTCCAGAGCGTCGGCCGTCCCGGAAGGATGGAATCGACCGGCGTCGCGCCGAGGCGACGCTGCGGCGGCGCCGCAGCCGCCGGCTCGATCTGCGCCGCGCCGAGCTGCGCGAGCACATGCGGCCCCGCGACGGCGCGGCCGCTGTACCGCACCACCATTCGGTCGGCCACCATCCTCAGCTCCCGGACGTTGCCCGGCCAGAGGTGCGTCTGCAGCGCGCCGAGGCCGTCGGTCGTGATCTCCGGCGGGACGAGGTTGTGCTGGGCGCTGAGCGTCGCGACGAAATGCTCCCACAGGACGGGTACGTCCTCGCGGCGCTCGCGCAGCGACGGAATCACCAGGTGCACGACGTTCAGGCGGTAGAAGAGATCCTCGCTGAAGTCGTGCTGCTGCGTCCGCCCGTAGAGATCGCAGCTCGAGGTCGCGAGAATCCGCACGGGCGGCGCGCTGCGGACGTCGGCGCTGTCCAGAAACCGGAGCAGCAGCTTCTGCATCCGCGGCGACATCTCCCCCACCTCGTCGAGCACCACGGTCCCGCCGTTGGCGAGCGCCAGCAGGCCGTGCGTCGCGTCCCGCGCCTCGGCGCCCGGCTTCGCCGGTCCGAAGAGCTCCGCTTCGAGAAGAGGCTCCGGCAGGCTGCAGGAAATGGGAACAATCGGCAGCTGGCAGCGGCGGCTGCGCTCGTGGAGCATGCGCGCGAGCAGCGACTTGCCAACCCCGTGCTCGCCGGTGACGAGAATCCGCGCGTCCGACGCGGCCACGGCGGCCGCTTCGTCGACGAGTTCCGCAACGGCAAGGCTCCTCCCAAGGAATTTCGCAGAGTCCATCGGGCTCCTTCGAAATCGATCGTTTTTACGAGGGGGATGTCGGTGTAAGTAGTAGTGCGGCGCGGCCAGGAAGTCAATCGAAATGCGCGCCGATCTTCGCAAAGTTTACCGTGGCGGGGCGGCGAGCGGCGGCGGCGGGCGCGTGGCGTGAAATTT
>Ga0075434_100007055_pt1 | contig 10370 bp, 6 predicted proteins | sample RhiMethybrSRZTD3_FD_75298 | JGI IMG/M metagenome (GOLD analysis project Ga0075434, IMG submission 75298) | Populus rhizosphere microbial communities from Tennessee, USA - Rhizosphere MetaG P. TD hybrid SRZTD3 | ecosystem: Host-associated > Plants > Roots > Rhizosphere > Soil | place: USA...
CACCTGGCCTTCGATCACCGCGACATTCGTGCTTCCCAGGCGGATTTTATTGCTGGCATTGACGACGGCTCCAGCACCGATAGCCGTAGCGTTGGCCAGATTCCCAGTAGATACCTCGGCCCCGAAACCGATGGCGGTGTTGAAACTTCCTGTGCTGTTGGTAAAGAGCGCATCGACTCCGATGGCGGTGTTACTATCACCCGTGGTGTTGTTAACGAGCGCGTTATTCCCGACGGCGTTGTTGTCATTGCCCGTGGTGTTGCTAAAGAGCGCCGCTTCCCCGCTGGCGGTGTTGTCTTGGCCTGTGGTGTTGCTCAAGAGCGCGCCGTTCCCAATGGCGGTGTTGTTGTGACCGGTGGTGTTGTGAAGCAGGGCCTGGACGCCGGTCGCGGTATTTTTGAAGCCCGTAGTGTTGGCAAAAAGCGCCTGAAGTCCAGTGGCGGTGTTTTGGCTACCCGTAGTGTTATTAAACAGGGCCTGGACGCCGCTGGCGGTGTTATTGAAGCCCGTGGTGTTGAAAACCAGGGCTTGGAGTCCGCTTGCGGTATTGTAGCTACCAGCGGTGTTGCTAAAAAGTGCATCGAGTCCGGTGGCGGTGTTGTTGCTGCCGGTCGTGTTACTAAAAAGCGCATTGAGTCCGGTGGCAGTGTTGTTGCCACCTGTAGAGTTGAAAACGAGCGCCTGGAGTCCTGTGGCGGTGTTGTTGCTGCCTGTACTGTTGCTAAAGAGTGCACTGGCTCCAAGGGCGGTGTTGTTGCTTCCGGTGGTGTTGCTGACCAGCGCGCCCGTACCCAGGCTGGTGTTGCTCTGCGCGGCAGCAATGCCCGGTAGAGACAGCAAGTAAATGAGCCCGGAAATCAGAATCGAGCAAAACCAAGCAGTGCTGGTTGAGTTGTGACGCATATAAAGTCCTCCTCTATTTAACTTATATTTAACTCAGGTACGCTACGGATCTTTTCTCTGGGCAAACATCGAAGCTATTACTACAGGTCGTGGGCTAGCAGCAAGAAAAAAACGCCGCAGAATGTGGGCGCTCAACTAGATGAGATGAAAGAACGTCCTGGCTAAAGCCGCAGTTGTGGCACCGATCGATTTCACCTAGCGGACGCCTGATAATCACTGCGCCGTTCAGTTGAGCGGGCAAAGATCGGCTCAGTTCCTGCGGGAAGGGGCCGTTTCTCTGTGAATTAAAACTTGAGGGTTCGCTATGGTCGAATCGCCGCTATTTGCGGCTCTCTACCGGCACGTTAACTATCTGCATCGAGTGATTCTGTCGCAACTCCAGCGCATCCAGCCGTGCCGTCAGTGCCGCAAGTTGTGCTTCCTTCTCCCTAAGCTCCGCCGTGCGCTTCTCCAGCGCCTGCACCGCCACCATGAGAATCCCTGCGATGTCACCTGAGTTAATCGTGGTCTCTGTGCCGATCTTTCCAATGCCGTCATGGCCGAAGGCTGCAAAGAAGTCCTGCGCCATGGGACCATAGTGACGAAACTCTTTAGGATCATGCCCGATAAAGCTCCAGCTGGTTAGCTCAAAGCCGCGAATTTTTCTGAGCACTTCTTCTCCATCCACGGGCTTAAAGTTTTCCTTCTTGGTTTTATCCGAACTGGCAGTGAAGGCCACCTGTCCTTCGATTACCGTGACCGCAGTGTTTCCTACACGGACCTTGTTGCTGGCATTGACGAGGGCTCCATTGCCGATAGCAGTAGCGTTCGTCAGATCACCAGCGGAGACATTGGCTGCGACTCCGATGGCGGTATTATTGCTGCCCGTCGTGGTACCACTGAGAGCATTGAGCCCAACGGCGGTGTTGTTACCGCCCGTGCTGTTGCTAATGAGCGCTTGGGCCCCCACGGCGGTGTTGGCGGTAGCCGTGGTGTTGTTGGGAAGCGCATTGACTCCAAGGGCCGTGTTGAATCCGCCTGTCGTATTGTCTTGGAGCGCCTGGACTCCGATGGCAGTGTTCTCGATGCCCGTGGTGTTACTAGAGAGCGCATTGACTCCGCTGGCCGTGTTGAAAGCGCCGGTGGTGTTGTTAAGGAGGGCATTTAACCCGTCGGCGGTGTTTTGGTTGCCCGTGGTATTGTTCGACAGTGCAAAGACTCCGGTGGCGGTGTTGCTCGTGCCCATGGTGTTACTAAGGAGCGACTGGAATCCGTTGGCGGTATTATTGTTTCCCGTGGTGTTGCTAAAGAGCGCATTGAATCCGGTGGCGGTGTTGTTGCTGCCGGTGGTGTTGAAGACCAGCGCCTGCACCCCGCTAGCAGTGTTGTCGTTGCCCGTCGTGTTGTGCAGCAATGCCTGGAGTCCATTGGCCGTATTGTTGAACCCCGTAGTGTTGAAAACCAACGCCTGAACTCCACTGGCGGTATTGTTGAATCCCGTCGTGTTACTGAACAGTGCACTGAGTCCCGTGGCCGTGTTGTTGTTCCCCGTAGTATTACTCAGGAGGGCATTCAGTCCGGTGGCGGTGTTGTTGCCGCCCGTGGTGTTGCTAAACAGTGCATTGAGGCCGGTAGCGGTATTGTTGCTACCGGTAGAGTTGAAAATGAGCGAATCGACTCCAGTAGCGGTATTGTTGCTGCCGGTGCTGTTGCTAAAGAGCGCATTGAATCCGAGAGCGGTATTGTTGCTGCCCGTCGTGTTGCTGACGAGTGCACCTGTCCCAAGACTTGTGTTGCTCTGCGCCGCAGCAACTCCTGCCAGAGAGACCGAGAAAAGGAGTGCAGCGATAAGGATAGTGAAAGCCGAAGCTTTGTTGGTCGAATTGCGCAGCATATAAAGCCTCCCTATATTTAAGTTGGTTGTTTGTAGCCTGCGGATCGATCTTTCCCTGGCAAACATGGTGGAAGCTATTACTACAAGTCGTGGGCTAGCAGCAAGAGAAAAACGCCGCAGAATTGGGCGCTCACCTAGATGAAAAGAAGGAATGTCGCTCGTTAAGCGGCAGTTTGTGCGCCGATTGATTTTATCGATGGACGCCAGATGATCACCGCGCCGTTCAAGCTATGCCGTCGGTTGTAGGACAAAGACCGGTTCAGTTTCCGCGGGACCGGGAAGAGGCCGTTGCTCCGTGAATCGAATTTTGCCGTTTCGTTATAGTCGAATCGCCACTAATTGCGGCTCTCTACGGGCACGTTAACTATCTGCATTGACTGAATCTGCCGTGACTCCAGCGCTTCCAGCCGCGCCGCCAGAGTTTCAACGTAGGCCTGCGTAGCTTTTAGTTCTTCGACGCTCGATTTCAACGTAGAAATCTGTGCGTCTTTCTGTTCGAGCTTCGACTCCAATACTGCAATCTGTTTCTCCTTCTGCTTTAGCTCTGCCGTGCGCTTCTCCAGCGTCTGCACAGCGATCATCAGAATGCCTGCTATATCGCCCGAGTTGATCGTGGTGTCCGTGCCGATCTTTCCAATTCCGTCGTTGCCGAAGGCCGCAAAGAAATCCTGCGCCATGGGGCCGTAGTGGCGAAACTCTTTGGGATCGTGCCCGATGAAGTTCCAGCTGGTGAGCTCAAAGCCGCGAATCTTTCTGAGCACTTCCTCTCCGTCTACGGGCTTAAAGTTTTCCTTCTTGGTCTTGTCCGAACTGGCAGTGAACGCCACCTGTCCTTCAATCACCGTGACCGAAGTATTGCCCAGGCGGACTTTATTGCTTGCATTAACGATGGCCTGAGCCCCGATAGCGGTAGCGTTGTTCAGGTTCCCAGCAGACACATCGGCAAGGACGCCGACGGCAGTGTTAAAACTGCCCGTAGTGTTGCTAAAAAGCGCCTCGACCCCGACGGCGGCGTTGTCGTTGCCCGTGGTGTTATTAAATAGCGCACTGTCTCCGCTGGCCGTGTTGGCGCCGCCTGTGGTGTTGAAAACCAGCGCCTCGACCCCGGTTGCCGTGTTCCCGGCGCCCGTAGTGTTGCTAAGGAGCGCATCAAACCCGGTGGCAGCGTTGGAAAAGCCCGTGGTGTTGTTAAAGAGTGCATTGAATCCATCGGCAGTGTTGAAGCTGCCCGTAGTGTTGCTAAACAGTGCCTCCACCCCGCTGGCGATGTTGTCGATGCCCGTGGTGTTGCTAAACAGCGCATCGACGCCGGTCGCGGTGTTGTTGCTGCCCGTGGTGTTGCTGAAGAGCGCGTTCAGCCCAGTAGCGGTGTTATTACCGCCCGTCGAGTTGAAAACCAGCGCCTGAACCCCGCTGGCGGTATTGTTGCTGCCTGTGGTGTTGCTAAAGAGTGCGCTGACTCCGACAGCGGTGTTGTTGCTGCCCGTGGTGTTGCTGACCAGCGCGCCTGCCCCCAGACCGGTGTTGCTTTGCGCCGCAGCAACCCTAGCCAGAGAGAGCGAACAAATCAGCGCAGCAATAAAGAAGAAGAAAAACGAAGCGGGGTTGATCGAATAGCGAAGCATATGACCCTCCTTAATTTATTCAATTGATTTATTGAGTTCTCTCTTCTAAGAATTCCTCTCATCGCGACGCTAAGTTGTTCACGAGAAGTTAAATGAGCCATTACCGCAGCCATGGACTGATTCTTCTATTTGCCACCGGGGTGTGTTTATATTGATAAACAGATCCCAGAGGCACTGCGTATCATCTTATGATTCTTAAGAGTATCATGTGGTGACCTATCAGCTCACACGGTTAAATTTATATGGAATACGCTTCTGTTTTTACCAGGATGACTCGTTCGTTGGTAGAAAAACGAGTCTTTGCAGCGGCGCCGTTCACGGTTTTGGATGTCGGTTGTAGCGGCGGCATCTCGCCGTTCTGGCGCGTCTTCGACCCATCGCTGGTCGCGTTAGGAATCGATCCGGTTCTAAGCGAGTGTGAGCGCCTCAATGCGAGCGAGGCCAACGCCAATATACGCTATCGGCCGGCCTTTATTGGGCTAGCTGATGAACACCCATTTGTCCAAAAGCGCGGCAACATTGAGCCCTGGGGAGGCAATCCGTGGAACAGGTTGAGTTCACCTCTAGCAATCGATATTCTACATTCTCAGACCAAAAAAGAAGACAAAATTCCTGTGCTTAACGATTGGCAAAACGCGAGTTTGGCTGATCCCCAGTCGAAGATAGGAATCGATGATCTTGTCGAGGAAGAAAAACTATCCGGTCTGGATTTTATCAAGATTGACGTTGACGGTTACGATCTGGAGGTCACGCTCTCGGCGGAACAATCGACTCAAAAAGCGCCGGTGCTTGGGTTTACACTGGAAGTGAATTTTTTTGGGAGCACGGCTGATACCGATCACACGCTCCACAACACGGATAAATTGATGCGACAATGGGGCTTTGACTTGTTCGGATTGACCGTACGGCGCTATTCGGCGGCGGCATTGCCAGCCCCGTTCGAATGGGATGGACCAGCCCAAACGCGATTTGGACGTCCGTTACAGGGAGATGCAGTTTACCTAAGAGATCCAATGGCTGCAGAAACGCGGGGCGCGGGCCAATGTCCTCCTTTGTCTCAACAAAAAATTCTGAAGCTCGCATGCTTGTTTGAGTGTTTCGGCTTGCCGGATCACGCGGCTGAATTGATAAGGGCGAATGCACAGTCGTTGTTTGCCCTGTGTGATCCCTCGGAGCTTCTCAATATTCTTGCTACTGAAGTTGATCCTTCGGTCAGCAGCTACTCGGAATACATTGAGAAATTTAGGTCTGATCCCACGTCTTTTTATCCGTCGAATTGGCGTCAATCGCCGTAACGATAAAAGTCAGTCCCCAGGTCACGAACCTGGCGATCTAACGCGAATGAAGCTACTTACGCGAAGACTCCCGCAATTGGGCAGACAAAGAGAAATCGCCCATGAGCGTAGTTTGCTCGCTAAGGGATTTCGCGTTCGAAATCCGGAGAAACCTGATGCGGTTACATTATCGGTTTGTTAAACATTTTAATATTAGGAACCTCATAACGGTTTTCCTTAGACACGGTAAGTTCTCGAGACGAATGGGCTAACAAAGGGCGGGAAGGAGTTGAAATGAAAGTCAGCAAAGGGTGCAATGCTCCTTGGTATGAAATGAACATTTCGTCCGCTGACGATCAGGTCAGCCCATGTTGTTTTTATGCCGGCCCCAAGGACCGATGGGATAGTGATTTTCGTACGCTGGATGAGTACTGGAATAGCCCTAATCTGCAGGAAGTGCGCAAAATCAACTCCGGTTCGGAGGTCAATTTAACCGGCGGATGCGAAGGGTGTTATTTCTTTGGGAAAACCCGAGCTCATACCGGTGAGGCCGCGACTTACTTTCCTCAATTTTTGACCCCGTTTGAAGACCTCTCTCCCGAGCAAAAGGCGAACTGGCTGGCAGCAATAGACGACTATGAAAGCGGACAAACACAAGTCAAGTCCACGCCACTGCGTTTCTATATAAATTTTGGTTTTGCCTGCAATCTGTCATGCACCATGTGTCACCAGGTGCCCCGCCGGCAGGACTTACCGCGTCAGGTCAAAGCAGACATTCTGCTGAAGTGGAAGCCCTACCTGAAAGCCGCAATCGATATCACAGTCATCGGAGGGGAGCCTTTTGCCCTCAAAGAAGCGATCAAATTCATTACTGCGGTAATCGACGATCCGGAGTTCGAACCGGTTCAACTCTCGATATGCACTAACGGCACCCTTCTGCATAGGCACATGGACTTGCTGGCAAAAAAACGGAAGCTCGCACTTGCGGTGAGTCTTGATACCATCGGGCATGAGTTCGAACAAATTCGCGTTGGTGCTGATTGGAAGCAGATCGAGCGTAACATTCTTGATTTCCAAGCGTTAGGGAAGCAGTTAGGTTATCCGTGGCAAGTCCAGGCACCGTGCATGCTCATGAAAACCAACGTTCCCAGGCTGGTTGAGTTTGGTGAATGGTGTATTGCTAATAATGTCCAACCTGGATTTTATGACTTTATTAATGCAACCGGCATTGAAAAGACGCATGAGGCTGAAAACCTACTAGTGTACCCCGAGCTCTTAGACCAGATTCCCGAGTGGGAACGATACTTTGTTCTCGCTATCGACAGATTACGGAATTCCCAGTGGGCGCCCGCAGGAGAACAGCTAAATAGCCTCTACACGAGTATTCGGAGTAACAAAGAGAAGGCCATTGAAGCAAGAGTACGCACCGAAACTGAAGCAAGAATTCGATCCGAGATCGAAGCAAGGGTGCGCGATGAGTTCGAAGCTGCTGAGGCAAAAACGCTCTCTCAACAATTCGTTTCACCGGACTTTGAAGAAATCCATTCGTTGTCCATCAAACAATCGATCAAGCAAGTAACACCTCCGCCGGTCTGGGAGATGCTGCGCCGTATGAAACGAGCATCGAAATCTCTCTTCGGGTCTTCTTCAGCGAACGGATCTACTATGCATCGTGATTAAAAAGACAGTTATGGAACCGTTAAAGCAGCCCGATATCCAACACGTTCGGTCGTACTGGAACGCTCGTCCTTGCAATATTCGTCATTCCGTTCAGCCCGTCGGCACGAAGGAATATTTTGATGAGGTCGAGAAGCGAAAATATTTTGTCGAACCGCACATCCCCGGTTTCGCTCAATTTGAGCGCTGGAACGGAAAGAAAATGCTGGAAGTCGGTTGTGGAATTGGAACCGACACGATGAATTTTGCGCGAGCGGGCGCTTTGGTGACCGCAGTCGATTTGTCCGATGAGTCCCTAAAGCTTGCTAAGCAACGCGCAAAGGTTTTCGGTCTGGAGGAAAGAATTTCTTTTTATCAGGGTAACGCTGAAGAACTAAGTTCTGTTGTACCAGTGGAGCCATATGATTTAGTTTATTCGTTTGGTGTTATTCATCATACGCCAAATCCGAGTAATGTCATCCGACAGATTAAAGGCTATATGACAGCGTCTTCGGAGCTCAGGATAATGCTTTACGCAAAAAACTCGTGGAAGAACATGATGATCGACGCGGGGCTTGATCAACCTGAAGCTCAAAACGGGTGCCCCATCGCGTTTACATATACACCGGAGGAAGTTAGGAATCTGCTGCAAGGATTCATCGTATCGGAGATCAAACAGGACCATATATTTCCGTTTGTCGTGGAAAAATACGTTAAATATGAGTACGAGATAGCGCCTTGGTTTTCTTCTATGCCGAGGTCGATGTTCTCTGCTCTAGAGCGAGCCCTAGGGTGGCATCTGCTAATCACGGCGCGCCTTGCTTAGTCAACGAGAATGCAAAGCCTCGGTGCGGCGTTACTGCTACTCAAGAGCGGATAACCGGTTGGCGCTGTGATTCCGATGCGTGGGAGACCGGTTTGATGAAATGGAGATTTATTTTTGTCGAACGCGGATAAATCCACCACGATTTAATGCACGCCCAGACTAGCCTTCCACAATCTAATGCTGCACCTTATCTTTCCGTAGTCGCCGCTTCTCGCAACGATGATCATGGCGGCGATCCGCTGATCCGGACTCAGATATTTATAAATAACTTCACGCGACAATGCGAGAAATATCGGCTCTCCGCAGAGTTGACTATTGTCGACTGGAATCCCGTCATCGATCGACTGGGACTCGCTGCGGTGTTGAATGCGCCGGCCGACGCATCTTATTGCAAGGCGCGTGTGATCACAGTACCGACCGCGCTTCATTGCCGGTTGAAATATGCTGACAAGCTAGCTTTCTTTCAGATGATCGCGAAAAATGTCGGTATCCGTCGAGCGCGAGGAAAATTTATTCTCGCCACCAATATCGATATCATTTTTTCCGATGAGTTGATGCAATTTATCGCCAGGCAGAACCTCGATCCAAAGAAATTATATCGCGTTGATCGTTACGATATCCGTAACGGCCTGTCGAAAGATTTTACCCCTGATGAAGCGTTGGAATACGCATGGGCCAATCTTATTCGAACTAATCCGCGGTATCAGCCTTTAATGCTTGTCCAACATCTCTATCGGAACAATCCGTTCGAAAAATTTTGCATACCCGATCTGGATTTTCGGGGAACAATTGATGACGTGAGCGTTATTCACGAAGACGGCGTTTGGCAGATTCGGCCAGGGCGTTCGACAAACATGAGCCGTTTACATACGAATGCTTGCGGGGATTTTACGTTGCTCTCCCGTGACGCATGGTTTGCCATCAGAGGCTATCCTGAGTTTGAGGCTTTTTCCTTCAATATTGACAGTATGGGTTTCCTCGCGGCGCATTATGCGGGTTACGAGGAACTATCGTTGCTCCCGCCGTGCGTTTGTTTTCATATCGAACACGAAATGGGTTCCGGTTGGACACCCGAAGGAGAAAAAAAACTATTCAACCGACTACGCGATGCTGGAATTCTAAATCCGGAGTGGCCAGTGCTCACCCCGCTCGTTGAAATGATGCGCGAAGAGGGGAAGGCACTTGAATTCAATCACCCGGGTTGGGGGCTAGCGGATTTTGATTTGCCTGAGCAAGAGATCGGAGATCTGGCAGAGATCCCAACTGAAAAATTGCAGCAATTGGCCCTTCAAGCAGAGACTCGGGGCGTTTCGGCCATTCAACCCATGTATGATTTAGATCGATTGACTTTGGCATATGAACGACAAGTGGTGCGCGAACAGAGTTCGCCGAACGACCAAGGCCTTGGTTTAGCGGTTGGTAATAGTTCCGAGCCAGTGGCTGTTCTTGGCTCAACCGTGCGTGCCAATCCGGAGAAAGTTGTTCTTTACATTCCAGACTCCATCGGCTGCTATGCAGAAACTCGCACACTCGCGTGTCAGGCGCAGCTGATAAATACAACAACACTGATGTTTCGTATAGAACAGTTTGACCGCCAATTCCCCATGCGCTTTGATCCATGCCAATGCCCCGGGCTGATTATGATCAACTCAATTGCCGTATTCGATGCCGTGAATCACGGAGTGGTTTGGGAACTTGGTGCTCACGATTCAGCCGAACCCACTATCACCGGCACGGCAGTTCCTGTACATCCTAGTGCTCCTTTCAATGGCGGAGGTTTGCGAAAAATATGGCGCTGGAATAAGAAGTCTCAACAGCCGTTTACCGTAATCAGCACTGGAGTCGATCCGCAGCTGATTTTGCCGATTCTTCCCAGTAATGTGGGATTTCCATTGATCATGTCAGTGGAAATGAAACTGATACCTTATGAGTAGTTCGCGATCGTGTAGGCTAATCGTGATTATGTCTCGGCAATCATGATATGAAACAGGCCAAAGCTTACGAACGCTTGCGAGTGTGGCGCGTCCTCAGCCGTGAACTCGTGCTGGATTGCCAGCCCTGGCTGGCGTTGTGGCGTGAAAAAATTCGGCTCCCGGACGGGCGCGAAATCGACGATTATTATCAGATTGAACAGCGTGATTATGTTCTCATTGCCGCATGGCAGAACGGAAAGGTCTTCGGCCTGTGGCGCTATAAACATGGCCCCCGACAGA
>Ga0075434_100007056_pt1 | contig 10369 bp, 4 predicted proteins | sample RhiMethybrSRZTD3_FD_75298 | JGI IMG/M metagenome (GOLD analysis project Ga0075434, IMG submission 75298) | Populus rhizosphere microbial communities from Tennessee, USA - Rhizosphere MetaG P. TD hybrid SRZTD3 | ecosystem: Host-associated > Plants > Roots > Rhizosphere > Soil | place: USA...
GCGATGTCGATCCTGAAGCTGCGCGACGAAGGGAAGCTCTCGCTCGAGGCGGAAGCCGAGCGCTACGTTCCCGAGCTGAAGAACCTGAAGTACCCGACGAGCGACGCGCCGAAGATCACGGTCCGCCATCTGCTGTCCCACTCGGAAGGCTTCCCCGAGGACAACCCGTGGGGCGATCGGCAGCTCGCCGACTCCGAGGATCAGCTCTCGGCGATGCTGCGCGCGGGCATTCCGTTCTCGAACGCGCCGGGCGTCGCGTACGAGTACTCGAACCTCGGCTTCGCGATCCTCGGACGCATCGTGGCGAATGTCTCGGGCACGCGCTACGTCGACTACGTCGCCGCGAACATCCTGCGGCCGCTCGGCATGACCTCGACGACGCTCGAGCCGAAGGAGGTGGCGCCGAACCGCCTGGCGCGCGGCTATCGCTGGGAGGACGAGCGCTGGAAGGAGGAGCCGCAGCTCTCGAACGGCTCGTTCGGATCGATGGGCGGCATGCTGACGTCGCTCCGCGATCTCGCGCGCTACGTCGGCGTCTTTCTCTCCGCGTGGCCGCCGCGCGACGGCGCCGAGACGGCGCCGATCCGGCGCGCGTCGCTGCGCGAGATGCAGCAGGTGTGGCGGTTCGCGCCGGCGGTCGTGATGCGCGATGCCGGCGGCGCCCTGCAGCTCAACGCCGGCGGCTACGCCTACGGTCTTCGCGTCAGCCAGTCGTGCCGCTTCCGCCAGATCGTCTCGCACACGGGCGGTCTGCCCGGCTTCGGATCGATCATGCTGTGGCTGCCGGACTACGGCGCGGGCATCATCGCGTTCGGCAACGTCACCTACACGAGCTGGACGCGCGTGACCAACGCCGCGATGGAAGCGTTCGTCGATCGCGCGGGACTCCAGCGCCGCGAGCCGGTCCCTTCCGCCGCGCTGACGCAGGCGCAGGCGGCCGTGTCGCGCCTCGTCGCGCACTGGGACGACGCGCTCGCCGACGCCGTCGCGGCCGAGAACCTGTATCTCGATCGGACGAAAGAGCGGCGGCGCGCCGAGATCGCGCGGCTGCATTCCACCGTCGGCGCCTGCAGCGCGGACGCGCACACGTTCGACCACGTCGAGAACGCGCTGCGCGGATTCTGGACGATGAGCTGCGAGAAGGGAAAGCTGCAGGTCTCGATCACGCTGGCGCCGACGATGCCGCCGCGCGTGCAGCTGATGGAGGTGCGCGAAGCGCCGGCGGCGCAGCCCTCGGGCGAGGGCTGCGCGCCGTAGTCAGACGTTGCCGATCAGTTCACGTTGATCGTTTCGCTCGTCGCGACGAGCTGATAGCTGCCGTTGCACAGGCGGACCTGATACGTTCCCGGGCCGGGCAGCACGAACGTAATCGTGGCGCTGCTGACGCCGGCCGCCGGCAGCGTGTGCGACCCGTTCAAGTACTCCCACTGCACCGGCCGTCCGTTCGCGTCGTACAACCCGACCCAGTCGCCGGGCGTTCCCGGTCCGTTCGTCACCGTCGCCGTGACGGTTCCGCCGGCAGTGCCGGTCGTCGTCCCAAGCGTGACCGTCGGCGCGGTCGTGGAGATCGTCGAGCTGGTCGCCACCCGCACGTATGCCGCGTTGAACAGGCGTGCGTGATACGTGCCCGGCGCGGCCGGCAGCACGAACGTGACCCTCGCGCTCTTCACGCCGGAGGCCGGCTTGGTCTGCGTGCCGTTGAGATACTGCCACTGCACGGCATTGCCGCTCGCGTCGTACAACCCCACCCAGTCGCCCGGCAGACCTGGCGCGTTGTCCACCGCCGCTGACACGGTTCCGCCGGCCGCGCCCGAAGCCGCGCCCAGCGTCACCGTCGGCATCGTCGTCGTGACCGTTCCGCTGCTCGCGACCAGCACGTACACCGCGTTGTAGAGCCGCACGTGATACGTGCCGGCGGCCGCGGGCAGCGTGAACGACACGGTTGCGTTGCTCGTGCCGGTCGCAGGCTTCACCTGCGTCCCGTCGAGGTACTTCCACTGCAGGGCGGCGCCGTTCGCATCGTAGAGTCCGACCCAGTCGCCGGCAGTCCCCGGACCGTTCGCCACGGTGGCCGTGACGGATCCGCCGGCGGTTCCAGTCGCCGAGTCCAGCGTCACGCTCGGCGCTGTCGTCGTGATCGTGCCGCTCGTCGCGAGCAGCTTGTACGTCGCGCTGTAGAACTCCGCGCGGAACGTACCCGTCGTCGCCGGCAGCAGGAACGTGACGGTAGCGCCCGTCACGCCGGCCGCCGGCTGCGTCTGCGCGCCATTGAGGTACTGCCACTGCATCGCGTTGCCGTTCAGATCGTACAAACCGATCCAGTCGCCGGCCGCGCCGGGCCCGTTCATTACCGAGGCTGTGACCGTTCCACCGGCCGGTGCCGTCGTCGCGCCGAGTGTGACGGTCGGCACGAGCGTCGTCACGTTGAGGGTGACCTGCGCCGTGTCGCAGTTCCCGCTGTCTCTGGCGTCGCAGATCTTGTACGTCAGCGTCTGGCTTCCGGCCGGCGTGCCGGCCGCGATCCACACCGCGCCCGTTGCGGCGTCGAGCGTGACGCCGGCGTTCGACGACGAGACGACCGACAGCGTCACGTTCCCGACAGCCGCCGGCGCGCCGCCGATCTTGTCGTTGGCGAGCACGTTCGCCACGGCAGGCGTGGACGCCGAGGCGTGCACCGGCGCGGCCGGCGCGTCGTCGACGGCGTCGACGACCCAGGAAATGACGGCCGCGGACGGATTGGGCACGACCGCCACGCCCGCAGGTCCGGCTTCGACGGGGATGATCTTCTTCACCGTGTTGGTCGCGGCGTCGATCACCGCGACGGCGTTGAGCCGCGGGATCGCGACGTAGACGGACGCGCGATCCGGCGTGACGGCGAGCCCGGCCGGCTGGTTCTGCTGCGTCCAGTCGCTGCCGTCGGCGCCGAGATCGATCCACTCGATGACGCCGCTGGTGGCCGTGTCGATCGCCGTGACGAAGTGGCCCGGGAAGAATCCCGCGCCGTAGCCCGTATCGATCCAGAAGTACCGGTTGGCGGCGTAGGCGCGGCTGCCGTCGGGCGAGATCGCGATCGCGCCCGGCAGCGAGAAGAGGTCGATCGTCTTCGTCACCGCGTTCGTCGCCGTCTCGATCACCGCAACGCCGCCGGTCGCGCTGAACGAATTCAGCACGGCATGGTCGTAGATGTAGGTGTTGAACGTCACGAACGCGCGCCGTCCATCCGGCGCGACCGCCACGCCGACGGCGAAGTTGTAGACGTCCGCCGCCGCCGTTTTTTCAGGCGCGAACGACGCGATCACCGTGTTCGTCGCCGTGTCGATCACCGACACCTTGCCCGACGCGACGTAGACGTGCGCGCCGTCCGGCGTGACGGCGAGCGCGCCGTCGGTGCCGCCGACCGGGATGGACGCCACCGTCGCATTGCTCCTCGTATCGATCACCTCGACGGCGCCGTTCGCGTCGAGCACGTAGAGGAACTCCCCGCCGGGGCTGACGGCGACGGCCGCCGGCTTCGCCGCGACGGAAATCGTCGCGACGACGCTGAGGGCCGAGCGATCGATCACGGCGACCGAGTTCGAGCCCGTGTTCGTCACGTAGACGCGCGTGCCGTCGCGGGTGATGGCGATTTGCGCCGGCGCGGTTCCGACCGAGATCGTCGCCGCGACCGTGTTCGAGAGCGTGTCGATCACGCTGACGATGCTCGATGTCGTCCCGGCGACGTAGGCGCTCGTCCGCGACGCGCCGGCCGCCTGCTCGGCGGCGGTCAGCGTGACGAGGACGGTGGCGGTGCCGTTCGCGCAGTTGGTCGGGCTCGCCGTCTGGCAGAGTCGGTAGACGAGGCTGCTGGTGCCCAGCGGGGCGCCGGAGAGGACCGACACCGATCCCGTTTGCGCATCGAGCGTAAGGCCGGAAGTCGTCGACGAGACGAACGAGACCGTGACGGTCGCGAGCGTCGCCGGCACCCCGTCGAGCGTGTCGTTCGCGAGGACGTTCGCGATTGCCGTCCCGCCCGATCGCGGCGCGGAGCCGCTGTCGTCGCCCGCGTGCACGACGAACCGAACGACCGTCACCGTCACGGTGCCGTCGTCGCAGTTGGCCGGGCTCGCCCGTTCGCAAATCCGGTACACGAGTTGGTGATCGCCAGGCGCGGCGCCGACCGCGACCGACACCGCGCCGGTCGTCGTATCGAGGCTCAGGCCCGCGTCGCTCGACGAAACGGCCGAGAGCGCCACGCTCGTCAGGTTGGCCGAGGCGCCGTTCAGCGTGTCGTTCGCGACGACGTTCGCGATCGCCGAAGCGCCCTGGAACGCCGAGGCGCTGTCGTTCACCGCATCGATCGCGAACGGCGCTCTCACCGTCAGCACGACGTTTCCGGTGTCGCAGTTCGACGGCCGTCCCTTTTCACAGATCCGGTACACCAGCGTGTGATTGCCGACCGACGTCGCCGGGGCAATGCGCACGGCGCCGCTCGCGAGATCGAGCGTGATGCCCGCGTTCGTCGACGAGACGAACGACAGCGTGATGTTCGCGAACGTCGCCGCCACGCCGCCGATCGTGTCGTTGGCGAGCACGTTCGCGACCGCCGCATCGGGGAACGCGGCCGGGAACGGCGAGGCCGGGGTGTCGTCCGCCGCGTCGATGAGCACCGGCGGGCGCAGCGTGATGACCGGCGGATCGGGAACGACGGCCACGCCGGACGCGCCGGCGCCGGCAGGCACGAACTGCTTCACGACGCCGGCAGCGGGATCGATCGAGGCGACGGCGTTGAGGCGCGAAATGGCGGCGTAGACGCGCTTCCCGTCGGCGCTGACGGCCAGTCCGCCCGGCTTGTTCTGGAGCGTCCAGTCGGCGCCGTCGGCGCCGAGGTTGATCCAGCTGATGCTGTTCGCGGCCGTGTCGAGCGCGGCGACCCAGGTCGCCGGAAAGAAGCCGGCGCCGTAGCCGGTATCGATCCAGAGATAGTCGATGCCTGCGTACGCGTGGCTGCCATCCGGCGAGATCGCGATCGAGCCTGGCAGCGAAAACAAGTTGGTGGTTCGCGTGATCGCGTTGGTGGCCGTCTCGACGACCGCGATTCCGCCGGTCGCCGCGAACTTCGGTCCGTTGTACAGGTACGTGTTGACGGTGACGTACGCATGCGCGCCGTCGGGCGCGATGGCGACTCCGACGGCGAAGTTGAAGACGTCGGCCACGGCGGCCTGCTCGGGAGCGAACGACGCGATCACCGTGTTGGCGGCCGTGTCGATCACCGACACCTTCCCCGATGCGACGTAGACGCGCGCGCCGTCCGGTGTAATGGCGAGGACGCCGTCGGTGCCGCCCACCGGGAGCGAGGCCACGATGGCGTTGGTCGCCGTGTTGATCACGTCGACGACGCCGGCGGCGTTCAGCACGTAGATCCGATCGCCGCCTGGACGCGCCGCGATGCCGGTCGGGTGATCGCCGACGGGGATCGTGGCGACCACGTCCTGGATCGACGTATCGATCGCCGACACCGTGTTGTCGCCGTTGTTCGTCACGTACACGCGGCTCGCCGCGGGCACGATGGCGATCTGCGAAGGCGCGACGCCGACGGCGATCGTGTTCGTCACGACATTCGTGGCCGGGTCGATCACGCTGACGGTATTGGCCGAAGAATTCGGCACGTAGAGGTGAGTCTGGGCGGCGGCAGGTGCGGCGGCCGGTCCGGGGAGGAGGAAAAGGGAAATCAGAAATGGAATCGTCGCGAACCCCACGCGGATTCCCGTCCTTCCGTTCGTGCGCATCATGCGATGTCCTTCGTCGCTCCACTACTCCGTTTACGCCAACGTGATTCGCGGCGCCCGGTTCACTTCCCAGCCGGGCGCGTGCAGCAGGTTGTGTCTTCGAGCCGTCGTCGTTGCCGCGGTGGCGCTCCGGGGCGACGTTTGACGGTTCGAGCGATTACTACATGGGAAAAAGCTTACACCTCACGTAAAAAGTTCAGACGAACTTTATCCTTCTGACGCCGATTCGCCGAAGAGTTTCCGACGCCGTGCGCACGCCGTGCAAGAGACTGTCCGTACCGATACAACGAACGTGATACGAAGAGAAAAAAACCGCCTGACACTTTCGTGCGCGTCATGGGACGAGTCCCTCGTCGTGCGATGGCTACATCGTGACTGGACAGCGAGTTGCGCTTCCGTGCCGGTGGCGAAATGCGAGCAGTGAAAGGAGCGAAAAGACCGGGTTGCTACGTGTCGGGAACCAGCGGCGGCGCGTCCATGGCGCTCACATGTGGAATCGGCGGTTGGGCAGTCGTTGGGTCCGGGTGAACGCCAGCGGATCCATTCCGGTCGTGCCGGTATTGAGGAAGCTGGCGGCGTCGAGCAGGCCGGTCAGGAACCTGACGGTCGCGCCGGCGCCGGACAAATCGAGCTCCGCCCGCCGCGGCGCGAAGCCGATCGTGGAAGCAATCTGACACGCGAGCGTCTGGCCGTCCAGCCACTCCGGCTCGACGACGCGGACCGCGCCGAGCGACGCGAGCCGCCGCACGCGCGCCGTCTGTTCTTCGCTGCCGCCGACGGGCGGGACGACCAGCGCGGGCACACGCGACTGCAGGAGATCGAGCAGCGGATACGCGCTATGCGCGACGGCAACGGCCGCGCCGTCCAGCAACGGGCGCACGTCCACGACGTCGCGCTCGACGATCACGCCGGCCGTGCCGGCGGCCGCCTGCTGCAAGGCCCGGAACTCGTCGGGCGGCATCGCCGGGCCGGCGATCACGCGCATCGGCAGCCGATCGGCGGCCGACAGGTACTTGCAGGCCTGGACGGCGATGTGGCACAGGCGATCGCCCGGGCCGGCGCCCTCGCCGAAGACGACGATCTCGCCGCCGTCGCTGCTGCGGTCGTGCGGCACGTCGGCCGGGCCGCGCGGGTCCACGCTGATGAAGCCGGTGTACCGGATCGGCACCGACCAGTCGCTGTCGTCGGCAAACGCGGTCTCGAGGCGCGCGATGTTCGGGTCCGCGTGCACGAGGACGGCGTCCAGATACCCTTCGGCGAGCGAGCGAGAGGCCTTCGCGTCAGCGGTGGAAATGGTCCAATGGTCGAGCGGCTGGCGCACGCTCGACACTACGAACGGGGCGCGGGGGGTCGCCGTAGCAGCTTTGAGCAGGTGCACGATTTCGGCGCCGAGGTGCAGCTCCCCGAAGGGAAACTGTTCGACGACGACGACGCGCGGCCGAAGGGCCGCATACGTGCTGAGCAGGATGCGACGCCGCTCGCGGTCAGACGCCAGCGAACCGAGCGGCGGAAGGCGGACAGTGCTGATTGGCGCCGGCAGATCGGTGCCGGGCGCGTCCGAAAGGTCTCCTACGACCGTGACGCGGAACCGCGACGCGAGCGCTTGCGCGAGCGCGGCCCGGACCATGCGCGTGGGCCACGAAGTATCCTCGCCCCCCGCATAGAACAGGAGCGGCGCCGGCAGGGAGGGGTGGACGCGCTGCCCCCACACGTCGAGGGAGCGCGTCGCACGGACGCCGGCGGGAAACACTGCATGGGGGAAACGGGCAGACTTCGGATCCATCGCGCTTGTATATAAAGGGCGCGATGGCGGCCGAAAAATATAGGTCGAAGAATATAGACCTTAAAATGTAGCCCTTAGTGCTTCCCGCTGCCCGAGCTGATGTGGCTGTCGCCGCCGTCGCCGTCGCTCGACATCGCCCGCTTGAGATCCAACCGGCCGTAGCCCATACGCGGCGTCACCTTCGCGCCATGGCTCAGGTTTTCCATGGCTCCCCGCGGCGTCAACGTCGAAGACTGCTGCAGCATGAGCGCGACGGTGCCGGAAACGAACGCCGTGCTGAACGACGTGCCGCTGACCGCCGCGAAGTGTCCACCCGGGAAGGTCGTCGTCAGCGCCTCGCCCGGGGCGGTCAACGTCACGTCGGCGTCGCCCCAGTTCGAGAACACGCTCTTACGGTCGAGGTTGTCGGTTGACGCCACGGCAATGACGTTGCGATAGGCGGCGGGGAACACGGCCGTCTCGAGGCCCTGGTTGCCCGACGCCGCGACGCACGTGACGCGGTGGCTGGTCGCGTAGTTGATCGCCCGCATCAACTCCGGCGACGGATCGGCGAGCGAGAAGCTCATGTTGATGACGCGCGCGCCGTGGTCGACCGCGTAGTAGACCGCGCGAACGACGGCCGCAATCGTCGATGCGCCGCTCGCATTGAACGCCTTCAGCGGAAGAATCGCCGCCGTCGGCGCCGTCAGGTGCACGAGACCCGCGACCATCGTCCCGTGGCCGAACGACTTCGGCAGCGTCGTGCCCTCGAGAATCGCGGCCGTGGACTGCTCGAGAATGGCCGCGGTCGACTGGTTCAGGACGATGACCTGGTTCTCTTCGAGAATCGCCGCCGTCGACTGCTCGAGGATCGCCGCGGTGGACTGCTCGAGATCCGCCAGATCGGTGGCCGCGCCTGCCTGCTCGCGCGTGAAGTCGTAGCCGGCCGTGACGCTCCCGATGAGCAGCGGGTGCGTCGCGTCGACGCCGGTGTCGATGATCGCCACAGTGCCCGTGCCGGTGAACTGCGTCTGCGTCTCCGGCAGGTGGATCAGCGTCGCCGCGGCCTGGGCCGCGTAGTTGCTCGGCGCCAGCGTGCCGAAGAAGGTCCCGAGCGTCCGCGACGTGACGCCGTCGACGACCGTCTGCAGCGCCGGCCGGATGTCGGCGCCGGCGAGCTCGGGCATCTGCAGCGTGCGATCGAACTCGCACGCGAGGACGTCCGGATCGGAGTCCATCTCCTCGTCCATCGCTTCGGCCGACATGCCGTCGGGACCGGAGATGAGCACGACGCGTTCGGCGTCGGGCGCGCCTGGCGTCCCCGTCTCGTGGACGGTCATGACGCTCTTCATGCCGTGGCGCTGGATCACGTCGTCGATGATCGCGGCGCGCGCCCTGATCAGGAACCGGACGCCGGTCGGCTGCCCGGACGTCGGCACATCGGGCGTGGCGGCCGGCGCCGGATCGGGCTCGGGTGGCGGCGGCGGATCGTCGGACGAGCTGCTGGAACCGGACGGGGTCGACGTCGACGTCGTCGACGTCGGCGAAGGGCCCCCGCTGCCGGCACCGGCCAACGGGCCTGGCCCCGGCGAAGGCATCGGCGGCGGAATCTGCGCCGTCGGGTCGGCCGTCGTCGTTGTCTGCGTGGACGTCGTGGACGGATCAGCGCTCGTCGCGGGCGGCGGATCGGTCGGCGCCGTCGAACCGGTCGATGTGCTCGTGGTCGTCTGATCGACGGAAGTGGTCGTCTGATCGGCGGTCTGGGTGCTATTGGGATCGGGTACTGGAGCCTGCGGGATACCGGTCAGGTCGGTCGCGTTCTGGTCGCCGACGGTCTGCTCGACCTCGGTCGTCGTCAACGGGTTCGCCGACACCCCGGCCCCCGCTGTCGGCATTGCCAGCGCGATTGCGATGATCGCGCCGACAAGCACTTCCGTGCACCGTTTGCTCATGACCGTGTCCTTGCTGCCTCAGGGCGAATTGTCAAAGGTCGTCGTCGGTTAGTGCCGCTTGCGCGCGCGCCGAACCGGCTTCCGTCGTTCGTCGGTGGACCGGCGGCTGACGCCCCCGGTCTGCTCGAGCGAGAGTTCCAGGCGGCGCTTGCCGGCGTCCACCACGACCTGGAGCTGCAGCTGCGGCTGCGTGTCGTACTCGAGAAGGAATTCGCCGTAGCGGTCGCACACGGTGCGGGCGACGATCGTCTCGCCGGCAGTGAGCAGGACCGGCGCGGCGGTGATGGGCGCCACCGGCGCCACGCGGCTCATGACCTGCCCGACGAGCATCGTGCGGCTCGTGCCCGGCGCCTGATCGACGGTGATGTCGACGGCGTAATCGCCCGCCTCGAAGACCGCCTGGCGGCTCACGCCGGAGGGGCCGCGCACGCCGGCCATCGCCGGCTGCGTGAGGCTGTCGAACATCAACTTGACCGGGACGCGCGGGAGCTTGCAGATCATCCGCGGGCGCTCGATCGCGAAGACGGCCCGCGCGCGGCGCAGGACGTGCGCCGGCGGCTCGTATTGCGCGTCGACGGCGGCGACTGCCTGCACGGCGCGCAGCCAGTCGACGGTTTCCGCGCACGAGTGGCAGGCCGCCAGATGTCGCTCGAGTTCCGCGTGTGCGATCGGCTGCAGCAGGCCTCGGACGTAATCGGCACAGGTAGCAGCGTCAGCGTGAGCCATCAACTTGTCTCCCTTTTGGGGCGCTTCGACCGGAGAGACACACCTCGCCCCTCTTCCAAGAGAGCGAGCAGTAGCCGCAAAAATATAAGCTCAACGAAAAATAAAAGAAAGAACTAATTCGCGCCATCGCCAACAACGCCAAAAGGCGCCCAAAAATAGGGGTG
>Ga0075434_100007057_pt1 | contig 10369 bp, 11 predicted proteins | sample RhiMethybrSRZTD3_FD_75298 | JGI IMG/M metagenome (GOLD analysis project Ga0075434, IMG submission 75298) | Populus rhizosphere microbial communities from Tennessee, USA - Rhizosphere MetaG P. TD hybrid SRZTD3 | ecosystem: Host-associated > Plants > Roots > Rhizosphere > Soil | place: USA...
GCCGGCCTGCTGCTGACGCGCGCCTATCACCTCGACCGCGGCGAGACGCGCGGCAAGGTGCTGACGCCGGACACCGCGCACGGCACGAACCCGGCCACCGTCACGATGGCGGGCTTCGAGGTCGTGAAGGTGGCGAGCGACGAGCGCGGCGGCATCGACGTCGACGACCTGCGCGCGAAGGCGGACGAGGACGTCGCCTGCCTGATGCTCACCAACCCCAACACGCTCGGCCTGTTCGACGAACGCATCGAGGAGATCGCGGAGATCGTGCACGGCACCGGCGCGACGCTCTACTACGACGGCGCGAACCTCAACGCCGTGATGGGGATCTCACGGCCGGGCGACATGGGGTTCGACATCGTGCACGTGAATCTCCACAAGTCCTTCTCCCAGCCGCACGGCGGCGGCGGTCCGGGCGCCGGGCCGATCGCGGTGTCGGAGCGGATCGAGCCGTTCCTTCCGCGCCCGCAGGTGGTCCGGCGCGAGAGCGAACATGGAAACGGCCGCGGCGGCGCCCCGCAGTTCGACCTCGACTACGACCGCCCGAAGTCGATCGGCCGGCTGCGCGGCTTCCAGGGCAACTTCGGCGTCTTCGTGCGCTCGTACGCGTACATCCTCAGCCTCGGCGGCGACGGTCTGCAGGAAGCCTCTGAGACGGCCGTGCTGAACTCCAACTATCTGCTCGCGCTGATGCGCGAGGGACGGGCCGGGAAGTACCTCCCGGTCGCGTTCGACCGCCTCTGCAAGCACGAGTTCGTGCTCTCGGGCGCGCGGGCGAAGCGGGAGCTCGGCGTGAAGACGCTCGACGTCGCCAAGCGCCTGCTCGACTTCGGATTCCATCCTCCGACCGTGTACTTCCCGTTGCTGGTCGACGAGGCGCTGATGGTCGAGCCGACGGAGACCGAAGCGGCCGAGACGCTCGACGCGTTCGCGGAGGCGATCGAGGAGATCCTCAGCGAGGCGGAGGAGAACCCGCAGGTCGCACAGGCGGCGCCGTACACGACGCCCGTGCGCCGCCTCGACGAGGTCGCCGCCACACGCAGGCCTGTGGTACGCCAGCGCATGTGACCGAGAACGAAGTACGAGCCATCCTCGACGGCTACGAGGCCTGGAACCGGGGGGAGATGGGTGTGCTCCAGCCACTGCTCGATCCGGACATGGAGTGGGAGCCGGGGTCCGCCGCGCTGGAGGCAGGCGTGCACCGCGGCGCCGATGGCTTCCAGGGGTTCGTCGAGTCCTGGCTCGAGAGCTTCGCGGAGTTCCGGATCGAGCCGGAGCTGCTGGTCCAGGCTGGCGACACGGTGATCGTTGTCGCCCACCAGCACGGCCGGGGCCAGGGGAGCGGCATCGAGCTCGAAGCGACGGTGGTGCACGTTTGGACGGTCAGGGACGGGAAGGCGGTGCGCTGGTGGGGTCCGCGGACGCTCGACGAGGCGCTCGATGCGCTGGGCGACGAGAAACCGGCAATTACCCTCCGCAGCTACCAGGCCTTCAACCGCGGCGAGCTGGAAGAAGCGCTCGCTGCCTTCGATCCGGAGATCGTCTGGCACACATATTTGGTGCCGGGCCCGGGGGGAGGCACCTACCGCGGCCACGACGGCGTTCGCGAGCTGTGGGCCGACGCGCGCAACATCTTCGGCGACTTCCGCAACGAGCCCGAGCGGCTGATCTCCGTCGAAGACCGCCTGCTCGTGATGGTGCGCATCTGCGGATGGGGCAAGGAGAGCGGTGTCGAGGTCGAGGCAAAGATCGCCCATGTCCACACCTTCCGGTACGGGAAGGTCGCGCGCGTGGACTCATACGAGGACCGCGACGAGGCGCTGGAGCTGCTCGGGCTTACCTAGTGCTCCGCAACGGTGCCGCCTTCGGGCTCGAGCGGCAGGCCCTCGTTCGCCCACGCCTCGATCCCGCCACGCATGTTGTAGGCGTCGAAGCCGACCGCGCGAAACGCGTCCGTTGCGAGCGCCGAGCGGCGGCCCACGCGGCATTGGAAGATCACCGGCTTGTCCTTCGGCAGCTCGTCGGCGCGGCCGGCGAGCCGCTCGAGCTCGATGTGCTTCGCGCCGGCGATCCGTCCCGCGTCCCACTCATACGGCTCGCGCACGTCCACCAGCACGGCCTCGTCCGCAGCGAGGATCTCCTTGACGCGCTGCGGCTCGAGGTCGAACTCGGTGTCGGAGAAGGCGCCCATGGTCTCTTAGTCTAGGTAGGTCGTGTACCGGAGGGCCGGCGCGCGGTCGGGAGCCTCAGCGGACTGCTTGGCCCGGCCGAGGTGAAGCAGGCCCACGAACTCCTCCTCCGGGCCGAGCCCGACGGCCTCGCGGCCCGCCGCGCTGCGCAGTACCGCCGGCGTGCGCCAGTACCCGGCGAGGCCGCGGCCGTGGGCGGCCAGCAGGACGATGTAGGCGGCCACGGCGGTCGCATGGCGGTCCTCCTCCGCCTCGACGGGGTCTGCCGAGGGGACCACCGAGCACACCACCAGCGTCGGCGCGCGGTCCAACTTCGCGGCGGCGGCGCGGGCGACCTCGGCCGCATCGGCGCCTTCCGCTTCCGCGGCCGCAAGAGCGCCAGCCGCGCGCTTGAGGCGGCCGAGCGCCTGCGGCCCGACGACCCGGAAGCGCCACGGGTTCGTCAGATGGTGGTTCGGCGCCCAGCGCGCAAGCTCGAGCAGCTCCGTGAGTGTCTCCCGCTCGAGCGGCTGCGGCTCGAACGCCTTGATCGTGCGCCGCGAGCGAATCGCCTTCTCGACGTCCATTTCACCGACGTTATAGAAAGGGCCCCGTGAAACAGCTGACTCTGGTGGAACCGAAGCGCGTCGAATGGGTCGATGCGCCCGAGCCGGCGCTTCAGGGCGACGGCGAGGCGCTGGTGCGTCCGCTCGCGGTCGCGCTCTGCGACCTCGACGCGAGCATCGTCAACGGCGAGTTCCCGGTCCCCGCTCCGGTCGCGCTGGGACACGAGTTCGTCGCCGAGGTGGTGGACACGGGGGACGCCGTGAACGGCGTGCGCCCCGGTGACCGCGCGGTGGTGCCGTTCCAGATCTCCTGCGGGGAGTGCGGCCGGTGCCGGCTTGGCCAGACGGGCGACTGCGAGCGCGTGCCGCGACTCTCGATGTACGGCTTCGGCGCGTTCGGAGGGGACTGGGGCGGAGCGCTCAGCGACCTCGTGCGGGTGCCCTATGCGGACGCGATGCTCGTGCGGCTGCCGGATGGGGTCGAGCCGGCGGCCGTCGCGAGCGCAAGCGACAACATCCCTGACGCGTGGCGCACGGTCGCGCCGCAGCTCCAGAGACGACCCGGCGCGGAGGTGCTGGTGGTCGCCGGAGGTGCACGGAGCATTGCGCTGTACGCCGTGAACATGGCGCTCGCGCTCGGCGCCTCGCGGGTCGTCTACGTCGACGACGACGCCGACCGCGTGCGCGTGGCCGCGGAGCTCGGCGCGGACACGGTCGAGGGCGAGCCGCCGCACCGGCTTGGTCCGTTCCCGATCACGGTCAACGCCAGCCTCACACACGACGGCCTCCATTGCGCGATCCGCTCCACCGAGCCCGGCGGCATCTGCACGTGCGTCGCGTTCCTGCCGGAGCCCGCGACCCCGTTTCCCCTGTTCGAGATGTACACGAACGGAATCGAGTTCCACGTCGGGCGTGTGATGGCACGTTCGCTGATCCCCGAGATCCTCGAACGCACAGCTGCGGGCGAGCTGCATCCAGAGCGCGTCACCTCGAAGACAGTCAGCTGGGCGGATGCCGCCGACGCGGTGGGAGAGCCCGAGACCAAGCTCGTCGTCACGCGGTAAAGATGTGAGAAGAGGTCGCCGTTAGGCGGACTCACGAGACTGAGGTGGGCTCGGCGGTAGCCGAGACCAGAGTTATTCTCTCGCTGGTGTCCGCGGCCCCGGTGAGTGCCCCTGCGCGCGAGCGTGTCTTCTCCGGCATGCGCCCGACCGGACGCCTCCACATCGGCCACTGGTTCGGGGCGCTCTCCAACTGGGTGAAGCTTCAGGAAACCTATGACTGCGTCTACTGCGTGGTCGACCTTCACGCGCTCACGACCGGGTTCGAGGACGTCTCCCAGATCCACGAGGACGGCATCGAGATGCTGGCCGACTGGATCGGCGCCGGTGTCGATCCGGAGCGCTCGATCGTGTTCCGCCAGTCACAGGTGCCCGAGCATGCCGAATTGGCCCTTTTGCTCGGCATGATCACGCCGAAATCGTGGCTCGAGCGAGTGCCCACCTACAAGGGCCAGATCGCGGAGCTCGGCGAGCAGATCGACACCTACGGGTTCTTCGGATACCCGGTGCTCCAGACCGCCGACATCGCCCTTTACGAAGCGACTCGCGTGCCGGTCGGTCAGGACCAGCTGCCCCATCTCGAGCTGGCGCGCGAGATCGTGCGGCGCTTCAACCACCTGTACGGGCAGGGGGCGGAGGTGTTTCCGGAGCCGCAGGCACTGCTGACCGAGGCGCCGATCCTGCTCGGGATCGACAATCGCAAGATGTCCAAGAGCTACGGCAACGCGATCGAGCTCGGCGCCGATCCCGACATGATCCGGAACATGGTCGGCCGCATGATCACCGACCCGTTGAAGCAGCGCCGCGGCGACCCGGGACGGCCCGAGATCTGCAACGTGTTCAGCTACGAGCAGCTCTTCGGAGCGCCCGCCGAGCGGGTTGCGGAGATCGATCGCACCTGCCGCTCGGGTGAGCTCGGCTGCCGTGAGCACAAGGACGAAATCGCTGAGCGGATCGTCGAGTACCTGCGTCCGTTCCGGGAGCGGCGCGAGGCCGCGCTCGCCGACAGGGGCGAGCTGGAGCGGGTCTTGGACCGCGGCGCCGAGCGCGCACGGGACGTCGCCGTGCCGAACATGCAGCGCGCGAAGGAGGCGATGGGGCTATGAGCGAAACGCCGTGGTCCCTCGACCTCGATGTCTTCGAAGGTCCGTTCGACCTTCTGATCACGCTGATCCTCAACGAAGAGGTCGACCTGCTCGAAGTCCACCTCGCGGACGTGGTGCTCGCGTACATCGAGCGGCTCGAGGCGCGCGGGGAGCTTGACCTCGAGGCAGCCACCGAGTTCCTGATCCTGATCGCCGCGCTGCTGGAGCTGAAGTCGCGCCTGATGCTGCCGGGTGAGGAGCCGGAGGGGCTGGACCTCGAGCCGCAGGAGGCGGTCGAGGAACTCCTTGCGCGGCTACTGGAGTACCGACGGTTCCGAGCTATCGCGGACATGCTGCACGAGCGGTTCGGCTCCGAGCAGCAATACGGCTACCGGGCGGCGCCGCTGCCGCCCGACCTGCGCCGCGTCACGCTGGAGTCGGCGAGCGCCGTGTACAAGCCGGAGCGGCTCGTGGACGCGATGCGGTCGCTGCTCCTGACGCCGCCGGCGGTCGACCTCAGCCACATGCACCGGCCGACGGTCTCGCTCGAGCGGCGCCTGGGGCACTTGCGCAACCTGCTGGCGCGGCGGGGAAGCTTCTCGTTCGACGACGCAGTGGAAGGTGAGGACCGCATGACGCAGGCCGTGACCCTGTTCGCACTGCTCGAGCTCTACAAGAGCGGTGAGCTCGTCTGGCGCCAGCGCGAGACTTTCGGCGACATCGAGATCATGGCCGGGGACCCGAACACATGAGCCCGCTCGCGCGCCAGCTCGCCGCGCTGCTCTTCTGTGCGCCGGACCCGGTCCGGATCGCCGATCTCGCGGAAGCGCTGCAGGTCGAGATCCAGGACGTCGACGAGGCGCTTGCGGAGCTGCGCGACCGCTTCGGGGAGCACGAGGTGGGGATCGTGCTGCGCGAAGTCGCTGGCGGGTACACCTTCGCCTCCGACCCCGAGGCGGATGTGGCCGTGCGGCGCCTGCTCAGCAAGCCGCGCACGCCGCCGCTGTCGCAGGCTCAGGCGGAGTGCCTCGCGATCGTCGCCTACCTTCAGCCGGTGTCGCGGCCGGAGATCGCGCGCATCAGGGGGGTCAACTCCGACTCGCCCGTCTCGACGCTCGAGGAACGCGGCCTGATCGAAGAGAAGGGGCGCAGCCAGTTCGGCGCGATCCTCTACAAGACCACGCCGCTCTTCGAGAAGCTCTTCGGGCTCGCGGACCTTGCCGCGCTGCCCGACTTCAAGGCCTTCGAGCCGAGCGCCGAGGACGCCGAGGAGCTCCGCTCGAAGCTGCTCAAGGCCGGCGAGCAGCGCGCCTCGTAATACCTGAAGTTCCAGGCAATTGAACCGCCCGCGGCGCGGGTGTACCGTTCGGCGTGGCCGAACGTCCGGGGGGAGGTTTCATGAGGGCCGGAAGAGGAGCGCTAGCAGTAATCGCAGTCGCGGTCACGGCGATGCTGCCGGCGACCGCCCATGCCACGCTGCCCGGAGCGAACGGCAAGATCGCGTTCGAGCACTACAGCTCGACATCCATCGACCGTGGCATCTGGGTGATGAATTCAGACGGGTCGAACAGGGTCCAGCTCACGACCAATCCGAACGGCGGAGACCTGGCTCCCGCCTGGTCGCCGGACGGACAGCAGATCGCCTTCGTCCGGGAGCGGGGCATCTGGGTGATGAACGCCAACGGATCCGGCCAGCACCAGGTGGTTCCGGCTCCGACCGAGACGAACGATTGCGGCTTCCCTCCCTGCCGGAAGCTCGGCAGCCCCGCCTGGTCCCCCGACGGCACGAAGCTCGTATACGACACCTATCACCAGTACTTCGTCGAGACGACGAACGAGGACTACGCGCTCCACACGGTGAACGTCGATGGCACCGGGGACACGCTGGTCACCGATCAAGGCCGAGGCGCGCGATGGTCTCCGGACGGAACCAAGATCGGATACACGACATGGTGCTTCGGCGGGGGCTGCACGGATGCCGGGTGGATCACCCCCGATGGATCAACGCGCCACCAGTTCCCTTCGGTGACGGATTCGGACGGCTTCATCGATTGGTCGCCCGATGCGAGCCTGTTGTTGGCTTACGACGACTTCCACGCCACCGCCTACACCATCCACCCCGATGGCACAGGGCGAACGGACCTGAGCGGTTTCAGCGGAAGGTGGTCGCCCGACGGCAAGAAATTCATCGCGGGTGGAGGTCCCGCCAACTCCGACATCTATACGGCGAACACGGACGGAACCGGCGTCACCAATCTCACGAACAACGGCAACAACGGTCAGTACGACCGCACGCCGGACTGGCAACCGATCCCAGTGAACTACGCGCGCCCGCGCGGAGCCTCGCCCTTCCTGACCTATCTGGTGCCCGCCTACCGGCAGTGCGCATCGCCCAACCGCACACACGGCTCGCCACTCGCCTTCCCCGCGTGCGCGCCGCCCACCCAGACCTCATCCAGCTTGACCCTCGGCACCCCCGACGCCAACGGCCACGCGGCCGCCACGATCGGCTCGGTGCGCTACAGAACCGTGGTCGGCAACCCCTCCACGCCCGCCAACGAGGCCGACCTTAGGATCGACGTGAGCGTCACGGGCGTGCTCAAGTCCGACCTCACTCCCTACGGGGGCGAGCTATCTGCGGACGCGGGCCTGCGCATCACCGACCGCTCCAACACGCCGAATCCAGGCGGCCCGGGGCCCGGCACGCTCGAGGACACCTCCTTCCCGGTGACCGTGCCCTGCGCGGCCGGCATCTGCTCCGTCTCGACCACAGCCAACGCGCTCGCGCCCGGCGCGGTGCTCGAGGGCCGCCGCGCGATCTGGCAGCTCGGCCAGGTGAAGGTCTACGACGGCGGTGCGGACGGCGTTGCCTCGACCACCGGCGACAACACGCTGTTCATGGTCGAGGGGGTTTTCGTCCCCTGACGGGGACTACTTCCCGGCGACCGTCGAGACGTAGGTCGCGACCGTTTGCGCGTCTTTGCCCGTCAAGATGTTGGCGGGCATCGTGCCGCTGCCGAGGCCGCCGTTCTTGAGCGCGCTCAGCACGAGCGCCTTGTTCGGCTTGACCTGATCCAGCACCGGGCCCACCTTGCCGTTCGTGCCGGCGTTGGCGAGCGTGTGGCAGGTCCCGCAGTTCTGCTGGAAGAGCTGCTTGCCCTGCGTGATCACGGCGGCGTTCGTGGCGGCGCCGCCACCTCCGCCGCCGGTGGTCTTCGTCCCGCCGGTCGTCTTGGTGCCTCCGCCACCGCCCCCCGCCGCGGTGGTCGACGTGCCCCCGCCGGTCGAGGGAGCGGCTGCGGCAGCGCCGCCACCGGCGCTCGAAGAACTGCTCTTGTGGTCGTTGATGACGAGTGCGGGAATGCCGAAGCCGAACACGACCAGCACCACCCCGAACGCGAGCCACGCTGGCGGCAGCCCGCGCAGCAGGATGCCGCCCAGGAAGAGGGCGGCGCCGATCAGCAGTAGGGCCCAGAGCACGTCCAAGGCGGCGGCATTATGTCATGGGCGCGGGCGGACCCACGCGGGGAAACTATGGCCATGAGACTCGCCAAGTACCTGGCCCACGCGGGGGTTGCGTCGCGTCGGGGCGCCGAGCGCATGATCGCCGCGGGCCTCGTGCGAGTGGAGGGCGAGGTCGTCACGGACCCCGCGCGCGACGTCGACGACTCCAAGGAGGTGGTGGCGGAGGGACGGCCCGTCCGGCCCGAGCCGCTCGAATATCACATCGTGCACAAGCCGGTGGGCGTGGTCTCGACCGCCCGCGATCCCGGCGGGCGGCCCAAGGTCACCGACCTCGTCGACTCCGGTGCGCGCCTGTATCCCGTCGGCCGCCTCGACGCCGACAGCTCTGGGCTGATCCTGCTCACGAACGACGGCGAGCTGGCCAATCGCCTCATGCATCCCCGCTACGAGGTGGACAAGCGCTATCGCGTGCGCGTGAAGGGCGCGCCTTCGAAAGGGGCGCTCGCTTCCCTGCGCCGCGGCGTCGAGCTGGAGGATGGAAAAACCGCGCCCGCCCGCGTCGAGGTGGTGCGGTCCACCGCCATCGAGACCGAGCTCGAGATCGTGATCCACGAGGGTCGCAAGCGCATCGTGCGGCGCATGCTGGAGGGGGTCGGGCATCCCGTGCTGGCACTCCAGCGGACCGCGCTCGGGCCGCTCGAGCTCGGCCGTCTGCATCCGGGCGGCGCGCGTCGCCTCCGGCGCGCGGAGGTGGAACGGTTGAGCGGCGCTGCAACAATCCCGCCTCGTGGGCGAAAGCGCTGACACCCGGCTGCACGCGCTGCGCGGCGCGATCACCGTGGAGCGGAACGACGCGGACGAGATCCTCGCGGCGACGCGCGAGCTGATGTCCCGCCTGATGGAGCGCAACCAGCTCGGCCCCGAGCAGATGGTGAGCTGCATCTTCACCGCCACCACCGACCTCACGGCGCAGTTTCCCGCGGTCGCCGCGCGCGACCTCGGGCTCGACCGCGTGCCGCTGCTCTGCACGCAGGAGATAGACGTACCCGGCGCGCTCGAGCGCGTGATCCGCGTGCTGATCCACTACTACGCGGACAACGGCCACCAGCCGCAGCACGTCTACCTGCGGGACGCCCGCGCCCTGCGTACGGATCTCGAGTCGGCACAATGAACCCATGAGCCTGGCCTTTGCTCAAAAGCTGTCGCGCATCCCGCACTACGCGGCGGGCGCCGAGAGCGTGGACGCCGCCGACCAGGCGGAGTCGCTCGTGATGCTGGCCTCGAACGAGTCGCCTTTCCCGCCGGTGAAGCAGGTGATCGACGCGGTTGCCGGTGCGGCCGGATCCGTCAACCGTTATCCGGACCCGGGTGCCCGCGAGCTGCGCAGGTCGCTGGCCAACCGCTTCGAGCAGCCGCTGTCGGGGATCGCGGTCGGGAACGGCTCGTGCGAGATCCTGCTGGCGGCCGCGGTCGCGCTGCTCGAGCCGTGGAACGAGCTCATCTATGCGTGGCCGTCGTTCTCGATGTACCCGCACCTCGACGGCGTCACCGACGCGAGGGCCGTGCGTGTAACGCTCGCCGAGGGCCACGTGCACGACCTCGACGCGATGCTGCGCGCGATCACGGACCAGACGCGCCTGCTGATCGTCTGCAACCCGAACAACCCGACCAGCACCTTCCTCCCGAGCGAGACGATCGCCGGCTTCCTCGACGAGGTGCCGGAGCGCGTGCTCGTGATCCTCGACGAGGCGTACATCGAGTTTCAGACGGTCGAGGATCCGGACACGTCGCTCGACCTGCTGCGCCGGTTCCCGAACCTCGCGATCCTGCGCACCTTCTCCAAGGTCTACGGGCTGGCCGGACTACGGGTCGGCTACGCGCTCGGGCCGGAGCAGTTCGTGCGCGCGGTGAACGCCGTACGGCAGCCCTTCACGGTGAACCACCTGGCACAGGTGGCGGCCACCGAGGCGCTTCGCCACCAGGACGACGTGACGCGCCGCGTCGAGCGCAACGCGGTCGAACGC
>Ga0075434_100007061_pt1 | contig 10368 bp, 8 predicted proteins | sample RhiMethybrSRZTD3_FD_75298 | JGI IMG/M metagenome (GOLD analysis project Ga0075434, IMG submission 75298) | Populus rhizosphere microbial communities from Tennessee, USA - Rhizosphere MetaG P. TD hybrid SRZTD3 | ecosystem: Host-associated > Plants > Roots > Rhizosphere > Soil | place: USA...
TGGCCAAAGTGTCCTTCCTCATCGCACCAAGCCGCGATTTCCACCGCAGCATGGCTGTCCGAATCAGCATTGATGAGGCGGGCGGCTTCGAGCGCATACACGACGCCGAGGGGACCATCGAGCCAGCCCGCATAATTCTGACTTTCCAGATGCGAGCCGGCCAGAAGCCTGGGCCCGGATTTAGCGCTCACACCGAGCACATTGCCAATGCCGTCGAGCGTGCCGGAAAGCTTAGCTACGGGAAGCTGCTCCAAAAGCCATTTCAGCGCGCGCATATGGGCGTCCGAAAACGTCGGCCTGTGCACACCGGTCTTGTACCGGCCGATGGCGCGCAGCGCCCTAAGATCGGCAAGGACGCGCGCGCCATCGACGGAAAAAGTGTGCTTGGGCATTCCATTGGCTCCTCTTGCTTTCGCAATTGCAGGCGTTATCCCGGATATTGCTCAAGGCTATTTCGCAAGCCAAATGCGAATCAGCCACGAAGGGAGTAATCTTTAGCCGGGGAGTTTTGGGCCTTCATGGGGGTGGGGGATGACGAACTTGCTGGATTGTCTCGCGCAGGAGACACTTTGCAGAATACATGCACTGACGGATGAGCAGCACCGCGAGCTATGGCTTTCGATGGCGGAGCGCTGGTCTTATCTGGCGCGCGAGGAGAGCGCAGGCACCGGCTATATGAGTCGCGACGTCGGGCGCGCAGGTTTCCAAGAACAGACCTGACTGACGAGTGCGTTTTTCCGCAAATCGCAGTGGCGTGCTCGGGTTTCGTTGATGAAAGGGAGAAGCGCGGTCGGGGCGGACTGGGGTGCCGCGTAGATTGGCGCGGTTGGCCGAGGCTCCGTGCTTGGTAGAGCATCGGCTGCGCGTGAACTTTCCGGAACCCAAGCGGCTTTAGGCCGGCCGAGAGCTATTGCATGCGGAAATTTGTCTTAAACGTTGCTGTGGCGTTGGCCGCGGCCTCCTGCAGTCCGGCGGAGGAGACGACCGGCTCCGTTAGTGACTGCGTGGCGCAGAATTTCCCCTCGTACAATCCGAAGGAAATGGCCCAATGCGTAGCGGCCTGCAAGAAATGCCAGCACGGAATCACGACGACCTGCAGCACTTCCTGTACGCTCAAGGGCGCGCACTGAGTGATCATCTGTTCCCTACCTTTTTTACCGCCTTTCTAGGTTGTCGTAGGGTGCTGAGCATTGTGGTCGGCTTGCAATCACCGGCAGCCTTGACGTGCCTGCATTACCCGCAGATGCTGACATTCTGCATCACGAGGAGCTGGAGATGAGCATCATTACGGTTCTGATCGGCATCCTGATCATTGTGGTTGTTGGAGCAATCTGCTTTTGGGCCATCGACCGCTTTGCTCCCGATCCCCGGCTCCGGAATCTACTGAAGCTGCTCGTCGTGCTCGTATGCCTTGGCGCGATCGTGCAGAGATTGCTTCTGCTGACTTATTAGGCCGACGTGGCGACGGGCCAGCCCTCTGAAGCCGTGTTGGATTGCTGGGCCGGGTCCGTCATAGCCGAGCGAATTTCGCAAGAGAGGCGATTGCCGCGGGAAGCTGTGTCTGATCGATTGTGAAGGCGTAGCTCAGCCGCGTGTCCATGCTGTCTCCGGCCCACGCTGCCACGTCGACTTTGAAATGACCCCTACCATCCCCCTTGAGTTCGAGCGTCAGGTTCTCGTACCCCGCACCCAGGTGCGCTTCACCCTTAAGCCTCCGATACAATGTCGTCAGTTCGTCGTGAAAGCGGCGAAGCGTCTTTACGCTCTCGTATGACGTTGCATCGATTGCGCCCTGAAACGGACCTGCAAGGAGGTCGACCCGATGATGGAATCCGTGGTTGTCCGGATAAGCTTCCGGAGGATGAAGGAAAATGCTGTGATCTGCGCTTCTCAGAAGTAGTCCGTCCATCTGATTGCTTTCGCGCTCGTGGCAGGGAAGAGCTTTGTCGCCGGCGCTGCTATGCGGGTATCTACATCAGAACTGGTCGAATTTGCCATCCTTGGGCTCTGCCCAGCCTTCTCAACCCCTTCCGGAGCGCAGGTCTTCGCCGATATGATCATTCCCGGCTCCTCCTGAACGAGGTTGACGACATGAGGCGGCGCGTTGCGACGGGCGGTAAAGCGGGCAAGCAAGCACGCCGAAAAGGCGCGAAGTCCCGCTCTGTTGGCAACCGCGCAAGCAAACAGGTTCTCAAAGTCACGCAGTTGAGGAAGCAACTCGGCGAGGCCATGCAACAGCAGGCGGCCACCGCCGACGTCTTACGCGCTATTGCCGGCTCGCCGACCGACCTGAAGTCGGTGCTCGACACGCTAGTTGAATCGGCGGCTCGCCTCTGCGATGCGGATAGAGCCTTTATCTTTCAGCGGTCGGGCAACGTCTATGTGCAGGCCGCGAACCATGGCTTTTCTCGCGATTTCGAGAAATTCGCGCGACAGAATCCGATCAAGATGGAACGCGGAACGATCACGGGGCGGGTCGCAGTGGACGGCAAGACCGTCCATGTCGCGGATGTTTTGAACGATCCAGAGTATACTGGCGCGCAATACCAAACCCGTGGCCATTATCGCACAGGTCTTGGCGTGCCGCTGCTGCGCGCGGGCAAAGTTATCGGCGTATTCTTTCTTTCAAGGTCGGAAGTCCGGCCCTTTACGCAAAAGCAGATAGAACTGGTCACGACCTTCGCCGATCAAGCGCTGATTGCGATCGAGAACACTCGATTGTTCAACGAAACCAAGGAAGCGTTGGAACGGCAGACTGCGACCGCCGATATCCTGAAGGTGATCAGCCAGTCACCGACCGATGTGCGGCCGGTGTTCGAAGCAATTGCCCAGCGCTCGAACCGGCTGCTGGATGGACACTCGACGACGGTTTATCGCTTCATTCATGACATGGCCGAGCTGGTGGCATTCACGCCGGTGAACCCCGCGGCCGACGCTGTTCTGCGAGCAGCATTCCCAATGCCGCTTGCCGAAAATCGGCTGTTTGAGCTCGTGAGCAACGGCGAGGTCGCGCAGATTCGCGACGTGGAGATCGACAGTCCGACATTGCAAGTCCGGGAGATTGCACGAGCGCGGGGCTTTCGGAGCGTGTTGCTCGTTCCGCTGACGGGTGATCGTGGGCCGATCGGTCTGATCAGCGTTACCCGCCGGGAGGTCGGTACCTTCGCAGACCATCATGTCCAGCTACTCCAGACCTTCGCCGATCAGGCGGCGATCGCGATCCAGAACGTGCGGCTGTTCGACGAAGTGCAGGCCAAAACGCGTGATCTCACGGAAACGTTGCAACAACAAACCGCGACCGCCGAGGTACTGAAGGTCATCAGCCGCACGGTATTTGATCTCGATATTGTTTTGAAGACGTTGATCCAATCTGCAGCGCAATTATGCGAAGCCGAGCGCGGAATTCTCTTTCTTCGGAAAGCGAACGAATGTCACGTGGCTACAAACTACGGTTTTTCTCCGGAACTCGAGACGTATGCCAGAGCCCATCCGATTCCGATCGATGGCGGCAGCACCACTGCTCGTGCCGCCGCATCTGGCATCGCGATCCAAACCGTCGATCTGCTGGCTGACCCAAAGCAAGGCGAGGTTGCTCGTCAATACCAGAGGCTTGGCGGACACCGAACCAATCTCGGTGTTCCGCTGAAGCGGAACGGCGAAGTCATCGGGGTCTTCACGCTGACACGACAGGTCGTGAGGGCCTTTACGGAGAAGCAGATCGAACTGGTCCAGACGTTTGCCGATCAGGCCGTCATTGCCATCGAGAACGCGCGGCTCGTGACCGAGCAGCGGGAAGCGCTGGAGCAGCAAAAAGCCACGGCGGAGGTGTTGCAGGTCATCAATTCATCGCCGGGTAACCTCGCGCCGGTGTTCGATGCGATATTGGAAAAGGCTCATGGTCTTTGCGCCGTTACCGATGGCAGCTTGCAGCTTTACGACGGCAAGGAGTTCCGCGCGGTCGCGGTGCATGGTCTATCGGATGCATTTGCGGACCGACTGCGCAGGGGTTACGTCCCTGGCCCGAACCATCCATCTCAGCGTTTGCTGATGGGCGAGCGCTATGCCCAAGCTCAAGACATGAGCGAAGTCGACGAGCCGCTCTCACGTATTGCGTTCGAACTCAGTGGCATCCGGACCGCGCTGTTCATTGCTCTGCGCAAGGACAGCAGGCTACTCGGTCAGATTGTGGCGGCGCGGCGGGAGGTCCGGCCGTTCAGCGGGAAGGAGATCGCTCTTTTGGAGAATTTCGCCGCGCAGGCGGTCATCGCCATGGAGAATGCGCGCTTGTTCGGCGAATTGCGGGATCGCCAGGCCGAGCTTGCGCGCTCGGTGGACGAATTGACCGCGACCAGCGATGTGCTCAAGATCATCAGCCAATCGACGGTCGATCTGAACAGGGTGCTGGACACATTGGTCGAGACGGCAGCACGCCTGTGCCAAGCCGATCAGGCGCGAATGTTCCGACGTCATGGTGACCGCTACCTCTCCGTAGCCTCGCATGGCTACCGGTCCGACGTCGAGGAATGGCTTTCGCGCAACCCGCAGCCGGCAACTGGCCGCGGCACCGCGATCGCGCGGGCGGCGACCGAGCGGCGCACCGTTCAGATCGCCGATGTTCTGGCCGATCCCGAGTACTCCTGGCACGAGGGGCAACGTGTCGCGGGATATCGAACCATGTTAGCCGTGCCTCTGCTGAGGGGCGAAACGCTGATCGGTTTGTTCGCTCTTGCCCGAAAGCGTGTCGCGCCATTTACAGAAAAGGAGGTGGAGCTGGTCACCACGTTCGCGGATCAGGCGGTGATCGCGATCGAAAATGCGCGTCTCTTCGAGGAGCTGCGCGACCGCCAGGCGGAGCTGCGCGTCACCTTCGATAATATGTTGGATGGTGTTGCGATGTTCGACGCCGACGCGCGTCTTGTCGCGTGGAACCGAAATTTTCAGGCGATCCTTGATTTGCCGGATGCGGTCATTGCGCAACGTCCGAACTATGCCGAGTATATCCGCATCCTTGCTGAGCGGGGCGAGTTCGGCACGGATGGCGTCGACGCGGAATTGAATCGGCGCCTTCATGATACCGATCGGGAATTGCGCCTCGAGCGCACGCGACCCGACGGCCGTATCATTGAGGTGCGCCGAAATCCCGTGCCGGGCGGTGGCTTCGTGTTGATCTACAGCGACGTTACAGAGAGCAAGCGTGCAGAGCAGGCAATTCGTGTCGCACGAGACGCCGCCGAGACGGCGTTGCACGATTTGCGGGCGGCGCAAGACCGCCTCATTCAGACGGAAAAACTCGCATCGCTGGGCCAGCTAACTGCAGGCATTGCGCACGAGATCAAGAATCCCCTCAATTTCGTCAACAACTTCTCGGCCCTATCCGTCGAACTGGTGGACGAGATGACTGACCTGCTAAGGGATGCTGCGCTCGACGAAAGAACGTGCCAAGGAATGGACGAACTACGCGAAACCTTGAAGAGCAATCTTGAAAGGGTCGTGCAGCACGGCAAGCGCGCCGACTCTATTGTCAAAAACATGTTGCTGCACTCGCGATCGGGTTCGGGCGAACACCGGCTGGTCGAGATCAACACCATCATCGACGAAAGTCTTAATCTTGCGTATCACGGCGCCCGTGCCGAGAGGCAAGGCTTCAACATCACATTGGCGCGCGACCTTGACCCGGCGGCTGGGGTCGCGGACATCTACCCGCAGGAGATTACCCGGGTGCTTCTCAACTTGATCTCAAACGGATTTTATGCCGCGACGAGGCGCGCAGCAGCAGCCGGCGACGGATTTGAACCCAGGCTGAACGCACAAACAAGAAATCTCGGCGATACGGTGGAAATTCGGATTCGAGACAACGGCATGGGAATTTCACCCGAAATCAGGGAAAAGATATTTGATCCATTCTTCACAACGAAACCAGCCGGAGAAGGCACCGGGCTCGGGTTGTCGATGAGCCATGACATCGTGGTGAAACAGCACGGGGGCACGATCGAAGTTGCCACCGAACCCGGTTCATTTACCGAATTCGTCATTAAGTTGCCGCGTTTTATGCAAGTTGCCGTTGGGCAGGAAAATTAGCAACCCCGCAGCCAGGTCGAGCGTGTGCGCTCTTCGGAGTGGGGCAGGGCCTTGATTCCCGTTGCAACATTGCGAAGCATCAAGGGTCGGCCTCAACGGGTCGCTACAAACGAAGGAGCTCTTGATACATCCGCCGCTTCGGGCGAACGTGGCGACGCATTGGAGGAAGCTTGATGACGCGAAGATTTCGCCTGCTGGTGCATGCAGCGCTTCTTGTCCTCACTTGGGGCGCGATTTTTGAGATCGGGTTACGGCTGCAGCAGCATTTCGGACCGCTGTACGATCTTGAGATGGAGAATATAAATCTAAATTGGGAATCCGACGTTTTGAACCATGTTCCGGATTCTCAGAACCAGCACATGTGCATCTACGGCGATCTGACTGGATACAGCTACAAGAGGGCTTACGATTCAAATGGTATCAGGATTATCGACGATGCCGCATTGCTCGCCGGATGCCACGATACGATATCGGTCTTGTTTCTCGGCGATTCATTCATGGAAGGCTACGACGACAAGAACACGCTGCCTTATCATGTCGCGACCTATTTCAAGAAGGAGCGGAGTATTTGTCTTAAAACCTACAACGCCGGATACACTTCGTATTCCCCCTCCATCTACGTGCCGCAATCAAAGAAGCTTCTGCCGATTGTACGGCCTGACTATGTCGTGGTCGATGTGGACGAAACCGATCTCTACGATGACTTCGCTCGATATCGTGGACTTGTCGTGCGCAATGAACGCGGAGAAAACATCGGAGTCAGGCATTCACCCATTGGACACGAATGTAGCGTCGGGTTGATGGAAGCCCGCGACCATTCATTATATCTGGTGCGCTTTCTCGCAAAGCTTTGGCTCACATTTGTGCACATGCCGTCGGTGATCGACCAACATCGATCGGATCTCGCTGCCTTTTCCTATTCGCGGGACCACGGTCCCAATCTCCAACGGAAATATTCAGAGCCGCTCGCGGTCTTCCGGGCCAATTTGCGGGAATTGGCGAGCATTCTAAGAGACTACACCGGTGACGGTAGCCGCGTGCTGTTCATTTTTCACCCGCACGTTCAGCATCTGAGACCCGACGCTGCGGGCCGCGTCTACAACGATCTCGTTAGTTCATCGGTTAAAGAGGTTTGTGCCGCCAACAACTTTTTCTTCTTCAATGCGACCGACGTAATGAGGCAGCGGGCCGCAGGGCACCCCGAGAAATTCTATTGGAGAGAGGGTGATATCCACTTCAATTTCGTCGGAGTGAAGGAATATTCCGCGGCGGTCGCGGCCTTCATGGCATCGGCCATGATCAAGCCGAAGGATTGAGTGCACGATCCCTGCGCGATTGCGTCAGGTGGAAACGCAATCGCGCTTTAGCTTATTGTTTGCGCATGATCTTTTCGGAAAACCGGTGTCCACTTTTCCGGACCATGCGCTGGTTTGGCGTTCGGAAAGTTGCATCACGTTTCAATGACTGGTGTGCATCATTTCCAAGCGATCGAGCTGCTCGCCATCTGGATTTTGACGAAGCTCAAGGTCGGCGTCCGAGACGACCAGCGTGCTTTCATTCGTCGACCACGGGTCCCAGTTCGGCGGTCCGCCGCCATTCGGATTCCCGGTTTTGGCGAAATTTACGAAATATTTTGCGAGCATGCTTGACGGATCGCGTTCGTGAGGGGTTGCGGAGAAGCGGCGGCCGGACCCTCCGAGGAGAAGGTTCAACTCAGTTCCCGGGGCTGGGTCAGGGGAGCCGAATGCAGCGCGCTTGATGACATAACGATAGGTTGGGCTTCCGGTATTGCTGTGGAGTCTGGCGATGAGACGAGCAGGCTCTGTCCAAAGCCGGTCCGCGACCACTCTTGAATCTGGCGGATCATGGCCCTTTTCTATCAAGTTCGTTTCGTCAACGTCATTTGCGCGATCATACCCTGAGCCGACGATGAGCGGGATATGTCCTTGCGTGCCGGCAGTGAATCCGTCAGCTATGTCTTGCGCGACGAGTTTTCCGTCGATGATGTGCGGCAGCGACGCCGAGGGGTGCTGGTTGCTCAGCCGCAGATGCGCTTTGCATATTGCGGCGCTCGGTACCTTCCTGAGGGTTGAAAACAGAGCCGCCTTTTCTGGCGTGACCGCGTGAGCCAGGGCTTCGGAGTCCAGCTCCGCGTCTTTCGCGGAGCGTGCTCTCGCTCGTAGCGGAGCGGAGTGCACAATGGCCTTTTGAAATAACCCAGAAGCGTCCGTGGAGAGCATCAGCATTGCAATGGACGTTCCCCCAAGATGACTTCCGACCAAGGTCACGTTGTTTGCATCCCCTCCGAATGCTCCGATGTTGACATTGACCCATCGCAACGCCGCGATTTGGTCCATCATGCCGTAGTCGGCTGATGGTTCATCCGGATTATCCGGCTTGAGGCCCCCTTGCACGAACCAACCGAAAGCTCCCTGCCGATAGTTCAATGTGACGAGAACTATTCCCTGCTGCAGCAGCTGGGCGAGCTCATACTCCCGCACATGGGGTGCTGACGCGCTGCCGATCCAAACCATCACCGGCAGCGGCTGCTCGATCTCGGAAGGCGTGAAGATGTTAAGGGTGAGGCAGTCCTCATTCGAGCTGCTGCGGCCGGCCTCGGAACATGGACAGGCAGGACCGTAGTCATCTGCGCCCAAAATCTCTGACCTGGATTCGGGTCGTTGGGGAGCTCGCCACCGCAGGCCGGCCACTGGCGCTGCCGCGTAGTGGATCGCCTTGGCAGATGCGATCGACCCTCGCACCTCCTCATACACCTGACCTTCGGGCGTTTGTACGAAGAGATACCGTTCGGCCTGGGCATGTACCGCGCCCGAGCCGGCAAGAATGAACGCCGCAGCAAGGAGGGAGCGCGCCACGTTCCCGGACGTGGCTTTCGTTGCCTTAGTGGCGCACGGACGCCGCACGACGTTGCACAGATTAGTCAGGGATTTCATGTCGCTCCCCCATCGCGCTCTGTGCGACATGGCGGATGATGGCGGCCGCAAACTTGCGAAAGTTGAACCAGTTCTGCCCGCTTGCAGTACGTCATTTCGGTGCGTCTTCCATCTATACCATTCGGATGTATGCCGCGAGTGGTTCGATGGCGGCTTCGCCGATTGCTGGACCTCCCGCGTCTTTAAGCTTCTGTGAGACAGTTCCCCAATCGCTCTCGCGCGGCTTGAAAGCCGCAGCCGGACCCGCTGCCCGCCAAGCGAGGCGTTCAACGGGCGCTTTTTGATATTGCTCGAGCAAGCGCGCGGCCGATGCAATCATAGCCATCGGCCGTATTGTGCAATCCGTCCCATGACACGAGTGCGGCTTGCGAAACTCCCGCATCAATCGACTTTCGCATCAGCGCGAAACGCGAAAACAATCCGACACGTTCTTGCTTCGCGACGTCGGCAATTATGTCTTCCATAGCTGGGTAGTAAACTGACGCGAGCACGCGTGGCGCATATTGCAGGTCCATCAACACGACATCGGCGGAACCTGCCTTGAGGGCCCTGACCCCTTCAACGACCCGGTTTTTGAGCCGCTGATCGGGTTGACCACCCCAGGCGACGTCGTTGGTGCCCAACTGCCATACAACGAGATCCGGCGTATGGGCGAGAACGTCTCGTCCGAAACGTGCGATGTTGTCGGGGATCGTCTCGCCGACTCGTCCGCTGTTGATGACGTTTATCGTGGCGTTCGATCTAAGCCTGGAAAGTTCCCGGCGCATCACTTCAGGGTAGGTGGCTTCCTGTGTAAGAACCCAGAGCCCCACCGTCGAGGAAGAGCCGATGGCCACTATCTTCAGCGGTTCGCCAGATTTCAGCCGCGCCGCTGTACGGGGCAACTGTGCGCCCAACGAGGGATCCAGATTTGCGGCAAGGCATTTCTCGGCTGACGACGCGCCCTGCTGTGCCTGAGAAAGCGCGACGTCGCACGAGCCGTAAAGTACAGCGGCGCCAAGCAACGATATTCTAAGCAAGCGGGACAGGATTCCGGCAAGGCCCGGGGTGTCGAGGGCGAAACGTTTCGCGCTCTGCGATGACCTGACCGATTCTCTATTGACAACCATTGGCGCAAGACGTTCGCTGGATTGTCGCAACTATAAATCGTTTGAGGGCTAGGGCGGTTCAGATACGGACTAATATTTTGCAGGTAGGATCATGGTGCGACCCTCCGTTGCAAACAGGCTGGTGTTTCATATTGGCGGTTACGATCCAATCATGCCGCCTTCTAATGCGCAACCACGCTTCGTTCGCGAAATAGCAAGGTTCCAACATACCTGGTCGGTGAAAGCCA
>Ga0075434_100007063_pt1 | contig 10366 bp, 11 predicted proteins | sample RhiMethybrSRZTD3_FD_75298 | JGI IMG/M metagenome (GOLD analysis project Ga0075434, IMG submission 75298) | Populus rhizosphere microbial communities from Tennessee, USA - Rhizosphere MetaG P. TD hybrid SRZTD3 | ecosystem: Host-associated > Plants > Roots > Rhizosphere > Soil | place: USA...
TTCTTTCTCTTCTTCTGCACTTTGCAACCCCTTTGCTGCAAAGTGTAACGTTTCCTGCTGTCTCAATTTAGGGGTGCAGTCCACTATGTCTTAGGTACGATCTGTCACCCATGTGTCCGGGCCGGACCTAGATTAGTTGGTTGCGGGGGGTGGATTTGAACCACCGACCTTTGGGTTATGAGGTGCGTGGGAAACTGCAAACTCAAATACTTTGTGGCGCAGATGACAACCCACGAAGACGCATGAATACTGCACGTCAGCGCAAGCGTGACCCTTGTTTGACCTCGCTTTTGATATGGAAGCAGAATCGTCAGAAATCATTGATCGAAGGCAATGCTGCTAGACTGCTTTAACTGCCGCTCGTCGGCGGATTGCGACAGCACGGAGAGCACGATGGGCGAAAGTTAGAGCAGCAAGAAGTGACACTCTGTTCCCGAAAAAGGGATTAGGTCGTCGTGCTGAACCTTTTCAATCTTGTGTAGTGGTGCTTCAACCGTCTCATTCCTGCTCGATCACCTCATTCCGAGGTGTTTGTAAACCCTCGAATGGCAACCCTCACCAGGAGTTCAGCCCGATGCAGCGTGTGACTGGCGAATTGTTGTTTCGCCCATAATTCCTTAGATTTCCCGTCCTGTTACGATTCTGCTGATGCGCGATCTGGTCGTTCCTTTCATCCACTTCATTGCGACCCTGGCCCGCTTGCTCGGACTGGCGGCGCTCGCTCCATCGTTGCGGAGTCGCTTCTCCTCAAGCACCAACTCCTGATCCTGAATCGCTCTCGGCGCCGATCGCCGAATCTATCCGTGTCGGACCGCATCCTCGCCGGACTGATGGCCCTCTTGGTCACCGCACACTACGTGCACCCTTACAGTTCTGCTTCTTTTTCTCGCCAACGTTTTTGCAGTGACCGCAGTTGAGTTCGGCGCGGTGAGCCAAGCTCTTCAGGATATGCGAGGCGGCCGTATCGACTTCGCGCAGAGCCGGCCGCGTACTGACAGGAAATCCCGCACGTAGGCAGTCAGGCTGACGCTACGGGTGGTGCGGTCACAGAAACTAGACCAAAACGTCACCCGTACTTCACGCCGGATTGTTGAACGTCCTCCTACGCTGTGGTCATCCGCTTAGGAGGCGGAATCATGAATCAAAAGACAGCCTCATATTTCGCTTTGCTAACCAAGCACAATCTCGCACTACTGGCGCTCATCCTTGTCCTTACCCCAAAATTCATGTCCGCTCAGACGGCGGGCACGCTTGACCCCACCTTCGGCGCCGGAGGAAGGGTGACCACCTTTTTCGGAGGCGATGGTTTGAATGGTGACGACGCGTATTCCATTGCAGTGCAGACCAACGGAAAGCTCGTGGTAGCTGGAATAACAACCAATCTAGACGACACGACGGACTTCGCGCTGGCGCGTTATAACAGCAATGGCACTCTCGACGCCACCTTCGGCACGGGAGGAAAAGTGAAGACGACCTTCGCCGACTTTGACGGTGTGCGTGCCTTAGCCGTCCAGTCCGACGGGAAGATCATCGCGGCAGGCTACACCCTCGTCAACTTTAGCCCTGATTTCGCGCTGGCGCGCTACAACAGCAATGGCACGTTGGACATGACCTTCGGCGTCGGTGGCAAGGTGATCACGCAGTTCGGCGGCCCCGCCCAGGCGTTTAGCGTTGCCGTTCAGTCCGACGGCAAGATCGTCGCTGCTGGATTCGCCCACCTCGTCAATGGAGACTTTGACTTCGCGTTGACGCGCTACAACAGCAATGGGACACTCGACACCACCTTCGGCACAGGTGGCAAAAAGACGACCGCCTTCGGCGTGCCTTCGGTTGCGCAAGGGAATGCCGTTACCATTCAGCGGGACGGGAAGATCGTCGTCGGAGGGCTGACCATCGTTAACAACATCGCTAATTTCGCGCTGGCGCGCTACAACACCAATGGCACGCTCGATACCACGTTCGGTACGGGCGGCAAAGCGGTGACCGACTTCGGCGCGGATGACCGCGCGTTCTCTATCGCCTTGCAGGCAGATGGCAAGATCGTTGCTGCGGGGATGACGGGAGCCAATTTCGCGCTGGCGCGCTATAACACCAATGGCACGCTGGACGGAACTTTCGGCACCGGCGGCAAAGTGACCACAGACTTGGCGGGCTTGAACGATATAGCTTTGGGCGTTGCGGTCCGCTCGGACGCGAAGATTGTCGCTGTGGGCCGGGCCTTCGTCTCCGGACGCCCCGCCTTTGCTGTCGCGCGCTATAACAGCAACGGCACACTTGACCCGGGCTTTGGCAACGGAGGAAAAGCGACCACCAGCTTCGTAGGCAGCTCGGGCGATCAGGCGTTTTCGGTTGCCATCCAACCGGATGGGAAGGCAGTGGTGGCGGGCAGTGCGGTCGTCAATCTTAATACTCAGTTCGCAATCGCGCGCTACCAATAACTCATCGTCGTCGAGGACGACGCGACGGTGATCCGAGAAAAGACGGCAATTACACTCTCTAGTGCGGTGTGTAGTTGCCGTTTTCTGCAGTTGTGGTTTTTCCGTGTTTGATCCTCGTCTATGCTGAGCAGACTGAGAAATGTGTGTGTTGACCTGCCCGATCGACCTCGCCGTGAACCCATTGTGCAGTGAATCGGGCATACCTCCTTCGTACTGAAATCTCCCCGATTTCTTTGCACCCAGACGCGCACAAATTAGACCAAAACGTCACCGAGACTTCCACGCATAGTTTTCCGCGAGCTTCTACTTTGCCTAATGCTGCCAGGCATCGTCTCGCAGCAGCCAATCTCACCAAAAAAGGAAGATTCTCGCTATGACTTTTCGGATGTTTCGTGATTTTTCTCAATGGTCCGTCTTCGCTGCTGTTTTGCTATTTCACACGCTTGCAGGCTGCGCACAAACTGCCACCACCGCTCCTGTAACCTTCAAATTCGAGGCGACGCCCGACATCGGCAGCGTCGGCTCGCTCTCCGCGGACTCGGAACGCGACATCTGGGCAACGTCACTTACCAATTCGGTCGCGCTGCATTTTAATGGAAGCCAGTGGGTAAAAGTGCCGATGGCCAAAGCAAGCCGCGTGAATAAGGTCGCCGTTCTGTCTCCCACCAATGTCTGGGCCGTGGGACAGCAAACGAACGATAAATTTTCCCAGATCCAACATTTCAACGGCTCCGTCTGGAGCGTCGTCCCCAGCCCGCACTTTGCGGCCGGGGAATCGCTTAACTCGCTGAAAGCAGTCTCGGCCAACAACATTTTTGCGGTGGGCGCTTCTTTGGACAGTCTCAACAATCGGACTCCACTTATCGAACATTTCAACGGCACGAACTGGAGTGTCGTGTCCGTGCCGCATATCACCGGAGGTGAACTGACTGACATCACGATTGTCTCCCCTTCTGATATGTGGGCGGTTGGCGCGGTTTCGGGCGCAACGCCGGCCGCGCTTACGATGCATTTCAACGGACAGCAATGGAGTCTGGTCCCCGCACCAACCGCCGCTCTGCTCGCTGTCACGGCGCTTGCCACTAACAATGTATGGGCAGCGGGAGTCCAGATAGGGCGCAGCACGGTCATCGAACACTGGAATGGCACCGCCTGGAAAATCGTAGCCAGCCCGAACACTGGCACCGTCTCAGTACTGAATAGCATCAGCGCCATTTCGCCCACCGATATTTGGGCAGCCGGATGCAACAGCTGTGGCGACGTCAGTCAGGCGCCTGCTCTCATTGAGCATTGGAATGGCACAGCATGGAGCATCAATCCAGCGCCGGTTGCACTTGGTGGTGTTTCCGGTAACACTCTGCTCACGTTCCCATCCAGCAGGCACATCTATGTCGGTGGCTTCGCATTCGCTCAATTTGGTCCCACTTCGGTCATTTTGAAAGGAGTAGAAGGTCAGTAAAAGGAACTGGCCGTGGTTGTTGTGACCGGGACGCCCTGAACGCACTCTTTTCACTATGACATCTTCACGCTGAGCGTGAAGTGGGCTCCGGGTTACCAGCGAACAAGGCCGAATTGTCCTTCGGAAATCGACCACATCACTGTCGCCCGATGTCGTTCTCCGTGGCGATTGGTTGCGCTCAAGTTCCCGGCTTTTCAGTGATTTCAATTCGCCAGATGGGGTTTTTGCGGACCACAGGGGTGACCTTACTGCATTGGCACTCCGGGTGAATCTACCATGATGATTTTGTTATCCTAAACCGCGAAGCCATTTTCCCTGAGCACGTCGTCAGTCACATCCAGATCGGCCACTTTTATCAATTCGCCCGATCCCACCTCCAAAAGAAGTGACATTTTTGCCTTGATCGATTCCTCACTCACGCCGAGATTACCCAGGATCTCCTCTATCTCTGCGGTGGCATTTGGATTGAATGGAGGAAGGGCATACCAAGTACCGATACCTCCTCGCTCGTTCGTACTTCGCACACACGCAAGTTGTATTCTTCCCGTGTTGTTTCGGTTGAGAGTGATTAAAACCTTCATTGTGGATTCACGCCGCGCACAATTATCTCACCTGTAGCTCGCCAAAATTCAAACTGCACCTCGAAGGTGTTCCTGAAGGGAGTTTCCCGACCCGAGATTGGTTGAGCCGGTGGGTACGGATGCTGAGTAGGAGCCAGCTGCTCCTTATTAATGACCGAAGATCCGACACTCATTCCACGAAGTGTACGCCAGTGGATATCCTCCGCGGATCTGAGGCCGCGCGGTCGTAGCGATGGTGCAACCCGCCTAATCGTGCATGGCAGATCACTGGACCGGTGGCCCCAGAACGGATTCTGCGGCCAGGAGTTTCTTTGTGGAGGCCAAGATGCGTGCGGTCGTCATGATAATAAGACGCATACGTGGAAAGGAGCCGCTTCAGATGGCGCGCGTTCAGAGCGATGATGTGGTCGAGCAGATCGCGGCGGCAGCTCCCCACCCACCGCTCGGCCACTCCATTTTGCCACGGACTCCGAATCGAGGTTTGCACGCCCGTGATTTGCAGGGAGCGAAGGGCAGCGGGTACTTCCAGGCCATATTTCTGGTCATGATCGAAAAGCAGGAATTTTGGGGCCGATTCGTAAGGGAACGCTTCTCTTGGCTGTTAGACGATCCTGAGAGCATGGGGGTTTCGCGTCACGTTCGCAGAATCAATGATTTTGCGGAAACTTCGACTTGCTACACCAGCGTTACATGGCAGCGTCGCCTGTAGAGTTGGAACGTTGGCGCACGCGGGAAGTTGGCGTGAAAAAACCTGTTCACATCGCAAATCCGCAAGAGGACTTGACCGCAGATCTCAGACGCGGCCTCGCAGAGGCCCGCCAGGCTAGGCGGAACGTGCCTGATCTCCCGTAATCTTCACTGGCCGGTTTTCTGGTCAGGCGACGCGGTCTCTTACATCCGCAGATGTAGCAGACCGCGCGCAGTGCGCGCAGCAAAAGAAGCGACCGCCAACCTCCACGCCGTGGCCAATCACTCTGCACTTGCAATGCTCACAACTGGGCGCGGTCGCCTGAATGGCACACTCGAAGCTGTCGAATGTGTGCCGCGCCCCGGCTGCTATCAGTTCGAAAGCTTTGTCGTACTCGTTGCCACAAACCTCGCATTTAGCCATCGCACACCTCATTTATTCCAATACACTGACGCCTCAGCATCCCATCCGTCTGAGCTGAACACGATTAAGCTCGCTCAAAAACATTTGTCCAGACGGCACGCAATCGAAGCCGTTCCATTTGGCCCGGAGGCGCGCAACGCAGCACTCGCGGTGAATGAACGGATGAGGCCGACAGCAAGGATCTCTACCATATTTCGATTCTAGCAAGGCCCTCGCGAAAAACTCCCTACAGCTTCTTGCAGACAAATCACGCGAGCCGGAAGTTATGAGCCGCGGTGCGATGGGATCGACAGCTCCTGCTGTAGCGTGAAGTCAAGCAGGGTCTCGCTCGGCACCTTCACCTGGTCTCCCTTCGTGATGACTTCCGATCCTGCGCCGATCCCACCGCCCACGCCCGCGCCGACTGCCGCTCCTTTGCCGCCACCAGCGAGTGCACCGATGATCGATCCCACCGCCGCTCCGCCGACCGTTCTCTTCGCAGTGCTTGCTCCACGCGACTTCCCGGTCAATTCATACTCTCCCGTCGCCAGCGGCACAGTCTGCCCATTCACCACAATCCCGGTCAGCTCGAGGCGCAGTTGCGATCTGCCTGCGAACGTCCCCGACTGCTTCGACTCCGCCAGTCGGCCATAGACGTCGGTCCTGTCCCTACCAGAAGTCCGTTCTCATTGAAAGCGTTGAACTTGCGGCGAGGCGTGGTAGGGTGCAATGGAATGTTCGTACTCCTCGCTTCCCTGCTCTTCTCGCTTCGCGGCTGCCTTCAAACTCGGGCCACTCTGCACGCGGAGAACCTGGCACTCCGTCATCAGCTTGTTTTGCTGCAGCGCGTGCACCAAAACCGTCGCCTGCGGTTGCGATCTTGCGACCGACTCGTTTGGGTCTGGCTCTCCAGAGTTTGGTCTAATTGGCGCTCCGCCCTGCGCATTGTGAAACCCGAGACCGTCATCGCTTGGCACCGCCAAGGCTTTCGGATGTATTGGAAATGGAAGAGCAGAGTTCGTCATGGTCGACCGTCTGTGCCGACGGACGTCCAAAACCTGATCCAAAAAATGAGTTCCGCTAATCCACGCTGGGGTGCACCTCGCATTCATGGTGAACTCCAGAAACTCGGCATCCACCTCGCGCAAGCGACGGTTGCCAAATACATGGTTCGTCACCGCAAGCCACCCTCGCAAACCTGGAGGACCTCCCTAGAAAATCATGCCAAGGAACTGGTCTCGACAGACTTCTTTGTGGTTCCTACGGCGACTTTCCGTCTGCTCTTTGTTTTTCTGGTTCTGTCTCATGATCGCCGCCGACTCCTTCACTTTGGCGTAACCTCTCATCCCACCGCAGAATGGACGGCCCGGCAACTGGTCCAGGCCTTCCCCTGGAATAGTGCACCACACTACTTGCTGCGCGATCGTGACCGAATTTATGGCGAGCCGTTCCCGGCAACCGTCCAGTCGATGGGGATTCAAGAGGTGCTCACCGCTCCTCATTGCCCGTGGCAAAATCCTTATTGCGAGCGCCTCATTGGCTCGATCCGCAGGCAATGTCTGGACCATTTCATCGTCTTCAACGAGCGTGGCCTGCAGCACTTTAAAGTCCTATTTCGAATATTACGAACAATCGCGAACTCATTTGTCGCTGCACAAAGATGCTCCGCTAACGCGTGCCATCCACCCTCCAGAAATGGGCCCAGTCATTGAACTGCCGCAGGTGGGAGGGCCTCACCACACGATATGAACGACGGGCAGCTTGAGCAATCCCTTCCTCTTTAATATATAGACAGACCCCGCGGCTGTGATCTGCTCCGGGAGCCGACACGGCGGGTCGTTCAACAACTCGGCGATTCGACAAGTGCTTTCTGAGTCCGAGGAATTCGCTCCCTCTCGCCCTCTAGGGTGCCGCTCACGCTTTTTCAGCGCGATCGAATTTTCGGTAGGGACAGCCGCACGGTCACCATGAGTGGAATCGATGCGAACGGGCACAAGTTCAGTAGCAGCGAGGTTTATGAGAAGCAATGACGACCAACATGCTGGGGGAAACTGCCCCCCCACACTGTTAATCGTGAGAAGTCTTCAGCAGTCCTCCGTTGGTTGCCGCGAATTTCGCGAAGCAATTCCTGGCGAGGAACTTCTGCAACGTTTCTCCCACCGCTGCGGGGGAGAATGGGACATGCGAGGTCAAAAACTATGTGAAACGTGGGGGCTGTATTTTCCAGACCACAAAATCTTCAAGAGAGGTACTCACAGGGCCGTCTTCTATGGATCCACCCTCCAGGGGCGTGGGATTCAGCGCGGAGCGCCCTCTCCAAACAACGTACATTAGCAAAAATCACCGAGCAGTATCGACACGAGCCCCCTCCGGCGAAAGCTTTGCGGCTACCACGAATCTGCGTCTGGAAAACCAGTCACCCAATCTCCACAAGAGGAGGATTGCAACCAGCGCGCCGTAAAAGAGCGGTGAACGCACGTCAGATTTTACTTTCCAGTAGAAATGAATCACGCCGGCAATTGCCGCAAAATAAATGGCGCGATGCAGTATACGCCAGCGCCTCCCACCAAGACGGCGAATCCAGCCTGCCGTCGAAGTAATAGCCAGTGGAACCAAGAGCAGAAAACCGAGAAACCCTACTGTGATGAACGGGCGCTTGGCGACATCTTTCCACATGGCACCCAGATCGAAAGACTGATCGGGGCCAAGATAAGTGAGGAAGTGCAAGCAGACGTAGAAGAAGGCGAAGAGGCCGAGCATGCGGCGGAAACGGATGAGATCCGGCAGGTTGAGGACCTTACGAAAAGGCGTGATGGACAGGGTGAAAACCAGAAAACGCAGAGTCCACCGGCCGGTGGTGAGCTGAATGAACTCGACAGGATTGGCGCCAAGGCCGTGGCCAAGAGCGCGCCAGCCAAGCCCGCCAAGCGGAATCAGGCAAACGAGGAAGAGGACAACCTTGGTCCACTTGCTGGTAAGGAGAGCACGCACGTGGGAATACCAGCTCAAAAGTTCTTCTTCAGGTCCATGCCACTGTACATGCTCGCGACCTGATCGCCGTAGCCATTAAACATAAGCGTGCTGTGCTTGAAGATTTCACCCAGGCGGCGCTCTTTGGCTTGGCTCCAGCGCGGGTGATCCACATTTGGATTCACGTTCGAATAGAAGCCGTATTCATTGGGGGCGGCAAGGTTCCAGGTAGTTGGCGGCATCTTCTGCTGGAATTTGATTTTGACGAGCGACTTGATGCTCTTGAAACCGTACTTCCACGGAATAACCATGCGTATGGGCGGCGCCGTCTTGGTTTGGCAACGATTCACCGTACATGCCGACGCAGAGTAGCGTGAGCGGATTCATAGCTTCGTCCATGCGCAGGCCCTCAACGTAGGGGAATTCGATGCCGGCCCAGCGTCCCTGAGGCATCTGGCGGGGATCATAGTAGCTCTGGAAAGCAACGAACTGTGCCTTGGGGGTGGGTTCGGCGAGCTTCACGAGATTGCTGAAGGAAAAGCCAATCCAGGGAACCACAATGGACCAAGCTTCCACGCAGCGATGCCGGTAGATGCGCTCTTCGAGCGGGGCGAGTTTGAGGATTTCGTCCATGGTGAACTTGCGGGGCTTGGCCACTTCGCCTTCGACGGAAACAGTCCAGTTCGATGTGTTGAAGTTTTTCGAATTTTTCGCGGGGTGGCTCTTGTCGGTGCCGAATTCGTAGAAATTGTTGTAGTGCGTGACGTCATCGTACGAATTTTGTTTCTCGGTGGTGCTGAAAGGGCTCTTGGCAAGGCCGCTGAATTTTGTTCCAGCAAGGATGGTGTGGGCAGGAGTGGCCAATTCGAAGAGACTGCGACCGGCCATGGCCGTGGCGCCAGCGATGCCCATGGCGCGGAGGAACTTGCGCCGATCTAGGTAGACCGACTTCGGGGTAACATCCGCGTGCGTCAAATCGGTGGCTTTGCGAATCAAACCTTGCTTCTCCGAACAAATGTCGATGGTGCGGATTTCCTACTATTCTAAGTACTCTTCTTTCTATTGGATGCGAAAACCTTGCCGCCGTGCCGCTCCATCCTAACCGGACTGGACTGACACCGTTGTGCCGTCTTACTGCTTTGAGTCGCAAAACGCAGAAAAGTTACACGCAGGATGAAAGCATCTGGCTCCCCAATTTCCGCCCGCGAGGGTGATTGCCGCAGCGCGAAGCATGCCACTGGCCAGGTCTCGTGCATCCACAAGCGCGGAGCCGCCGGGCGGCAGCATCGAAGGCAACTTGTTCGCGAGCGCGTCGAATCGACAGCTCATGAGCTGCAGGTTATTCAGTGTTTTGCTTTTTCGAACTCCTTGGCCAGCATTTGCCTGACGCGGACGCTGAATCCGGCCGGCAATTCAAATCTTTGCTCGTCGGCCAGCAAGACAAGCACATTGTGTATGCTGTCCAGCAACACCGCGCACTTGCGACACTGCTCCAGGTGAGTCTCAAGCAAGCGCCGCATGCTTGGAGACATGTCGTCATCGAGATAATTCGAGATCTCCCGGCGAACCTCTTCGCAACTCAGGGTGATCATGGCTGTGCCTTTCCGAGTCCTAGATGCCTGGCCCATGAGCGCGAAACGAAGTAATCGCGAACCATGAGTCGGGCGCGCAACAGTCGAGTCTTTACCGCCGGCACGCTTATTTCCAGTGCCGCCGAGGTTTCGGCAATGGTAAGCCCGTCGATGTCGCGCAGGATCAGCACTTCCCGGTAAATCTCCGGAAGCGCCTCCAATGCCTCCTCAAGATGCGCCGCGAGTTCCTTTTGTGC
>Ga0075434_100007065_pt1 | contig 10365 bp, 8 predicted proteins | sample RhiMethybrSRZTD3_FD_75298 | JGI IMG/M metagenome (GOLD analysis project Ga0075434, IMG submission 75298) | Populus rhizosphere microbial communities from Tennessee, USA - Rhizosphere MetaG P. TD hybrid SRZTD3 | ecosystem: Host-associated > Plants > Roots > Rhizosphere > Soil | place: USA...
AGATATGGGGTCAGCCACAGGCCGACAGCGATCGTCGCGATCGTCTGTAGGTATCCGAGCCCCAATCCGCCGAGGAAACGCCGCAACCGGCTGTTACGCACGGAGCGCGTTCCCGTGGGCGTCTTCCCAGTGCTCATCGTCGCGAAGTAGAGTCGCACCGTAGAGCGCGCCAGTAATCGCCCAGAACAGAATTCCGACTTGTGTGTTGAACACCGGACCTGTCATGCAGAGCGAGATGAGAATCAACTGCAGGCAGAGGACGGTGATTGCGCCGTCCTGCAACGTGCGATCGATCGCGACAATCACCTGTTTGTAACTCAACCGAACGGCAGCAAAGAGTGCTCCGCCGTACAAGACCCAGAGCGGGATGCCTCCGTCGAGAAGCCAGCCGGTGAATTGGATCTCGACGTGGATTGGTGGCGCCTGCCACATCGTGCTGTCGCCGAAGTAGACCTGCATCATGCCCCATCTGCCGAGCCCCGCGCCCAAGGGAAACTGATAGAGGAGTTCCGACAGCGTGTAGCGGATGAAGAGGCCACGCTGGTCCTGAAACATGCGGAGCACGCCTTCGTCGGCCAACGAAGAAAACCGGCCGGACACGGCATCGCCGCCGACCGCCAGCGCCCAGAGGTACGCCCCGACGATCAGGGCGACGCCGGCAGCCAGCGTCAGCGAGCCTTCAACCGTTCTCCCTTGTCGAAGACGGAGCACCGCGAGCAACGCGACGCTCGCAGCCGCCACCAACGTCATGGAACGAATGTGCGTCAGGTACAGCGCGGTCATTCCCACCGCCGCAACCGCAAAGCAGACGCCACGAACCCACCATCGGCGATATCCGCCGAGCCCGAGCGTGAGTCCGAGAAGCATGGACATCATCCCGGACACCGCAGCACCACCAGGCAAGTCGCTCAAGCCAGGGGGTCGAACGATCTCGCGACCGTTGGCGCCCACGTACGTGAGCGACTGGATGACGTTTGGGTTGAGGGATCGCGCCAGTGCGCTGAACTCCGGCGGAAGAAACTGCTGCGGGAAATAAACTTGTAGTACGCCGACGATGGCTCCCAGCGCGCTGGCGGCAAAGAGGATCCAGAGCACTCGCTGCAATTGCGCGCGAGTGCGCACCGCTCTCGCCATCCAGAAGACCGGGGCTGAGATGCAGATCTGAAAGACGATCTGAGCGCCGCCGGCCAACCAATGCGCGGTCTCGTGGAGCAGATTGAGGAGAAGGAGAACGAACGAGACGACCAGCCACGTCGTGCTCTCTGGCAGCGTTTGTTTTCTGCCGTGGAGAAAGTAATAGCCAAGCGATGCGCCGCTCATGACGTACGGTATCGCTCGGATAATCGTGCGATACGCCTGCGCGCCGGGGACGAAGAGCAGAAGGCCCCACAGCAGCTGCAGGGCGATGAAGAGCTCGGGCCAGCCCCACTTCTCGGCGACGACGTCATCGTCGTACGAGTAGAGGGCGTCGATGTCGTGAGAAGGCCGCCTAAAGGCGGCCTCTACGTACGAGCTCTCGGGCTGCCTGAAGGCAGCCCCCACGTCCGAACTACGCGGCCATGGAGTTGACATGAACTTCGGCGAGCTCGAAGAGGACGTCCTCGTAGGCGTCGAGCATTCGGCGCAGTGAGAATTCGCGGGCGCGGCGAAGGCCGCCTGCCATCAGCGCGTCGCGGCGCGATGGATCATCGATCAGCGCACTTACCGCGTTGGCGAAATCGGGATCCGAGGGCATCACGCCATACACGCCATCCTCGAGCACCTCGACGCTGCCCGGGTTCTCGGTGGCCACGACAGGCGTTCCGCAGGCCATGGCTTCGAGATATGGAAGACCGAACCCCTCGTACGTACTCGGCGACGCATAGATCCACGCGTGTCGATACAACCCTGCCAGCTGCTCATCATCAACACCCGTCAGGTACGTCACGCCGGGATGAGATGGACCGGGGGGACCGACCATGGTGAGCGTGGTCGATGGATGGCGCGGCTGAATTTGGTTGACGAAGGCGTCGAGCAGAAAGCGCCCGCGCTTGCGTCCGTCGAGCGCACCGACAAACAAGATCGATGGATGCGCGGTCCTCGATTGCGGCCACGGCGTGAAGACGCGGTCGTCGACGCCGTGGGCGATGACGCGTGCGACGAAGGGATTGTCGCGAGTCGTGTTGCCGCTCACCGCCACCACGCCGCGTTGCGTCAAGGCAGTCAGCAGTTCCTGCATGTAGACGCCGACTTGAAGCACACATCGGCCGATCGATGTGGCCGATCGCGCTTCGCCGAGCGCGCTGCCGTGCAGCACTCGGAGTACCGGTTTGCCGATCAACGGTGCCAGGAGGCTGTCGCCGTGCGTGATGATGACGTCGAACTCGTGGTAGTCGGGAAGCAGCGTCAGGACGTTACCGAGATAGCCCATCGTGACGCGACGGCCCGCCCAGGTGTGGACGAACGACTTCCACGGCAGCTCTCGTACGCGGTACGACGCACGCGCCGGTCGCGGGTCGTGGCTGAACACCACCACGTCGTGATCGCGGCGCGCCAGACCATCGGCCAGCGTGTGGGCGGCGCGCTCGATGCCGCCGCGCTTCTCTCCGGGCAGCGGCAGGCCGTAACTCAGCATCGCGATCCGCAGTCTGGGAAACCTGGGCATCGCTAGTCCGTTTTCATAAGACCGTAGTGGCCGGCGTCAGCCGGTCCAGGTCCGCCAAAGGGCGGAACCGCGTGTACCGAGGCCAACAGTTCGTGAATGCGTCGCATCTGGCGCGTCGGATCGCAGATCTCGTAGGGACGCAGGCGCGCGTGCGCGCCGAGTTGCGCGCGGAAGTGATCGTCGGCAATCAGGCGCGCCAACGCTGCCGACAGCGCCGTCGCATCGCCTGGCGGAGTCAGCACGCCGCACAATCCGTTGACGATTTCGCAGGCACCGCCGATGCCACTCGTGACCACGGGCAGTCCCGCATGCAGCGCCTCGACGAGCGAGAGGCCAAACGCCTCAGGCATCCAATTCGGCTGGCAGTAGACGTCCGCGGCATTGAGCAGCGCGGGCACATCGGAGCGCTCGCCGAGGAATCGCACGCGATCGTCGATGCCGTGTGCGCAGGCGATCGCCTGCAGCTGTCGCAGGTAGACGGTCTCGGATGGACGCTGCGGACCGCCAACCAACCAGCAGGTCCATCCCTGCTGGTCCTTGATCTTCGCCAGCGCATGCAGCAGCTCGCGTTGTCCCTTGAAGGCTTCGAGGCGGCTCACCTGGATGATGACCACATCGCGTGGCGGCGTATCGAGACGCTGACGTAGCGCCGCGCGCGTGTCGCATCCGGCCACATCCGGCCGCGAGACCGGACAGTAGACGTGTTCGATCTGTGCCTGCGACAGCCAACGCGACGCGCACTGCGCCGTGAAGCGACTGCTGCAGATCGCGAGGTCGGGTCGGGCGCGCCGCGCCAGGCGCTCGAGCCAATGCTTGCCCTCGACCGCCATGTGCACCCACAACACCAGCGGCAGCCCCGCAGCGCGGACCACCGACCCGAAGACCACGCAGGGCCACGGCTGATGACAGACGACAACATCGAACGGTTCTCTCGCGAGCAGCTCACGCAGTGCGTGGCGCGCGCGAACGACGGTGTGCGGTCTGCTGATCCTGACGTGGCCGAGCACGTGAGGCTCGGTGCCGAACTGTGACAGCTCGGTGCTCAAGCGGCCTTCCCAACACAGCGCGAACTCGGATCGCATGTCTGGCACGAGCGTCGCCTCGCGCGCCAGCGTCGTCAGAAACGTCTCGACGCCTCCATACAGGTTGCCGCTCGTCACGTGAAGTACGCGCATCAGTGCACGCGTGAGAGACCTTCGTAGATCGGCGTGAGATCGTTCACGAGCCGCGTGCGCGTGAACGATCGCTCGGCAGTCGCGCGTCCGGCGTGCCCCAATTGCGCGCGCAGCGCGGGACTCCCGGCCAGCGTTTCGATCGCTCGCGCGAGACCATCGACATCGCCTGGCTCATGCACGAGCGCATTCACATCCGGCTTCGTCAGCTCGCGAGCGCCGCCGGCCGCGCTCGTCACCACTGGCCGGCCACAGGCCATCGCTTCGGCGATCACCAGGCCGAATGGCTCGGGATCGGTGCTGGCGTGAACGACCACGTCGAGCGCACGCATCGCCATCGATGAATCGGACACGATTCCTGTGAAGCCGACACGATCGGCAACGCCCAGCGACGCGGCCTGGTGTTTCAGCTCGTCGAGGGTGACTTGACTTCCCGAGGTCGCGTACACGGGACCGCCGATGACGTAGCCACGTACGCGTAACGATGCGGGAACCTTGGCGAGCGCCGATAGAAACGTGCGATGGCCTTTCCATCGCGCGAACGTGGCCACGAGCCCGACCCGCACCACATCATCGCGACGCGGCAGTCCCGACAAGGCGTCGAGATCAACCCGCGGGCCGTCGGGCGAATAGCGACTGAGATCCACCGCATTCCACACTGGATGCACCGTCAGCTCGCCGCCGCACAACGCCGTGACATCGTCGGCGACGCTCCGCGAGTTGGCCACCGCGGCCGAGCAACGATGTCTGCTGAAGCGAAGAAGCTTGGCCATCAGCGCCCGGCGCGTCACGTAGTCGTGAACGTGCCACAGCACCGCGCTCCCGTGAGGACGGGCCCACGCGCCGAGCACGTGCATCTTGAAACCGTTGGTGTGAATCACGGACGGACCGCGGTCGCGAAGCAGACGACGAAGGCGACGGAGATAGCGTGCCGCGGGCCATGCCGTGCCAGCGCATCGCGCGATGAACGACGCGCGCGACCAGAACCCGCGCCCGACATTCCAGTCGCCGAGCGAAGCCAGCGAGGGAGGAAATGGCACCACCTGCACGGGAATACCGAGCGCTCGCGCGCCGGCGACGAGCGGACCGTCAGAAGCCACGATGAGATCGAGCGACCACGAGGGGTGCGATTCGCGCAAGCCGGCGAGGATCTCGACGAGCGCCGCTTCGGCGCCGCCTGACTGTCCGGTCGGCGACAGAAAGACGATGCTCACAACATGCGCTGCGGAACGACGATGGTGTCACCAGCCTGCACGACGTCGCTCGGCTTGGCGTCCATCTCCTTGCGCTTGTTGTTGACGATGCGGACGATCTTCAACCGTCGATTCGAGCCGCGCTCGCTGATGCCGCCGGCGGTCGAGATCGCTTGCAGCACGGTCATATTCCGCTCGAGCGGATACGAACCGGCGTTGCGCACCATGCCGACCACGAAGAAGCGATCGACGCGCGGCACGAAGATGGTGTCGCCGTCGCGAATCGACACGTTGCGCGACAGGCGGCCGTCCTCGATCTCGCGCAGGTTCACGTGCTCCATCGCGGCATCGCCGTGTTCGGGAAGCGACGGGACGAGCGAACCGGGCCCGGCGTTGGGATGAAGAATCAGCACATCGGCACCGGCCGCCGGTGTGGTGGAACCGGCCTGCGCCAGCGCGTCGAGGAGTGTCGATGATCCCGACAGGATGTATTTACCGGGGGTCCGCACTTCGCCCATCACGAACACGCTTTGGCTACGGAACACGTCGACTTCGCAGGTCACCTGCGGGTCGCGCAGATAGCCGTCGGCGAGGCGCAGCCGCAGCATCGACGAGACTTCAGTCACCGTGCGGCCGCCCACCTTCACGCGGCCAAGGAACGGGTAGTTGATGTAACCGTCGTTCTCGATGCGAAAGGCGCCCGACATCTGCGGCTCGTTGTAGACGTTCACTCGCAGGATGTCGGCGGGACCGACGACGTAGTTGACGTCCAGCTTCGGCGGGGCCGGGCCCTGGGCGCTGACCATCGCCAGAAGCAAGAGGAGTGCTGCGCTTTTCATGATTTACAGACCATAGAAGACGGATGCAAACAGGCGCTTTCGCTCATATTCGCGCCAACCGGGCTCGTTCGATGTGCGTTGAGTGCTCTGATACGTCATCTCGAATCGCATCTGCTTGCCCATCTGCAGCGCGAAGCCGCCGCCGGCGGTGTAGGTGATCTCCTCACGGCCATCGAAAGAGGTCACAACGAGCCGCTGGTGACGAAGCGAGTGCCGCTCGGCGATGGCGATCACCTGCAGCGGTCCGATCACGCGCTGCGACGCGGTGAGCACGCCGCCAGACTCGAGGTAGTACGGTTGAATCGGGTCGTAGGAATAGTCGACATCGCGCCGTGACTCGAACTTCACCTCGGTGACCTCGCGAACGGTGAAGCGAAGATCTGCGAGTAGCGCGATGCCGCTGTAATTCGCCACGGTGCCATCCTTGGGATTGAAGCGTTGATATCCCACGTGCACGTGGCCGACCACTGACGCGCCGGCATCGAAATCGATCGACGGTCCGATGTCCAGCCGGTCGGCATCGCGTATCGGGCTCGCCTCGAAACGATCGCGATGCATCTCGGCGGTCAGTCCGATGGTCGTGAGCGGCGTGACTCGGAACTTCGCTCCAGCCGCGAACAGATCCGTGGAGTAATCGAGCTGCTCGGACAGTGAGACCCCGAGGTACTGCGCATTGCGATCCCAGGCGGTCTGCACACGGCCGGCCCACGCCGTCAACGCCGTGCGACTGGTGAGGTCCATGTCGGCGCCGAACGTCACGGTGGTCTGGCGCTGGCGGACACGCTCGTCGATCTCGAGTCCGCGCCGCTCTCGGCGATCGGCGAAGCCGGCGGTCGCAAACGGACGGAAGCCGGGACTCATCACCTCGTAGCGGCCCTGGAACAAGCCACCGATCGACTGCTGATCCTTGTAGGTCTGGAAGTACACGAGGTTGCCGAAGCCGGTACCGACGAGCCTGGAGTTGCCGATCGGCGTGACCACGTAAAGACGCGGTGCGAACGTAGAGGTGAAATCGCCTTTGGGTCCAGTGGTGTCGTTGTAGACGTTGGAATCGAATCCGACGTCGCGTATCGCCGCCGTCGGATATGCCGTCATCGGTCCCAAACGGAACATATGCGTCTCGGGAAGGATTAGGCTCGATTGCGCGGACGTCGACCGTGCCGACGCGAGCATCAGCAGCGCAGCGACGCACGCAAGCCACGCAACAGGTCGAACGCGCATTGAAGAAATGTCTCCTACGAAGAAAGTGGACGTAGCTCCGCCCCGTCACTCACAGGCGTGGCCGGGCCTGCCCCCGGCCTGGTCCAGGCCAGGCCCTACGCGGTGTCGGTGGGCCAGCCATGAGGGCGGTGACCCGACACGTTTATCGACTCGGCGTGTAACAAGAATTAGAGAGGCTGAGGTTCGGGACGGGTGCGAAAGTGTGAAACCGTGCTGAGGAAACGGAGATCACACGGGGAACGAGAGAAATGGGGACGGTTTTAGTTTTTCAAACAGGTCACGAGCGACCAGATTCGCGGGAAGCTCACCTTCTGAATCGACAGCGGTCGCAGCTCCGCCTGGGCCAGGAATCCGGGCAGATCGAGATCCGACTTGAAGCCGATGTGGACCGTGAAGGGAGAAATCGCGCGCTCGACCTTGGCCATCAGCGGGCTCGCGCTTCTGAAGTGATTCAGGATGACGATCTTTCCACCGGTGCGGCACACACGGCGCATCTCGCGCACGACGCGAACCGGATCGGGCACAACGCTGATCACATACGGCGCGTAGACGATGTCGAACGTCTCGTCGGGGAAGGTGAGGTTCGCGGCATCCATCTCATGGAGCCGCACGTTGGACAACCCTTTCTGTTGAACGCGCTCGCGCGCTTTCACGAGCATCGGCTTCGACAGATCAACGCCGGTGACGCGGCAGTTGCGCGGATAGAGCGGAAGGTTGATGCCGGTGCCCACGCCGACCTCGAGCACGCGATCGCCGGGCCTGATCGCCATTCGCTCGAGCGCGACTAATCGTCCCGGGTGGAGCGCCGGTCCGAACACCAGGTCGTAGACGTTGGCCAGCTTCTCGTAGACGCCGTTGACGAATTCCGTTTCGACCGCGGTGACCGAGAGGGCGCGCGAGGCCGCGTCAGACCTGAATTCAGCTTCTTCACGCTCGAACAGCGACATTGGCAGGCTCCCTTTCAGCCGCGAGCCCACAGCTCGGGGCTTTCGTCTCAAGCTTCCAACCGCATTGTGTTCCACGCGAAGAGCCGTTCGGCACTATACAAGCGTCACACGGTTAGCTACAAGGGTTGTTTACAGCGCGCGGAACGTTTTCTACCCGAGCACCTCGAGTGCGAGATCGAGGCGACCGAGCGGCGCGGCCACAAACACGCCCTGAACATGTCCCTTCAACGCCTCATGAACCTCGCGAGCGATGGTGATCCCCAACGCTTCACCCCGGCTGCTGCTTCCGGCGGCTCGCATGCGATCCAGCACATCGGCAGGAACGGAGGTGCCGGGCTCCTCGTTGGCCAGGCACTCAGCGTCGAGCAGACTCTCGAACGGTCGCAAGCCGAGGATGATCGGCAGCTTGGCCGATTCAATCCGCGGCAGGAGCCGCTCGAACAGACGGCGATCGAACACCGGTCGCGTGAGGACGAACTCCGCGCCGGCTTCGACCTTGTACTCGAACCGCCGAATCTCTGCGTCGAGATCCTCGGCGCCCGCATTCACCGTGACGCCAACGTGAAAGGCCGTCGGACCACCTATCGCCTGGCCGCCCACGTCGAGCCCGCGATTGAGACGCGTCATCTCGTTGACCAGACCGATCGAATCGACGTCGGTCACCGTGGTCGCATCCGGATAGTCGCCGACCGGCCGCACATTACCCGTCACCGCGACGAGATTGCGAATGCCGAGCGTGTGCGCGCCAAGCAGATCGGTCTGCATGGCGAGCAGGCTTCTCTCTCGTGTGGAGTATTCGAGGACGGTCTCGATGCCGCCGCGCTGCTGGAGCAGCACCGCAAGTGAGAGCGCGCTGACGCGCGGTCCGCTCGACCGATCCGACACGAACGCCAGATCCACACCGCGAATGCGAAGCGCGCGGGCCTGCGCCATCGTGTCGTCGCCGACATGACCTTTCGGCGGCCGCAGCTCGACGATCGTCACGCGGCGCCCGCGTGCGAGGGCGCTGGCGAGGAACGATTTGTCGCTGGTGGCAACCGGCGCCACCGGCTCCGGAGCGGTGGCGACTGCGGCATGTGCAGCGGCGCCGACGGCCGGCGTCCCCCGCACCGCGGCTTTGATGCGGTTGATGTGTTCCGGTGTCGTCCCGCAGCAGCCGCCGACGAGACGCACGCGGTGGGCCAGGAACCGGCGCGCGTACGAGGCCATGTATTCCGGCGACGTGAGATAGATCGTGCGCCCTTCGATGTCGCGAGGGCGACCGGCGTTTGGCTGCGCGGACAACCTCACGTTGGTGAGCGAGGCCATGCGCTCGAGCGTCTCGAGCATGTGTGCCGGACCGATGCTGCAGTTGATGCCGATGACGTCGGCACCGCGGCCCTGCAACGCTGGAACAAACTGCTCCGGCGGGGTGCCATCGAGCGTGTTGCCATCGTCTTCGATCGTCATCTGGGCGACGATCGGCAGCGCGCACACCGATCGAACCGCGTCGATCGCCGCGCCGATCTCGTTCAAATCGCGAAACGTCTCGAGCAGGATGAGATCGACGCCGCCCTCGACGAGCGCGTCCGCCTGTTCGCGGAAGTAGCCTTGTGCTTCGTCGACCCCGGTGCGGCCCCATGGTTCGATGCGAAGCCCAAGCGGACCGATTGCGCCGGCCACATAGACGGTTTGGCCCGCAGCGGATCGCGCCAGACGGGCTCCGGCGATGTTGATCTCGGCCAGCCTGTCGGCCAGTCCGAACGCGCGCAGCTTGATGCGATTGGCCCCGAACGTATTGGTTTCGATGACATCGGCACCCGACTGCACGTAGTCGCGATGCACGGCGGTGACGGTATCGGCGTCGGTGAGGTTGAGGGAATCGAAGCAGCGGTTGATGAAGACGCCCTGGGAGTACAGCAGCGTCCCCATCGCGCCATCGCAGACGAGGACGCGCTCGTCGAGCGCCTCGAGGAACGGTTTCAATTGGGCGGCGCTACGAGCAGATCGGACTTATCCCAGATGAAGTCGTCCTTGCTGTAGACGGCGAGCTCGTAGTCCTTCCCCATGAAGATCGCCGATACCGGGCAGGCTTCCTCGCACATGCCGCAGAAGATGCAGCGGGTCTGGTGAATCTGGTAGATGCTCGCGTAGCGCGGGCCGGCCATGACCGTGCCGTCGTTTTCCGCCGCCTCGAGATAGATCGCATCGGCCGGACACGCCACTGCGCATAAGCCGCACGCAACGCACTTCTCGAGCCCGTTCTCGTCCCGCATGAGCACCTGCTTGCCGCGGTACTTCGGGAACACCGGGACTTTCTGATAGGGGTAGTTCACCGTCACCGGCTTCTTGAACATGTGCCGGAGCGTG
>Ga0075434_100007066_pt1 | contig 10365 bp, 5 predicted proteins | sample RhiMethybrSRZTD3_FD_75298 | JGI IMG/M metagenome (GOLD analysis project Ga0075434, IMG submission 75298) | Populus rhizosphere microbial communities from Tennessee, USA - Rhizosphere MetaG P. TD hybrid SRZTD3 | ecosystem: Host-associated > Plants > Roots > Rhizosphere > Soil | place: USA...
CAGACCGGCAATCTCTGATTTCCGCATGCCGGTATCGAGCGCGACCGTCCACAGCGCTGCTGACCGCGCCGCCACGTTTTCAGCCGGGAGCCGCGGACGGACCCGCACGGCGGCCTTAAGCGCGCTATTCAGAACCGTGAAGATCTTCTCAAGGGTTGCCGGCGCGAGCGTCGATTTAGAGGCGAGAAACGCTCGATGTCGATCGTCCGCAACCGTTGGAGTCGGATGTGCTCAAACGCCGGTTTGAGATGCAACGCGATCACCGACCGATACGTGTCGTACGCGCGTTGTGTTTTCCGAGGCGGTTTGATGGCCAGATTGACCCACTCGTCCAGCCACTGATCGACCGTTTTCTTACTCGGCTCGACGAAGGTGCCGAACTCAACGTCACGAGGAACGCGTACGAACTGACGTTCCCGCGCTGCCAGGCAGTACGACGCCGATCGTTCGCGGCGCGTGGAAGCTCCAACACGAAGCGCTCCTTTGGGTATTTTGAGTAGTCAAAAACTAGACAGAGTATACATCAAATACACCTGAGATTCCGCGGATTTTCGTCGTTCTCGGAAGTCCACATGGATCGTTCAGCGGCGCCATCTCTCTCAACGTTTGACCTTAGCACTTATGGGTTGATGTTTGATCCAAATCAACATTCGCGCATCGCGGTCGCGGCTAGGATGGCCTAACGAATGGAGAAGCGAACGCAGGGCCGCCACGTGCGACGATTCGGCGTCGCCGCCACTCCTAACCGCTACGGGGGCGCGGCCAGTCGGTGAACACCCTCCTGACAGTCAAGCTTGCGCACGATCTGCGAAACCTGCTGACGATCATGGCGTCATGCGTCGAATCGATTCAGGCGATCAGTCCGAAGCATGCACCTGTCGACGACGAGTGGGTGTTCGCGGAACTCGACGGCGCGATCGAGAGCGGCTTCGCAGTAAGCCGAGAGTTGTTGACCCTCGGCAGGACGCAGGACGCGCGACACTCCATCATCGACGTGAACGAGTTGGTCATGCAGGCGCAAGGCGTCGTGCGACGGATGCTTGGCACCAGCGTCGAGCTATCGCTCGATCTCCACGCCATTGATCCGATCGTTGAAGCCGAGGTTGTTCATGTCGAATGGCTCCTGCTGAACCTTGTCGCGAACGCTCGCGACGCCATGCCCAGTGGCGGCGTTCTCAAAATAGAGACGGCTTCAGTGGAAAGGGCGCCGGCGATGCTCACTGAGGGCAATGCCTTGCCCGGCCGGTATGTGCACTTGAAGGTAACTGACACGGGTCACGGCATGGTCCGAAGCGTGCTGGACAAGGTTTTCGAGCCCTTCTTCACTACTCGAAGCGGTCACCAAGGCCTCGGCCTCACAAGCGTCGCCGTCACCGTCCACGCTCTGAAGGGACGACTACATGTCGAGAGCCGATCACCACGACTCGGGACTTCCGTTCACGTCTTCTTGCCGATCCTCAGTCGCAGCCTCCGTTGATTCGCTCGTCGACCGTACTGGCACGACCATTGATACGTCAGACAGAAGCCTGGATTCGGCTGCATCGTCAGTTGAAGGCAGCTGTGGCCGCCATGACCCAGACCGCCACCATTCGGCGCCGTCCGGCTCCTCCGCAGGACTACCCGACCCTCCGCGGCATCCCGCTGGAGGAGACCGGCGAAATTGGACCTGTTCGCTTACTCTCCGTTCGACAGCAGCACGAACTCGCCTCCATCGCGGCCCGCCTGCACGTGCCCCGGCGGACCATTGTCTACCGCGAGCACACACCGGCCGAATCAGTCTTCATCGTGGCTCATGGCGTCGTGAAGGCATTTCGCGATCTGCCAAGCGGGAAACGGCCAGTGTTGGCGTTCCATTTCGCTGAAGACATCTTCGGTCTCGCTGAAAACGGCCTCTACGTGAACACGCTTCAGGCCGTGACCGATGTCTCATTGTTTCGGATGCCGCTCGCAGTCCTGAAAGACACGCTTGCCGGTGACGCTCAGTTGCAGCTCCAGTTTTTGGTCAAGGTGACCCACGAACTTCGCGAAGCACAGCGCCATACGATTGCGATCGGACGGAGAGACGCAGTCGGCCGTGTGGCAAGTCTGCTTCGCACGCTCGGAGACCATACCGCTCGAGCGGAACAGTCCGGAATGATCGACATCCCGATGACCCGATCCGATGTCGCCGGGTATCTGGGGCTGTCACTCGAGGCCGTGAGTCGGGCCTGCCGGCGATTGGAACGAAGCGGCATCGTGACCTTTGTCGACAGGCACCGGGCACGAGTGCGCGACAGGCGTGAACTCGACCGGCTCGCGTCCGCGTACTAATCAGTCACCTGCCGACTAGGCAGAGGCTATGAGCGGGCCGTGCGATTAAGCTCCTGACGGTGTTCGAAGCCAGAAGGAGGCTGTGATGATCGCCACGACCCACCCGGAGATGAGTGTAAGCGAGCCCACGTTGTATGTCGCGTTCGAGCTGGGAAAAAAGGATTGGAAGCTGGCGATGACGTCGGGGTTTGGCGTGACGGCATGGCTGCGGACGGTCGCGAGCGGCGATCTCGGTGGCGTGGAACGCGCACTCCGGCAGGGGCGGCAGCGGTTGGGGTTATCCGCGCACGCGCCGGTCGTGAGTTGTTACGAGGCGGGCCGGGATGGCTTCTGGATCCATCGCGCGCTGACTCAGCGAGGGATCGCCAATCGGGTCGTCGATTCGGCGAGCATCGAGGTCAGTCGGCGCGCGCGGCGCGCGAAAACCGATCGCCTCGATGCGCTGAAGCTGGTGCAGATGCTGGTGCGGGTCTGTCTCGGGGAGCGGCACGTCTGGCACGAAGTGCGGGTCCCGACCGTGGCGGACGAGGCCGCGCGGCAGGTCAGTCGCGAGCGGACGGACCTGGTGCAGGCGCAGACGCGGGTGATCAATCAAATGCGCGGGTGGCTGGCGACGTGGGGGGCGACTCTGCCGTCGCGCCGCCGCGGCAACTGGTGGACGACGGCCCAGGACTGGGCGGGCGCGACGTTGCCCGCCGCACTACAAACGCGGCTCGCCCGCGCCGAGGCACGTCTGGCGATGATCGCGGGGCAGATTGGGGAACTCGAGGCGCAGCAAGCGGCCGCCGTCACGACCGCAGCGCCGACGCGCGCGTTGCGCCAATTGGTGCAGCTGAAAGGGGTGGCCCCGACGAGCGCGTCGGTGTTGCTCGACGAAGGGCTGGTTTGGCGGGCGTTCCGGAATCGGCGGCAGATCGGCGGGCTTCTGGGCTTTGCCCCCACGCCCTACGACAGCGGCGAGTCGACGCAGGAGCAAGGGATCAGTGGGGCCGGCAATAAGCGCCTGCAAAGCATCAGCCTTCAGCTCGCGTGGAACTGGGTGCGCTGGCAACCCCAGAGCGCGCTCACGCAGTGGTATCACGCGCGCTTCGGGACGGGGAAACGCGCCCGGCGGATTGGCATCGTAGCGGTCGCGCGCCGGTTGCTGATCGCGCTCTGGCGGTACGTCACCACTGGGGTGATCCCGGCGGGAGCGATCCTCAAGATCGCGTAGGCGCACGTCGAGGCGTCTCACGCGCGCTGCGCACGGATACTCCAGGGTCGCGTCGTCACGACCGCTAGGCAGAAGGTGTGGCAGCCACCCGTGTCCGGATTGAGACTGGATAAGTCTCTGGGGGCCGCGCGATTCGCGCGAGCCCGGATAGAAGGCGAGCGCTGAGTCACGGACTCACGGCTCATCGCCGGATCCGCGTGAGAGCACGGAAGGATTGACGCGCATGCGACGGCCGCCTACGCCGGCCCCGCTCATGGGCGAGGGGCCGGCTCCGGCGGCGGATGATACGAGGGTAATGAGTGGACTGACACTGCTCACACACGGGGCTTGACACCGGCCCGCAACATAGAAGGAGGAATCATCGACTGCCGCGTCAAACCTTCCTGTGTCGCGTGAAGTAGCAAGTTGATTACCCAGGGTTTCCGTAGGGTTTCCGTTTCCATCGGAAGCGCCTCTTTGCGCCCTCATGGGACCGTGCAGAGGCCCATAAACATGGGTCCGCCCTCAGCAGCCCTGCATAAAAACTCACCTCTCTTAACCGGAGGGTTGCTGGTTCGAATCCAGCCTGAGGAGCCAGTCCTGTAAGTGCCAATAAAATCAATAGGTTACGAGCTCGCATTTCCTCCGATCACTTAAGGCCCATTCTCTCAGCGAGTTGCGTGGGAAGGGCCGCACTGGACGATGTCCGCAACTGGGTCGCGGCACGTTGCTCGAGCGCCCCGCCGCGTCAGCTACTCAGCGCGGGTTTGGCTACCGAGGTGCGCTCGTAACCACTGTCAGCGTTAGCTTGCCTGGACATCTCCCACGAATCGTTGGCGGCGTAGTCATAGAGCCTGCGATCGTCACGTCTCCGCTATAGACTTCCTCGGATAACGCAACAACTGTCGATGCCCTGATCCTCGACACGTGCTGCGCCGCTTCATTGCGAGTCGAACGGCAAGAGCTCAGATGAAGGCATCCGCCTTGTTCGGCGCTGGTTGGGAAGACGACTCGCTAGAAGTGCTGTGGCGAGACGCCGACCGTGCCTTCTGCAGACTTTGGCGGAACGACGCCGAGACGCACGCGTTCATACCCATCGCTTGCGGCACCGAACACCCGTCCCTTGAGAGCGTCAATCGCCTTACGCACGAACACGACCTTCAGAGCTTCCTGGATAGCTCCTGGGCAGTGCGGCCACTGGAGTTGGTGCGCGAGCGCGGGCAGACCATGCTCGTGGTCGATTACCCAGGAGGCGAACCCCTTGATCGCCTCGTCCGCGAGCCGATGGAGATCGGGCAGTTCCTCCGACTCGCGGTGCCCCTGTCCGATGCTGTCGGTCGGGTGCACGGATGCGGGTTGATCCACAAGGATCTCAAGCCCGCCAATGTCTTGGTAGACCCTGCAAGCGGCCTTGTCCGACTCACCGGCTTCGGCATCGCCTCGCGACTCCCGCGCGAGCGCCAGTCGGCCCAACCTCCCGAGTTCATCGCTGGGACGCTCGCCTACATGGCGCCCGAGCAGACGGGACGAGTGAACCGCTCTATTGATTCCCGCAGCGATCTTTACTCTCTTGGCGTCACGTTTTACGAGATGCTGACCGGCAGCCTTCCGTTCACGGCATCCGATCCGATGGAATGGGTGCACTGTCACATCGCGAGACGACCGGCCGCACCCAGCGAGCGAGTGAGAAGCGTGCCGGCCGCGGTCTCCGCGATCACGATGAAGCTACTGTCCAAGACAGCCGAGGATCGGTATCAGACGGCGGCGGGAGTTGAAAGCGATCTGCGGCGCTGTTTGTCCCAATGGGAGCTCCAGGGACGCGTCGACGACTTCACGCCCGGCGTCCATGACACTCCGGATCGCCTGATGATCCCCGAGAAGCTGTATGGGCGGGACCGTGAGGTCGACACCCTCCTCACCGCGTTCGATCGCATCGTCGCGGGCGGCCGGCCCGAATTGGTGCTCGTCTCCGGATACTCCGGCATCGGCAAGTCCGCGGTCGTCAGTGAGCTCCACAAGCCGCTCGTCCCTCCGCGCGGCCTGTTTGCATCCGGCAAGTTCGACCAGTACAAGCGCGACATTCCGTATGCCACGCTGGCGCAGGCGTTCCAAAGCCTTGTTCGACCGCTCCTCAGCAAGAACGAGGACGACTTACGCAAGTGGCGTGACGCGCTTCGTGAAGCGCTGGAGCCGAACGGGCTGCTGATCGTCGATCTTGTTCCTGAATTGACGCACGTCATTGGCGATCAACCACCGGTACCCGAGCTCCCACCGTCGGAAGCGCAGAGACGTTTTCAGTTGGTCTTTCGGCGGTTCATCGGCGTATTCGCACGACCGGAGCATCCGCTTGCGCTCTTCCTCGACGACTTGCAATGGTTGGATGCGGCCACCCTCGACCTGCTCGAAGACCTGTTGACCAGCACCGATCTGCAGCACGTGCTGCTCATCGGCGCGTATCGGGCCAACGAGGTCGATGCCACGCACCCGCTGGTGCGCAAGCTCGACGCGATCCGCCAGGCTGGCGCTGCAGTGCAGGACATCGTTCTCACACCGCTCGGGCGTGACGATCTGGGCCAGTTGCTGGCGGACTCCCTTCATTGCGAACCGGAGCCCCTCGCCCCGCTAGCGGAATTGATTCACGAGAAGACGACCGGCAACCCGTTTTTCGCGATTCAATTCATTGCTGCGCTGGCAGACGAGGGCCTGCTTTCATTTGATTACGGCGAGCGGCGTTGGGTCTGGGACCTGAGCCGCATTCACGCGAAAGGCTTTACGGACAATGTCGTCGAGCTGATGGTTGGGAAGTTGAATCGCCTGCCGGCGGAGACCCAGGAGGCGCTCCAGCAGTTCGCCTGCCTGGGTAGCAGTGCAGCGTTCGAGATGCTGCGAATGGCGTATCAGGGCTCGTTCGAGGACATGCACGACCATCTCTGGGAAGCCGTGCGGTCGGGCCTCATCTTCCGTGCGGACGATTCGTATCGATTCCTGCATGACCGCGTGCAAGAAGCCGCGTACTCGCTGATCCCGAAGGAACTGCGCGCCGAGACTCACCTGCGCATCGGCACGCTGCTCGCCGCGCACACACCTCGCGCGAAACGCGACGAAGCCATCTTCGAGATCGTCAATCAACTCAATCGCGGCTCGCACCTCATCGCCTCGGTCGAGGAGCGCGAGCGGGTCGCAGAGCTGAATCTGAGCGCGGGCAGGCGCGCGAAGTCATCGACGGCATACGACTCGGCACTCACGTACCTCAGAGCCGGCAGCGCGCTCCTCACGGAGGAGACTTGGGAGCGCAACTACGAGCTTGTGTTCTCGATCGAGTATCTGTTGGCCGAGTGCGAGCTGCTGACTGCGGATATGCAGGCCGCCGAAATCCGGGTGTCGCGGCTCGCCGAACGCGCCAGGGGTCGCCATGACTATTGTGTCGCGACACGTCTGTGGATCTTGCTTTACACCAACTGGGCGAAAAGCGATCAAGCGATCGACGTGTTCCTGGAGTGGCTGCGCCGCGACGGCACTGTCTGGTCGAAACATCCGACCAGGGAAGAGGCGATGCGCGAGTACGCGCGAACCTGGACGCTGCTTGGCAGTCGGCAAATTGAAGAGCTCGTGAACGAGCCACTGATCACGGACCCTGAAATCCTGGACACTTTGGACGTCTTTTCGGAAGGCGCTCCAGCGTCCTTCTTCTTCGATGAGCACCTGTCATCACTCGTTATCTGCCGGATGGTCAGTCTCAGCCTCGAATACGGCAACTGTGATGCGTCGTGTTTCGGTTATGTCTGGATGGCCTTTTTGGCCGGGCCGCGCTTTGACAACTACCGAGACGGATTTCGGTTCGGCCAATTGGGGCTTGACCTGGTCGAGCAGCGCGGCCTGATGCGCTATCAAGCGCGAACCTACGTGTGTGTGGGTGCGCTCGTCATCCCGTGGACGACACACCCGGCCAGCGGGCGCGAGTTGGTGCGCCGGGCGTTCGACGCCGCGTATCGGGCCGGCGACCTCGCCTATGTGGGTTATGGTTTTCACGTCTCGATCACGATGAGTTTGACGGTAGGAACTCCCCTCGCGGAAGTCCAGGCGGAAGCCGAGAGCGCTGTGGCCTTTTCCAGCAAGGCCCAATTGGGTCGTGTTAGTACGACCTGCGGCGCGCAGCTCGGGCTGGCGCGGACGCTCCGCGGATTGACTGCCGTATTTGGGCGGCTGGATCATGACGGATATAGCGAGCGCGAAACCGAACGCCATTTTGCCAGCGACCCCAATTTGGGGCTTCCCGAATTTCACTATTGGGTCCGTAAGTTGCAGGCGCGATTTCTTTCCGGGGACCACTCATCAGCCATTGGCGCGGCGCTGAACGCGCAACGGCTCCTGTGGCGCGCGGCGGCAAACTTCGAAGCCGCCGAATTTCAGCTCTACGGTGCGCTCGCGCATGCTGCCGCGTGTGAGGCCGCCTCTGGCGACGAGAGGCGACAACACTTCGAGGCGTTAGTGGCTCACCACAAGCAGATCGCAGTGTGGGCCGAGCATAACCCTGTCACCTTTGAGAACCGCGCCGCGATCGTTGGTGCGGAAATCGCCAGGCTTGAAGGCCGCGTGCTCGACGCGCAAGACCTCTATGAGAAAGCCGTGCGTTCGGCGCACACCCACGGCTTTGTTCAGAATGAGGCGATCGCCAATGAGCGGGCCGGCGGCTTTTACGCGGCGCGCGGCTTCGAAACGATCGCGACCGCCTACCTTCGCAATGCCCGCCACTGCTATCTCCGCTGGGGAGCGGATGCCAAGGTTCGGCAACTCGACGAGCTCTATCCGCAGATCGGAGCCGGGAGGCCGATCTCCGACGCGACGGCGACCATAGAGACACGTGTCGAGCATCTCGATCTGGCGACGGTGATCAAGGTGTCCGAAGCGGTGTCTGGTGAGATCGTGTTGGAGAAGCTGATCGACACGCTGATGCGCGCCGCCATCGAGCACGCGGGCGCCGAACGAGGTCTCTTGATTCTTCCTCGAGGGACTGATTACCGAGTTGAGGCGGAGGCCACGATCGGCAGCGATGACGTGAACGTCGTCCTGCGACAGGCGATTGTCACCGCCGCGGATCTCCCGAGTTCGGTGTTTCAGTACGTCGTCCGGACCAAAGAGAGCGTGCTCCTGCAGGATGCGTGCGGTCAAAACATCTTCGCGACGGACGAGTACATTCGCGAGCATCAGCCTCGTTCTCTGCTCTGCCTTCCTCTGGTCAAGCAGACTAGATTGCTCGGGGTGCTGTACCTCGAAAACCGTCTCACGCCTCACGCGTTCACGCCCGCGCGCATGGCCGTCCTCAAGTTGCTGGCCTCGGGGGCGGCGATGTCCATGGAGAACACGCATCTCTACAGCGACCTCCAGGAGCGCGAGGCGCGCATCAGCGCGCTCAAGGACCAGCTCTATCGGGAAAATCTGGCCCTGCGGGACGAGGTCGATCGGGTCTCGATGTTCGAGGAAATCGTAGGTTCATCCAGGACGTTGAAGGCCGCGCTGTCGCGCATTGCCAAGGTGGCACCGACGGACTCCACCGTGTTCATCTCCGGAGAAACGGGCACCGGCAAGGAACTCATCGCCCGCGCCGTCCACAAACGATCCCGGAGATCCGGACGTGCGTTCGTCAGTGTGAACTGTGCCGCTCTGGCTCCGACGCTGATCTCGTCGGAACTGTTTGGTCACGAGAAAGGCGCCTTCACGGGTGCCCTGCAGCGGCGACTCGGCCGGTTCGAGATGGCCGACGGCGGCACCATCTTCCTCGATGAAGTGGGTGAACTCCCGCTCGACACGCAAGTGGCGCTCCTGAGAGTGTTGCAGGAGCGCGAGTTCGAGCGGGTCGGAGGCGCGCAGACAGTCCGCGTCGATGTGCGAGTCATCACGGCGACCAACCGTGATCTGACCGCCGCCGTGGCGAATGGAAGTTTCCGCCAGGACCTGTTTTATCGCCTCAATGTCTTTCCTATCGAAGTGCCGCCGCTCCGGGACCGGGCAGACGACATCTTGACCCTCGTCGAGTACTTCGTAAAACGCTACGGCACCCGGGCGGGAAAGCGCTTCAACTCGATCGACAAGAAGACGCTGGAATTGTTGCGGCACTACGACTGGCCAGGCAACATCCGTGAGCTGCAGAACGTGATCGAGCGGTCCGTGATTGTGAGCTCGGGAGAGGTCTTTGCCGTCGACCCGGCCTGGCTGTCGACGCAACCGGCGCAACCCCGGCCTCGGGTCACCGCGCCGGCGCGGCCGCCGGGCGAGGCCCGTGCCGAGCGGGAGATCATCGAAGCGGCGCTCGCCGAGTGCCGGGGCCGGGTCGCCGGTAGCGCGGGGGCGGCGGCGAAGCTCGGAGTGCCCCCATCGACGCTTGACCACCGCATCAAGGCCTTGGGCATCAGCAAGACGCAGTTCAAGTTTCGCTGAAGCGCCGCCAAATCCACCAGATTCACCAGATTCACCACCATCACCACTTTCACCAGTCGGCGAAGGACTAGATCTCGTTTATTGCTCCAACTTCGTGGTGGCGCACCGCTTGCCGTTGAGCCATGTCGAGCCGCAGTCGCGAACGGGCTGCGAAGGAGGCAGTGATGACAACGACAAAGCTCGCAAACGTCGCGGAGTCGGCAGCGATTCGTCCGTTCCAGGTCAATGTCCCGGAGGCGGACCTGACCGACTTGCGCAGGCGCATCGTCGCGACCCGGTTGCCCGAGAAGGAAACCGTCGACGACTTCACTCAGGGCGTTCCGCTCGCGACCGTGGAGAAGCTCGCGCGTTACTGGGCGACGGAATACGACTGGCGTAAGGTCGAAGAGCGTCTCAATGCCGTGCCGAACTTCATCACCGAGATCGAT
>Ga0075434_100007068_pt1 | contig 10363 bp, 10 predicted proteins | sample RhiMethybrSRZTD3_FD_75298 | JGI IMG/M metagenome (GOLD analysis project Ga0075434, IMG submission 75298) | Populus rhizosphere microbial communities from Tennessee, USA - Rhizosphere MetaG P. TD hybrid SRZTD3 | ecosystem: Host-associated > Plants > Roots > Rhizosphere > Soil | place: USA...
TTCTGCAGAGGATCCCGGGGGGTTGGGAAAGTATCCGGCATTCGGTTGCCCCTCTCGGAAAGCTGCAGGTCTTGGACCTCTCCTTCGATGTCAGCCGGCCCTACACCTTGTGGGCTGGTCTGATTGGAGGAATCTTTATAACCTTGGCTTCTCATGGCACCGATCAACTCACCGTTCAACGCTTCTTTGCCTGCCGCTCTAAGGTCGATGCGCAAAAGGCTCTTATCACGAGCGGCTTCGTCATCCTGTTTCAGTTCCTTCTCTTCCTGATCATTGGAGTCATGCTCTACGCTTTCTATTTGGAGTTCCCTTTGACAGAACCCTTGTCTAAACCAGACGAGATTTTTCCGCGTTTCATCGTCCAGGAACTTCCGCACGGCGCATCCGGGCTTGTCATCGCAGCCATCTTCGCCGCTGCCATGTCTACACTTAGTGGGTCGCTGAATTCTCTTTCCGGAACTCTGTTGAACGATTTCTATAAGCCTTACATTCGCCCTCATGAGTCCGAGGGACACTACTTAAAGGCATCGAAACTGATGACCATTGTTTGGGGAATCATTCTCATTGGAATTGCGATTCTGGCTCGGCAATGGGGATCGGTTCTTGAGACGGCGCTGACAATCATGTCGTTCACCGCAGGCAGTATGGTTGGCATCTTTCTGTTGGCGGTCCTGACGCACCGCGCGAACCAGGCAGGTGGTCTAGGTGGGATGATCCTGGGGCTTCTGGCTTTGTCCGCCGTGCATTTCTTACCGCACTACGGCTATCTGCCACGTCTCGCCTGGACCTGGTATGTCTGCGTCGGCTCCGTTACAACCTTTGTCTCAGGTCTTCTGCTCAGCAAGTTCTTTGATGGCTCGCCGAATAGAGGAAAGAGGACAATTTGATGAAACTCAACTCTATCGTCGTAGTCAGCCTGCACAGTCCCAAAGAGAGGATTTGGGGGCAGTTGCTCGATCTGAACACTGCTGGAGTGACTATCCGGGGGCTGGACTTGAACAGTTTCAATGATTGGTTGAACCAAATCGGTTCTGAGGGACAGTATGGCCTGCCCACTCTGTTTTATCCGCTCCATCGCGTCGAGCGTATCGCTCTGGATGAGGCTGTTGCAGATGTCCCCTCGCTGGAAACGACCTTCCACCAAAAGTCCGGGATGACTTTGTTGGAGTACCTGAACAAGTATTCGGGCTGACCTTGCCGAAGTGCTCACCCGCTTGCGACTCAAGCGTGTTGGGTCACAAGTCCGACTACAGTTGCACCCCATCCACCCGCATCCAGCGGAGCATCCTTGAACTCGGCCACCAACGGACTCCGCCGAAGGAGGGAGCGAACTATGTTGCGCTGCACGCCTTGCCCACGGCCATGGATGAGGCGCACCTCACGAAACCCCTTTTGGTGACACTGGAAAAGGTACTCTTCGACTACGCCTTTCACTTCTCGTGGGGCAAACGTGTGCAGGTCAAGAGAATCCTCGATAGGAATAACGATGGGACTTTTACTATCCAGCCAGTCAGGGGGATCGTCATCCAATGTCATGGTGTATCATCGTTCGACTTGTCACGCGACGGACTGTCTCATTTTCTGCCATAGTGGTCATCAAGTCGGACAATGTCCTCTTCGTCAAACTCACCAAACGAGATTTCTAACCATCGGCTCGGATCGCTTCCGACACCTGCAATGCGATGTTTGCTTCCGTGAGGAATGAAGATCTCCTCGTAGGGCTCCGGATCCCAAACCCGATCGCCCAAGGTGACACGAAGTCCTCTATCCAAAGCTACCCACAGTTCGTCGCGATGATGATGATACTGTAACGAGAGAATCTCCCCTGGCCTTACCGTGATGATTTTGACAGTGCTCAATTGATTGTGCGTGTACCTTCGAAATCCTCCCCACGGCCGTTTCTCTTCGTAGATGTGAGATCGGGGATCTTTGTGGCTTGAACTGGTCATATCTCTCCCTCGTTGCTGAGATTTTTGATTTCCGCAAGGATGCTGTAGGCTCGCTGTATTTGCTCCGGGTTGATGACGTTCTCATTAAACCGGAGCAGATTGTAAATTCCGGTAAGCCGGTGGACTTGTTCACGAACCCGTGCATTCATGAATGTTTCAACGAATTCTCTTGGAGTCAAACCTGCCGGCTTGAGCTTGCCCTTGAGCCGGAAGATCTCAAGCATTTCTTGATAGAGCCGAGTTGCCAGAGTCCGATCACCCATGCGAATAGCCCGATTCAAACGTCTGGTTCTACTGAGCCGCCGCAGAAAAGGAATGGCTAGCCACCCCCCGGCAACCAAGAAGGTTGAAAGCCATAGAAGCTCCCACTTCGAACGCCCAATAAATGCGGCGAAATTACGCGGAACTGAGACAACCCGGAACTCAGCCTTCAGGACTCCCCGGTAAAGTCGACGTCCGCTGTTGTCTACCCACAGGGCCAGGCTCTCTTGAAAATCTTTGAACAGCGAAGCTTGAGCCATCTCGTCATACCCCAAGACCCACTCTCCCCAAAACAGCTCAAAAGCATCCAGGTAGTGGTTAATCTGTAACGACAAGGGGTTCTGAAACAGTAGTTCCGACGAAGCGGGAGTGGGATCATAAGACCGCCAACCCTGCTCAGAAATAAAGGCTTCGACCCAACTGTGAGCGTCCTTACCACGAATGATGTAGTTGCCTCCAATGTCATTGTATTCACCCGCGCGAAAACCGTTCACAATGCGTGAAGGGATTCCCAAAGTTCTCAGCATCACCACCATAGCGGAAGCGAAGTATTCGCAATGGCCTTCTTGGGTTTGAAACAAGAAAGCTGACAGCGGTTTCGCGTTCTCGATTTGGGCTGCATTTAATGAATAGCGATAATGGGTGCGCAAATAATCTTCTAGTCGACGGGCCTTTTCCGCAAACGATGAAGCCTGCTTGGTAACGGAAACCGCGAGCTCAGGAATTCGCTTGTCCAGGCTTGGTGTCTGCAGATAAGCCTGTCTTGTCTCAAAAGGGAGTTCGCCGCCCTGATTTGAAGATACGGCGAAATCAGGCAGAACAGAATCAGCTTGATAGACGAGGCGGTAGAAGTCATGAGGCCTCGCCATGACGGAGTCATCGATCGGGTCATAGACCAAGGAGTCAAGGTTGCCTCGTATTCCAAAAATCCGATCGAGCGTAAAGAGGTATGGAGTAGAACAACCTTCCAAAAGCACTTGATATTTGGTGACAGTTCCAGCGGTTTGAGGCTCTCGAATCTTGAAGCTTTGTCCGGGAGGAAAAGAGTGAGCCGACCCTTTAAGGTGCTTGGACCAATTTCTCCCATCAAAGTGATCGAGGGTGATACCCCGCCACTTCAGATCCTGCGACAGTCTGAGATTGCCGTTCATCTTCACCCGCATGACGACAGCTGGGTTTAGCTGAATCGATCCGATACTACCTAAGTGAATTCGATCGGAAAAACCGCTAAGACGTAGTGATTTTCCAACAGTTCGACCCAAATAGCCGGATCCAAAACGTGGCACCGCAAAAAAGACAGCTGTCCCAAGTAAAGAAATCGCCAATAAGCTGACCGCCGAAGCCGTCAGAATGGCAGGGATTGCTTCTCGTTGCTCACTGAGACTGAGGTCGCCACCAGGCTGAGCTTCCAACATTTGATTTGAAGTGAGCCCCCGGCTCTTATCAGTGGAAGCCCAGCCAGCCGAGGCCCGCCGCACCTCGAAGCAAATCAGGGCAGCGATGGCCACGAGAAGAAATAGGACAAAGAAGACGAAAAAGGCAACGCTGATCGTCAGCGAGGAAGAGGCTAGGACCTCCAAGAAGCTCAAGATCATTAGATAGAAGTAATCTCGGTTTCCCTTAGGCTGATAGATCTTCACTAACTGAACGAACAGGATTAGATGGATCGTACTCGGCACAAAGGACTTCGACAGGAAAAAAGTGTCCACCAGGAAAAGAGGAATGTAGAGCCAGGTGATGAGATTGGCCTGGCGCAGAGTGAGTTGGAAGCGCTGTGTAACCCGATCACTAAAGCTTAAGCACAAAGGCAAGGCAAAGATCCAAAACAATGGGAACGAGACCTGTTCAGCCATCACCAGCATGCTGAAGCCAATTGCAACCAGCAGGTAAACAAGCGTCTGGAAGAAACTATCGAGGGGAAAAGACTTTGTCATGCCGAACTATAAATCACTCATGTAGAAAACTTGGGAAGAGTCCCAGACAGAAGTTGGGATTGTCTTCCGACTGTGCGAAGTAAACAGAACCTTAAACGCCCTCTCACCGGAAACGTCCCGAAAGGAGTAAGGGCCCCCCAGGCTGGGTTCAATAAGAGCCAGCTTCTTCAATATCACCAGCAAACCTTCATGCGACCTGCAAAACGTCGTGGACGACTCCGGCGTAATCAGCCTAATTTCTATTCCCATCTGGTGAAAATGTCGGGCGGCGTTAGCACAAAGTGTGACAGCCTTTTCAAAGCCCGGCCGGTCTGAATCCGTGAAGTTTTCAAAGAGATTGTCAAAGACGAAACAGCATTGACGGTCATCTTCCCGAGTAAACTCGCGCAACTGCAGCCTTCCTGTCTTGGCCGTGGCTTTCCAATCCAGGAAGCGCGCGTTCTCGCCAGACGAGTAGTCGCGAATTGAGTAGAGATCTGACCCGGAGCCACGGTAGTAGCTCTCAAAGGCACCGTTCAAAAGGAGCAAGCGTTCTAGAAACTCACCAGGAGGATTCACTTCCGGCAGCACAATGAGATCTTGACTAATTGACACGCGCCTGCTTTTTTTGGCAAGTCCAAACGGAAATCTGCTCGATACTCTCATTCCCGGTTGAGAGTAAAGACCTCTAGCGCTAAGCTGCAGCGGAATCTTCTGACTGCATCGCTTACCTGCTGATAAAAAGGGGAAATGGGCCTGACGACCTTGACCGATAATGATTTTCCTCTCGTTTCCGTCCAAAGCTGATTTCCGCCCAGGCTCCTGGCCTTCCACCTCGACCGAAAACGAAGCAATTCGACGCTTTTGGTTGACCACACTGACCAGGGATACAAACTGTTGGCGGGCGTTGATTACTTCCGGGAGCCGCATCTGTAGGCGCAATCGACTCAGGTTGAGGTTAGAAAGGAGTTCTGAAGCGACTAAGGCTGCTAAAGCAGCAGAGAAGATGACAAAAATAAGATTGTTCCCGGTATTTAGCGCAGCCAAAGCTAGCACCACCAGGCTCGCAAGACAAAACCATCCCTCTCTGGTGACTGAAAGGGAGAAGCCGGGCCAGTCCCGGCGGACGCGTAGAGCTAGTCGAGGAACGACAGTCAGAGAAATCACAACCGCCAGAAGAAGGGCTACCAAAGCCAAAACAATGGCTGTGCCCACCTTTCCTTCTTGTGCGGCGACGGAAGAAGCCAGCGCACAACCTAAGGCTAAGCCAAGAGCCGAAGTGGCGGCAGCACTCCGCCGAAGACCGGACCAGGAAAAGTGGGCTCTCCAAAGCTTGGGAAAATCCAGAACTGACATGGGCTTCTCGGTAATCCTTAAGCGAAGTGGCGGGATTAGAGCGGCACTTCCACTGAATTGAGGATGTCTTTGAGAATCATTTCTGCCTCTTCATTTTGCTTCAGAGTAGAGGCAAAACGATTATTGACAACCAGGCGATGCAGCAGAACCAAGGGGGCCATCTGTTTCACATCGTCGGGGAGACAAAAGTTTCTTCCCTCGATATAAGCGAGAGCCTGCGCTGTTTTCAGCAAGGCCAGAGAACCGCGCGGGCTGACCCCCAAACTCAGGAACTCCGAGTGTCGGGTTTTATCCACGATCTGGAGCGCATAGTCAACAATAGCCTCATCGGTGCTAACCCCTCTTACGGCCTCTTGGATTTGGACGATATCTTCTCCACTGAGAACCGTCGATAATTGTTCCAACGGGTTGGACTGCGACTGGCTCTGAAAAATCTCCTTTTCCGCGTCCAAAGAGGGGTAACCAATCTTAATGCGCATCAGGAAACGGTCCAACTGGGATTCGGGCAAGGGATAAGTTCCGTGATGTTCGATTGGATTTTGAGTGGCCAGCACAAGAAAGGGCCTGGGCAAGACAAAAGTCTGGTTATCCACCGTCACTTGACCCTCGCTCATGGCCTCCAACAAAGCACTCTGGGTTTTCGGGGTGGTTCGGTTGATCTCATCGGCCAGAATAACGTTGGCGAAGATAGGGCCGGGCTTAAATTCAAATTCTTGCCTTGACTGATTGTAAATGGAAACACCGATGATGTCCGAGGGCAGCAGATCGCTGGTGAACTGAATGCGATGAAACCGGCAGTCCATGACTAAGGCTAGGGAGTGGGCCAGAGTTGTCTTGCCAACACCTGGAACATCCTCCACCAGCAGGTGACCGCCAGCGAAGAGCGCAACCAGGGAGTGCTTGATGACTTCCGTCTTGCCTTTGATGACGGTCTGAATCGTCTCGATCAGAGATTCAATTCTTCTTTGCTTTTCAGTCTCCAGCAAAGAGTCTGCCTTCCCGTTGGCCACGTCCGCCATTCTCATGAAGCCCCACATTTCAAGCTAGCCTTCTCAAGGTGTGTATAGAGGGCGAGTAGAGACACACAAAATTCTAGCGGTGAAAGAGCACTGAAGCAAGAGCAAACGAAGAATCACCGTGCAGGCTTCCTCCGCTCCAGCCTTGCTCTGCAAGCTCACATCAGCTTAAGAACTCTGTGGTCTACTGGAGTGCATGATCCTTTTTAAACTTGTCAAAGGTCAGATCAACATGCTACAAACTTCCTGCCGACAAGTCCTGCATAGGGCGCTTAACTCAGCGGTAGAGTGCCATCTTCACACGGTGGAAGTCACAGGTTCAAGTCCTGTAGCGCCCACCACTCAATTCTCTCCAAGTTCCCCCAATCGCCGCCTGACCTCTTAATGGGTCCGAAGACTCTTGCAATCTGAGGCGAGTTGTTCCTTAAGCTGAAAAGGCAAACAGGTTGCGTAGCGAATCTGAGTCGGGCGATCACTGCCACTGCCGCGAAACGGGAGAGACCAAACTTTAAACCGGGCCCCGGGAAACGATTCAGCAAACTCCTCACACCCCCGATTTCCGAGCTTCCATTGCATAGCTGTGAAGCGCCAATCGATCCTGAGCGCTTGAGAGATTTCTGGAAAGATGCTATCTAAGATTTTGGCCAGGTCTCCAATCGATGTCCCTTCGATTAAGTCGCCAACTTCATCCAAGGCCCTCTGCGGGTCTACGCCGTTGAGAGCCCTCAACCGTGAAATGATCCCTTCATGATTAGATCCTGACATTCGTATGACTCCTTCTTTGACAGCTTTATCGATCTGAGAGTTTGGTCACATTAGCCGAATGTCCTGATGAGTCGAGCAGAACCTTGAGGTTGGTCCGATACTCCCGATGAAGGCTTTCCTCACGGCCGGATGCGGCTGTTGATTTTAGCAGCAGGTTTCGGGGCGGGATCACAGCCCAGCAGGGCCTTGGTGGCTCAGGGTACTACGGTGAACTGAAGAGGAGGAAATTAAAGGGGGTTCTTTGTTTTTTGGGTGCTAAACCGCAAGATTAGATCGTGAAGGTATAAGGCGGATGAATGACATGACTTATCTGCCAGCACGGCCTGCAATTGCTCGTCTGCTCGGTCGTAATCTTGAATGAAGAAATAGTTGTAGCCCAAAAGAAATCGGGCATTCAAATTGGTGGGATGCTTGTGGACATAGTTCTCCAGCTTCTGTAGCTGAGCATCAAACTCTGAGGGATTGCTGTAGAAGTCTCGCCGGTTAATTTGACTTTCCGCATATTTTGGATAGATTTCGAGACCCTTCAGGATGGCTTGAGTCGCCTCATCAAATCTTCCCAGGGCAAAGAGAGAATCCCCGTAGGCAATATGTACCACGGGCACGTCCTGTTGCGTCTCGATGGCTCGCTTGAAAAGTTTGGCCGCCATGGAATAGTCGGACTTCTTGAAAAAGGACGATCCGTAGTTAATCAGATCGTCCACAGGCAATTTATCCGTCTCCTTCTCATTGAAGTTTTCAAGGTTGGCAACAGAGTTTTGTTGTTCCACAACCTGAATATTCTTCAGGAAGTAGCTAGCAAAGAAATTTTCTTTGTCAGCGCGCAGGATCTCGGAAAATGAGCTTGAAGCCGTGGCGAAGTTGTTGGCAAAAAAATGAATATATCCGTACAGGAGCCGAGGGATGCTATCCCCCGAAGCCTTCGCCTGTTTCTCCAGGTCACTCAGGACCGGTCCAGTGAATAGCGGATCTTGGAAAAACAAAAGAGAGTTGTGACTACGAGCCCAGTCCGGGTAGATTTTGAGGCCGCTTTCTATCGCTTCCTTCGCCTCAGCATAACGATGCAGGTAGATCAGGCTGTGTCCAAGCCCAAAAGGTGCAAGGACCAGTTCTTCATCCAGCTCAATCTGCTTTTGAGTCTCGTTCCGCTCCAGGCTCGATAGCCGGAGACGCAGGCGCTCATTTAACTCACGATAATATCTTTCCGCGGCGGTAAAGTTCCGCATCAGAAAGGTCCGTTCGGCCTTACCAAGCAGCTCTTCGCTGGAAAACTTGCCCAGGTCCATCTTTTCTTGAGACAAAGACGTCCCGCAGGCAAGTGCTAGAACCGAGAACCATATTGGAATGAGAATCAAGCGAGGGCAGCGCATGCTAACCAGTCGAAAACACTCAACAATGCGATGACGAACGGCTATTTGTTACCAGCAATCTCGATGGGAATTTGAACTGTCTCCACGGAGCGACTGCAGTATTTTTCCTTCTCTGCACAATAGAAATAAACGAACTTTCCACTCAATGAGTATTGGCCCGGCTCCTTTGCCTGAGTGGTCCTGACTTGGAGAGAGATCGGTTTAAAAGCGTTAAAATACTCGGGATCCTTTCCCTGGCCCTCTTCAACAAAGTTTGTTTCACCCTTAACCTCAAACTCTGGTGCCGGAGTGATTTGAAGCTTGGGTGAAGGCCTCTTCGGAATCTTGAAACCTTCCTTGATGACCACATTGATGTTCACGGTGCCGCTGGAGTTGGGTGGCCACGGTTTCGAATGAGTCTGGAGCTGGAGAATTCCTGTTGGGAGAGATTGCGGATATGAAACCAAGGAGAACCCAAGCATGAGCAGGAAAGCCAAAGCCCGTTTCATAGTAATTTCATCTGAGCAGATTTTCGTCTCAAAGTCAATCGGCTAAAAGCGTTGACATCAATTTGCAAGCCTCGTTATGATTAAGTTTTTTGCCTTCTGTGCTGCATTAGTCTGAGCAGGCACGAGCATGTCGACCCGAATCCTGACTCCTGCGAACCAGCTGACCATTTTGCGAATGGTGTTCATTCCCATTTTCGTGATTCTGCTGGTCTACAACCAACTCGGCTGGGCATTCTCGATATTCATTCTGGCAGGTGTTACGGATGGACTGGATGGATTAATGGCACGGCTCCTCGAACAAAAGACCTCGTTGGGTGCCTACCTCGACCCCATCGCCGATAAGCTGCTGCTCACAGCCTCTTTCGTTGTGCTGTCGATCAGCAGTCTAGGACTACCCAATGTTGTGCCTCTCTGGCTAACCATTCTCGTGATCAGCCGTGATGTCATTCTGATCGCCAGCGCCCTGATTATTATCATCAGCACGGGGCACCGTGTCTTTCCCCCTTCGATCTACGGTAAAGCTACTACTTGCTTTCAAATCCTCACAATCCTTTTGGTACTCTTTCTCAATTACAAGACGGTAAGTCTTCCACATCTCTCTTTGGTCTATCTCGTGACCGGTGCCATTACCGTGTTTTCGGGACTGCACTATATCTACCGCGGGAAGAAAATGGTTTCAGAAAGTGCTGCCCCTGCATAGGGAGTGTCTCACGTGTCGACAATGACGCAGGCTTTAGGAGTGCTGGTGCAGACTGTGGAGGAAGGCTCCATTGCCCAGGAAGTAGGGATAGAGCCTGGAGACCGGCTCCTGGCAATTAACGATCGCCTGATTGACGATGCGTTGGATTATCGCTATGTCGTGAATTCGTGCGAGCGCGAAATGCTGCTGAAAGTGACCAAACCTTCGGGTGAACTCTGGGAAATCGATATCGAAAAAGACGAAGAGGAGGATCTTGGAATTGAATTAGAGGGCATCCAGACCCGAATTTGCAAGAATAATTGCATCTTCTGCTTTGTGCATCAACTCCCGCGAGGAAAGCAGGTTCGCCGCACTCTCCGAGTCAAAGACGAGGACTTCCGACTTTCCTTCCTGTTCGGTCACTATTTGACTCTCACCAATCTTTCGGAGGCGGACTTTCAGCGCATCTTCGAACAGCGGCTCTCCCCTCTTTACCTTTCCGTCCATGCCACTGAGCCGGGCCTTCGCCAGTATCTGCTCCAAAACCGAAAGCCCGATGATCTCCT
>Ga0075434_100007071_pt1 | contig 10359 bp, 8 predicted proteins | sample RhiMethybrSRZTD3_FD_75298 | JGI IMG/M metagenome (GOLD analysis project Ga0075434, IMG submission 75298) | Populus rhizosphere microbial communities from Tennessee, USA - Rhizosphere MetaG P. TD hybrid SRZTD3 | ecosystem: Host-associated > Plants > Roots > Rhizosphere > Soil | place: USA...
GCTCCCATGGTGAGCGCTTCGCAAAGGCAGCGGTAGACGCACCAGCCGTAACCGGGTCGCAATTCGTCGATCGTCGTGGCTCCCGCCTCCGCCGCTACTGCCATCGTCGCATCGCTGCTGTTGTTGCTAACCACGATGACCTGGGCAACGAGTGGATGTTCTCGGAAGTCCCTTACGGCACCGCCAATGCTGAGCTCGTCGTTGTAGGCGGTGAGCGCTACCGTGACACGTCGTTCTCCAATAGCTTGCGACAGGACCTCGCCGGTCGGTCGCTTCAGCGCCAGTAGCAGAAGCAGGTCGGCAAGGAACACGGCCATCCCGAGGACAAGCGGCAAGCCACTATACCAGACAAGCCATTCACTGACCGACAGCAGATACCTGTCTAGCCCAAGAAGGTACCGCGGAAAAACCAGTAGCACACCAACGAAGTACATTGCCAACCCAGCGGAAAATGCGACAAAGCCATAAAGAGCCCATGGGATCCGCACGAGTTGGTTTCCAGCAACCATAACCGCGTTTCCGACACAGCGAACCAGAGACTTGTTCGGAACGACGCTAGACATTGGGAACTCATAGTTGTCGAACGCTAGGTGAGGAGGTCGGCCAGTTGAGTGTCAAGCCAGGCAGGCCATCGACTTCATTTGCAACTGCGCGGACCTGCAACATCGTCGCGCGGGCCATGCCAGCACCAGCACGTCCGCCCCCCGTGCAACGACCGACCCGGGGCGCGCAAATCTACTATCCCAGGTAGAGCACAAGCATCATGCATAGGGCCACCCGCGGCTCATAAGGCGACTTTCCAGATCCGGATGGGTGTCCCCGGCGGAAGCTGAAACTCGCGTAGAAATTTGGTCGCCTCGCCGCGGAGCAGCCGGGTGCGCACGGAATTGTCCGTGCCGCGTAACGCTTGATCGGCACACAGCACCACGTAGCTTACTCCAAGGTCGCGCAGGTGCGGCATGGCTTGCTCAGGCGTGCCACGCAGGATGGCCTCGCTGGCAAGGATGCCCTTGTCTAGTCGATGGTAGGGCGCGGCCACGACGCGGTGCGGCGTTAACGCCACAATGTAAGGTCCAAGATCGATGTCCGCCGTTACCAAACCTGGAGGCAAAGCAGCGAGATTGCGGACATTGGTGGATCGGAAGCAGGATCGGTCGACCGCCGCTGCGAAGTCTGTCTCGCCTGCTGGGGTCGATGGCCTAAAAACTCTCAAGCTGACGTCGAGTGTCGCATGACTGAGAAATATGATAACCGCGAGCTGGATAACGGGGGCGGACAGGGACGCAGTGCCGGGAAGCCTTGCAGCCCAGATGGCGAGGGGTACCGCAGCGAGCCAAGCCGCGTAGGGTAGGAGCCTGAGTTGCCAGCATCCCAGCGCGCTCGCTAGAAGCGCAAAAGCCGCCGCCAGACCCATGCCGACATTTCGCTTGGTGTTCCAAAGTACGAACTGGGCCACGACGCCGGCAAAGATGAACGCGACGGCGGCGAACGCCGTTGTTGGGCCTTCGCTGGCGCCAAATGAAAACAGGCTTTTGGTCTCCAGTACGTGGTCGAGCCAGATGGGCTTCAGTGCTGGGTTGAGCTGGCCGTATGGGCCGGCCAGGCAGGCGGGCTCAAGAGCCGCATAGATGGCACCGCCGACTACCGCGGATGCCCCGAGGACGAGGAAGCGGATCGGGCGCTTCGGACTAGCAAAACTGGCCACCCACAGACCTGTCGTGTTGATGGCGGCGAGCATGGCCAGATTGAGCGAGAGGGCATCGCAGTGCAAGTCGAGCCAGCGCTCTGGCGGAACAGTCAAAGCCAGTGCCAAGAACAAGACGACCGTAGCAGCTGTGGCGGCGTATGCCACCGCGGCTCCTTTTTGCGGGTTCCAAATGGCTACCAGAGCCGCTATTGCCAGCGCCGGTGCGATCAATGCAATTGCCTCGTAGCCGACCGCGAGTCCCAAACCAAGGAACACGCCAGCAATCCACCCGAAGTGTCTGTCCTTGCAGCTGCGGGCAAGGAACAAGAGGCCGGCTACAGTGCATAAGATTTGTGCATTGTGATGGTCTATGCGACCTGGGCGGAATTGGAGGATTGCGACGGCCGAGGTGATCACCAGATACAGCACGAAGGCTGCGGCCAATGGCCCGGCCCGCCGCTGCGCCTCGCTCGCGACGATGAGGACAAGCGCGAGGAAAAGCAGCGTAGGCCAAAGGATGCGGGTCGCCAGTTCTGCGCTGTCATTGCCCAGCAACGGAGCGAAAACCGCTATCATGGCGGCGAGCGGAGCATCTATGAGCCGCGACCAGTGCGAGACGAGCGGTTCGGGCGCGCCGATGCGTGGCAGTGTGGTGTCAAACCAACGCGCCCCAGCGAGGAGCTCTCGTACGGAGACGAGCCGCGTCGCGTCGTCGGTATCGCCTAGTGAATCCCAGAATGAAGCCCCCCCCCAGGCCAACGTGCCAATCAGGAGGACCGCACTAGCAAGCATGGCCCACGTAGCCGGCGCGGCCGCCACGCGGTTCAGGAAACGGAGGGGCGGCGTTGCTTGCAAAACCAGCGTCGACATCGTCACCACCCCCAAGCACTCACTTCCCTACTCTATGCGACACTTGCGGCACCGCTAAGTGGCCGACGAGCCCGACAGAAAGCGTGTCCTGCAAGACAAATTTTCCTCCGCACCCCTGGTCCAAGGCGATGAGGCTCATTCTTTGCACGGCGAACCTTGAGTAAAGGGCCATCCGTCAGGTCTCCGGCGTCCTCGCTGGTCGGCAGATGTCTTGCGAAACTCTGCGTGGTTGGTGCTGGTGGGACAGCTTGTTTTTGCTCGCAGGTGCACTGTCGCGCCGACGCTTCCTTGGCCCAGGTCGCTAGCGTATGGGGTTGAATCTCCACCTTTCGGGAGCGTCGTTCGAGCCTGCTCACGTTCGGAGGTGACAGCTATAGTGTGATCCGACAAGAAAATATGACCCGGTACGATCCCGCACCCCCAACTCGCTAGGAAAGCAACCGCAAGTTGTGGGACCTCGTACCGGGCCCGCGTCTCCGGCGGACAGCCGGCCACGCACATTCACCCATATCACAGACAAAACTGAATGTTGTATCTCCCCGGCAACAGTCGCCGCATGAACTGACGCCACGCTGATACGTTACGTCAGTTATTTATCAGGAAGAATGCAGTGGAGGTAGTCGACCGTTCCATGTGCGGTGCGGAGTTAGCCGATTGAAGGTGAATTTCGCCGTTCAAGCGATGGCCTTTGTCCGAAGCAAATTCCCTACCAGTTCAGATCCGCTGCCGGCCGCCGGAGATCCATAGTCTGATGCATAATAACAGGTGGTTCCGGGAGCCTCACAATTCGAGATGCTGGAGGTTGCCCACTAGATCAATCAGCGCGCACCGCGATCGACCCCCCCGAGCACGAAGAGGGCCCTTTTTTCTCTTCGCTCGACCAATCCTCAAGGTTTAATCGTGCCTGCTTCGGACCATCGCCCAATTGGAGCCCTCGCGCGGGGCCCCTATGACGCACCCACACCACGTCAAGCTAACTTCACTTGGCGCTGTGCCTCAAGCGCTACACAAGGCTTGAAGAGTCGGTGCATAATTAGTCTTGCGGGAAGCGGTGCGAATGGCCATTTGGCGTTCTATAATTCACGCAGGGAGCGGGATCGCCAGTGCGGGTGATGTGTGATGACACGGCTGCGTGTGTTGCTGGACATGTTCTTCGTTCTCTGGCGTCACAAGTCTGGGAGCGCTCTGATTGAATACTCTTTAATAGTAGCGATTGTTATCGGAATGGTTTTCGGTGCCGTTATGTTGATCGGCAGTTGGGTTTCGGGCATGTTCTCCATGTTCTCGCCGCCCTGACGTGCCCGGCTTTAGATCGATCTATTCCCTCCACCGAGTTTACGGAAAAATATTCGCCGACACAGACGCTCCTAGCTTGAGCAGAAGGCGAGTCGCTCGCCGAAGGACGGGGCCTCCCGGCGACTGCAAACGGTGATGTGGACAGGCGCTGCTGGGCGCGACACTACGCCTCGAGTGCGGCAGATGGCGTGGCCTGACTGCTCCTGATAGCTCTGTAGCGATATGTGCTCGCCGGCGATTGCCAGATCGCCAGCACTCTTTTGTGGATCGGCTTGGTGCAGCACGCGGCCCAGCTGGGTCGAACCCCTCCGGGCGATTGTGTCTTAGAGTCGGCGCACTAAAAGTTGTCGAATGCTGGGTCGCTGTCGGTGGGAGGCACACAATCGGTGAATTCGGTCGCTGCACTCGATGTCGTCCTGCAACTCGCGTTTCTCATCTGCGTCTCCTTTGCGGTCATCACTGATTTCAGGACGCTGTTGATCCCAAATTGGATCTCGCTCGCCTTGCTTGCAGCCTTCGCTCCGTTCGCCCTCTTGCACTTGCCGCTCGGCGCGATTGGTGGGCATTTCCTGGTGATGGCGATCGTTCTCGCCGTGTCGATCTTCTTCTTTGTCGTGGGCTGGGTGGGCGGTGGCGACGTCAAGTTGATGTCGGCGATAACGCTCTGGATGGGGCCTGGCCATGCCGCATCGTTCGTGGTCCTGATGGCGCTGTTAGGCGGGATGCTGGCGATCAGCATTATGGCGATAGAAAAATTCGGGCGATGGCTGGATCCGCGCGTGCTCAATCTCACACTCTTCAGGCGCCTTGGCGAACTGGCCGACAGTCGGCAGTGCCCCTATGGCGTGGCCATCGGCGTGGCCGGCATAATCGTCTCCTTCGACCTGTTCACGGGCGTTGGGGAGGCCAGATAGGGCGATTGCAACGCCACCCCGGGGCGGGCTCACAGCAAATCGGCGATCGCCGCACGATAGCTGGTCATGGCTGCCAGTTGATGCGCCATGGTCTTGTCGGCGATCCGTTTGTGTGGACCGCGGTCGACGTAGGTACTGCTGGCGCTAACATGCGTCACTCCCGCATCGTTCCAGGCTTGGAACTGCCGACGCCAGTCGTCCGGGCCGCCCTCGCCGGTAGAGACCCACACCTCAAGGCCGATCGTGCTCGGGTCGTGCCCGGCGTCGGCCATGTACTGACGTGCTTGTCGAATTCTCGGCATCGCGACCGGCCCTGAGGAATGCGCAAGCATCACCCAACCGTCACCCCACTTGGCGATCCGCCGCAGTCGCGTCCTCGTAACCACCAAACCAAATGTTGATCTCGCGATGCGTCGGCAGTGGAGCAGTGGATTGATGCCGGCGTCCTCGATCGCGTGCCATTGACCCTTGAAGCTGACATGCGGTTCGGCCCACAGCTTCAGCGTCAGCTTCACGTGCTCCTGACCGCTTGCCGCGATTGCGGAAGTTTTCATTCAAGCCGACGTATTCGACGGGGTTCCAACCAACACCAATGCCGAACCGGATCCTGCTTCGCGACAAGCGCGGTCTGCCGCTGCGGCAAGATCATCACCTCGGTCGAGAAGCCGATCGTCGTCGTGCAGCGCAGAACTAACAGGGCTATGGACATCAAGGAGATGGCCGATCCGCGCCTCGGCAAGGCCGGTAGCTCGCCCGGTTCTCTCTAGATTTTCTGGTCGACCGTTGCCCATGGGGCACAGCATTTGTCAGCCCTTGGCGCACACTCTATTTCGAGGGGGAGGGGATGTAGTAAGAAGGCGGCGGGAGGTGTGACCCGCCGGGGACGCTGTCGGATCAGCGGTCCTTTATTGGCGAAGTCGCAAGGGTTGCGGTTAGTGTACGGGGTTCTTTCCTATGCTGCGCGGACGAGTTCGTGCGCTGCGTTGTCTAAAAGATGATGAGCGCGGCGCAATCCTAATTTACTTTACCGTCGCCCTGTTTGCCCTCTTGCCGGTAGCGGGCGCCGCGATGGATCTCGGCCACGTATTCCTGGTCAAGCAAAGGCTAACTAATGCAGCAGACTCCGCCGCACTTGCGATCGGCCGGCGACCTAATATTACGTCCGATCAAGCAACTGCCTTGCTCGAGTCGTTCATCCGCGCCCGATACACCGGCAACCTGAAGAACGTCGCCGTCTCGGACACAGGGACGCAGGTCAATGTGACCATCACGGTGACGGTCCCAATGACGTTCATGCAAGTGCTGAATACGCAGTCAGTTGACATCACTGTCGGCGCAGCCGCCGTGCGTCCCCAGGGCAAACTCGAAATTGCCCTGGTGCTTGACCAAACGGGCTCCATGGGCACCGTGCCCCCGGGCGCCAACATGTCGAAAATCGCGAGCCTGAAACTTGCCGCCAAAGACCTGATCGATGCCGTGGTCTGGGACAATCAAACCGCCGACTACTATTCCAAGGTGGCGATCGTGCCGTATGCGGCCGGGGTAAACGTAGGAAACAAAGCCGACCTCGTGCGTGGCCCCATTTCACTGGGTTGCCTTTTGCTAGGATGCGATAGCTTCCGGTTCCAAAACATCTCCGGGGTGTTCAAAACTTATACTGTCAGCACGTGTGTGTCGGAACGGACGGGAGCGCAAGCCTACACCGACGTTCCACCAAGCCCAATAGCGCGGGTCGGTCTAAATTATCCGCCGCCTGGCGACGCCTGCCCGTCGAACTCGATCACACCGCTGACCAACGACAAAACGTTTCTGAAAAGTCAAATCGACTTGCTCCAGGCGGCAGGCTCCACAGCTGGACATATCGGTGTGGCGTGGGGTTGGTATTTGCTTTCCCCGTACTGGGGTTATTTGTGGCCCGCAGCTAGTCAACCGGCTCCCTATGGCGATCTCAATGAACTCGACGCAATGGGTCGCCCGCTCCTTCGCAAGATCATGATTCTGATGACAGATGGGGATTTCAACACCGCCTATTGCCAGGGCGTCATCAGCCACAATTCAAGCGGGTCCACCTCCGACCATATCTCGTGCGACGCACCCGTCGACTCCTTCACCCAGGCACAGAACCTCTGCACCCACGCTAAGCTCGACGCCGGCGTTATTATTTATACGATCGGCTTCGGCCTCCCCCCTGGCCCGAGTAGTGCCAGGACTCTGATGACGAATTGTGCGACAGATGTTTCGCACGCGTTCTTGGCCGCGACAGGCGACCAACTCCGACAAGCCTTCCGCGAAATCGCCAGCCGGATCGCCAATCTCAGGTTGACGAACTGATGCGTGCGAAGGCGTCGAAGGCGAACAATGTACCCTTGGCTCGAGGCGATCGCACGCGCTCGTGTCGCGCAGCTACGCTTCCAGAGTCGACGAGCCGCCTACTCTGTTCCTGTCGGACATGCAGATGGTCTTCGATGCTCAGGCCGTTGCTGAGAGGCTCGATGTTGAACAGCGCGTCAATGCCGCCTCACCCCCACTAGTCAAGATCTGCCGGGGCCTTTGCCGGCATTGGCGGGCAGTATCCGCCAGCTCAAGACCTGATGCCTGGCAGGCACAGGCATAGAGGCTGGCGTAATAGGCCTCGCCCCCGTGAGCATCGTAGCTTGTAACCGCTATAAGAGTCGCCCTGCAGGATCCCCGTGTAGCTTGGAAAGGAAAATGGCGCTCGGAATGCTCCAGTGCTCCAGTCGGCTGTCCATCCCATCATGGCTGCTCCGACCAGACTGCGACGAGCAAAGACCTTGCCAACTAACTCACGCATGGAGTGAAGCGGCAATCTACCGTGTATGCGTCGCCAAATAATTGGCAAACATTATGCAATGATCAATTATCGGCAAGCAATCTCATCACCTTCGGGTTTTCCACCCAGCTCTGATCAGCCGGGCGGCGAGAATGATGCAAGCGAGTGTGCAAAGGACAGCGAGCAAGCTCAACAACCATCCGGCCAGCAACCAGACGGCTGCAATCGCGCTGTCCATGCTCCGATAATTTCCCTAGTCAGATCCGCAACTGATAAACACCGATTGATGAGATTTGGAAATCACGCAGGTGACACCCGAGGCCTTACGGGATAGGTACAGGCTGACAGGTTCCGCGCATTGAGACGGCTCGTAGATTGCGGAGTTGTACAAACCAACTCGCCGCGTTCCTTGCCGTGCGCATGCCAACCCGGTGGTTGTTGTTGATGCGACCACGATCCACCATCCGCGAAATTTTGGTGGCCTACGTTGCGGCGTCGCAAATTCGGGAAGCGTGTTCGTGCTTCCGGTCGGCCCAGGCTTCCGGTTTCAATATGAAGTCGGCATCCAAAAACTCAGCGGCAGTGGACGGATCTCCCGTTTCACGCGACTTCGCCGGCATCGAGGTGGTCGACAAATCGCGCCCGCTTACGCCTGCCGTGGGAGATCACCCAGGGACGCCGACGGGCCGTCTCCTCCGGTGGGCACCGCCCTGTGGCGGCTCCGCACATGATCGAGTCTGCCACGTGCTTTGATGGTCAATGCGGGTGGGAATGTGTCCACAAAGGCAGACATGGACACAAGGGACGCGAAGAGGCGGCACAAGCGCTGGCCGGAAGCGTTGAAGCGCGAGATTGTGGCGGCGACGTCCGAACCTGGGGCATCGGTTTCGATGGTGGCGCGTCGGTACGACGTGAACGCGAACCAGGTCTTCAGCTGGCGTCGTCGGTATCGTGAGGCGAGCGAGCCATCTCCGGCTACATTGCCGACGCCAAGGCTGTTGCCGGTGACGATCGCGCCGGCGCCGGAGGACCAACATGAAGCGGCGCTGGGCGAGATCCGCTTCGATTTGGGCGCGATCGATCGCGCGACAGCACAGCCGGTCTGCTTCCTCATAACGGGCTTCGATCTCCCTGCGGATCTCAATTGTCAACTCGACGTCGGTCGGCGTCATCTGTTCTGCGATCAGGATGCCAATGGCTTCATCGATCGGAGGCCCAGCGATTGACTGGCAGTTGGGCTCGCCGCGATAGCCGTGAGCGCGATCACAGACGTACCAGGCATTCAGCCGTCCGCGCCGGGCAGCGTAGCGGATGCGAAAATGCTTACCGCATCGCCCGCACACCGCCCGTCCTTGCAGCAGTGCCTTACCTTCCCGAGGTGGCGATGCGCGCGCCACTTCATATCCTTGACCGTTGGTCTTGAGAATTTGGAGATTCTGCTGGAATTGCTCCCAGCTGATGTAGCCGGGATGGGCATTTGGGATGCACGCCAGCCAGTCATCCTGATCACGCCGCTGCAGGATCTTTTTACCGTTGATGGCTCGTCGATAGCGCCGGCGTCCGTAGACGTAGGCGCCGGCGTAACGTGGGTTGTTCAAGACACGGATTGCCGTCGATGCGGTTAATGGCCGAAAAACGGTTGACTCGCTGTTGCGCAGACGCGAGGGAAACAGAAGGCCTTCCGTGCGAAAGGCCTTGACGGTTTGGCATGCGGAGCCCACGCGCAAGAACGTGTCGAAGAAATGAACGATTGTCTCCCTGATTTGCGAGTCCGGATCGAACGCCACGTTGCCGGACTGGTCATAGATCAGCCCGGTTGGCAAGGAGCAGCGGTACTCGCCGCGTCTCACCTTGTTGAGGATTCCACCACGTAGCCTTGCTTTGATCACATGCAGTTCGGCTTCACTCATTGTGCCCTTGAGCCCAAGCAGAAGGCGGTCAATGAAGCTTGTTGGATCGTAGACGCCATCCTCATCAAGGATCAGGGTATCAGCGAGGGCGCAGATCTCCAGCAAACGTTGCCAGTCGGCATTGTTCCTCGCGAGCCGGGAGACTTCCAGGCCCATTACGATGCCGGCGCGGCCCATACCTACGTCGCTGACCAGGCGCTGAAAGCCCTCGCGCCAGACGGCCGATGCGCCGGACTCGCCCTGATCATTGTCAACGACGATGATTTGCTCATCGCGCCATCCAAGGCAATTGCGCGGCCGCGAAGTGCATATTGCCGCTTGGCGCACTCGACGTTCTCTATGACTTGTCGCATCGAGGATTGACGTATGTACAGGTAAGCACCGCGTTCGAGGTGGTGCGACTGGACTTTGAGAGACTCCTTCATGGCGTTCTCCGATCGTGGGTGCTCATTGCCATTGTCGCGAGCACGCGAACGACAGCTGTGCGCTCGTTACACGGTGGTGGAGTGAGAGATGAAGCGTGAACTGGCTGTTGAATGGGGCTTGCGGCAACCAGTGTCTGCGCCCACCCCCACATGCCCCGGCGCAGAAGGAGCATGAGGCCACTGCGGGCCGTTGGCGGCAGCACCTCGCCGAGAGCCACCATGCGCAGCACCTCGTACTGGGCGGTGACGGCGGATGATGGGATCGAACACACCAGCGTCGTGGCGTCTTCATCCGGAAGTTTTTTTTAATGCTCGCTCAATTGTCCTGGGATGAATCTCGATGCCGAACTCGTTGCGGATCAACCTCGCAAGCTCCCGAGCGCGAACCGGCTCGCCTGGGATCAGCCGCGCCTGCAGAAACGCAAGGACCTCGCCGTGGACCTTGTGAGGGCCACGGGGGCCTGGC
>Ga0075434_100007072_pt1 | contig 10359 bp, 6 predicted proteins | sample RhiMethybrSRZTD3_FD_75298 | JGI IMG/M metagenome (GOLD analysis project Ga0075434, IMG submission 75298) | Populus rhizosphere microbial communities from Tennessee, USA - Rhizosphere MetaG P. TD hybrid SRZTD3 | ecosystem: Host-associated > Plants > Roots > Rhizosphere > Soil | place: USA...
CCCAGACGGCGGCCGCCGCGCTGGCTCCCCAGAGCGCCGCGATCGGCCACAGATCTCGGAGCGCGGTCCGCAATCCCCGATCGCGCCAGGCGATCGCGCCTAACGCCGCACCCAGCCCGAACTCGGCGAGCAGCGCTCCGTTGGAGAACCAGACGGCCAGCGCGCCGAATGCGGCGGTGGCCCATACGCGCCGCCGCGGATATCCCAGGCGGTGCAGGTCGATCGTGAGCAGCAGCGCGGCGAGCGATAGCGCCAGGTCGAGGCCGTACGGATGCGTGTCCGCGGCATAGACGAGAAACCAGTAGCCAACCGAAAAGAAGAGCAGGGCGGCGAGCGCGCCTAACGGCGTGAGCAGCCGGCGAGCGATGGCGGCGAAGATCAAGAGACCGGCAATGCCGCTCGCGAACGGGATGAACCGGAACGCGAGATCGCTCGTGCCGAACACGCGCGTGACGAGCCACTCGAGGAGCAAAAAGCCCTTCGGCGCGGACTGCCCGTAGTCGAGCGGCACGGTGAGCAGCTCGGCGAGCGATCGCTCGACGACATTCCGTGCCGTGGCCGCCTCGTCGAGCCAGAGGATGTCTCGGCGCAGGTAGCTCACGCATCGGAGCGCTACTCCGATCGCGATCACTACCCACGTGGCGGCACCTAACGATCGTTCAGGAGTACGAGTAGAGGCGGACGTAGTGACGATCATGCGGGGCGTGGGTCATTCCGAGCGCAGCGAGGAATCATCATCGTCCCGGTAGAAGAGGCGTCCCTCTATCGGGAACGTGAAGATTCCTCGCTGCGCTCGGAATGACAACGGGGCTCGCTTCCTGTCTGTCGTCTGCCGTCGCCCGCCGCCAGTCGCCAGCCGCCAGTCGCCAGTCGCCAGCCGCCAGTCTTACTCCTCCGCCATGAACGGGTACCCATACTCCGTCGGGGGCGAGAACGTCTCCTTGATCGCTCGCGGGCTCACCCAGCGAACGAGGTTGAGCTTCGAACCCGCCTTGTCGTTCGTCCCACTCGCTCTCGCACCGCCAAACGGCTGCTGCCCCACCACGGCGCCCGTCGGCTTGTCGTTGATGTAGAAGTTCCCGGCCGAGTTGCGGAGCGCGAGGTTCGCCCCGCGGATGGCGCGGCGATCGGTCGCGAATACCGCGCCCGTGAGCGCATATGGCGACGTCTGGTCGATGATCTCGAGCGTCTCGGTCCACTCGTCGTCGTCGTACACGAACGCCGTCACCACCGGTCCGAAGATCTCCTCGCACATGAGGCGATAGTCGTGCTGATCGGTCTCCACGAGGGTCGGCGCGATGAAGTAGCCCTCGTCGCCCTTCGTGACGCCGCCGGCGACGATCCGCGCGTTCTTGCGCGCGTCGGCGATGTACTCGTCGATCTTCCTGAACGCCTTCTCGTCGATCACCGCGCCCATGAAGTTGCGGAAATCGCGAACGTCGCCCATGCGGATCTGCTCGATCATCCCGGCCGTCGCGTCTCGCACCTGCGGCCAGAGCGACTTCGGCACGTACACGCGGCTCGCGGCGGAGCACTTCTGTCCCTGATACTCGTAACCGCCGCGCGCGATCGCGACCGCGAGTGCCTGGGGGTCAGCCGACGCGTGCGCGATGATGAAGTCCTTCCCGCCCGTCTCGCCCACGATGCGTGGATACGAGCGGTAGCGGTTCATGTTCGCACCGATCGTCTTCCACATGCTGTTGAAGACGGCCGTGCTCCCGGTGAAGTGCACACCGGCGAGGTCGCGATGCGAGAGCAGGATGTCGGAGATCATCGCCGCATCGCCCGGGACGAAATTGATCACGCCCGGCGGCAGACCGGCGGCTTCGAGCAACTTCATCACGTAATAGCCGGACAGCATCGCCGACGACGCCGGCTTCCAGATCACCGTGTTGCCCATGAGCGCCGGCGATGTCGGCAGGTTGCCGCCGATCGCGGTGAAGTTGAACGGCGTCACCGCGTAGACGAATCCCTCGAGCGGACGGTAGTCGAGCTGGTTCCACATCATGTGGCTGCTCTGCGGCTGCTCGTCGTAAAGATCCTGGGCGAAGGCGCAGTTGAATCGATAGAAGTCGATGAGCTCACAGGCAGAATCGATCTCCGCCTGGAACGCGGTCTTCGACTGGCCGAGCATCGTCGCCGCGTTGAGTGTCGACCTCCACGTCGTGGCGAGCAGCTCGGCGGCGCGGAGGAACACGGCCGCCCGGTCTTCCCACGGCCAGTTCGCCCACTCGCGCTGTGCCTCACGAGAGGCATCCACGGCGGCGAGCACGTGCTCCTTCGTCGCCTTGTGCCAGTCGGCGAGCACGTGACGGTGAGCGTGCGGCATCACTGCCTGCGCGATCTCACCGGAGCGATATTCCTTTCCACCAATGATGACCGGAATATCGATGCGCTCCGATGCCATGGACGTCAGGCGATCCTTGAGCGCAGCTCGCTCCGGTGAGCCTGGCGCGTATGATCGCACCGGCTCGTTCACTGGAGGAGGAACTCGGCGGTTGCCGTTGAAGCCGGTCAGCAGTCCCATGCTCGGGAGCGGCTGGCTCGTTGTGGCGGCGGACGACGGCGTCTCGGGGGCCGTGCCGCGCTGTGCGGCTCGCGGCGGATTCACGGTTGGGGCAGACATGGGCAGTCGGGGTAGAGGCAGCAAGGATCGAGGGCCGACGTTTTGAAGATATCCGATCGTCTCGCGAAGCGCTTCCCGACCATCGCTGTTTCGTTCGCCCTGATCACGCTCGCGCTCGGCGCGTGCGACAAGGGTCCGGTCGATTGGCGCGGTGACGCGCTCGCGGTCGCCATGCCTGCCTCGGGCGACGAAGGGTCGGCGCCCGTCGACGCGCATCTGGTGCTGCGGCCTGATGGTTCGCCCGCTCTCCAAGCGATTCCCGCGGCGCCCTCGGCGCCGAATGATTCGGCCGCATGTCCCGGTTCGTTCCGCACGTCGGCCAGCTCATCGACCGAGATCTATGGCGTGTGGTGGTCCAGGCGAGACGCGGGCCGCGCCGTGCTGCTCGCGTCGCGCTCCGATGATGCAGGCGGAACATGGATGCCGGCGGTCCCCGTCGACACGACGGACCGCGGTGCCGTCGGCTGCGCGCGACCCGCGCCCGCAATCGCGGCAGACGGCTCGTCAGGCTACGTGCATGTGACGTACTTCCTCGACGCCGTCGGGGGACCGGGCGTTTTCTTTGCGCACTCGATGGAACGAGGCGAGCTCTTTCACTCGCCGGTGCCGATCGTGTACGGCGGCCGTCCATCAGCGACGTCGGTCGCTGCTGCGGACAGTGTGGTGGTGGTCGCATTCGAGGATCCCAACAGTGAGCGCGCACAGATCGCGCTCGCAGTGTCGCGCACGTGGGGTCATATCTTCACTCCCGAGCGCCCGGAGGCGTCGACCGGTGCGCCGGAGGCCGAGGGTCCCCTCGTCGCGCTGCGGAAGGGGCTCGTCGCCGTGGGATGGCACGGGAAAGATCGCGCAGTCGTTGCGAGGGTCGGAACGCTCAAGGTGAATTGATACGGACGACCAAACACCAATGACCTGCGACCCATCACTGACCACTCGCGCTGACATCGCGAGGAGGCGTCCCGAGTCGTCGGGTGTGCGTCGTCCGTCGTTGGTGATTAGTCATCAGTAGCGCCAGGCATGGGCCTCCGCGAGTATTCGCGTATGCTCATTCTCGGCGCTCACACCATCGACAACGGCGGCATCCACATGGCGGTGCGCCGCGCAGCGCGCAGCGGGATGCGCGCACTGCAGGTCTTCACCGCCAAGCCGCAGTTCTATAACGAGAAGATCTCCGTACGACCCGAGCGCGTCGCGCGCTTCAAGGCTGCGCTTGCGGAGACGGAGATTCCACCCGCGCACATCGTCGCGCACGCTGCGTACGTGTTGAGCGTCGCGACGCCCGACGACGAGAAATACGCGCGCGCCACGCTCGGCCTCACGAAGGAGGTGGAGCGCGCCGCGGCGCTCGGCATCGGTGCCGTGTGCTTCCACCCGGGTTCCGCCCTCGACAGTGAGCGATCCGTCTCGGCGACGCGCATCGGCAAGGCGATCACGAAAGCGCTCGAGACCGTGCCCGGTACCACGCGCCTTCTCGTCGAGAATACCGCCGGGGCGGGCCGCACAATGGGCCGCACGGCCGAGGAGATCGGAGAGATTCTCTCACACGTGCCGGCGGCGCTGAGGGATCGCACGGGCTACGGCCTCGACACGTGTCATCTCTACTCGAGCGGTCACGACATCACGATGTCGGAAGATGCCGTGCGCGTGGTGCTGGATCAGTTCGAACAAGCCACCGGCGAGGCGCCGAGCTTTTTTCATCTCAACGACAGCGAGGGCGCGCTCGGCTCGAACAAGGATCGACACGTATTGATCGGCAACGGCAAGATCGGTGTCGAGCCGTTTCGTTGGCTGCTGAGCGACCGTCGAGCGAAACACGTCCCTCTGATTCTCGAAACGCCGCAGGCGAACTACGACATCGGCGAGGACGATGACACGCCGGATCCCTATGATCTGGAAATGATGGCGCTGCTCGAGAAGCTTTCGGTCGGCTAACGGAACGCGTCCCGAGCTCCTGGCGCCAGCCATTGCCGGATAATCCTCGGCATCGCGTTAGGTAGAGTTTAACAGCAAGGAGACGCAGAACGCGCAGAACGCCCGCTGGCGCGGGCGACGCAGAAGGGCTCTCCGCAGTAGGATCCGGCTCCTCTCGCAACGAGCCGGTTTGAAGGGGGACTGCCTCGGGAGGCTGTGAGCTTACCGAGGCCGTTTGCCTTTCAAACGGCTCCGGTGCGGTGAAGTGTCGATGTCCGATTGACCCTTCTGCGTCCTTCTGCGACGGTGCGAAGCGCCGTTCTGCGCGTTCCACGTCTCCTTGTTGTTAAAGCTGGCCCTGCCGCGATCCGTGCCGCGAATGCCACGTGCCTCACGAGTTTTCATAGGGAAAACGCACCTCTCTGCCTATTGCATATGCAGCAGGGTCTTTTAGCTTGTTGCGCGACGGATTCGTGTTCGCCCCCTCGAGAACGCGTTTCGATCACCCACCAGGAGAGCAATCGATGGCCACTGCCAAGAAGAAGGCCGCCGGCAAGAAGAGCGCTGGGAAAAAGGCCGGTGCCAAAAAGAGCGCTGGGAAGAAAGCCGCCGCGAAGAAGGCCCCTGCGAAGAAGGCGAAGCGTGCGCCCAATCCGGCGTTCATGAAGGCGATGACGCCGTCCGCTCAGCTCGCGCCCGTCGTCGGCTCGAACCCGATGCCGCGCACTGAGGTCACCAAGAAGCTCTGGCAGTACATCAAGAAGAACAACCTGCAGGACGCAAAGAATCGGCGCATGATCAACGCCGACGACAAGCTCAAGCCGGTGTTCGGTGGCAAGGGCCAGGTGTCGATGTTCGACATGACGAAACTGGTGAACAAGCACCTCAAGTAGCTCTCTACTCGAGTCGGTGTGTCAGAGGGGCGCACTCCCTGGGAGCGCGCCCCTCTGGCGTTTCGGCCCGAGGAAACGCATCGAGGAAACACACCTCGGCCGAGCGTCGTAATAGATTCCACAGTCAACGTTTTCGCGTCCCTCGCTCTCTCACCTGTTTCACGTGGCGTCAACAAAGAAACGCTCGGCCCCGCCCGCGAAAAGCTCGAGCGTCGCCGCCGCTCGCGGCAAGGCAAAACCCCAACGTGCGCTCCCGACCACTCTCTGGGAGAATGTGAAATCGATCGCCGGCGCACTGGTGATCTTCCTCTTCATTCGCACGTTCTTCGTCGAGGCGTTCCGCATCCCGTCGGGCAGCATGATTCCCACACTGCTCGTCGGCGACTGGCTGTTCGTCAACAAGCTCGTGTATGGGCCACATATCCCGTTCACAAGCGTCAATCTGCCGGGCTACTCGGAGCCGAAGCGCGGTGAGGTCGTCGTCTTCGTGTCGCCCTACCAGCCTGACGAGGCCGCGATCGGTAACGATCCGACACCCACGCTCGTGAAGCGTCTGATCGGCATGCCGGGCGACACGATCTACATGCGTGACGGGCTCGCTTACGTGAACGGCATCGCGCAGCGGCAGGGGTTCGCGGCGGCGAACAACGAGAAGGGGAACCCCGACGAAATGAATGATCTGTTCGTCTGGCAGAAGCGCTATGCGATCGTGAGCTCCCGATTCGGCCTGGCGCCCACGCAGCCGACGCACGACAACTGGGGGCCACTGGTCATCCCGCCGTCCCATTACTTCATGATGGGCGACAACCGGTATTGCTCGAAGGACAGTCGCTATTGGGGGCTCGTGCCACGCGAGAACGTTCGTGGACGTCCGATGTTCGTGTACTACTCGTACCGGCCGGGCGACCAGCCTTCGCTCGTGTGCGCGTACGAGACGAGCGATCGGCCGCTTCCGTTCATCGCCGACGTGCGCTGGGGCCGGATCGGCACGCGAATTCGCTAGCCGCGGATCAAAGGGGTCAGAGTCGTTTGAATTCAGAGCTCGGCACAGTCGAGATCTCGAATTCAAACGACTCTGACCCCTTTGATCGTTCAACAACTCGGGCCCCTCGAGCGTTCTGTTCCAAACGCCAACCAGCCGAGCTGCCATGGGGAAGAAGCGTCGAACGATCGGCATCGTCTCGAGCGTCGTCGCGATAGCGATCGCCGCGATGGCGGCGATGTTAGGCACCACGTCGGGCTCTGCCGCGCCCTCGCACGGCAACAAACCGACGCCTGCCGACACGTTGCGCGATGAAGCTGCGAAGCGACTTGCACAGATCGACGGAACGATTCAGGTCCCCGGGCTCGACAGCGCCGTCGAGGTCCGACGGGACCGCTGGGGCGTCCCGCACATCTATGCGCGCACCGAGCACGACCTCTTCTTCGCGCAGGGCTTCGTCGCCGCGCAGGATCGGCTCTGGCAGATGGAGATGTGGCGTCGCACGGCCGAAGGGCGACTCGCCGAAGTGTTAGGCGCACGCGCTGTCGAGCGAGACAGGATGGCGCGACTGTTTCGCTATCGCGGGTCCACCGACGCCGAATGGGCCGCGTACGGCCCGAACGCGAAGGCCATCGTGAGCGCGTTCGTCGGCGGCGTGAACGCATACATCGCGCAGGTGAAGGACCGACCGCCGATCGAGTTTACGATGATGGGCTTCGCGCCGGAGCCGTGGACGATCGACGTCCCGCTCGCACGCGTCACGACGCTGTCGGGCGTGTCGAACGCAACGAACGAGATTCTGCGCGCACGACTGATCTCGCTCGTGGGCAAGAAGGCAACCGAAGACATCCTTCCCACTGAGCCGACGCGCGCGCTCGATCCCGTTCCGGGACTCGATCTCTCCGGGCTCGACCAGTCATCCCTTGGCGGCTCCGGCAGCGCGTATGCGGACATCGCATTTCAGCGGATCGAGGGCTCGAACAACTGGGTCGTGAGCGGCAAGAAGACGCGAAGCGGCAAGCCGATTCTCGCGAACGACCCGCACCGCGCGATCACGCATCCTTCGGTCCGCTACATCACGCACCTCGTGGGACCCGGGTGGAACGTCATCGGCGCCGGCGAGCCTGCGAGCCCTGGTGTGTCCATAGGGCATAACGAGCAGATCGCGTTCGGGCTGACGATCGTGGGCATGGACCAACAGGATGTCTACGTCGAGAGAGTGGGTCGGTGTACGGGAAAGGGGAGACGGGAGACGGGAGACGGAACTGCTCGAGGGGAGCAGCTGGAAGCGCCCGTCTCCCGCCTCCCGTCTCCCGTCCCCCGCTGTTATTACCACAACGGCGGGTGGCAGCAAATGACGACTGTCGTTGACACCATACGGGTAAGAGGAGAACAGCCGAGAATCGTTAGGCTCGAGTTCACTCACCATGGCCCGATCGTGTCGACCGATTCCGCCCGCGGCCGCGCGGTGGCGATCCGCATGGTCGGTCAGGAGCCGGGAACCGCGGCATACCTCGCCTCGCTTCAGCTCGGGCGCGCGCGGAACTGGCGCGACTTCCAGAGCGCCATGGCGCGCTGGAAGATGCCCAGCGAGAACATGATCTACGCGGATACGCACGGAAACATCGGCTGGATCGCCGCCGGGCTCATGCCGCGTCGCAGCTGGTCCGGGCTGCTCCCCGTGCCCGGCGACGGGCGCTTCGAGTGGAGCGGCTTCGTACCCGTGAACGCTCTGCCCCAGGCGTACAACCCGCCGAGTGGGTTCATCGCAACCGCGAACAACGACATCCTGCCGCCGGGGTACACGACGCCGATCTCGTACGACTGGCCAGCCGACTATCGCGTGTCGCGAATCAAGGAAGTCCTCGCGAGCCGCAACGACTTCACCGTCGCCGACTTTCAGGTGTTGCAGCACGACGACCTCTCGATTCTCGCGCGCCACATCGTCCCGCGGCTCGTGTCGGCCGCGGAGCGGCTCGACAAGCGCGACTCGCAGGCCGTGCAGATGCTCGCGCGATGGAACTTCCGCATGTCACGCGATGCGTCCGCGCCGCTCCTCTTCGAAGCGTGGGCACCGATCCTGGCGCGCCGCGCGAACGCAATGCGGCTGCCGAGTGGAGCGGCAGAGGTGATCGCCAATCGTGCGGACTACGAGCAGCTCGAAGCGTTCCTCGCCGCTCCGGGTGGCGCCGTGTCGTCGTCGGCGCGTGACTCGCTGCTGCTCGGGGCACTCGCGGACGCAGTTGCGGACCTCAACCGACGGTTCGGGGCCGATACGACGCAATGGCGCTGGGGTACCGTGCACGTGGCGGAGCTTCGTCATCCGCTCGCGCGGGCGTTCGATCTACCGCCGGTCTCACGCGCCGGAGACGCGAACACCGTCTTCGCGACTGGTGGCGCGAACTATCGCCAGACGGCCGGTGCGTCCTACCGCGAGGTCATCGACCTCGGCGACTTCGACAACTCGGTGGCGATCAACGTCCCTGGCCAGTCGGCGCAACCCGGCAGCGAGTATTACGACGACCTGCTCCCGCTCTGGGGGAACGACAAGTATTTCCCGCTGGTCTTCTCGCGAGCGCGAGTCGAAGCAGAGACCAAGCATGTGCTAGCGCTTGTGCCGCGTGTCGGGAATCGGAATTAGAGGGAACAGCGAACTGGGAGCAGAGGTCCTCTATCGGGAACCTGAGGATTCCTCGCTGCGCTCGGAATGACAGACTGAGTCATCCCGAGCCACACGGAGGTTGTCATCCCGAGCCGGCAGGCGAGGGATCCTCATCGTCTCGGTAGAGAGGCTCGGCTCCCGGTTCCCCGTTCCCGGTTCCCCTAGTACCGTTCTCGCTTCCCGCCTCCACCCGCCAAATGCGTCGTCTCCTCAACAACCTAACGTTTCGCGTCCTGGTCGCGATCACCCTCGGCGTGATCCTCGGCGTCGTCGCGCCGGACGCCGCGAAGGCGATGCGGCCGCTCGGCGACACGTTCGTGAACCTCGTGAAGATGGTGATCGCCCCGATCGTGTTCTTCACGATCGTCCTCGGGATCGCGACACTCGGGGATCTCAAGCGCGTCGGCCGCGTCGGAGGCAAGGCCCTTATCTACTTCGAGGTTGTCACCACGTTCGCGCTCGCGATCGGACTGGTCGTGGTGAACGTGATCAAGCCCGGCGCCGGCCTGGACGTGAGCCGGCTTGCCGGCGGCGACATCTCGCGCTACACGACGCAGGCGCAGCAGATGACGTTCGTGGACTTCGCCACCCACATCGTGCCGGCGAACATGCTCGAGGCGTTCGTTCGTGGCGAGATGCTCCAGGTGGTGTTCGTCGCCGTGCTGTTCGGCGTCGCGCTGAGCGCGTTAGGCGAGACGGCCCGACCGGCGCTGACCGTGTTCGAGGTGCTCTCGAAAGCCCTGTTCCGCATCGTCGGGATCATCATGATCGTCGCGCCAATAGGCGCGTTCGGCGCGATGGCGTACACCGTCGGCAACTTCGGGCTTCGAACGCTCATCCCGCTCGGAAAGCTCATGCTGTCCGTCTACACGACGATGTTCCTGTTCGTCTTCGTCGTGCTCAACCTCATCGCCCGCGCCTACGGGTTCAGCCTGTCGCGGTTCCTCAGGTACATCTGGGAAGAGATCCTCCTCGTGCTCGGCACGTCGAGCTCCGAAGCAGCGCTGCCGAGGCTGATGGACAAGCTCGAGAAGTTCGGGTGCGCGAAGCCGATCGTCGGACTCGTGGTGCCGACGGGCTACTCGTTCAACCTCGACGGAACGTCGATCTATCTGTCGATGGCGACGGTGTTCCTGGCGCAGGTCTCGGGGGTCACGCTGTCGTTAGGCCAGGAGCTCACGGTGCTGGGCGTGCTGATGCTGACGTCGAAGGGCGCAGCCGGCGTGACGGGCTCGGGCTTCATCGTGCTCGCGTCCACGCTGAGCGCGATGAAGATCATCCCCGT